>Ga0210406_10002449_pt1 | contig 21170 bp, 12 predicted proteins | sample IncBWC30MmetaG_FD_155454 | JGI IMG/M metagenome (GOLD analysis project Ga0210406, IMG submission 155454) | Forest soil microbial communities from Barre Woods Harvard Forest LTER site, Petersham, Massachusetts, United States - Inc-BW-C-30-M | ecosystem: Environmental > Terrestrial > Soil >... | reverse complement strand
CATGCGTTACCCGCACCTTGCAGCTCGTCAATGACCTTCGCACCTCCGCGGGCTCACATGAGCGTTTCATGGTGATCGAAGTTTTCGGCCGCTACGCCGGGTACACCGCGATGCTTCCCACCATGGCCGGCGCCGCCAACCGTTGCGTTATCCCCGAGTACAGATTCGATATCGAGCGGCTCACCGAGCTTCTGGTCAACGACCGCAATAAGAACCCCAGCCGCTACTCAACCGTACTGGTTTCAGAAGGTGCAATGTTCGAAGGGGGCGAAATGATCTTTGAGGGCGAGACGGCGGATGCCTATGGCCATAAGAAACTAGGCGGCATCGGAGACATCGTCTCGGACAAAGTAAAGGAACTGTCCAAGAAATTTAACAACGGCAAGACCATCGAAGTAGTTAACCAGAAGCTTGGCTACCTGGCCCGCTGCGGCGACCCCGACGTCGTGGACTCGATCGTTCCCATGGCCTACGGCAATATCGCCCTCGAATTGCTCTTAAAGGGCATCCACGGCCGCCTCGTCGTTCTCCATAACGGCAGCTACGGCAACATTCCCATCGAAACGATTACCTCCACGAAGAAAATTGTGGACATCCAGGAGCACTACAACACCGTGCGTCTCCGCCCGCAATTCTCCAGCTTTGAGGCCAAGCCCTTGTTTCTCATGGGAAGCTAACTGCATTGCCAAAACTATCCTGGCCCATTCTCGATTCCGGGTAGAGCCCGCGGTCTGAAGCGGGCCGCTCACCGGCCAGATTGCTCGCCTCAGCTCACGCCGTTTTGATTTTTGCGGGGAATGGTCCGACTGGAAAGATCTCAGGAGCCTGGAACGCCTAGCTCTTTGGCCTTTTCGCCATGTGAATAACGGGGAGCGCGAGCCCGTTTTTCAGAGGAATCTCGATATTCTCCATGGCAACATAACCTTTCGCCCCGAATAGCTTAGCTCCCGTCAATGTCGCGCCCATTTCGTAGCTCGTAAAACCAGCGGCGCGAGCCGCGGCTTCGCACGCTGCAAGAATCTTGCTGCCGACCCCGCGTCGCGCCCACGCCGGATGAATGAAGAACGCCCTAATCTTCGCCGCGTCGCGCTTTGGGTCTAGCAGCGTGTCCTCTCGCCCAGTCCAGTGATCGCCGCCATAAAGCGTCTTGCGCTTGCTCCAGCCTCCGCACCCGGCAATGACCCATCCCGTTGCAGGGTTTTCTTCCTCGGCGGTGTCCTCCGCCTCTGACAACGCATCTACAATCCTGGCTTCCGCAACAAGATAAGTCCCGTCGGCAATCAACTGACTGTCCACCCCAAATACCGATTCCAGCGCCCCTTCCATCTGCGCCGGAGTGTAGTCCTCGGCCTGCAGTTCCCGCACGGACGCTTCAATCAGCCGCCGCAGCACAGGAATATCCGCTGTCGCGGCCTTTCTAATTCGAATCTCCACGGTGTTCATCCGATTCATCCCGAACTCTTGTCGGGGAACCCACCCGCCGTGTGGACCCATCGTTCCGTCACAAGGCGCTATCCCTTGGCCCTGCCCTTCAACGATTTCGCAACTTTTTCAATCTCCTCCATCCTCTTGTACATACGCACGGAGAACACCTCTTTGGTCCCGGTCTTGTCAACTTCCTGCTTCAGTTCGCTCGCTAGCTGATACAAGCGGTCGACTCCTGCGCGAAATTCTCTTTCGTTCTGCTTCAGTGCCGCTCGCTTGGCGCTCTGAGAATCGAGTGTGGTCCCATTCTTCTCCGCTGGGTTCTGAGTCTCGGCCGACGCCGGGGGAGTTGGAAAAGGCTTGGTGTTTCGCACTTGTCTGAACACCGTGCCATGCGTTGCGACCGAACAGCTCGCCGCCGCGGCCAGCGTCATCAAGAAGCTGCGCCTCGTTTCTCCCATGGAAATCCTCCTCAACCATGCCTCTCCCATCGCCCCATTTTGTCACTTGTTCGCCTGCTGTATCCAAGCATTTGTCTTGTCCGCCCCGGCAAAATCCCATTTTCCGCGCGCTCGGGCGCGCCACGGGGCGCTGCGTGTGCAGCTTTCCGCCTCGGACTTAGCTCGAATCGAAGAGATCGCACCTCACGGCGCCGCCGCCGGCCGGCGCTATCCAGAACACAGGATGACCCTAATCAACAAATAACCGTGGCGACGTCTGGTTGGTTTTTAGTTTCCGGTGCTCCGCAGCGAGGGGAGCGTCAACGTCGCTTTGACTTCTTTTCGTTTGGCCCAGTCGTGATAGGTGTGGCATTCGAAGCACCGCGACTCGGCATGCTCCGGTCCCGGTGCGTGGCACGTCTGGCACGTCGCCATCCCCGGTATCAGGACGTCGCTTATCCTCGTGCTGGTCAGCGACTTTTCATGGCAGCTCACGCAGCTAAATCCACGGTGTGCGTCGTGATCGAATTTCGCATGCGGCAGTCTACGGCGCGGATCCGCTGCGATGGGAATGTCCGGAAAAATCGGATGGGTCAAAATGTCGGCCGGGTTCTCGCTTAGCCACCGCGGCTCTTCGGGCGTACGCGATTCCGATCGATCCGTCATTACGTGGCATTGGGAGCATGTCTTGCGCCACAGTAATCGCTCCGCATCATACACGCGCTTGGCTATCCACTCATTCCTAGTGTAGACATGCGTCTTCGTCGGCATGGCCTTGCCGGTCAATTCGCGCTCAGGATCGCGCGCTTCTCGCAATTCCGCCGGGTGCGCACGGATATACTCTGTAAACTGCGCGACCAAGAATGCGTGGACTATCTCGGGCTCGTCGTGCGGCACGCCAAAATCAAACCGCTCGTCAAACGACAGCGAGTGGCACGCCCCGCAAGCATTTGCGAATTTCACCGGCGCCATCAGCTCACGCCCGCTTGTCGGTTTCACGGATTGCAGAACTCCCGGGTTGGATGGAAATCTCCGCTCCTTTTCATAGCTGGGCGCGGCCGATCGATAGTGCGCATCGGAATACGTCAAATCCGGATCAGCCGCACTCTGGCGGTGGCAATTCCCACATTCGAGCTGCACCGTCGGCCCGGTCGGCCCCCGCCGGATCGGTTTCATGTGAATCGCGTGGTTCACCTGAATTGCCGTCGCATACCACATTCTTCTGACATCTCCACGCGGCGGCGCAAACTCCGGATGCCCATCGTCGAAACTCGTGATGTGTGTCGCGTACCGCGTCGCCCCGTTGGCGCTTTGCAAGTCGCCGTGGCACGCCGCGCAGCTCTGATTGCTCGTCGCAACCAGGTTTACTCGTCCCCGATGTTCCGTGTGGCACGCCGCACAACCAAGCGCGGCGTGCTGCGCCGTGTGATGCAGCGGCGCGTCGTGACAAGCCAAACAAGCGGCGTCACTGACCTTTGCCGAAAACGCGCCCGCCGTCTGCATATGGCAAGCCGCACACTCCGACTCCAACACCGCGTGCGCCTCGCTCATCCGCCCGCTCGAATACACACGCGAATCCCGCGCGAATCCGTGCCACGCAATCCAAACCAGGGCCAGCACCGGCAGCCCCGCACTCAGCCAAAACTTCGCGCGCTTAAGCCCAGTCGGTCTCTTGAAATAATTCAGGTCGATCCGCTGCGCCAGTTTCTTAGTTGTTCGTGTTCTCGCCACGCGTCACGTCTTTAATACCGCAAAGCCATCACCGCGTGCACCGCCCCCAGCAAAATCAACGTCAGCGAAAGCGGAATATGCACCAGCAACCACCCATGCAACAAATGATGAAGTTGCTCCTGCCGCACAAGCTGCCGCGCCTCGTCGCAAATATCCTCCAAGTCCTCCAGAGTCGCATGTGCCGATTGCGGCATCACAGTCCGCAAACCGGAAAATGCCCCATGCGCTTTGTCTGCGTCGCCAAGGCGCGACCGGTGTTGTCCGGGCCGTTCGAGAAACGGCCGCATTTCGCTCAAATAAAACTTTCGCAAGAAAGCGCATTCCTCTTCCGTAAGCATCACGGTCTCCGTGGCGGCGGCCACCGCTGCTCCGTTGCTCATAGTAAACATGGACCGCGCCGCGCTAAGTCCCCCCGCTCGCAGAATTTCCTCGCTCGCTGATTTGCCGATCCCGAGCGGACCGCAAATCGACTCGACGCCGCGATCCGCCTCTTCGCGCAGCAGGTTCCGCACATTTCCGATTTCGTCGTAGATCGTTTCCAGTTTTACGTCCGTGGTCATTATCCGCGGCACGTAGTGTTGCAGCGCTGCCCCAAACACTCCGCTCACCACGGTAATCATCAGCAGCCACATCAAGACGCTCGTCAGCGTCCCGCCAAAATGAAATCCGCCGTGAAACAGAATCACGGGCAAGCTCAGCAAACCCAGCCACAAGTGCCCGCGCATCCACGCTTGCGCTCGTCCAATCCGCCAAACCGGCACGCGTTTCCGCGCCCCCAGCAGCGCCGCGAAAATCATGAACCCGAATCCGATGGCGCCGAACGTCAAGCCGAGCGCGCTCCCGCTCCGCGGTCCGCTCGGTGCATCCGCCGCATGCGCCAAGTACAATGCCGTGAACACGGCAAACATCACGAGCGATGCGATGGCCCATCCGCGTTGTGTCTTGTCTATCTGCAACGAGCCTGCCCCTTGCGCGGCAGAGACTTCCGTCTGTGCTCTTGAGATCGCGAGCGTGCGGATGGCCCCGGCGGACACATGCTGTGGGTCACTTCGCCGTCCCGCCGCCCAGCATTTCCGAAAAGAATGTCCTCGGGTCCACGCGGTGCGCCGCATCGTGCGGGCACGCGTAAACGCAGCTCGGCTCCTTCAAATGCGTGCACAAATCGCAGGAAGTCGCCTTCTGTTTCACCACCGCTTTCTGTCTCCCCGGACGCTCCAGGTCTTCGACCATGACTTCGAACGGATGCAAATTAATATTTCCGTACGGGCAGTTCCGCGCGCACAACCCGCAACCGATGCACCAATCCTCAATAATTACTTCCAGCGAATTTCGCCGGCGGATCGATCCCACTGGACACCCGACCATGCAAAGCGGGTCGCGGCATTGTCGGCACGAAGTGGCCACCAAATATTGTTCGAAGCGCAAGCCTTCCCGCACGAGCCGCGTTATTCCGTCGTGCGCGTCGGCGCACGCGTTCACGCATGCATCGCAACGCGTGCAATTCTGCAAATCGAGAATGAGCAGGCTCTGCGCTTCCATCAAACCCTGCGAAAGGAATTCGTCGATGGGCACGCTGCGCACGGTCTGCATGCGTTGATGATTTTGTGCGCCGCGCTCTGCCGCCACAACTTCAAGGCCCTGCCGCACGCTCGGGAAACGCTCCACCATGTTGCGAAAATCGTCGCCGGAAATACGCACCACTTCCACGTGGTCCAAAGCCGTGCAAGTCGCCGTGCGCACGCCGCCGCCCAGCAAGCCGATCTCTCCGAAATAATCTCCACGTGACAGATATGCCAGCACCAGCTCGCCGCCGGCATACGTCTCCGAAATCTTCACAAAACCGATGCGCACCAGATAAAAACTCTTCGCCGCATCGCCTTGCCGTGCGATGATCTGCCCCGGCGCAAACCTCTGCAGCTCCACGCTCCCCTTCAAGTGCTCGATAAAATCCGGCGAAAGATCCGCAAACATCGGCACGCCGCGCAAATGATTTTCAAGTGCCCGCCGCCGGTAGTTCTCGTCGATCTGCGCGCGGAACGACTTATTTTTCATCATGATGTCGAGCACGTTCCTAAGCATCTCGAACGCCAATACCTCCGTCTCCGCGAGCACCGTCGCGGACCGCGGGTAAAAATTCATGCACGTCATCTCGCCGAACAAATCGCCGGGGCCGAGTTCGGCCACTGGATTTCCGTACGCAAGGTCCACGGAGGCATCGATGGGAATCGTTCTGTCGCGAGTCTCCTCGGAGCGGACGTCTGCGTCCCGTGCCGCCAGCGTGCTCGTAAGTTTCTTGAAGAGACCCCTCGCCCCGCCCTGTGTTTTCACGTGCGCAATCGGCGCCGAAAGGGAAACCCGCGCTTTGCCTGCGAGAATGTAAAAAGCTGTAGAGCCGAATTCCCCCTCGCGGCAAATAATCTCGCGCGGTTGAAATCGCCGTTTGACGATGGCCCCGCGGTTCAGTTCGAGAAAAGTTCCCGAAATTCCCTTGAACACCGGCAATTGCAAAAGCTCCTCTGCTTCGAATCCCTGCGCGCCGGGCCCCGCGGTAATCGAAGTGCCCACCACGGTCTTATTTGTCAAGGCGCCTGTCGGACAAGACACCATACATTCGCCACACGAAACGCAAGTCGAATCGCCCATCGCCGCGTTCAAATCGAAAGCAATCCCCGTCGAATAACCCTTTCCCATCCGCCCGAGGACAAAGTTATTTCTGATTTCGTCGCAACCGCGCATGCATCGGTCGCACAGAATGCAAGCATCGTGGTCCACGGCAATCGCCAGCGAAGAATCATCGATCCCGCGCGAAACCGTCCGTCTTGCATATCGCGGCTGCGTAATTCCGGCCGCCTTGGCCAAAGTCTCTAGTTCGCAATCGCCCGATTTTTCCTGCCGCGCGCAGGGAGACGGATGATCCGCCATCAAAAGCTCAAGCAAAGTCTTCCGCGCATGCAAAACCTTATCGGAATCCGTAACCACCTTCATGCCCGGCTCGACAGGCCGCACGCACGACGCCGTGAGCACTCGCGCCCCCGTGTCCACTACGCAGAGCCGGCAAACTCCTACGGGCGTCTCATTCTGCAAATGGCAAAGCGTAGGAATCGGCGTCCCATTCATGCGCGCCGCATCAAACACACTCGTACCCGCCGCCACCTGCACAGCTCGTCCATCAATGGTGATCTCTACAAGTTCCGGCAGTCCGCTGATGGTGCTCACAATCCTGCTTCCTGGCGTCTTTTCTCTGTGACCTCGGCGCTCTCTGTGACCTCTCGGTAAGTCTTTTTCCTATTCTTTCTCACTTCTTCACTCACGGCCGAATCCCCACACGCTGCGCCTCATCCGCCCGCGACGCCGCCGAAAAGCAAATCTCGCTGGGACACTTTCCTTTCAGCACGTGCGCATCAATCTCTTCTCGAAAATGCTTCAACACCGACTGCACCGGCGCCGGCACGATCTGCCCAAGCCCGCAGATCGAAGTCAGACTCATGGCTTGGCAAAGCTCATCGATCAACGCCAGATCCGCCAGGTACTGTTTTTCCGTCAACCCGCCATGGGTCCACCGCATCAGCAAGTCCGTCATCTTCTGCGAGCCCACGCGGCAAGGCACGCACTTCCCGCAAGATTCGTTCCGGTAAAAACGCACGGCATTCAGCGCCATATCCAGCATGCACGTCGTATCGTCGCAAACCACGATGGCTCCCGAACCCAGCATGGAGCCCGCATCCGCCAGTGCTTTGAAATCAAGCCGCACGTCCACCATCGATGCCGGCAAATAACCCGAAGATGGCCCCGAAGGTGCAAAAGCCTTCAGTTGCCTACCGCCGCGAATTCCTCCAGCGTAGTTAAACAGCACTTCGCGCATCGGCGTGCCCATCGGCACTTCGTAAATCCCAGGCTTTGCCGCGTGCCCGCTGACGCCCACAAATTTCAACCCACGCGAACCGCTTTTACCTTGCCTCTTGTACCAGTCCGCGCCGCGCGCCAGAATCTGCGGCACATTGGCAAAGGTCTCCACGTTGTTGATGACCGTCGGCTTTTGCCACAGCCCTGCCTGGACAGGGAATGGAGGTTTGTTTCGAGGTTCTGCGCGTTTGCCTTCGAGGGCCTCAAGCAGTGCAGTTTCTTCACCGCAAATGTAGCCGCCGGGACTGACGAAGATCTCCAAGTCAAACGCCAGTCCGCTTTTCAAAATGTCTTTTCCCAGCAAACCTTCGTGGTAGCAGCGCCGCAACTCTTCGCCAAGAATCTCTTCCTGCAAGTGATACTCGTGGCGGATGTAAACAATCCCGCGTTTCGATCCCGTAACCAGCCCTGCCACGATCATCCCTTCGATCACCAGATGCGGAAGATGCGTCATGATGAAGCGGTCCTTGATGGTCCCCGGTTCGCTCTCGTCCGCATTGCAAACGACGTATTTCTCGGCGCCCGGCTGCTTGCGCACCAAATCCCATTTCATGCTTGTTGGAAATCCCGCTCCGCCCATCCCGCGCAGTTCCGACGCTTGCAACTCCGCCAGAACTCCGTTCCAGTCTTTGGTCCTAGTCAATTTCCGGACAACGCCGTATTTCTCGTCGTGGCCATAGGGATCGGACGCGCACGGCACGCGCGCGTGCTCCGGATGCGGTTCTGGAACCGCTTCGCCACGAATCGCGCTCCGCGCAATGGCTTCCGCCGAGGCTGCCGTCACGCCCGCGAAAATGTCATCGTTGATGGAAACCGCGGGCGCCTGATCGCACCGCCCAAGACAGGAAACATCGCGTATCAGTACATCGCCAGGAGCGCTCTTCGCAAAGCGCTGCTGCAAATCCGCCCGGAACTCCAAAGCCCCGTTCAAATGGCAGCTCATGTCTGCGCAAACGCGAACATCCGCTTTCGGCGGCGGCGCCAGATGAAAATGTGGATAGAAACTTGCGACACCATGAATTTGGTAAAGCGGCGTTTGCGAACGTTGGGAAAGCGCTTGGAGTTCCGCCTTGGGCAAGAAGCCATAGCGAAGCTGGATAGCTCGCAGGTCGTCGAAGATCACAGCGCGGCGTCTCGCATCGAAAAGCGCCGGGCGAGTGCGATCGCGCGGCGCAAAGTGTGTTACGGATTCTCTTGCATACTACTGGCGCTCTGCCGCCCTGTAAATAGAAGCCCGTTGCCTTTTCGCGCCACGCCGCGAAAAAGACAACGCGTCCGACGCATCTTCCAATCGATAATTGGGCGAACCATCGCCCGTCATTGCGAATGCAAATTGCCTCCAAATCCTGTGGGCCGCGCGCCACGCTGTGCGTCGCGTTCTTGCTGGCACTTGCCTTCGCCGTTCGAATCGCCACAGCGAAAGACGGCCCCGCCCGCCCTGCAAATTCGGCCTCCGCGGCCACCGCGCCCGCCGCGGCAGCAGCCAAGGTTTCCGATTCGAATGCTGAACCCATAAAATACATCGGACCCGGCTCTTGCGCCGCCACAAGCTGTCACGGCAGCGTCAAACCCGTGGCCGGCAGCCGCATTCTACAAAATGAGTACTCCACCTGGATCGTCAAGGACCAACACAGTCACGCGTATCAAGCGCTGACCGGAGACATCGCCGAACGCATGGCCCGCCTTCTGAAACTCGATTCGAAAGCCGAAGAAGCGCCAAAGTGCCTGGCCTGCCACGCGCTGTATACGGCACCGGAAAAGCGCGGCCGTCGGTTTGAACTGTCTGAAGGTGTCTCCTGCGAGAATTGCCACGGCCCGGCTTCAGCGTGGCTCGGTCCGCACACAACACGCGACTGGCCGCATGAAAAATCCGTGGCCCTCGGAATGCGCGATACGCGCGACGTAGTTCATCGCGGCGAAGCGTGTCTCGAGTGCCACTTGGGCACGAAAGAGAAATTTGTCGACCACGAAATGATTGCCGCCGGCCATCCCGATCTATTCTTCGAACTGGATTCGTTTTCTGCCGTGATGCCGCGTCACTGGAAGTTCCCGCGCGAAACCGCTTCCGGCAAACTTGTCGAAGATGCCGCGTGGGCTGGCGTGCGCGATTGGAGCGCCGGCCAAGCTGTTCAGTTGCGCGCGGAGATGGACCGTTTGGTCTGGCGGGCGAAGGGTGAGCGCTTCGACAAAAAAGATGTATGGCCCGAATACTCGGAGCTCTCTTGTTTTGCGTGCCACCACGCGCTTGTGCCGGCGAAAGATAGCTGGAGACAGGAGCACGGATTTACCGGGCGGCGTCCCGGCGATCCGGGGTGGAACAGTTCGCGCTACGCGGTGTTTCGTTTGCTCGCCAGGCAAATTGATTCCGCCGGAGCGCGAGAACTCGATCGCCGGCTGCAGGAAGTCTCCGACGAAATGTCACGGCTAAACCCGGATCGCCGAGTTGTCGCAGCCTCGGCATCCGCGGCTGGGCCGCTGGTAGACCGTTTTGCTGAGCGGCTGGCCCTAATGCCGTACGATCGAGCTGTCGTGCTGCGCACGTTGCAACTGATTCCGGAGGGCGCGGAAGATATTTCGCTGGCCGACGAACGCGCCGCCGAGCAGGCGGCCATGGCCATGGATTCGCTGTACATCGCATACAGCAAAGATGCGAAGCCCGCTAATGCTGAAGAGGTTCGCGCGATCATCACCGAACTCTTCCAGCAGCTCGAGAATCCTTCGGCGTACAACGCCGACCAATTTGCCGCATCACTGCGGAAAATCCGCGCGATTCTTCGATAGCCAGAGTTCGCGGAGGCCTGCGATAATCACACCGAGAAAGAGTACGTGGCCCGTTCCCTTTTTGCGGGTGCCTTTTCTCGCGCGACGATTGGACGTGTTTCTGTGAATCGGTTTGAGAACTGGTTTTGTGCTTCGTCGTACTGGCGGCGCATGACGCGGAAGGAAGTAATTCCGTGGCTTTTGTCGGGCACGGATTTGGGAGAACACGTTCTTGAAATTGGCGCAGGGCCGGGGGCGGCAACCGAAGAATTGCGAAAACACGCCGGGCGAGTGACGAGCATCGAATACAGCCACGCGTTTGCCGCCAGGCTTCTCGAGCGAATGCAAAGCGCAAACGGCGATGTTTTGCAGGGGGATGCTTCGGCGCTGCCTTTTCCGGAGAAAACATTTTCTGCGGCTATCGCCGTGCTGGTGCTGCATCATTTGAAGTTACCAGAATTGCAGGAGCGAGCCTTTGCGGAAGTCTTTCGCGTGCTGCGTCCCGGTGGAGTGTTCCTGGCGATGGAGATTCAAGATGGATGGCTGCAGCGCATCGGACACCTGCGCAGCACGTTTGTACCGGTTCGACCGTCCTCCGTGCCCCAGCGACTTGCGGCGCTTGGATTTTCGAGCGTGTCCGTAGATTTTCTACGCCATGCGTATCGTTTACGAGCTCTACGTGCGCAGAACGCCGACCATTCCTGAAAAGCGGCGCGTTGACCCAGCCGCGGCCTGCCCTTAGCATGAAATGATGGTCTCTCGGGCGAAGCTCAAATTTCCCCCCGGTCCTTCTTTCGGGCTCGGACGCTGGTCGCTGGGACCGCTCAACAGCGGCGATCCACTGAGATATTTCACGGGAATTATCCGCGAGTACGGAGATGTGGTCGGGCTTCGGGTTTTCAATTTCCGCATCCTTTTGATCAACCATCCGGATCACATTGAAGACGTGCTGGTAAATCACCCGCGAAAATTCATAAAGGGCCGCGTGCTGCAAGCCAACAAGCGCGTTTTTGGAAGAGGCCTGTTGACCAGCGAAGGGGATTTCTGGCTGCGGCAACGGCGGCTGACGCAGCCCGCGTTTCACCGCGCGCGGATCGCGGGCTACGCCTCGACGATGGTGGAGTACGCCGAGCGGTTGCTGCACGAATGGTCGGACGGTGAAGAGCGCGACGTCCATAAAGAAATGATGCGGCTCACGCTGCAAATCGTTGGCAAAACGCTGTTCGATGCCGACGTCGAACGAGACGCAAAAGACATTGGTAAATCGATGGAACTGCTGCTCGAACTCGGCGCCGATTTCCGGCGGGCACTTTTTGTTCCGCACTGGCTGCCCACGCCGACGAATATCCGGCAGGAACGCGCCATCCGGCAAATCGAAAAAGTGCTCTACCGAATTATTGCCGAGAAACGCGCTTCGGGTCGCGATGCGGGCGATCTGCTCTCCATGCTGTTGGCCGCGCAAGATGAAGATGGTTCGCGCATGACCGACAAACAGCTTCGCGACGAAGCCATCACGCTTTTCCTGGCCGGACACGAGACTACGGCAAACACGCTCTCGTGGACCTGGTCGCTCCTGGCGCAGAATCCCGCAGTCGAAGCGAAGCTCCACGCCGAGCTGAGAACGGTGCTCGCGGGCCGCGCGCCGTCGCTGGACGATCTGCCAAAGCTCGTTTATACGAATCACATCATCACCGAGTCGTTGCGACTCTACCCGCCGGCCTGGGGAACGGCGCGGACGGCTATCGAGGACCACGAAATTGCCGGTTACTCGGTGCCCCAGGGCTCCGGCGTTTCTTTCACGCAATGGACGGTGCATCGCGACCCGAGATGGTACGAGGCTCCGGACGAATTTCGCCCCGAACGGTGGGAGGGCGATGTGCTGAAACGGCTGCCGCGTTTCGCGTACTTTCCGTTTGGGGGCGGGCCGCGCCAGTGCATCGGCAACACGTTCGCGCTGATGGAAACGGCGCTGATTCTCGCGACCATCGCCCAGCAGTTCCGGTTCCGGCTGGTTGAGGGGCATCCAGTGGTGCCACTCGCGTCGATCACGCTGCGACCTCGGCACGGAATTCGTGCTGTACTGGAATTGCGTGCCGCCAAGAGCCGCGTCGCGGCTGGCGAAAATGAGAACTAGCCGCGTGAGGGTGTCTGTCGTAGCAGTGGCAGCGCGGGACTTAAGGTGTGCATTTTCAACAAGTTGTGAGTGATCTGCAAGATCCACCCGGGTGCCTGCGTCCTGGCTTACGCTGAAGCCAACCGGCCGTCCCACGGAAATCGGTTCTATGCTTCGAGACTGCACTTAGACACGCTTGGCGCGTCGATGGATACTCGCGTCGGAAAGAGTTCAAATCCGTCACCGCGAAAGAAGAAGGGCGCCTCGGCTTGCCGGGACGCCCTTCGGAGATTTCCGCCCAGGTTCTTGGACGAAAGGGTTGATTGAGTTTAGAAGAAGAACTTCAGCGCCAGTTGCATCGTCCGCGAATTGCTCAAGAACTGAGTTCGCGGATTGTTGAAGTTAGCAGTTTGCGGCTCCAGAACGGTGACCTGAGAGCCAGTGTATCCGACGGGCTTGATGTCGTTTAGAAACCCTCCAACCCATTGCGGGTGGTTGAGGACATTAAAGAACTGTGCCTGGAATTCGATCTTGAATCGTTCCGTGATGGAGAAGCGCTTGAGGGCGGTCAAGTCGATGTTATCGATCGGGGGCAGTTGCAACGTGTTGCGGCCTGAATTGGCCAAAGCTCCGACTTGAGCCTGAATGTACCGCGCATTCGGATTAGTCGGCACGCCGGCTACAGCCGGCCCGCATGCGCAGTACGCCACGACATACGGAGTAGAATTGAAGTTCTTCGGGCCAGGAGGGCCATTCTTCGCATTGAAGTCGTTCTCTCCGCACGTCGCAAAGCTCGGAAGCGCGCTCGTGCAGAGGTCGTTCACCGGGCTTCCTGTTCCGGGCGTGCCTTTGGGGTTAAAAACCGCGCGGTCTCCGGCGGAGTCGCCGTTCTTGTTCGAGTCCACCCCGCTCTGCGGGTCCACCCACTGGCCCGACTGGTACGTGTAGATTGGGGCGAATTCCCAGTTTCCGAGGGTGTTCTTCACGAACGCATTGCTGTGCTTAAAGTAAGGCACGTCGTAGATGACCTCGAGGGTCAGACGGTGCCGGTGGTCGAGGATCGAGTTGGCGTAGTCGTTGCGCAGGTTCAAGCCGTTTTGTGCCCGGCGCGGTGACAGCACGGTGCTAAACACTTCTGCTGTCGCGTCGTCGATCAGATGGCTGTAGGTGTAGGCAGCCACAAACTGCAATCCATTGCTCATGCGCTTGTTCAGCTGTGTGGCCAGGCCATGATACGTCGAGGAGGACCAAGGCTGATACGACGTGATCGTGCTCGCGTTGAACCCCGCGGCGAGGTACGCCGGCACGATCTCACCATTACCACCGCAAGGTGCAGTACAAGGAGCGGCCACAGTGTTGATCTGGGCTAGGGTTGTAGGCAGGGCATCGAGCGCCGCCTGCGACGGTGCTGCGGTGTAGGTCGGCAAGAAAAACGAGGAGGTCACCACCGGCTGTTTGTTCAACTGAATCTGTGCCGGCAGGTGGATGCCGCGCGTACCCACGTAGCGAACCTCTAGCGTATAGTCCTTCGCAAAGGTGTGCTGCACGCCCAGCGTCCAGTCGATGGATTTGGGATCCTTTATGCTTGTAGGCAAAAACGCAGAGGTCGCGGCCCTTTGTGCGGCCACGTTGGGGAAGGTCCTAAGACCCCCAGGGCCGGGAAGAATACCGCCGCTTCCAAGGAAAGGTGTGGCGCAATTGTAATTCCCAACCGGGGCGCAATCAATCGTGGAACTGAGCTCCGGAGGCAAGGACAGCAGGCCGAGGTTGTCGAACAAAACGTCATAGGCCTCGCCGACCCCGCCGCGGATGGAAGTCCGGCCGCTGGTTCCTGGAGAATAAGCGAAACCAATGCGCGGTCCCCAGTTGTTCGTCGCCGGCTGCGGCGCTGCGAAGTTGATAAGCCCGGGCACGCTGGCGGCGGAGTTTAGCGCCTGCGACCGGGTGGTAAAAGGAGTGGTCGTGTACTCATAGCGCAAGCCAAGATTGATGGTGAGGTTTTGACGGATGCGCCAGTTGTCGTTGGCAAACCCATAGAGGGCAACCTGATCGCCGTAGAAGACCGGATTGCCGTTGCTGCGCTCTGCAAGAAAGTCCGGGGCCGCATCCTGAAAGAAAAGCAGTGACTTGGTGTAGTCATAGTCGCCGCGCGAGCGCTGCGTGAAGGATTCCGGGGCGATGAGTTTGCGCCCTTCGAAACCAAACTTGAGAGTGTGCGCGCCCTTCGTCCAGGTAATTGCTTCCGCCGCCGAGTACGTGTTCTGGATGGTGCCCTGGGGTGCATTTGGATTGGGACCGAGCTGCAAGCTACTGAGGTCTTTGAATACCAGGTTCGGGAAGCTGTCCAGTCCCGGGTACGAGAAATTACCGGCGGTGACCGTCTGGGCGAAACGGTTGAAGCCCAACCGCAATTCGTTCGTCAGGTTCGGGCCAAAGGTGTGATACTCGTTGATCGCCACCAGGTGAAACTTGTTGGGCAACGGCGTGTAAAACGCCGGAAGGTTGGCTGCCGTGCTGATACCCGCGACATTGTTATAGATGTAACGGCCACGAATCTGGTCTTTCGAGGAGAGGTCGTAGTCCATACTGGTGGTGAGATACTTGTAATTTGTGTAGCTCGGCGGGACCACCTGAAGCCCCAGCGTCGGAATGGTCGTATTGTTAACCCAAGCCATTGCTTTGCAGCCCGCGCCCGTTATCGTGCCTGGCTGAACGTATTTCTCGAATTGAGCGACATTCGCGGCTGAAAGTCCGGGTGTGGCATTGATGGTGGCGAATCCCGCCGCTGTCGGCGCACACACGGATCCGGATACCCCAACCTGCCCGAGAGCGTCATATTCATAATTGCCGAAAAAGAAAAGTTTGTTCTTGAAAATCGGGCCACCGAGCTGGCCGCCCATGCGGTTGAAGTCATAGCGCGGCGGTGAATTGAAGCCGTTGAGCTTTTGTAGACTGTCGAGCGCATTGTAGTTACGGTTGTCGTTATAGAGGTAGACCAGGCCATGGTAGGAATTGGTTCCGCTCCTGACCACCGTGTTGAATTGGCCGCCCGAAGAGTGACCGAATTCCGGCGAAAACTGATTCTGCAGCATGGAGAATTCCGCCACCGCATCATTGGGAACAAATACGAGCGGGCCGGTCACACTCTTGTTGTTGTTGTCGACCCCTTCGATCGTGAAGTTGTTATTGCGAGGACGCTGGCCGCCCACCGAAGGCCCTGTGCCGACGCCCACGCCACCGCTGGTCCCCACGCCGGAACCCAAGAGCGAAAGGTTCAAAACTCCGCTGCCGCTGCTAGCCGAAGGCAGATCCGCGAGTTGCTGCTCTTCGTACGTGCTCGACACCTGCGCGGTCGTGGTATCCAGCGTCGACGTGAGCCCGGAGACCTCGACGGTCGCAATTGCGCCCTTGATCTCCAGCGTGAACAGAAGCGTGCTGGTCTTATTCAGTTCGACCCTGTATCCATTGACGGTTGTCGTGGCAAAATTTGGCGTTGACGCCGAAACGTTATAGGTACCTACCGGCAAATTGCTGATGCGATACTCGCCGGAATCATTCGTTTTGCTCGAATACCTGACACCGGTCTCAATACTGACCGCTTCGACCGCCGCGTTCGGAACCACGGAGCCTGTCTTGTCGAAGACGGTTCCCACCAAGTCTCCGCTGATAATCTGCGCGCTGATCTCGCTAGCCATAGCGAGCCCCAACGCTAGTACCACGCCGCATAGCACTGCCAAATATCCACGAAAGCTCTTATTCACTTAGGCCTCCTGAAATCTACAGATATTCCGGTGAAACGCTAACTGCGTGCAAGCAACCGATGTGCCTACTACCATCAGCATTCTAAATTCCAAATCCACATGCTATTTACGAAGAGCCATGTGCTGTTAAGTGTCTCTTTATCTGTGCCTTACATCTTCTAAGCGGTTCTATTTATAATGAATTTATAGTTACATCTACTGCGAAGCGTAGACGATACGCAATTCAGAATAAGTCGTTTGTTTTGCATTGGGTGACGGTGCCCGCTCCCGGGGCCCGGGCCATGGGCAGACCCGTAACTTCAGATTAGATTCGGTTAATGAAGAGTATAGACCGAAGTTCTAATCCCAACGGTCTTGTTTTCTGCTTCTTTAGGTGAGGAGTTAGAAAGGTGACACGGGGGCGAGGCCATTAGCCTAGGACGCACTCGCAAGCGACGCTCCAGATGGCGCCATCGGTTGCGGCGAAGAAGAGTTCTTCGATGGGGACTCCGAGAACGTGGCTTCCGGGGAGAGCGGGCACGTTGTAGAAGCCATGAACGAATTCGGCGTAGAGGTGAGGAGCAGCAAGAAACATAAGGCGGTGAAACTCAGGGCGTCGGTGAGCATCGGCGGGACCCGAGTCGCTGCGGAGGAACGCGATCGCCACAGCACCTTCCGCGAAGGCCGCATGGCTTGGTGTGCCAGAGCTCGAGTGCGATGAAAATCACGACGATCACGACGAAAGGAACGTCGTTCTGTTTGCGCGCTTGGTAAGCATCGTGGCGAGTTAGAGAGACAGTTAAGAGGACTAGTTTCGAGAGGCGGATGTTACTCCTTGAATTTTTTGCTGGGGGTGGCCTGCGTTTGGTTTTGGAGTTCGATGATGTCGGCGCGAGTGTCGTAGGAGCCGAGGAGCCAGTGGGCGAAAAAATCGCCGCGGGCCATGTCCACGTAGCTGGTGATGGGCATGTAGGAATGGCGCATGCCCGGGTAGATTTGGATTTCGAAGCGCTTGTTGGCTTTGATGAGGGCGTTGGCGACGCGCATGGTGTTGACCATGTTCACGTTTTCGTCCATGTCGCCCGTGGTGAGCATGAGATGGCCTTTTAGGTTTTTGGCGAGCTCGGAATTCTTGTCGATTTCGTAGATAAATTTTTCGGTGCCGTCTTTTTCGGTTTCTTCGCGAACGCCGTGATATTTTTCGCTCCAGTCGCGATTGTAAACGTTGTTGTCGTGATTCCCGGATTCGGACCAGCCGGCCTTGTAGAAATCGGGGTATTGCATTAGGGCTGCGGCGGTCATGAAGCCGCCGCCGGAGTGGCCCCACATGCCGACGCGGCTTAAATCGAGGTAGGGATGAAGGGCGGCCAGGCGTTCGGCGGCAATTTTTTTGTCGGCTAGGCCGTAGTCGCGGAGATTGCCGTAGCCGTAGCTGTCATACCATTTATTGCGCTGAGGACTTCCGCCGCGCGCGCCTACTTCGACGACAATGAAACCCAATTGAGCGAGGGGCACGTTGGGGCTTTTGGGCGAGAAGGTTTTGTTCACCTGCTCGGTTTGCGGGCCGGGATAGACAAACTCGATGAGCGGATATTTGCGGGCGGGATCGAAGTCAAAGGGTTTGTGCATGACGCCGTACAGATCGGTAACGCCGTCTTCCGCTTTCACTTTGAAGACTTCGGGAAATTTGAAACCGGCTTCGAGCAGTTGGGAGACGTCCGTGGTTTCCAGGTCCAGAAGCTGGGCGCCTTGCGCTTCGACGAGGACGGATTTGGGAGAGGTGTCGACGCGGGAATAGGTGTCTGCGAAATATTTGCCGGAGTCCGGAGCGCTGAAGGCATGAGAAAAATTACCGGGAGTCAGAAGCTGGAGGCCGGTGCCGTCGAGATTGATGCGATAGAGATGAGTGTAATAGGGATCTTCGGCGTGTTCGCGACCGTTGGCGGCGAAATACAGGGTGCGCGATTTTTCGTCGAGAGAAACGATTTGATCGGTGACGTACTCGCCGGAAGTGATTTGGTTCTTCAGTTTGCCGGCCCCGTCGAAGAGGTAGTAGTGGCCCCAGCCATCGCGCTCGGACCACCAGATCAATTCCTGGCCGTTGCCGGTGAGACGCAACGGCTTCAGGCTGAGCCACACGTTGGAACGTTCTTTGATAAGCGTTTTTGATGCTCCGGTTGTGGTGTCGGCGACGCAAACGTCGATTTTGCGAAAATCGCGGCTGGTGCTGGTGAAGTAGAGCTTGTCGGCAGAGTCCGAGAGCCAGCGCGGACTGACGCGCGTAACCGGCATTGGCGCCCCCTCCTGTAAGCCTTCCTGCTCTTGCCGCAGCTCTTCGCGATCGCGCTCGACGAGCGGTGCGTCGGAGACGCGGAGTTGCTGTTCGGAGAAATTCTTGGCTTCGACAACGACGATTTGTTTTGTGGCCACGTCGAAAATTTCGAGTTGAGAGCCGGGCATGATGTCTTCGCCGGGAAGTGCGTAGGGGTAGGCTTCGAGGGTGGGGCGGGGATTCGCGAGAGAGTGGATGACCCAGAAGTCCGAGACTTTGCGATGGTCTTCGCGCATGACGGCAAACTTTCTGGAGTCCTTTGACCAATGGATGGTGATGGCGGGGGCGCGCATGCCGGCTTTGTTTGTGTCTCCCTTGTCTTCTTTTTTGAGCTCGTCTTCCTGTTCGGGGAGGATGCGACGCGCGTAGCCGAACTTTTCGACGCCGTCGGTGGTGAGTTGGGTCTCGACGACTGTTGCGTCGCCGGCTTTTTTCAGAGCTTTGGCGTAGTTGGCGGCGTCCATCATGTACAGGTTTTGCCCACGGGCGAACACCACGGTTTTTTCGTCGGGAGAAACGGCCGCCCACATGAGTTTTTTGCGCAAGGGCTCGACATTGTCGAGGCGGGTGAGTTTGCCGGTGGTGAGATCGTATTCGAACGAGAGGATGCGCGGTTCTTCGGGAGGTTCCGGAGATTGGCTGGAGCGAGCGGCGCGCTGGCTTTGCTGCTCGGTTTGCTTGTTTTCTTTCTGCTTGTCATCGTTCTGCTTGATTTCGCTTTCGTTGCCTTGCTGGCTGCCGTCGTCCTGTGCCTTTTGTTCGGGCTCATTGGGGACCACGCCGTCTTTGCGGATCTCCACTTCAAAGCGCATGTGCGTGTCTTTGTCGACCAGTTTGAGGCGTTTGATGGGGAGATGTTGCGCGTCGTAGGGGAAATTGGTGAGCGAAGAAAGAGCAGCGGCGATTTTGGCGTTGTCCCACAGGGGGGCCTTGGATTTTTTGACCGGGTCAACGAGGTAATACTTCGTGCCATCGGTGCTGCGGTAGCTGTACCAGAATCTGTCGGAGAGAGTGAACCAGTGGGGAGTGACGGAGAGGTCGAAGACGAGTTTGTTGATGCTGTCGGGCAGGAAGCGGGCTTCGAGAGCGTAATTCGGGGCAGAGAACACTTGGGCGGGGGCATCGGAAGACGCTGCGGGGGCCGGCTGTAGGTTTGCCGAGTGGTTGGGAGTCTGCGCGGCCAGGCTCGAGACCAAGATCCCTGAAACAAACAGCAAAGTTCTCGAGCCCCGAGGGAGTCGACGGGCTACCCCGGTCGACAAAGACCTCCACACATTCGCCGATTCCATGGCTACGCTTCCTCCAATGTGGTTTGGTGATTCGTGCTCAGGGGCTATCCACCCACAGGCGGCGCATTATAAACCAATCGGCAGACCTTCCGCATTTGCACACGTGGACGCTCCGGGCGCAGGCGGGCGAGGAGCGGAGACTCTTTTTGCAAAAAATGTGCGCAGACGTGCGGGAGTAGGGATGCACCCGCTGCCAAGGCGTGCCACAATTTGGCGCGCGGGAGATTGGGGGGAGCGCTTGGATTCTAGTTCAGGGCGCGCTTAAGCCGCTTGGTGGTCTTCTCTAACTGGCGCTTGAGGGCTCCGACTTGCTTCGAGATCGCCAGAAGTTCTTCCTTGGCCAGCGCTCCGGCTTCCACAACTTTATGCGCTTTGCGATCCGCCTTGCCAAAAGCACCACCGATACTTGCCGCTACTTGGGTAAGCTTGCTCTTCCTGGCCATCCGCGTCCTCCTTGGGCTAGACAGCCATCGTATACCAAGATGTGTTCCGGAGTTAATCAAGAAACGATAACAAATTAGCGAAGGCCATTCACGTCAGAGTTCCTTTGTTAGAGCCTGGACGTTCGACAAGCTATTTGCTTGCTGCGCCAACGGAGAGCGGGCCGAGTTCAGAACGAGTTTGCATGACGCGAAGGATGGAATCGCGCGAGACCATGCCGATGATTTGGGCAGCGCCATCGTCGGAGCCGGAGACAATGGGTATTTGGTTGATATCGGCGGAGAGCAGGCGTTCAAGGAGGCCGAGCAAAGGTTCGTCTGGCGTGGCCCAGAGGATGCGCTCACGCGGAATCATTACGGCCTGAACGGAGTTGTGGGCCCACTCGTCGCGCGGGACGGAGTTGAGGGTGTGGACGTTCATCATGCCGACGAGGCGATCATCGGTGATGACGAGGTGGCAGCGGCGGCCGGTGCGAAGAACCTCGGCCCCGTAGTCTTCCAGGGAGATGGCGCGGCCAACCGTGGGGACTTCGTGGCTCATTACGTCGGCGGCGCGTAGTCCAGTCAAAGTTTCGCGGATGGCGGCTTGCGCAACGCTTTCCTGGGCGGCGTTCAAGAGGAAAAAGCCGATGAAAATGCTCCAGAGACCGGGGACCACGACGCCCTTGAAAACTCCGAACCCGCCGACAAGGATCATCGCGTAGGCAATCAGACGGCCGCTAGTGCCTGCGACTCGCGTTGCCTTGGAAAAATTATTGGTTGCACCCCAGATGGTGGCTCGGAAGATTCTGCCGCCATCGAGCGGAAAACCGGGGAGAAGATTGAAGAGGGCCAGCAGTAGATTCGTTTTCCAGAGCCAGTCAGAAAGCACGGCCACAGCTCCGTTTGACGGAAAAAACACAAACAAGCCCAGGAAGAGTCCGGCCAGGAAGCCGCTTGCCAACGGTCCGGCGATGGCGATGTTGAATTCCTGGATGGCTTTGGAGGGATCGCGCTC
>Ga0210406_10002447_pt1 | contig 21180 bp, 19 predicted proteins | sample IncBWC30MmetaG_FD_155454 | JGI IMG/M metagenome (GOLD analysis project Ga0210406, IMG submission 155454) | Forest soil microbial communities from Barre Woods Harvard Forest LTER site, Petersham, Massachusetts, United States - Inc-BW-C-30-M | ecosystem: Environmental > Terrestrial > Soil >... | reverse complement strand
CAGCACTCGTTGTGATAGCAGGCCCCATCGGGGCGGGTAAGACTACCTTCTACGATGCCCACCTAAAAGAAGCTTTTCCTAGCGTGGTTCCACCGATTCCGCAGCAACGGGATGCGATGTTGCGCGAGCGACGCTCGTTTGCTGTTGAAGACTTGACCGTGGACACGGACCTGTTGGAAAACGCGAGGCAGGCCGGCTATACAACAAAGGTTTTATTCATCTGCACAGAAGACCCTAACCTGAATGTCGGACGAATCCTCGTTCGGATGAGTCGCGGCGGACAAGCCGTGCCGCTGGGGACGATTCCTGCGTCGTATGACGAGGCCATGAAGAGCCTGGCTGAGGCACGACGACATGCTGACGATCTTCTGGTTTATGACAACACACCAAATGGGAAGGGGCATCGGCTGGTGGCACGTTTCATCGCGGGGGAGTTGGTCAAAACATCGCATAGTGCTCCTGAGTGGTTGAAGGGTGTTTTCGGCCGTGAATTGCTGAGCGAATCTAAACATCAAGAAAAATCCACACGGGGGCGCTAGGAGTCTACCCGTTCCCCCATCGAAATCGTCAAAGACAGCCTAGTACCACGGTACTAACCAATGACTTGGTCGCCGATAAAACCTCTTACCGCCTCCGCGCATCCGTAACCGGTACAGTCCAGCGAGAGAGGGGTCTTGGTCCGTGCTGATACGTGTCTCAAAGCGGCGGCTAGCGATTTTCCTTCCTCTCTTCATGGTCCTCTTCATCCTGGTTCTGATTTCTCGGAAGTACCTGTGGCTTTATGCCACACGAAAGGCTGATCCGCGGCCGCCAACAGTCAACCTCCTGCAAGACCCACAAACCTCGAAGAACCCCGTAATCCTGCTGAAGGAAGCCAACCGCCTCGCATGGCTTTTTAACTCGCCGAAGGCGGGGCCTCTTTACGTCCGCGCCGAAGAACTTTTCAAGGAGAGCGGTGACACTCGAAACGAAATCTACGCTCGGGTCGGCAGGATTCGGGCGCAAGCTGAGAGTATGTCCTGGGTAGACGTCTCGGAGTTGCTCGGGCAGCAGTTGAACATTCCAGTCGTCGGGAATGACCCGGAACTGAAGCTTTGGTGTCTTGCGGCAAAAGGGTACACGGACCTTGAAATCAATCCCGCTTCCGCGAAGCTAGCTTGGACGGAGGCAAAACAGATTGCTCACAAGTTGGGAGACCACGAATGGGAAGCGCGAGCTGAGGGAGAACTCGGGATCATCGGCTTTCTCCAAGGGGATAGTCGTCGCGCGGCAGTCATGGTTGGCGATGCACTCTTGTCTGCGAAGGCGAGTGGCGATATAGGTGGGCAGGTTCGAATGCTAGAAATGCTGGGCAACGGATTCAATGAAGCGAAACGCTATGGGGAGGCCCTTGCGTTTTTCGAGCGGGCCATCAAGACGAGCGGCGCAACGCCGGATGCGGGATTTCCTTTCATGGCGTATGAAGGAGAATCCACTGCCTTAGTCGCCCAGGATAAGGTGTCAGAAGCCAAAGACAAGTTGGAGCGCGCATTGACCGTTGCAAGAGAAAATCAAAAGCTCGGACACGAGAGCATGATTCTTCAACTGATGGGTGAGCTGGCCATTCGAACTGGGGATCGGCCTGCGGCTGCGAAATATCTAGAGCAATCAGGCCAGCTCGCGCAAAAGTACAATTTCTATCGAACCCTGGGTCAATCAATGATTGATCTCGCTGGTCTTTATCGAGAAGCAGGGGACCTGAAAGGTGCCGAGGTTAGTGCTTCGGCCGGAGTGGACGCTAGCAGACGAGTGGGAGACCGATACTACCTTCCACGGGATTTGACAGTGCTTGCAGACCTCAAAGCTCAGCGCGGAGCTATCAACGAGGCAGAGGCCCTATACGGAAATGCTGAAGACGTGATCGACGGGATGCTCGTCAACTTGCATGAAGCATATTGGAGTAGCTCGCTTGCAGGAGCGATGAGCGACACGTACCTTCACCATTTCGAATTAGAAGCGCGCCAAGGGAACCTTGAGCGGGCTCTCAGCGTATTGGAACGTGTCAGGGGACGAACCGCCGCGGCATTGCTTCAGAATAAGGTGTCGTTTGGCAAAGACGAATCAGCAGACGTGCGTGCCCTAGAAGATGAAGTGTCCAACGTCCAGCTTCGTCTTATGCGCTCTGAAAACCCGAAGGAGCGGGCCAGCCTGCTCGATCAATTGGTCGAGTACGAGCGGCGGATGGAATGGACGCGCACGGAACGAACGGAATCGAAGTCCAAATGGTTTGACACACCGGCCCCCCTGAGGGCGATCCAATCTAGCTTGCGTCCTGAAGAAGTCGTTTTGGAATACGTGCTGAGCGAGCCGAGCTCATACTGTGTGTGGATTTCCCGCGGTCGCGGAGGTGTCGTCGTACTATCTGAAGGCCGGGGCAAAATTGAAGCTCTGACGCAAAAATATCTCACTGCGACGCGAGCGAGGCGCGAGGATGTTGATTCCGCGCGGCAGCTTTACGATGTTCTGTTCGCGCAGCTCCCTCCAGAAGCAAACCGGGAACAGACTATCGTGGTACCAGACGGAATACTGCATCTGCTCCCGCTCGATACACTCCGTGATTCAGCGGGCGCCTTATTACTAGAAACGCGAACTATTAGCTACGTTCCGGCTGCTACGGTCCTCCACGTTGTCAGGAATGAAAAGGCCACCATAGGCGGGAAGTACACTTTCCTCGGTGTGGGAGATGTTCCATACCAGAACCAGGGTCACGTTTCGGCGAAACTTGAGAAACCGATTGGATTTTCGCGTCGAATTGAGCGTGGACTATCCGACGTGTTCGGCACCGAGTTGCACGACTTACCAGAAACCCGCGAAGAAGTCCTTACGGTCAGTAAGGTAGTCACGAAAGACCCAGTCTTACTTCTTGGTCCAGACGCCACGGAAACCGCGTTCAAGTCCGAGCCCTTGGCCGATTTCAAAATCGTTCATATTGCTGCACACGGTTTTGTTGACACGCAGTTTCCAGAACGTTCAGGCTTGGTCTTGGGTGTGAACCCGGGTTCGCATGATGATGGTCTCTTACAGGTCCGGGAAATCATCCGGCTCCATTTCAATGCAGACCTAGTGACGCTTTCGGCTTGCAACACGGGAGTTGGGAAGATCGAGGGCGAAGAGGGCGTGACAAGCCTAGTCGAGGCCTTTCTCGTGAGCGGAGCGAGGGCGGTTGTCGCAAGTCTTTGGAGCGCGGACGATACATACACCGGCGCGCTGATGGAACGCTTCTACATCCATATCGCGGAAGGCCAACCGAAAGCCACAGCCTTGCGGCACGCGAAACTGGATTTGCTCGCAAGAGACGGCGGTCATGTTCCACCGTATTATTGGGGCGCTTTTGTTTTGGTCGGAGAGGGAGGAACCGCGATTCCTCTGGGGGAACGATGAGTCTTGACGCTCAAGCAAAAGAGAAGATTTATTCTCGCGTGTGCGACCTTGTGACCCGGAAGCATTTCGATCCCGGCATGTACGGCGCGAATTGGGAGGAACTGTCCAAAGCCAAGAGAAACCAAATCGTTCAAAGCGCCAGTGATGAAGAATTCGAGAAGCAAATACAGGATCTCCTGGCCGAGTTGAAGACCAGCCACACTGGTTTTCGCCATTCCAAGAGCGCGAAGATCCCCGGCCGCTACGCCATCGCCGCCACTTTCAGGCGGTGCAACTTCGACGGCGATCAGCGGTGGATGTTCCAAGATGTTCACGAAGGCGGTCCTGCACACGCCGCGGGGCTGCGCCCAGGCGACATTCTTCTTCAAGTCCGAAATAAAGAATTTATGCCGCCTGAACCTCCGATTTTCCCCGTTGGTGAGGACTCACAATATGCAGTCCAAAAACCTGATGGCAAACGTATCGTAGGCAACTTGATCGTTCCGTCGCCAAGGTCCAAAAGTCATCCAGTGATCGTACCGAAGGCAGTTTTGTGCTCGCAGCTACCCGATGGGATCGGTTGGCTGAAGGTGACCATGTTTCCGGGAGCAGTCGGTATTGATCTTGCCAAAATGTTTGATACCGCCATCGCCCATCTTAAAGATTCAACCCGCTTGATTGTGGACCTTCGCGGAAACACCGGAGGCGGCATTGGTGGATTGCGGCTGATGAGTTATTTGACTCCCGGAAAGAAGGAAGTCGGATACAGCCTTACTCGCAAACGAAAAGAAAAAGGTTATACCAGAGAAAAGTTGCCAAGGTTTGGCCACATACCTTCCCACAAGGCGACTCTTTTGTGGCTGGCACTGCGATATGGCTTCATAGACAAATCAATTCTCGTAGTCACTGAAGGACTCGGTCCTCAGAAATTTCACGGTCGCGTGGCGATCCTTGTCAACGAGCACACGGCAAGCGCCGGGGAGATGCTGGCTGCATTTGCCGAGGAGAATGGGCTTGCCACAATCGTCGGCACAAAGACGGCTGCTCGCTTGCTGAGTGGCACTACGTTTAAGGCGGGTTCCGGCTACATCGTAGGATTGCCGGCCGCTGCGTATCTCACGTGGCAGGGGAAACTCATCGAAGGTAAGGGCGTGACGCCGAGTGTTCCAGTCGAACTGTTGCCGGAAGACCTTCTCGCAGGACAGGACCCTCAGATGCAGAAGGCTATTGAGATTGTCAGGGGGATGTAGCGTGGTACCTATTCTACCTCGCGAACGCCGATGGCGGACAAAAGAGCGCGCCCTTGCCGCCCCAAAACTGTTTTGCCATCGTCCACACAGCCGCAGAGTTCGTGCACACAAGCATCCCCTTATTTGCGTGGTACTCAATCAGAACTCCCGCCAACCGTGGCCTGTCGTTCCTCAAAACGAACGCGCCGCCTCCACTGATCCCGTTTAACTTACCGACATTCGGAATGGATTTCCCACCCCGTTTCGCCTGACTCCCATTGAATCTCACAGTAAATTTGGAGTCTGATGTACTCGATACCGCTCCCAGGTAAGAGAAAGGAGTTGGCCTTAAAGTGTGGCGAGCATTATCGATGTCCCAACATTTTGCTCGGGCTTGATAGCCGAAGATTAGGCACACTTCCCCTTGACGAACATCCAACGCGAGATGTTGGGGAAGACGCAAGCACCGACGTTGTGCCTGCGGAATTTCTACAAGCGCAATATCATGCGGGTCGAGTGCGGAAAGTGCGGGTTGCCCACTTAATTGAAACTCTTCAGGCAAAAACGTATAGAGCGCCCCGTACTCAACGAATTGGGGCGGCTCGGCGATTACGTGATGAGCAGTCAGAAGGAATTGCTTTTGCCCCGAGGAAACTAAAACAGAGCTTGCTATAGGGTCGGGGCGTTCTTTCGCATCTGCCTCAAAAATGGGTTTGACGAAGGGGTAGACGTAGCTTGCCCACGTCCGATTCAGTTCAGTGATGTCGTGCGTAATGGCTTCCACAGGGCATAGTATAGCGAAAGAGACGGTCTACACGTCCCGGTACCTGGACGTCCGATTGGCAGCGGGCGCAACTCTATAGCAAAGGAGTCACCGCAATAAGAGAGGATATGAATTCCACTCTGAATTAGGCCTTCGGATTTGCAAAACATATCGCCCAGAGGGCGCGGAAGAAAGGTCAAGGGCCGCTTCCATTGACGTAACACCATCTTTCAGAGAGGCGACACCATTTGCGGTGAAGATCGCGCCTCCCGCAGTAGTCGCTATGCGGAGTTCGTAGTGGCCCTCAGCGCTTCCGAGCGGCAGATAGACACTGAGACGCTTCACCGCCCGACTAAGTTCCAGTGGTTGTTCGCCAGGAGTGGGCTCACCACCACGCGCGACGGACCGATCCCTCAAATCCAGCACGGCCGTCTGAGCCACGAAGCTCTCGTTTCGCTTGTGGAGCAAAGCCCAGCCGAGGACTCCGACCGCCAACAGAATGCCGGCTGCAGCGGCGAGCCATCTTTGCCGCCGCTGCCGTTCGAATGCTTCTCGGAATCGCTTGAAATCGGCGTAACACGGGCTGCAGGATCCCAGATGGTCGAGCCATTTCTGCGCTTCCGAGAGAGGCACGTCGTGAGAGGCAATTTTCTTGAGAACGTCGGCTCCTGGGCAGCCTATACGCTCAGGGTTCGGGAAATCCTTGAGCAGACCACGGCCTAGCACATCCAGGATGCGCTTCTCGTCTCTCCGGGAATATGTCTTGCTGTTCAGAACGGACTCCCTCTCCTGAGCTCGATCTTGCCGGATGAGAATATACACCCAGCTGGATTCAGCGCGGTTTCTTCGGCGTTCTGCGTTTCACCTCGCGAAGAATAGACTGCCGAATCTTTTCCAAATTGTAGTAGTACTTCATTTTTGCCTGCTGCTCAGTGACGTCAAGCCAACCCGCAATCTGTTTCCACGAGTATTTGTACTGTCTTGCCAGCCAAACCTTTTTTGTCCAAGGATTCATGCGGCTTGTGATCTGGCGGGCGGCAATATCGCGTTCGAGCTGCTCGGCCCATCTTGTGTCCAACGCGGCTTCGAACCGCTCAAGGTCAGCGACGGACGCAACCAACTCAATGGTTTCGACCCTTCTCTGTTCGTGCCGCAGTAGCCGATTGAAGCGATGGTGGAATACGCCAATCAGGTAGGATTCCAGGTCGGATATCGGTGGCCGGCGATTAGTGTTCCGTAGACGCGTCTTTGCAACTGACCGCAGCACCCGGTCCCAGACATCGGCTGCCAGCGCCGTCCTCTCGGGGCCTAATTCTCTGTCAAATAATTCGGCCCGAACGTGTGCCAGAACGCGCGGCCAGGATTTCCGTGCCGCGGCCAACAAGTCTTCGTCAACGGGAAGCGGGGTTCCGTCAGGCCGGTCCTTAATCCCAAACAGGACCCACTCGCCGTAGGGGTCGGGTTTATCCGCTGGGTCCATTGGGTTTACGAGCCGGAGCATCGACCTAGCTCAGAGACAGCCTGCCATTAGGTTTCCGCGTGGGTCAATGGTACCGCGAAGTACAAGAACACCAGCCGATGCTAGGAATACCGAAGTTGTGGGCGGACGCCTGAGGGGACGGGCGTGGCCTTCTTAGCGTTGCGTTTTATTTTCACCGGGAGCGTCTTGATTTAGCTTTTGAATCCTCTCAAGCTGCTGCGCGTGGCAGCCTCCCTCGTACAAAAGCTTGCCGGCGTCGTCGTATACATAGACCCAGGCGTACGACTCTTCATTGCGGTCTGCCAAGTCTCGTGCCTCGTCGAAGGTTTCGCAGTCTTTCCAGAGCGGTCCGCTTGGCCATGTGAGAGTGTCGACTGGATCCAGTCCTATTACCCGATACTGACCTTCCGGGGCTTGTGTTTGCATGGTTCACCTCAGACCGGGGATTCCTTTAGGTACCCCAATGCCAGCACCAAAGCAAGCATAAAAGTCCGAGGACGCCGGCCTGCTACTCTTTCGTGTACAAAATATTTTCTTACTTTTTGCCTTCTCGATGTTCCCTAGTAAGTGAGGGGATTTGGTGTCTCCTCTGCGCCGGAACGTCAACCATCAGGTACGTGGATGGGTGTGGCTGTGCGCCTAGAGTCCGAGCCGAAGTCGACCGTCACGGGGGCCATCTATGGCGACCTACGACAAAATGAGCGCTGAAGAGCGGCATGGGTTCATGGAGGCTCTTGGGAGCCTTACTGGTTTGCAGGACGGTCCAAATGGCCAGCTTCCAGACGGAACACACTTCGAATACGACCCCGATCTAAGAACAACTGTCGAGGTCACTCTTTCAGGGGAACGATTACCGGTCGTCTTGGTTGATGGCAAGCTTCAACGCGATTCCGAAACGTTGGTCGCACGTAAGGGCGAGCAAATGGGACGGGGGCCGGTAGCGAGACACCGATGAATGCAAAAACCCCGGCTCTGGAACAATACGCTCGTTGATCGTCGCCGTTTGAACACCCGATTAGCCCTTCTGATGGTTGTGCTGATTCCCGTGCCGGCGATTCTGCTTCGGGCTCGGCTTGAACCGCTGCAAATGCTGGCGACAGTGGTGGCCGTCGTCGTTGGCACGGGCATCGTTTATCCGGTATGGTGGCGGTCGAAACACCATCCGTATCGGGAAGACGCGCGCGAAAAGCGCACACGGCTGGTCTCAGTGGTCTGCCGAACAGTCGCATTTCTTTCGTTGGTCGGTTTCATGGTCAGTTGGGTCGTGGGAACTGACGACAGCTTATGGGTCGCATTGGTGTTTCTTGCGGCTGGCACTACGGCGCTCATTATAGGCGTTGAAGTCGAGGAGCGATGGAAACGAATTCTAGGCCGACGGGCCGCTCAACTGATTGGCGACGGGTCACGTAAAAACAGGGCCGGCTTCGCTGGAAGCCGGCCCTGCCGCAAGGACACTCCCTAGAAGGGAGCGTCCTGCGTTTCGGGTCCGAGCTCGGGGACGGGCGTGTCCGGATCGCGCTTCTCCGCGCGGTCCAGCTTCGCGATTCTCCAAAGATGAATTTCGGCGACACGAACTTTGTTGTCGCCGTTTTTCTGCTTCTTCTGTTTCTTCGGAACGAACTCGCGATAGCGTAGCTCGCCTTCCACAGCGAGGTGCACGCCCTTCCGGAGAGTCGCCGCAAACGTCGAGAGATTGCCCCAAGCGATGAGCTTGTGCCATTCCGTACGCCGGATGTAACCGTCGCCATTCTTGTCCTTCCAAGACGCCGTTGTCGCCAAGGACAGCACCGTGAATTCACGCTGCGTCTTCGTGGTTTTCACTTCCGCGTCCTTGCCTACGAATCCAACTAGCCTCACTGAATTGTCAAACATCGTAACTTCTCCTTTTGATGCCCTGAGTCTCTCAAGGCACACCACCCGGAGGGCGCGAGCGTGAGGCTGCTCCCAAGTGCCAAGGTCTGCTTTCTTGGAGGGTGCCCGCGGAGCGGGAGGAACCAAAACCTGTTCAGGCGCGATAGCGAAGCAGAAGACCGCCGAGCCGCAGGGCGCAGCCTCTTTGTCGCTCGCGGTGCTTTAGAGCGATGGGAGAAAAAGGGAAGTGGCGATAGACAAGTGTGGCTAGGTGGTCGCAGGAAGACGAGTGAAAACCACACGACACGCAGAACAAAGCCCGGTCTGTCCCGCTAAAGCGATTCCTGAGCGACGCGGGTGTACAGCGGTAATCCAGCTAGAGCTCGCTGGGGCCAAGTTTGCGGTGGTCCTAGGAAGTCCCTGCAGCGTTAACGAACCCAAGAGCGGCCAGTACAGGATCAAAACTTACGCATGCACTCGAGGAGCTTTTCTGTATTCACTTCGCGTGCCCGAATCTTATTCGGCGTGCTCCAGCTGGCCGCGGAGGGGTATGCGAATCGACCGGAGTTGACAGTACTACGGGCGCAAAGGATACTACGCACAGCAAGGATTCTCAGTAGATATACCTACGGCGGCATTCCAAAGTGCCGTTCCGAAGGGTACTGCCCGAAGTAGACCTTGCCTCAAGATGGCGGTAGGAAGTAGCACCGACCATCGAACCTGAGCCAGTAGACCGCTTCTTTGCATCGGGTCGCGGACGCAAAAGCAGGGGAGGCAAGAACGCAAAACGGGCCTGGGCTCAGGTTGAGCAAACGGAATCCGGCAGATGACACTTCTCTAGGAGTGTCCAATGCCGGACAAGGTTTCTCTCAGTAAGAAAGCAATCCAATCAATTGAGAATTTTGAAAGAGTCACGCTCCGCGCTCTGGAAGCTGCGGACAGGATAAGTTTTCGTCTGTTCCTGTATGCTTTGGCACTCTGGCACATCTTTCGCTACCTCACGGGTAGCCACTAAGGGGCTGCGAAATCATAACTCGAATCGAGGACGACGTTGGACATCCTAGCTGGTCTGAAAGACAAACTCCGGTTCATCGAGCGCCACTACACAACGGCGTCCAATCCGTTTCGTGAAACGAAGCGAAAAATCGAAGACGGTGAAGCGCCCTTTGAGCCGCCGCCGTTCGACCCTGACACTGCTACAGATTTCGACCCACCGTTCTTGGAGGAATGGCAGGAAGCCGACGAATCACTGAACATCGAAGGGCAAGCCGCCCTAAAATTAGTCCATAGTGCATTTCACGACTACCTACTGTGGTTCGTTAAATTGCGAGGAGTCGAACTCACAGCGAAGGGTAAGAATTGGCTTGAGCGTTACAAGAAACATTTCCACGATGTTTACGGCATTGACTTCGAGCAGGGACCTGTCCCACTCGATGATCTGGAAGAGGTCAATTTGGCGCGGAATGACGCAGAGCATAGTGGCGACCCGTTCGGCATGACTAGACGGCAGAGTGGCGAGCACCAACTGCGCTTCCCCGCGGGCTTATTCGTGGATGAGATCGACAAACAAGTAGCTCAATCCTCAAAAGACGCTTGGCCAGGACGGATAAACGTCACTGACGACGCAGTGAAGGAAGCGATTCGTCGTGTGGAAACCTTCTGCGAGTGGCTGGATTCGCAGCGACCCTATTGAAGTCGGTGGTCCCTATGACTGTTCTAGACTGCGAGTCTTACGAGTCTGCCCTCTGTAGCATTTGCAGCGCTTACAAAATCGACCGCGCTCGTTTGGTCGATTTTTTGATTACAACTGACCTGGACGAGGAGTACAAAAGAGCATCCCACCAGTCAGTGTTCGGTGAGACCTTGACGAATCTCTTTGAGTCACAATTTGGAAAACCGCCAACCGCATTCGACAGTGTTGCGTGGTTCCACTTAACTAGAGTTCCAGAGGGTACGACTTTTTCCGATGGAATACTTCCACTCAATTTGGCGCTGCCGAAGGTTTGGCAGGCAGTTGTTTCAAGTGTAAGCGATACACAGAGGAGGGAAAGACTGGAAGAGCTGCATTCAGAGGGCGTTCCCGATTTTCAGTATAATTTCAAAACCAACGATAAGCTGCACTTCGGCCCTCACGCGATGCTTGTTAGGGAATCTGCGTTTCACGCCGAGTCAATGGGAAACCACGATTATCTCCGCCTACCGGAAATCGTTGAGGATGTCTGCAACGGCTATGAGACTCGATATGGAGAAAGCATTTGCGCCGAAATCTCCCAAGCCCTAAGGAAATGTATAGTCAAGTTCGTGATTTCTGACAACGCGGCAGGTGCTTACACGGAAGAGGCACTTAAATACTGCTGGTGCAAAGCTAACGAGCAACCACTGGACACATCCGCAAACAGTTGCTATGACGCGGAGGGCAAAACAATACCGCCCGAGGCAATTCAAGAAGTTCAGTTCCTCTAACAACGTGTTTGTCGCAGGGGCGAAGGGCCACCAAATTAAAATATCGTTTCCGTGCGCCACTCAGCGCGAGCAGATGAATTACGCTGTGATCTTTCGGAGAAGCGTCTCCACTTTCTCTACACTCGCCAACTCGTTTAGCGCGATTAAAAAAACGGGCCGCACCGAAGAGGCGCGGCCCGGAAATCATTCTGGTCTGTTCTACTTGGTTGCTGCCGGCTTCGACGGCTTGCGCCGTCCTGACGAAGTGTTCGGCGAAGTCTTGCTCTTTTTCGCCCCGGCCTTGGTTTCTTTCTTCTTGGTCAACTCGGCACGAACTGTAGCGCTTACTTTGGCTAGGTCAATCTTGTAGCGGACTGCGGTGCGTGCGAGGTTGCAGTCCTTCGCAAGCGATTGCTTGGGGTTGTAGCCGGGGCAATACAGGTCGGAAACAAGAGCGCAGACACCGAGAAACCGATGCACGTCTGCGGTTTTCATCGCTAACACCGCAGCCGCCGCAATCTTCTCGTAGTCCACGGCCTGACCACCCCATGCGGTTTTGCTCTTCTTTTCTTCCCAAGCGTACAGCTTGGAGACACGGCGGTGGTTGTCGTGGCCTAAACGCCGGAAGTAGTCGAGGGCCACCATCTCCAAGTCTGGCCGCGAGAGAGCGTCTGGCAATTTCTTGCGAATCGCATCGAGGATACGGACCCGTGTTTGTTTTTCGACGCGCTCGGCCAAGAGTTCCCTCGCTCGCTGCATACGCTCCTGCGGCGTTCGCTGGTAGCGGGAGATACCCACGTGCACTGGGCATTTGTCGTTCTGGCAAATGTGGAAGATTGTTCCTGCGTTCCTGCCGTCCACGAGAATTGCAGGTTTGGTCGTTGGGCATTCGCCTTTCGCTCTCGCTCTGCGAAACTCGCCCTCGCGTAAAGTATTTGGCGATTGGCCTTTCGTTTGCCATGACGGAGCCTGAGATACGGAAAGAACTTTCTCGCCCTCGGCCTCGACTCGTTTCACGCGAATCTGAACGAAGGCGTTTACCTTCGACTGGTAGCACGCTCGGTCGGTGCAAGTGCTCTTGCGCTGCACGTCTGCGAAGAGCAGTGGATTACTTCCAGTCCGCTTAGGACACCGGGCGCAACTGCCTGCGGATGGCAGCAGGGTTTCGTCACTCGCATCAAAAGGTGCGTTCGTAAGGTCTAAGAGGACTTCGCGTTCTATCCAAGCGCGAAGTTGTCGGACTGTGACTGCTTCGGCCTTCTGGTCTTTCAAAAGTGCTGCGGCATTCCGATGTTGAGGGAAGCACTCTTGGATTGCACGCTGCTGGTCTTTCGCCTGCAGCCGTGCAATTTCAAACGCATGAGAGTAGTTGAGCTTGCCAGCGCGGAACGCCTGCTTTGCTTCGTCGATGAGTTTCAGCAGTTGCAGTCTTCCGTTCACATAGGCGGGCGACTTGGCAACTTTGGCAGCTATGGTTTCGATCGTATTGCTTGGTTGCAGGCTCAGCAGATCAGCGTAGCCTTGCCCCTCGTCAAGCTCGTGAGTATCCGCACGCTGAACGTTCTCGACCAACTGCAATTCGAGACATTCAGCATCGGTCAACTCGCGGACTGTAGCGGGGATGGTGTCGCGCTTGGCGAGCTTCGAGGCACGATAGCGCCGTGCGCCAAAGACGAGCTCATAAGTACCAGCCTTTCCGTTTGCGAGCGGTCGCACGAGAACTGGCTCAAGGACACCATGTTGTGTGATGTCATCCGCGAGTTCTGCGAGTTTCTTTTCGTCAAACTGAGTGCGAGGGTTTTTCTTGGATTCCGAGATTTTATCGAGCGGAATTTCCAATAGTAAAACGCCTGCGCGTGCCGCTTCTTCGTTCGTGTGTATCGTTGTTGCTGCGTTCATTTCCTTTCTCCTTTTCTCGATGTATCGAGTCGTGATTTCTCGTTCCGCATTCTGACGATGGCTCCAGCGAAAAATAGAAAACGGGCGGCCTATTGGCCGCCCGCTGCGGGAGCTCCAGCTTTCAGAATGGAAGTTGCGGCAGCGAAGATGCGCGCCGCGCTGTGGTTCGGAATTTCCTTTTCGGCTGTGAGCCAGTGCTGGATGTAACCCCGGCAAAACTCTGCACCGTCGAGGCCAAGTGTTTCGCAGCAGATGAGCGCCACGGATTCAGCTTCGACTTCGCGGATGTGTCTGGCAGTCTGTTCACCATCCACAAGCTTTTCGGTCGTGGTGTGTCCAAGAACAATGTGGGCAAGTTCGTGGAACGTGGTTTTGTACGGGAGAGCCGCAACGGGGCTTACGGCGATTTCGCGTCCGCTCGCAAAACCCTGAATGTTGCCGTTTATCTCCTCAAATGGGGTGCGTGTGACGTTCAACACCCGCAGTGCTGAATCGATATCAAAGCCGGGAATCGCCGGGACGAAGGCTTCTTCACCTTCGGTCTGCGCAAGAACAAACCAATACGCGCGAAACCGGAAGGCGTAGCGTGTTTGTGATGTTTCTGATTCTGTTGCTTCCTCTTCGACGCTATCGGCTTGTGCGGCTCTTTTGAAAGGCATAGGCATGCAAAGGGTGATTCCTTTTTCCCCCTTGCGAACTTGCCGTTTTCGTTCGAGCCAACCGCGATAGGTGTTGAGTGGTCCGGGCTGTAAGCTGCGTCGAACGCACTGTTCAAGCGCAAGCAGAGCATTGCCGAAGCTGTAGTTGTGAAATGCGGTGTAGGCTTCGAGCATTCGCCCGGGCTTTTCAACCGCATCCCGCAGTAGCTCCCCCCAAGTTGCATGTTGTCTTTCTGGCATTGGTTGGTTTCTCTCTTTCTTCCTTTTTTCGAGCGTGATTTGCGCTCGAAAAAAAGAAGCAAATGCCCTTCGTGGCGGGGGAAGGCGACTGTCCGTCCGCGCTGTCAAGGCCGCGGGGTTGGCGTTCATCGAAGCGAAGCGAAGAGCCTTGACAGAACAAGCGGACGGATCAGGCGCAGGGTTTAGCCAGGAAGGGCAGTAATGCGGGAATTCGATTTACCGAGACCGCTTCCGAATCTGCGAGAATAATCAGGTGTGTAACCGCTACCGACTGACGCACTCGAAGCAGTACCTTGCCGAGCGCTTTCAAGTTGCGGATGACGAAATTGAAGAGCATCCGCGATACAACGTTGCGCCGACGCAGCCCGTCATCACGGTTCGGAAAGAACACGGCAAAAAGGTTCGCCAGTTCACAACAATGCGTTGGGGGCTGATTCCTTCCTGGGCGAGAGACATGAGCATCGGAAATAAAACGCTCAATGCACGGTCGGAGACCGTGACAACGACACCTGCATTTCGAGATTCGATTCTCACAAAACGGTGCCTCATCCCTGCGGATGGATTCTACGAATGGCGAAAAATGGGATCTGTGAAACAGCCTTACTGCTTCGAGGTTGGTGAGGGTGAAGTCTTTGCATTCGCCGGACTGTGGGATGAGTGGAGGAGCCAGGATGGAGAGGTCATTGAAAGTTGCACGGTCTTAACGACTGGCCCGAATTCGCTCGTAGCCGATCTGCACGACCGTATGCCCGTCATCGTTCCGCCGGACAAGTACGATTTGTGGCTCGATCCCGACGTCAATGACTTCAACGTGATTCGTGACATTCTCAGGCCCTACGAGGCGAATCTGATGCGGCGGTATCCCGTAAGCAGGAAACTCAACAATTCGAAAGTTGACGATGCCGAAGCTGCGTCGCCAATCGTGTTGGACATGCCGACGCAATCGAAACTGTTCTAGCGCTTCGATTGTGGGGTTCGGCATCTTCGTGGAGGTCTCGAAACACATGAGTGGAAAGAAAAGGAAAACCTATCGCGGGGTGTTCATTATTGAGTCGACCGACGACGATGACGAAGAGCATGACCGGAAGGAAGGAAAAGCCCTGAAGGCGATGTTGCAATTGGCAAAGCGGCCGGTGCTCTATCGCTACATTCGGACCAAGAAAGAGTTGGACAAAATGCTAAGGCAATTCCATGGGACGACCTACCGGTATTTGCATCTGGCGTGCCACGGAAACCCGGATGAAATCGGACTAAATTGCGACGATGTGGGCCTGCCGCAGTTGGCGGATCGCCTGGCGCCATTCATGGACAAAAGGCGTCTGTTCATTTCCGCGTGCCAGGGGGCGCAGCTTGCTCTTGCGGAACCTCTGCTTCTTTCGAGCAAGTGTTTTTCGGTGGTGGGACCGGCGCAAGACATCGGGTTCGGCGACTCGGCCATCGCCTGGACCTCCTTTTACGTTCTGATGTCGAAAAAAGATCCCGAGCGGATGGTGCGGCAAGATATCGAAGAGATTTTGGAAAGGGTGTGCGTGTTCTACGGCCTTTCCTTCAACGCGTTTTTCAAAGAGGACGGTAAGGTGGTTATACGAAATTTCGGTCCAAAACGGTTTCCACGGCTTGGAACGAAAGGCAAGAAGGCTGGGGGTCGCGACCCGATTTAGGATTTCGGAGCATGGCCGAGGGTGCGCCGCTGACTTGACAGATCAGGCGGTCCCAGGCAGAATGTGCCGTAGGCGAATAAAAAGCGAAAATGGACGGAAAAATGGCGCTCTCTTGGAAACTCGGAAGACTCGAAACGGGTCTCATTGGAAGGGGACTCGAAGGATTTCAGCGCCGCGTCGAGGTTGAACTCCAGCCAAGCGGAATTGCGGAACTCGACGCCGTGCTAGGTGGCGGGTTTCCGCGCGGGTCGGTCGTGGAATTGTGCGGCCCAGCGTCGTCCGGACGGACGAGCCTGGCTTTCTCTTTACTTGCGCAAGCTACGGAACGGCAAGAGGCATGCGCGTTCGTTGATGTTTCCGATTCTCTTGACCCGATTTCTCTCGCGACTTCTGGCGTGGAACTGCCTCGACTGCTATGGATTCGATGTGGAGAAATGGGGGACGGGGAACCGGGTCTCAAGAGCTCTTCGTACTTTGGGCCTTCGGACAAGGAAATCAGAAAACCTCGCAGTCTCGATTCCGCGAGCAAAAAGGCAGTGCAAGTACAGGGTTGGCGGCATCCGCGCGAACTGATGCGCGGAGTCGATAAGGCCATTCCTGGTCTGGTCGGGAAGCAAACCGCATTCGCGGAGTCGGCGCAAATCCACGTCGTCGCGCGTTGCGCGGGAGAGCAAGTCGAACGAGACAGGGAGCCACCGCGGCGAGGGATTCGGCCACAGCGATCTTTGCCTTTACTTCGCGAATCCACTCCACCGCCTTCAGTGCAAAGCGGTGGCGGAAGCCTGAAACCGTGGAAACGACTCGAACAAGCGCTGAAGGCAACCGACCTGCTGCTGCATGGAGGCGGTTGGGGCGTGGTGGTCTTCGATCTCGGCGAAATCTCCTGGGTGGATGCGCGTCGCATCGAGTTGAGCACATGGTTTCGTTTTCGGCGTGCGATCGAAAACACGCCGACGATTCTGCTTCTGCTCGGAGAAGAATCATGCGCGAAAAGCTGTGCTTCGCTGGTTCTCCGCTGCCAGAGAAGAGCAGACCATTGGAGCCAAGCCGCAGCTAGTATTCAAACGAGTGCATCGACGTTCGAAGGTTTTGAAGTTCAGGGAGAAGTGACGCGTTCGCGAGTTCTGTCGCGATCCGCCGATTTCGCTCGTTGGCAGACGCACACGCCATAAAGCACTAAAAAGCCGGGTTTGTTTCCCTTTCCTCTTCCAAGTTCAGGGGACGCACGTTGGCTTTCGCATGTCTATTCGTTCCGGATTTTCCCGCGCAGGCAGTCGTTCGCCTTGAGCCGGACCTTCAACAAAAAGGAGTTGCGATCCTCGCAGGTGCAGCGCCGCTGACGAAAGTATTTGCCACCAATCGCCAAGCCAGGGAACTCGGAGTTGAAACCGGAATGACGAAAGTGCAGGCAGAATCATTCCAAGGTGTCGTCTGGCGATGGCGCTCGCTTTCTCAGGAAGCGAGCGCCTATGCCGCGCTTCTCGACTGTGCGTGGGCGATTTCGCCCCGCGTTGAGGATGGGCCAAAACGCGAGGAGGAGGATTTTTGCGACACGGTCGTGCTCGACCTGGCTGGCTGCGAAAAGCTATTCGGATCTCCGGAGAAGATCGCGCACGACTTGAAGCGTATCGCTTCGGAAGTCGGCCTTGAGGCAAACGTTGCCGTTGCCGGAAATCCCTTAGCTGCGGTATGTGCGGCACAAGGCTTCCTTGGAGTGACGGTGATTCCAGCCGGAGACGAAAGACTTCGGATGGGACAGCTTTCGCTCGAAGGTCTGCGCATTCCGTTTGAGTTCGTCGAAACCTTGAGACGCTGGGGCGTCCATACCTGCAAAGAATTTGCGGCTCTCCCTGAAATTGCGATTGTCGAGCGACTCGGGCAGGAAGGGCTCCGCTGGTGGCGGCTGGCGCAGGGCGCGAACGCTCATCCTCTGATCGCCAAGGATTTTCCATCGAATCTTGAAGAGCACATGGACTTGGAGTCTCCGGTGGACTTGCTGGAGCCGTTGCTCTTCCTCCTGAACAGGCTGCTCGAACAATTGTTTGCACGGCTGCGCATGCACATTCTTTCCATCGGAGAGATCAAGGTTACCCTCACGCTCGAACGAAAGGACTCGCGGAGGAAGGAACCTGTTTATCATGTCCGGACACTGCGGCTTCCGGTGCCGGCGCGAGACGGCAAGCTTCTCTTGAAACTCTTGCGGCTCGATCTCGAAGCGCACCCTCCGCCCGCGCCTGTCACTGCGGTCTCAATGTTGACGACTCCCGCGAAAGCACCTTCGCAGCAGCTCGGGTTATTTCTGCCCCTATCTCCCGACCCGGAGCGTCTGGAAATTACGCTCGCGCGAATCCAAAACACAGTTGGGGAAGGCCGCGTGGGGGCGCCGGTTCTGCTCGATACGCATGGTCCCGATTCTTTTCAACAGAGCCGTTTTGTCTTACCGGAAATGACGGAAAAACGCACTGGTGGAGAAAAGCAAACTACTGCTGTGATGCGCATTTACCGGCCTCCACTTCCGGCGACGCTCGAGCTTCGAGAAGGAAAGCCGACGTTTCTCAGTTGCGAGGGTATTCGCCGGCAGATCCTCGCGTTCGCGGGACCGTGGAAAAGAAAAGGTGACTGGTGGTCTGAAACGGCATGGGCGCGCGAGGAGTGGGAGATCGAGATAAGGACGTTACGTCCCAAAGTTCGAGGGGAACTCTCGGGGAATGGTGAAAACGAGACTGCACTATATCGAGTTTATAAGGACCTGCGTGCGAAGCGCTGGTTCGTGGAAGGAATCTACGATTGAAGTACGTCGAGCTACATTCCGCTTCCGCATTCAGTTTCCTAGAAGGTGCTTCGCGCCCGGAAGACCTGGTTTCTCGCGCGAAGGAGCTGGAACAGCCAGCCATTGCGTTGGTGGACCGCGACGGTGTTTACGGTGCTCCACGATTGCATATGGCTGCAAAGTCGGTAGGGATTCAGCCTCACGTCGGCGCCGAGATTTCCGTAGAAGGTTTTGGAAACCTGGCAAGGCCGCCTTCGTGGATGCCGAATTCTTTTCCCGCAAGGCCAGCACGGTTGCCTCTGCTCGTTAAAAGCCGGACAGGATATCAGAACCTCTGTCGTCTCATGACGCGTTACAAATTGCGCGAAAAAGAAAAAGGAACAGGAACCGCAAATCTGGACGAGATCGCGGAACACGCCGAAGGTCTGGTGTGTTTGACGGGTGGCGACGAAGGCGTGCTTGCGGCCTCGCTTTCAAACAAGGGTTTCGAGGATGCACGAAAGGACATTGAATTGCTGACGACCATATTCGGCAGAAAGAATGTTTATGTCGAATTGCAGCGACACTGCGACGTTGTTGAAGAGCGCCGCAATCAGGCGGCGGTGCGGCTTGGCGAAACGCTGGGCCTGCCGCTTCTCGCCACGAATGGCGTTCGCTACGCGACGGCGGCCGAGCGCGAAATTCTGGATGTTTTGACCTGCATCCGGAATCACTGCAAACTCGAAACGGCCGGCCGGCTGCTTGAACGGAACGACGAGCGCCATCTTCGTTCGACAGAAGAGATGGTGCAGCTATTTTCGGATTTGCCGGAAGCTATTCAGAACACGAGCGAACTCTCCGCAAGACTCCAATACACCCTGGCTGATCTCGGCTACGAATTTCCGCGCTATCCCGTTCCCGAGGGAGAAACGATGGATTCGTTTCTTCGCAAGCGCACAGAAGAAGGTTTTCAAAACCGGTATCTCGCTAAACGGGACGATGATCTGTTTGAACGCGCCAAGCGCCAGGTAGAGCGCGAATTGGCACTGATCGAAAAGCTGCATCTTGCCGGGTACTTCCTGATCGTCTGGGACATCATTCGATTTTGCCGCGAACAGAAAATCCTCGTACAAGGCCGCGGTTCGGCTGCAAACAGCGCAGTTTGCTATTCGCTTGGAATTACGGCGGTCGATCCGGTCGGGATGAAACTGCTCTTTGAGCGGTTCCTCTCGGAGGAACGCGGCGAGTGGCCGGACATCGACCTCGACCTACCGAGCAGAGACCAAAGAGAGAAGGCGATTCAGTACGTGTATCAAAGGTACGGTCAGCTCGGCGCCGCAATGACGGCGAACGTCATTACTTATCGTGACCGCTCGGCTGCGCGAGAGGTAGGCAAAGCTCTTGGATTCGATCAGGACACTCTCGACCAGCTTTCGAGCGTGGTGAACAGCGGAGAATGGCGCGGTCCGTCCGATAACTTCGAAAATCATTTTCAGCAAGTGGGATTCGACCTGAATCATCCTCGTGTTCGGAAATACTGGGAGCTGTGCGAACGCATTCAGGATTTGCCAAGACACTTGGGCCAACATTCTGGTGGCATGGTCGTCTGTCAGGGGCAACTTGATTCAGTTGTTCCACTCGAACCAGCAACGATGCCGGGACGCGTCGTCGTGCAATGGGACAAGGACGACTGCGCTGACATGGGTATCATCAAAATCGATTTGCTGGGACTCGGCATGATGGCCGTGCTCGAAGAGTGCTTGGAACTTATTCCCAAGCACTACAGCAAACCGGTCGACCTAGCGCTACTTCCTCCCGACGATCCTCCGGTCTATGAAACCTTGCGCAAGGCGGACACAGTTGGAATGTTCCAAGTGGAAAGCCGCGCGCAGATGGCGTCGCTGCCGCGCAATGCGCCGGTGAAGTTCTACGATCTCGTGGTACAGGTAGCCATCATTCGGCCCGGCCCGATTGTCGGAAAGATGATGCATCCCTACATGAATCGGCGGCAAGGCAAGGAGCCGGTCACCTACGCTCATCCTTCGCTCGAACCGATTTTGGAACGAACGCTGGGAGTGCCACTGTTTCAGGAACAACTGCTGCGCATCGCAATGGTGGCGGCGAACTTCACAGGTGGTGAAGCCGAAGACCTTCGCCGAGCAATGGGCTTCAAACGTTCGGAAGAACGTATGAAAAAAATCGAAGCCAAGCTGCGGAGCGGAATGACGCAGAACGGGTTCGCCCCGGAAACACAGGAAGAGATCATCACTCAAATTACTTCCTTCGCGCGCTACGGGTTTCCAGAGTCGCACGCGGCCAGTTTCGCTTTGATCGCCTATGCCAGCGCGTATTTGAAATTTCATTATCTGGGAGCGTTCACGGCGGCATTGCTCAACAATCAGCCAATGGGTTTTTATAGCCCGGCAGTGCTTGTGCACGATGCGCAGTTGCATGGCCTGCGAGTGAAACCTATCAACGCCCTACATTCCGAATGGAACTGCACCATCGAGCACACGATTAAAGAGGATAAGGATATTCTGTGTCTGCGCATCGGGTTCCGTTACGTCCGCGGACTGAGGCAGATGGCAGTGGACAAGATTGTCTCGGAGAGGCAGAAACGCCCGTTCGAGGGGATTGATGATCTGGTCCGCCGTGTCCCGGAACTGCAGAAAGCGGAGCTAGTAACGCTCAGCGAGATTGGTGCGCTGAACTCTCTTGGAAGGGGAGTGCATCGAAGAACTGCTCTGTGGCAAGTGGAACGCGCGGCCCGGCTTGCCGGCCCGTTGCTGGATGCGATTCCAGAGCAAA
>Ga0210406_10002446_pt1 | contig 21180 bp, 16 predicted proteins | sample IncBWC30MmetaG_FD_155454 | JGI IMG/M metagenome (GOLD analysis project Ga0210406, IMG submission 155454) | Forest soil microbial communities from Barre Woods Harvard Forest LTER site, Petersham, Massachusetts, United States - Inc-BW-C-30-M | ecosystem: Environmental > Terrestrial > Soil >... | reverse complement strand
CAAAATCGAAATTGTGCTTGACTTTGCTGCTGCGTTGGTATAATCCATCCAGCAGAGTTAGTTGCCCCTTTATCGTTCACATTTCGAAAAAAAATAAATGCCAGCCGATTGGTGCGTCGGCAGCCTTCGCGTAGGAGGATGAATGTTGCATCTTAAACAGCTTGGCCTCGTATTTTTGGCGACGATTCTGATTTTGGCGCTCACGCCGACGACCGGATGGGGGCAAAACGTGTACGGTACCATTGCTGGGACCGTCACTGATGTTACCGGCGCCGCCATAAGTGAGGCGCTCGTTACATTAACGAATCTGGGTACCGCAGAATCACACAAAACGACCACCGACTCATCCGGCACCTATACGTTCGTGAACATTGTGCCGGGCCGTTACCGGGTAGAGGCCGAAAAGACGGGATTTAAGAAGTTCGCGCGCGAACCGATCATTGTGGAGATTGAGAGCGGCCTGAAGGTCGACATCGCTCTGCAAGTCGGAGCGCAATCGGAAACGATCGAAGTAACCGGCGAGGCTCCTATGCTCCAGCCGGAAACGAGCTCGCTGGGGCAAGTCGTCGAACAGCGAACGGTAAACGAGCTGCCTCTGAACGGCCGCAACCCGCTGGCGCTTGTAGCACTGTCAGCCGGCGTGGTGCCGCAGGGCCAGCCCTCGGCTGGGAACTCCTCCACGAGTAACCCCGTCGGTGCGAACCCGTTTGCTATGGGAGATTTTCAGATCGGCGGAGGCATGGCCGGGCAGAGCCAGATCCTGGTTGACGGCGTCCCCACCAACGGCGCTTATCTGAACGTTGTCACTCTCATCCCAACCCAAGACTCAATCGAAGAATTCAAGATTCAAACCAACAACCTGGGTCCGGAATACGGCCGGTTTGCTGGCGGCGTCATCAACCTCAACACCAAATCCGGTACGAACCTCTTTCACGGCACGGCATACGAATACCTGCGGAACGCCCAGCTGAACGCCAACGACTTCTTCGCCAATGCTGCGGATATCAAGCGTCCTCCGTTTACCCAAAACCAGTTTGGCGGCAACGTCGGCGGCCCCATCATGAAGGACAAGTTGTTCTTCTTCTTCAGCTATGAGGGTTTCCGGCTGCGCAAGGGCAGCATCTTCACGACGTGGGTGCCGACTGCGGCGGAACGCACCGGCGACTTCTCGCAGGTTGGCTCGAGCGGCACGGCCACTCCGTTTACCATCTATGATCCACTGACGAGTGCTAACTGCAGTGACCCGAAAAGCACGGCTTGCCGAACTGCATTTCCAGGCAACATCATTCCCTCAAACCGAATCGATCCTACGGCGGAAGCCCTTCTGTCCGACTTCCCGATGCCCAATCAGACAAACAACCCTTCCGGAAACTTCGTCAACAGCTACAGCACCGGCGGCGACGTGAATCAGTACAACGGTCGCGTGGACTATAACTGGGGTTCCAAGCAGAGGCTGTACGGACGTTATACCTACTCGCATATCTTGTCGTTACCCGACAATCCGTTCAGCCAGATCTGTACCGACCGCTGCACGGAAACCACCACGACCAATCAGGTATCTCTGGGCGATACGATCGCGTTGTCACCCAAGACCATCGTGGACTTGCATTTCGGCTATACCCGTTATGTCTACGTCCGCACACCTCTGAGCCAAGGTATCGACCTGTCCCAGTTCGGTCCTAACTGGGCGGCGTTGGCCCCGGAGATGACCTACACGCACATCCCCCAGGTTTGCGTTTCCCAGACACCCGGCGATCAACGCTGGGGCGGCGGCTGGTGCGCTCAAGGAACCGGTAGTGGTATCGGCGCCTACGACGACACCTGGAGCTTTAATCCATCCGTCTCCAAGATCATTAACAAACACACTCTGAAGATTGGCGGAGAATATCGCATACTGCGCAACAACTATTACCAGAGCAACGATCCGGCCGGCTTGCTGCAATTCGATGCAAAAGCGACCGCGGCGAACCCCGTAAACTCGAACAACCCGTTGGCTGGCTCGGCTGGTTCCACCGGGAATGGCTTTGCCTCCTTCCTGCTCGGATACGGCTCCAACAATGGCGGCATTGGCTCCAACAACGTGACGGAACCTGCAAGAACGGCCGACCAGGTTCTTTACGGCGGAATCTACGTAGGTGACACCTGGCAAGCCACCCGAAAACTGACCGTAAATGCCGGGGCTCGCATTGACCTGCAGACTGACTGGACCGAGCGTCACAATCGCATCGTTGCGCTGGACACCACCGAAACGAGTCCATTACTTGCCGCAGATCCTGCCTTAGCTGCGCAGTTCCCGAATCTGCACGGCGGTTACGACCTGGTAGACAGCACCCGCCATCCGAGCCGCAGCGCGTTCGGTTCCTGGAACCACATTAGCCCACGTCTAGGTGTTTCGTATCAACTGGACCCGAATACGGTGATCCGCGCAGGTTATGGAATGTTCTACCTGCCTGTGGACGTCCGTTGGACTGACGCACCGCACAACCTGTTCATCAATTCCTTCTCGACGCTCTGGGATGCAGTGGCGTCCGATGGCGTGACCCCGAAGGCCACACTCTCCAATCCGTTCCCGGGTAGCGGAATTACTCCGCCCTTTGGCCGGAACCAAGAGTTGATCGATGTGCAGGGTAACGGCAACTCCGCCCCGGTGCCCGGTACTAAAGCACCCTACGCTCAGCAGTGGAACTTGAACATTCAGCGGCAGTTCCCAGGTAACTTCCTGGTGGACGTCGCGTATGCCGGAGCCAAGGGCACGCACTTGCCTATGCACAGCCAGGATCTCGACCAATTGCAGCCGCAATATCTCCCCAAGGGCGCTGCCGATGTAGCGGCACTTACGACTCTGGTCCCCAACCCATTTGCGGGGAACTGCACGGGCTGCACGGGAGTCGTGCAATCCGGTGGTGTGGGAACCAATTCGATGGTCAAGGCGGCTCAATTTCTCCTGCCCTATCCACAATTCGATGACACGTCCATCGCCGAAGTGAATAACCGCGACTCCAGCTATAACTCCCTGCAAGTCAAAGTGCAGAAGCGGTTCACGGCGGGGGCGCAAATCCTTGCTACGTACACCGTTTCAAAACTTATCGACAACACCAACTCGGAAATCAACTGGTTGGAGGCTGCGGCCCCGAGTTGGGGCGACGCCAATGCCTACAACCTGCGCGGCGAGCGCAGCTTGGATGGATTCGACGTACCGCAGCGGTTGGTTATCGCTGGCGTGCTGGATCTGCCCGTTGGCCACGGCCAGAAGTTCGCCGGAGACGCGACAGGAATCAAAGACAAACTGATCAGCGGATGGGGAATGGACACCATCATCACCTTCCAGAGCGGCTTCCCACTGAGCATCGGTGGTTGCCCGGGAGCGCTCAGCAACTCCGGCATTCCCAACGTGGGTTGTGCCCGGGCGACCAGAACCGCCTTGTCGCACCTGAATTCCGGGTCGCTCGATTACCGGCTACAGCATTGGTTTGACACTTCCGTGTTCACTGCGGGCAGCCCGACGGACTACGGTTATGGAACCGACTCGCGTACCGAACCCAACATCCGATCGCAAGGTGTCAAAAACTTCGACTTTGCGTTCTTCAAGAACACGACGTTTGGCCCGGACAACCGGCTGGCCGTCCAGTTCCGTGCTGAGTTCTTCAACGGATTCAACCGCACACAATTCAATCCGCCCAATACCAGTTTCGGTAGCTCGACGATGGGCCAGATCACCGGACAATACAATCTTCCACGCGTCATTCAGTTTGCGTTGAAATTCACTTTCTAACCCTTCAACCCCAACGTGGTGTCCGGGCGGGCCTCGCCCGCTCGGACACCGCGATTCTCCTCTGCCTCCCTTCGGTCGCTTGGCCCCTTTCTGGTATCCTCCCCGTGGAGTCCTTGAAACAGTTTTCATGTGCAAAAAAAACAGTGTGTCGAAGCTCTGCCTGGACTGCTTGCCAGTACACTTATGGCCGGATATAGCTGTCCACAGGCTCGCTAGCTCCAGATATCCCCGATTCAAAGTAGGAGCTTTCCTGCTGCTCGCCTTCTTGGTAATGCTCCCGGAAGTAGCGTTCTGCCAGACATCCAGCCAACAGGTCGAAGATTCTTTTCGCGCGGGCCAGGCAGCGCTGAAACACGGAGACTTTGCCCAAGCAGTCGAAGAATTCAAGAAGGTCTTGGAGCTGGAGCCCAACCTGCTCGAGGCGGAGGTGAACCTGGGCCTTGCCTACCAGAGCCTCTTGGATTACGACTCAGCCGTCCGTCATCTGGCGAAAGCGCTGCGGGAACGGCCAAACCTGCTTGCCGTCAACGTAATTGTTGGATTGGACTACATCAAGCTCGGCTCTCCGGATAAAGCCCTTCCATTCCTCCAGCACGCGCTGAAGCTTGATCCCTCCAACCGCGATGCCCATGACGCCATGGCTTTGTATTACTTGAGTCAGGAAAACTTTCGAGGCGCGGGTGAGGAGTTCCGTCAGATGGCCGCGCTCGATCCAGACAAGGCGGGGGCGTGGTTCAAACTTGGACATGAATACCTGGATCTCGCAGCTCGTTTGGCCTATCGGGGCGCTCGTCTATATCGCGACTCGGCCTGGGGCCATCGTTTTCTTGGTGATCTACTGTTCGAGCGCAACCGCTGGGATGATGCTTCGCAGGAATACCGGAAGGCTATTGGTATAGAGCCGCGGCAACCCGGCTTGCATACATTGCTCGGTGATTGCTATCTGCGGACCGGGAAATTGGACGATGCGGAAGCAGAATTTCGTCTCGAACTTCAACTCGATTCACGAACGGAGCTGGCGTGGTTGGGCTTGGCGAACGTGCAACTGGCCAAAGGCCAGCCGTCGGCTGCCCTGGAATCGGTGGGCGGAGTTTGGAAGAGCTCTCCAGAATTCCTGAAGCTGCGGCCGGAATTCCCATCGATCGAACTCAGCGAAGTAGCGGCCAAGGCTGCCATAGCGCACGTGCTGGAACAACCCGACGGAGCAGCGAAACACTTTGTGTTGGCGGGTCTTTACGCCTCGACCAGCGAATCAACTCCTTCCGACCGCGAGTGGAAGTCCTTCCAGGACGCCTTCTCGCGCTGGCAGAAAGCCCCAAGCGCAACTTCGACAGCGCACGCCAGTCAGAATCCCTGCGAGACTCATCGGTATTCTCGTTGTATCGAGACGCTGAAATCCGAGAAGCAGTTGACCGGGGCAGGGCAGCTCCGCTTGGGGAAGGCGTACTATACGTTGCAAGAATACGAGCTCGCGGCTGGCGCATTGGCGCAAGTGCATGGCGACGCCAACCAAAACGCGGAGGCCAGCTACTGGCTGGAGCGGACCTACCAGTCCTTGGGTGCAGAGGCGTACGCTCGACTTGAGGATTCCTTTCCCGACTCGTGGCGAGCGCACCAACTCCGTGCGGAAGGCTACGCAATTCGTGGCGAGGTGGATCAGGCGATTAAAGAATACCAGTTGGCACTGCAGTTGCGCCCGGATGAACCGGAACTTCACGAGGCGCTGGGGGAGTTCTATCTCGACAATCACCACGATCCAGAAGCCGAGGCAGAACTGCAAACGGCATTATCGCTGGATCCCTCGCGCACTAAGGCACTCTATCTGTTGGGACGCTTGTACGTGCTGAACCGTGAAAACGAAAAAGCGCTGCCTTATCTGCAACGTGCGCTCCGGCTTCAGCCCAATTTGCATGAAGCCAGCGGTTTACTGGGGACCGCGTATGTGCGCATGGGACGGTATGAAGATGCTATCCGGAAACTCGAGAAGGCGGCTGCTTTGGACCATTTCGGCAACCTCCATTATCAGTTGTTTTTGGCCTATCGGAAACTTGGCCAGACCGAACTCGCGCAGAAAGCTCTGGCGCGCTCCCAGGAACTCCGTCGAAGCTCTCTGGAACACGACCAGGCCCTGATTTTGGGTTCGCCCCAGGTAGAATCGGAACCGCAATGAGGTGCGCAAAGTTTGGTTGGCTTTCGATTGGCAGAATTTTCGTGTCTGCGGGAGCGTAGGCAATCGAAAGAAGGGAACCTATTTTCCGCTTCGTCCTCGTTGCGCGAGAGTTGCGGCACAATGCAGATGTACGTCTAGAAGATCCCCAGTTGCTTGTGGATACCACAAGATGCAGGAATCCTTCTATGAAAGCGGAAACTGTGTCCAAATAATTTGTGCCATCCAAGGGGTTCACCCCATGTATTTAGGTTCAAGTTAGGTTCAATTAAGGTTCGAAGAAAAGTGGTTTTAGTCCGTATGCGACACCACCGAAACGACTTAAGATTTTTGAATTCTTGGTTCGGGACCAGGAGGACGGTGGTTCAAATCCACTCGCCCCGACCAACTCTTTTGGAACTGACAACCTGCAACACGCGAAAGAGCGGAAGACCGCCTGGTGCAGTGACAGGCGCTCGATTGCGAACGGAACGAGCAGATTGCCCATCGCAGAATCGTAGCAGGGAAGGGAAATCCTGATGAATCATGGCGAAATAACAATTCGCCAGTCACAGGTTGTGCCTCGCCAATATTAGGAGCGCATTTGAAACCTGACGCTCGCTGTCGACACCTACGCGGTTCCCCCGCTGGATTCTCCCGAATTGCAACACAACTGTCGCCGGCGTAGGCAGCCACAACAACGCCACCTCATCTCCTTCGCGCGGTCTACCCTATAGCGCAAAATACGCCTAGCGTCGGCGCGGTGTGGGCAGAGTTAAGCGAGGACGTGTTCGACATCGTCCACAGCAGGATGCTGTTGCTCTAGCGAAAGTTCGTCATCACTCCTCGATGTTCGATGACCCTCTAAAATTCCGCTACCGCTCGCGTGAATTAGTGTGCCATCGCCAAAAATACATAATATAAACTCTCACACTAGAGTCGTTGCGCCGCGTAGTTGCACGAAAGCGCTCCCCCGTGGAAAAATGCCAGCATGTCTAAAATGAAAAAAATTCGTCTGCTTCACTTGATCCTTATCCTGACCTTCTACACCGGTTCTGTCCGCGCTCAAACTACGCGGCCCGAAGCAGAGAGAAAGCTCGCACACGACATTTACAAAGAATTTGTCGAAATGCAATCCGGCTTCACCACGGGCGCCACCACTCCGATTGCCGAGGCTGCCGCGGCTCGCTTGCGGGCCGCGGGATTCTCCGAATCCGACATCTTCGTGGGGGGCGCGAATCCAAAAAAGGCGAATCTCGTCGTTCGTTATCACGGCACGGGCGCCCTCAAGCCAGTTCTCCTTCTAGCCCACATTGATGTCGTCGAAGCTAAGCGCGAAGACTGGAGCATGGATCCCTTTCAACTCACCGAGCGCGATGGCTTCTTCTACGGACGCGGTACCGGCGACGACAAGGCTCAAGCGGCGATCTGGATCGCCAACTTGATCCAATACAAGAAAGAGGGTTTCAAGCCTGGCCGTGACATTATCGTGGCGCTGACCGCGGACGAAGAGGGTGGCGGACCGTTCAATGGCGTCACCTGGCTGCTCAAAAATCACCGCGATCTCATTGATTCCGAGTTCGCTCTCAACGAAGGCGGCTGGGGCGAATCCGCGGGCGCCAAGAGAATCTCCAACGATCTCCAGGTTAGCGAGAAATATGTCATCAATTTCCGCTTTGAGGTGCGTAACAAAGGCGGCCACAGCTCGATGCCTGTCGCTGACAACGCCATCTATCGTCTCGCGACCGCATTGCAACGGCTTTCCGACTTCGCATTTCCGCTCAAAACGAACGAAGTGACCGCGGCGTACTTCCAGCAGATGACGAAAATCGAAACCGGTCCCATGAAAGAGGATCTCGCAAACGCTGTCAAGGGTTCTTATGAGGCTATGCAGCGTCTTGCGGCGGCTTCTCCGGCCTGGAACGCAACTTTGCACACAACCTGTGTTGCTACCTTATTGGAGGGCGGGCACGCGATGAATGCATTGCCACAACTGGCAGCCGCCACCGTGAACTGCCGCGTTCTCCCTGAGGACTCTGTTGACTATGTGCAAATCACGTTGCAGAAGGTTGTTGCCGACGATCACGTGACCGTAAAGATTCTCGGCGAGCCGGCTCCGGGGCCCGCTTCCGCGCTGAGGCCGGATGTGTTGGCTGCCGTCAGCCGCGCCACAGACGGTCTTTGGCCAGGCGTGCCGGTAGTGCCCATCATGGTGATGGGCGCGACCGACGGGAAAGCCCTTCGCATCGCGGGTATTCCGACCTATGGAGTCCAGGGCATTTTCTTCGACCGCGACGACATTCGATTCCACGGCCGCGACGAACGCTTGGGCGTCCAGTCTTTTTACGAAGGCCAGGCCTTCCTCTACGAACTGGTCAGGACGCTTTCGAAAACCGCGCCGGTAGCTCAAGCGGGCGGCCGACACGACTGACCCCGCTTGCCCTAAAAGAAGGACCGGCGTCTTTCAGGGGTTTTTGGAACTTTTTCGACCTGTCCCTAGCCAAAATGCTATCCGGCGCCAATGTCTTTAGAATCAGCGGCCACAAGCTCAAACCCGAAGACAGTATGCAACGCATGATAAAAGGGCGCCCCTTTTTCGTGTAGGTTTTGATCGTTCGGATCGTCACCTACAAGGAGCACCCTCATGAATGACGCCAAGTATTGGGCTGGATGTGCATCAGGCAACGATCTCCGCGGCGGTTCGGGATTCTGACGGTAAGTTGGTCTTGGAGGCTATCCTCGAAACGAAAGCGGAAACCATGCTGCAGTTTATCCACGGTCTGCGTAGGCACGACTTTTTTGACTATAGGGGTTGCGGGTCAGACAACCTGTGAAGGATCGGCGCGGTTGCGAGCGTGGTGGTCACCGCCATCAGCACGAACATGGTGAACAATACAGGCGAGAGCACGCCGAGATCCAAGCCAACATTCAGGACGATAAGTTCCATCAAGCCGCGCGTGTTCATCAGTACTCCGACTGCGGATGCTTCGCGCCAGGGAGATCCGGTCCATCGTGCCGCGAGGAAGCAGCCGCCGAACTTGCCGAGTGACGCCACTGCAATGATCAAGATGCAAGCGAGCAAGTTTCGAGCACCATGGACCATGCCGATGTGGGTTCGCAAGCCGGTAAAGGCGAAGAATGCGGGGAGGAACAGGACAACAACTAGGTCCTGCATGCGGTTTCGAATGTCGAGCGCCAGCTCGGAATCATGCGGGATGACAACGCCAAGGAGGAACGCGCCGAACACGGAGTGAATTCCAATCCGCTCCGTTGCCAGCGCCGCGAGAAGCAGTGCGGTGCAAACCATTGCAAACATTTCTTGCGTGGTGTGGCCATTCGCAATTTGCCGCCGCACAAGCCACTGGGCTCCGCGGCTGGCGACCAGCAAAACGAACAAGATAAATCCGATCGCGAGAAGCAGCGTAATCAGGGCGTTTCCGGCCTGCGCATGAGCGACTCCCACCAGGAGAGCAAGGAGGCACCAAGCAGTCACGTCGTCGATCGCCGCGCAAGTAAGGGCCAGCACGCCGATGGGAGTTTTCTGCAGGCCTTGGTCCGTGAGAATGCGAGCGAGCACGGGAAACGCGGTAATGGACATGGCCACGCCGATGAAGAGCGCAAAGACTGTCAACGAGATCTCCCGCGTAGCGTAGAGCGGAAAGAGCCAAAGCGCGAGCGTAGCACCGAGCAGGAACGGTATGACGATGCCCGCGTGAGAGATGGCAATGGAAGCCGTAGTTCGGTGGCGCAGAAGCTGTGTATCGAGTTCAAGACCGACGAGGAACATATAGAGCACGACGCCAACCTGAGAGATCAACGCGAGGTAGGGCGAAATTGCCGCGGGAAGGACTTGGGAAGCGACGGAAGGTGCCAGCCAACCGAAGAGAGAAGGACCGAGCAGAATTCCCGCGACGATTTCCCCCACGACTCGGGGCTGGTTGAGCCTGCGAAAAAATGCACCGAGGATGCGCGCGACGATAATAATGAGGACGAGGGCGAGCAGAAGGTGCATCAGGGTGCCGGAGGTTTCGGAAAATGCTGTGACCGCGGGCTTAGACGGCTCCGGTGCTCCCGATGCGACCAGTGAGTTCCCGAAGAAGCGAATGAGGAAAAACACGCCGATACTGACGGCGAGAGTGAGTGCGTAGAGGAGGAGGTTTCCCGATGTTCGCCTCATGGATAAGGATCCCTCTCCTAGATCCTAGAGGACGTTGCCAGCGTCCGGAATCGAGAAGGCGTAGAAGGGTCCATGGGCGTCATCAAGGCGATAAGTGTTTGACTATCTCGGGTGAACTTGGTGCGACTTGTTTGCGTGCAAACGCCGAGCTGCGGGACCGGAAAGCCCAGCGTACCAGCCTGCTTTCCCGCAATTTGGTGCCATAGAAGGGCACTAGAAAAAACCCGCGGAACAGGTCTTTCAACAATGCCCGCTGCTGGTTGAAGCAAATCAACCCACGCCAGCCAAGCTTTCCGAGAAGAGCAAGACGCAAACGTGCAAGGCCGAATGCCAGCTTCGTCAAAGAGACCGCAATGTCCTCCTCACGGTGGTGCTCGTAGTACGAAAAGTTCATCGACGTTCCGGACTGCACTTTGATGAAGTTCTCGACCGTCCGGTTCTTCGGATTCGCAGCAACCTCCCGAATAAGCTCTTGGAATCTCATGGAATCAGCCTCAAGTGTTTCGAGGCTGGAAAACCAGTTCACCAGTTTGACTCCCAGTGGATCCCACAGATAGTCGTTCATCACCAACGGGAGACCCAGGTGAAAGTATTTGGTCACGACTAGATGGACACGCAGATGGCATTGGTAAGCATCACCCATGCACTCATACAACCGCGTGGTATCCCGCGTCACGCTGCGTTGAAACGTGGCGAGAACCGTATCGAGATCCTTCGTGAACTCGCTCGTGTCGCTGCCCTCCAATTCCCTCTGGATGATCGCGGCGATTTGCCGGATTTGTAGCGACGACAATGCCAGCCCAACGCTGTACAGCGGATCAACCGTGTCACCCGCGTCGCCGATGATGTACCAGCGATCCGCTGAATAACGCTGGCGGCATTCCCACATGTAAGAACCATAAAAATTTGTGTCAACTATCGTTCCGCTACGCACCAGTTCTGCGATCACCGGGTGCTCCCGCCCCACGCAATCGAGGAACTGCTCCATCGTGCGCACCTCGCCGTGCGGGTATACGTCCTTACGGTAAGTTATGCCAATACTGACCAGCGGCACGTTCTCCGGCGAGCGCATCGGGATGTACCAGATCCAGTTGCCCTTTCCAAAAAAATGATGAGTCGCGAAGTAAGGAACGTAGGCCCGGTTTTGTTTCTTGAGGGCCTTGATACGGCTCAGAATTTCAGGATTGAAATTCATCAGCCGGAACCAAAAAACGTTTTTCTGTTCCTTCACCGCTTCCTGCAGTTGCAACTGTTTCGCGAGTACCCGGTTCCGGCCGGTGGCATCGACAAGCCAGCGTGCGCCCAGCGTTTGTTTTCCCCCAGCAGGGTCCTGCACGGTTACGGTGTGCAGCCCGTCGACACTGTTGATATCGACTCCCATCACGGTGCCGTCAATTAATTCCACGCCGTTCGCCAAGTTGCGGTCACGTACCTCGCGATCGAATGTGAATCGGTTAATCTGGAACGAGAGTATTTGCGGGGCGGTGGGAATTTCATCGACCACGTAGGTGCGATCTGCGGGATCGTCTATATTGGGCTTGAAATAGTAGGTAAGGCCGTATTTCGGATAGTGTTTTTCCACGAGGTAAGCGCCGAGCCCGAGTTCGAACATGAAATCGACACTAACCTCGACCAGCGATTCCCCGACGATCGGTCGATTCTTGTGCGGACCCTCAACGACTGCCACCTTCAGGTTCGGGAATCGCATCCGCAGGTAGGCGGCCGCAAGCTGGCCCGTTGCTCCGCCTCCCATAACTAACACATCGCTCTTCACGGGTTTCGTGGTTTCAATCGGGATTTCCATTCCTATTTCCTGGCCGGCCGCTAACGTGCACCTGCCCGTCTCCGCAGACAACGTTCCGGGTCGGTTCTAACTACAGGGTCTTTCCGCTGGGCGAGGGGCCAATTCTGCCCCTCCCGAAAATCCGAACTGGGATTTCGGTCTTGAGGTTCCCCCTCGGTCTAGCAGTACTTGGCGCCATGCTTACTCGCTATGCATATAGCTAAACACCACCAGCTGGGCCCACTGACGGAATCGACAGATTCTCTGGCGGCTAAGGGACCGTGAGAAGGATTATCATGAAACCGCCGAACGTAGCCAGCTCATTCTGGCCGTCGCTCTTGTGCCCGAAGGAACTCGGCTTCCACCTCACCAACCCTATCTCGGTTCCATTTGACGATGCCCTGCCGAGAAATCGATCACCTTATCAACAAGGGGCTCGTCCGCACCGCGGTAATCCCGTGTGGTCAAAAACTCGAACGGCATGAAATGGCGTGGCTTAGGATTTTGCACAGGCTCTGTGCTCAAATAGCCTCCCGACCACGCGCGGGCATCGCACTAAAATCCCAGCGCCAATCAGGTTTTTTCATTTTTCGGACAACATACGGACAATTAAGAGGGGGAAAAAGCCGGGTCTTCGTCCCTAAGCGACGCCAGACAAAGCGTTCATGGAATTGGTATGCATAGTTCGGGACCAGGAGGTCGGTGGTTCAAATCCACTCGCCCCGACCACTTTGGAAATGGTCCCCTTCTTCTTCTCCCACGCTTGCGAGAAGCATCCTAAATACAAGGGCTTGCAGCTCATCATCGGGTGGTGCAAAGAAGCCAATATCCGTGCGGTACAAAATCCCTTCAGGAAAGAGGGCACTTTGAACCGTGAGCTTGTCAGTTAGATGGGCACTGGCCCACAGAGCTTTAGCGGGAACCGTGGTGCGCGTTGTATCGGCAGTCAGTTGCAGAGCGGCCTCTGCCTCAGCCACGAACGCACGCTGCGCGGCCTCAATGCCCTCAATGTCATGGGCAATCATGTCAGCCATGCCTCTAAACTCTTCCTGCTTCAGTTCACCGCGAAGCTTGGATTCAATGAGAGAGTTGCGCAGTGCTTGCTTTTCTGACAGTTGGGTTGCAAGGTGACGCTGCCGCTGCTCTGCGTCTTCAATGCGTTTGTGCGCGTTGGCCTTCGCCTGGCTGCACACTACACTCCTGCCGCCATCGGACGACTCAATTTCGGTCAGAGATACGTCACGCTCAAAGGTGTCAGTCATAGCGAAGAGCAACTATGGGGTCGACTTTCATGGCTCGGCGCGCCGGAACGTAGCAGGCCGCAATGGCCACAATCATCAGGAGCGACGCTACGGCGGCGAAGGTCAGCGGATCTTGCGCACTTACCCCGAAGAGCTGATTGCTCATGAGCCGCGTCAGGCCCAGCGCTGCAACAATCCCGAAGACCACTCCGATAAGTGCCGTGCGCGTGCCTTCCCCGAGAATCAGCCGCAGCACGTCGGCGCGTTGCGCACCGAGAGCTATGCGCACACCAATTTCGTTTGTGCGTTGTCCCACGAGATAGGAAATCACCCCGTAAATTCCCACGCACGCCAGTGCTAGCGCCAAGGCCCCGAACACGCCAAGCAGGATCATTGAGAATCTCCGCGCCGCCAACGAATTGGCCACCACTTGGTTCATCGTCGCGACGTTGTAGATCACTTCGCGCGGATCGATTTCCTGGACGGCCTTGCGGACGGGTCCCATCAACGTAGAGGGATCACCTTTGCTGCGCAGAACGACCGCCACGCCCGTCGCCGCCAGACGCATGATGTTTTCCGGGAGTTGCATAAATGGATGATAAAATTGTGCTTGGATAGCTGATTTTGCGTCTCCATCGAGGCCCCACTGCTTCACGTGCTCCACCACGCCAACGATCTCAGCTTCCACCTCGAAGGTCGCGAGATGGACGTGCTTGCCGATCGGATTTTCGCCCGGGAAATAGGTGCGCGCGAAAACGTCGTCGATCACGATCACCACCGGAGAGTGCTCGTCGTCCTGCGGCGTGATGAAACGTCCGCGCTGCAGGTTTATTCCCATGGCTTGCTGGAAACCCGATTCGGCGAGATAGAACATCGCCGGGCTCATTTCGTTTAGGTTTGCAGGTTTGGGATGCCCCTCAATCCAAAAGGACTCGGAGGAATTGTGCTGCATCGGGCGCGAGCCTAGCGTCACGGAGACCGCTTCCACGCCAGGGATGGACATCATTTTATCGTCAAAGGCGCGCAGCCGGGCGCGTGTTTCCGCCGTACTAGTCGCAGGAGATGCTGGAAGCGACAAACTAAAGGTAACTGCATGGTTGGGGTTAAAGCCGGGATTGACGCGCCAAAGCGACGTCAGGCTGCGAATCATCAGTCCTGCACCCACGAGCAAGACCAAAGCCAGCGCCACTTCGGCCACGACGAAAATTTCCTGAAGCCGGTGGCGCACGCCGCTGGAGCCTCGGCCGCCCTCCTTGAGAACCTCTTGCAAATCGACGCGCGACGCTTTCAGCGAAGGAGCCAGCCCGAACAAAATTCCGGCAAAGAGCGAGGCTCCGAGTGTGAAGAGGAGCACACTCGAGTCGATAGAGACTTCACTTGCACGCGGCAAGGCGGCTGGCAAAGTACCGAGCACCGCTTTCGTGCCCCAGAAAGCAAACAAGAGACCCAGTGCTCCTCCCAGGCCGGCAAGCAGAACGCTTTCCGTAAGAAGCTGCCGAATCACACGTCTATGGCTCGCGCCTAGCGCTGCGCGAATCGCGAACTCACGAGATCTGCCTATCGATCGTGCCAGCAGGAGGTTCGCGACGTTGGCGCACGCAATCAGAAGCAAGAACCCGACCGCACCCAGCAGCACCAACAGAAGTGGCTGAACATTGCCAACCATGTCTTCCTTCATCGAAACCAGCGTGGCGCCTAATCCTTTATCGGCCTCCGGGTACGCAGCAGCGAGATTTCGTGCGACGTTCCCCATATCCGCTTTTGCCATGGACAGCGTTACGCCTGGTTTCAACCGCCCAACCATTCCTGAGCTGAAGACGATACGGCGATCGTGAAAGGACGGATCGTTCCATTGGCCGATAGGCGTGTAGACATCTCGGTCGTGGCCATAAAAGCTGAAGCTCGCGGGAATCACGCCCACAATCGTGTGCGATGTGCCATTCAGGTTGATCGATTTCCCCACCATGTCAGGCGTAGCTCCGAACCTGCGCATCCAGAAACCACCGCCAAGAATTACAACCGGCGCCGCCCCCACCTGATCGTCGTCTGTTCGGAAATGGCGGCCAAGAACGGGCTTCACGCCGAGCGTTTCAAAAAAATCGGCCGAAACCATGTAACCGCTTACACGCTCCGTTTCACCCATTCCGGTGAAGCTGTAGTCTTCGTTGTGGTACAAAGCAATGGATGAGAACGATTGATTGTCCCGCCGCCAATCGAGAAAATTGAGGTAAGCAATCGGCGCTTGATCGTCCCCGGGATATTTCCCGTACAGCGCGACGAGTTGACGCGCATTTGGATAGGGTAGTGGATTAAGCAGCACGCCATTGACCACGGAGAACAGCGCCGTATTCGCGCCAATTCCCAGCCCCACCGTCAAAATCGCGATTGCGGCGAAGCCCGACGATTTAAGGAGCATCCGAATTCCGTAACGCACGTCTTGCAATAATGTGTTCATCGGACCAATGCGTGGTAGGCGCCTCGTAGGGTGTAGCTTCTCAATAAATACTTCGCAATGATAGTGGCTGTCTTGAATTCGTTTGACTAACAGATTGCCGGATGACCAGTCTGTCGTACCCCACTATCGACCATTGCCGATCTCATTTTCCTGCGCATTCACGGCCTGCCAGCGGTTATCGCGATAGACAAACACGTCGGTGAAAATAGTTTTGCGAAGCTTGACCTCTGGGCTGTCACTTGCTTCGACGATTCCATTGGCTATCGCTGTCGAACCGTAGACTCTAACTTTTAGTTTGTCGAATCTGGCCCTCCAGCCTGCTGGACGGGGATGCTCCACCGCCCATTGAATGTGGTCCTGTTTGTTCAGAAATAAAACACTTGGAATTGGATGCATGAAGTCATCAACGAGAATGCGGTTTAGCCTTGGGCCATCTGACTGATGACTGAGCCAATCGTTTTCCACAGCGACTACGGCAGTGCGGTCTGCGTCATCTCTTTGCGAGCGGGAAGCATCGCCCGGTGTCTTATGCATCTGAGGAATCAGCAACATACCTCGTACGGTCAAAAAACTCAAACGAGTTGAAATAGCGTCCTTGCAGCTTTCCAGCTTTCCACAGGCTCGCCTCGAATGGACCGAACAGAAGAAAGCAGCGAGAGAATGATCGTGAGCATGTCGCCGAAAGGCAGATACGGCTGCCCCAATTCAACCAGTTCAGTCAGAACAGCGTTTTTGGTAGGGACGACGCGACGCGCCGTCTGAGCTCTTAACACTTGCTATAGCCTCTGGATCTTTAGGGCCGCGTATTCTTGCTCAAGCTCACTGACCAATCGTTTGAATTCGGGCTCCTCACGCAGGCTTTCGAGATGGGGATCGATCTGGAAGAAGGGCCAGCACGCGAAACCCGTTTCGACGCTGCGCTCCAGCCATGCCATCGCCTTGTCGGTTTCCCCCAGTACGGCATAAACGCAGGCGATTTGATAATAAGTGTGGTGAGTATGCCCGAAGGAGCGCGGCGAATCGAGAGCCCTGCGGACACACTCGACCGCAGGGTCGCTCTGGTTGCGCCGGGCGTGCAGCATACCTTGCATGCTCACGACCAAGGGCTCGTCGCCCAGTTGTTTTAGAGCCGTCGCCAACCGTTGCTCGGCCAGATCCAAGTCTCCGCTGTAAAGCGGGGGCAGTGGGCGAAAACCGAGCGCATATTTGGTCCCCGGTCTCTCTCCAATGTAGGCCTCTCCCGCGTCTTCTGCGCGCGCGAAGTCCCCGCTATAGAGATAAAAAACCTCTAGATTAAGGCTCCGAGTCTTTGGATTCGACCGCTGCGCCTGCTCGTGGGCGACACGCGCTTCTTGAAGCCGTCCGATATGGGCACAAATCGTGGACATCCGGTTATGGGCCCGCTCAAAATTGGGTCGAGCTGCCAAAACCCGTTCCAGCGCGGCGATGGCATCAGCATGCTGGAAATTCTTCGCCGGGCTCCACAGGATCCATGCCCGGGCCAAATGTCCCTCGGGCAATGCCGGGTCGAGCGTCAGAGCCCGGCGGCAGTGGTGTTCCGCCTTCTCCAGCCAAGTGCGCTGCGGGTCGAGACTGAAGCCGCGACCTCGGGGTCCGCTACACACTGCCAGCGGTAACCTCGCCGGGGAACCGTCATTCTTCGACGTACCGTCGGTGCACTTTAAGACATTCACCAGCGCCGCAAACACGATACGCGCCCACTTGCTCTCAATAGCTCTAAAATCGGCTAACTGTGCGCTCGTTTTTTGCGTTTACGAGCGACGAAGAAGATGAGAACCGCCATCGCTGCCGCAATCAGGCTTACGACCGCGATGACGACCGGATGTGCGTGTTGCGTGATTACCGTGAGCACTTGGCGCCCATAATGGGCGGCCAGGTACGCGAGAAGGGAGTATCGGACAATTCGACCGAGCGTTAGCGCCACCAGAAATTTCTTCACGGAATATTGCATTGCGCCGGCGGCAAAGACAAATGGCACCATAGGCGCTGGAGGAGGCAATAAGGCGGCGACGGCGATGGCTCCAAAACCCCATCGCTCGAAGATCCTGTAAACCTTCTTGAGCCTCTTGGCCGGGAACTTGCGTTCAAGTGTTTCCTTCCCTCCTTTGCGAGCTAGCCGGTAGGTGACGTAGCCTCCGATGACCGAACCAACCGTCGCCATCAATGCATAGTAAGACCATAACTCTCGCTGGCGCGCCGACAAGACGATCGTCAGTACATCCATGCTTCCCGGAAGCGGAATCACGGAGCCGTCGAGCAGTCCGAGCGGGATAAAGCCCAATCCACCGAGGTGGAAGATCCAGCGCCGCATGCTGCGTGCTATCGTGGGCGCTACGATGGCGAGAATTTGGCGAGTTAGCATTTAGAGTCGAAGCCGGCATCCATTCTCTCGCCGTGGGAATGGCCGTCACCGCAGCGTTTTATCCGCCCGTCGCACCGGTGTTCCTGTTGACGCACGGCCAGATAGCACGGTATTGAAAGGCACGGAAGTGACAGCGTACACGAAGAGGGATGCTTCTGTGGAGGCAGAAGATCTGCCGCTCGCGAAGCAAAGTTGTCCCTATCGAATTGATACGGTGGCAAGTTCTCAACCAATGTAACAAGGTTACGTTCAGTTCATCTGACCGGCTAGACTTCAGTTTCCTCTTCTTGAATGTCACTGATCTCAGATCTCAAAGGCATTCGCGCCGGACGGCATTTTCGGTCGGGCTAGGCTGGCGAAATAACAATTCGCCAGCCACAACTTTAATTCTCCGCGTACCCACTGCATTCAGATAGTCTGGCGAGCCTACAGGAGATAAAATGATACCAAGTGTTCCGACAGAATTGTTTTCAGAGGTTTGACGAGGGGAATCTCAGGGAACATGCAGCGGCAACAACTTCACGGACAGCCCTGGTGACCAACTCGGGGTGGTCAAGATGGATCCAGTGTCCGCTGTCGCTCGCCACCACATGCCGCCCACGCGAAGAGAGCTGCGCTAGGTCGCGTTGCCAGTGGATGTACGGTGCCGCGTGATGCTCTCCCGAAAGGACGACCAGCGGCAAATCCCGGAGCGAGCTGACCGCAGCCGCTTGCGCGGCACTGACCGGCAGCGCACCAACGTGCTGTCCCAGGCTGATGAAATTCTTCGGCTGCGACCACAACGCGCGGACAATTGGCAGGATCGGTGCGGGCAACTTACGAATCTCGCCTACAATCCGTTGTGCCGCTACTGCCGTGTCGCCGCCGAACGCACTCACTGCCGCCCATCCCAGCTTGGGCGAACCTCGCGCCAGCCGGGCGAGACAAAACCGAGCAACACCCAATCGTGCGAGCCACGCCGCAATCCAAGCGTATCGCAGGCCCACTTCGCAAATGCGTAACTGCTTCGGAGCTGGATTCTCCCATTCGGCAGGGTGAATTGAATCCACCAGCACCATGCCAACGACCTCATTGCGATACGTGTGCGCGAACGCCAGATTCACATATCCCCCGAACGAGTGCCCAACGAGAACGTATGGCCCGGGCACACCTGTCGCATCCAGCAGTGTGTGTAGCTCCTGTGCGATCTGTTGTGCCGTGCGCGGCTCGTGCGCCGGATCGCTCCATCCGTGTCCGGCGCGGTCGTAGCTTACCGCGCGAGTGAACCGCGCCACCTGGGGCTGCACCAGCGTCCAACTCAAGCAGGACGCTCCCATGCCTGACTCGAAGACCACAGTCGGTGTACCTTCTCCGGTTACGTGGATGTGCATTCGCCTCTCGTTGACTCGCACGAGGCGCCCAGAGGGCGGAAAGCGCCGATGGTCCTGCCATGTTCCGATTACCTGGTAGATCGCACCCGCCATTAACGGCAGGGCGAGTGCGCCGAGGAGAGCTGCGAGAATCATAAATGGCGTTTGCACGGGTGCCTTGAGCATCCAAGAATACACTCGGCTATCATCACTGTGTCACGATCGCCGCACGTAAGGACTTTTAATCCCGCCTGGCGCTGAGGCAGCCAGTCTATTCCTTTGGTCAGAGAGATTTGTGTTTGAAATGCCGGACGCCGCTGCTGTAATCGGCAACGATGTGGCCGTTTCCACAGAGCTTGTACTTGTAAGGCGGTCAGTCCTTCGAGATTCGTGAGAAGAATGCGAGCGTCTACCACTGACCAGCGCGGCCAGCCGGTCATTTATCACTGAAGGCCGCGGAGGGAGAATTGTCACTGACCGTCTCGAGCTCTGCGGTTGAAACCGTGTCGTTTTCGTTGGCGATGGGCAAAACACCAAATCCCATCACCTTTTCCATTGTCACTGATCTCAAAGGCATTCGCGCGGATGCCATTTCCGGCCGGGCTAGGATGGCGAAATAACAATTCGCCACCCACAGGTTGGTGGTGCGGATGGCAAAGGAAAATCCCGGGTGGGGCTATGACCGGGTCGTGGGCGCCATGGCCAACCTAGGTCACCGGCTCTCGGATCAGACGGTGGGCAATATTCTCCGCCGCCATGATATTCCACCGGCTCCCAAGCGGAAGCAGATGACGAGTTGGAAAGACTTTATCCGTGCTCACATGGCGGTATTGGTGGCGACCGACTTCTTCACGGTGGAAGTGCTTACGCTAAGAGGGTTGATTACGTACTACGTGCTGTTTTTCGTTCATTTGGAGAGCCGCAGGATATGCTTGGCCGGAATCACACGTCATCCGGATCAAGAGTGGATGGAGCAGATGGCGCGCAATGGGACGATGGAGGATTCTGGTTTTCTGATCAACCGCAGGTACCTACTGCATGATCGCGACAGCAAATACTGCTCATCGTTTGGTCAGGTGATCGAAGCAGGAAGCGTGAAGACTCTTGTCTTACCACCGAGAAGTCCGAATCTGAACGCCTATGCGGAACGCTGGGTAAGGTTAAGGAGGAATGCCTGGCGAAGCTGATCTTGTTTGGCGAAGGCTCATTGCGGCGCGCACGGCGCCACTACGAAGCCCACGCTATCATGAAGAGAGAAATCACCAAGGCAAAGACAACGTACTGTTATTCCCTTTGCCGACTCGAGCAGTCCGTGGAGAACAGGAAGAGGTGCGGTGTCGGGAGCGACTGGGCGGCCTGCTTAAATTCTATGAGCGCGACGCGGCATGAGCGGCAAACAAGAACATCCGATTCAGGCCATGGGGTTCTGGCTGTTTGGCTTCCTTTCTGTGGTGCTGGCGGTTTTGAAACTTACGGTGGCGGGATACTGGTCGTGGTGGAGGGTGATGCTGCCATTGCTGGCGTTTCTGGGCTACAACGCGGTGTATCTCCTGGCTGGCTTCCTATGCTTCTGTTGGCTGAAACATGAAGAAGATGAGGAGGAGCCTGCCACAGTGCAGAAGCATTCGAGGGAAGGGTACAACCTAGCGGCGCTGTTATTTTTCTTCCTGTTTCTGGACAACCTGTTGCGACGCGTCGAAGGACAAGGCTGGAAGGGGTTCTGGCCGTGTTCGGGGAGATTCGAGGTGGTGGTCCTGTTTGGGATGTTGAGTCTGGTGGCACAGCTTGTGTACTGGTCTCGAATTGTCAGTGGCCTCAATCAAGAGCACGCCTGAAACCTGAAACCATGAGGGTGACCTTTGAGGAGTTCAGCC
>Ga0210406_10002445_pt1 | contig 21186 bp, 16 predicted proteins | sample IncBWC30MmetaG_FD_155454 | JGI IMG/M metagenome (GOLD analysis project Ga0210406, IMG submission 155454) | Forest soil microbial communities from Barre Woods Harvard Forest LTER site, Petersham, Massachusetts, United States - Inc-BW-C-30-M | ecosystem: Environmental > Terrestrial > Soil >... | reverse complement strand
CGGCAGCGTCCCACCCGGTGCAAAAGCGCAGTGATGAAGGCCGGTTGGCGTCGCCTGACGAATGCTCAAGCCGGTCAGCATCACATGCCTTCCTGCGCCGTGAGATGAGCGGGCGTTGACAGAGCTGTCACCCCGTCCCGAGGTAGTCCTGCTTGCCGACCTGCAGGCCCGCCTGCCTGAGAATGTCGTAGGCGGTGGTGACATGGAAGTACACATTCGGTAGGACGTGGTTCAGCAAATAGGGCATGCCTTGCATGCTCTTGCTGGAGCTGCGCGTCTGCCAGCTGATGGTTCTGTTTTCGGCGCCGTTGAACTGCTCTGCTTTCAATGAGCCCAGATAGGCAACCGTGCGGCGCGTATTGGCAATCAATTCCGGCAACGTCTTATCCTTCCCATCGAACGTCGGCACTTCGACGCCCGCGAGGCGTGCGGCTCCGCCGCCGGCGATATCGTTGGCGATAAAAATCTGCGAGCTCAACGGCAGCATGTCGGGAATGAGCCGGGTATTGAGCAGCACCGCCGGGTCGATCTTGCGTGCTTGCGCGTGGGCGGCTGCTTTTTCGAGAATCGCGGCCAGGCTGTTCAACGCGCGGCTACAAGTCGATACGGTTGCTTGATGCATCGTCAGAGTCATGATTCAGGCCGCCTTGGATGTTGCCGCGAGTTGCCGCAATACGTATTGCAGAATTCCGCCGTGTTGGTAGTAGTCGAGTTCTTTCGGCGTGTCGATCCGCAATCGCACCTCGAACTGGGTCACCTTACCGTCGTCGGTTTTGGCGATGACTTTGACGAACTTCGCCGCACCGCGGTTGAGTCCCGCGATTTCAAACGTTTCCTTCCCCGTCAGCCCCAGGCTCTGCGCGCTCTGTCCGTCCTTGTATTGCAGCGGCAGCACACCCATGCCGATCAGATTCGAGCGGTGAATGCGCTCAAAGCTTTCAGCGATCACCGCTTTGACGCCGAGCAGCATCGTGCCCTTGGCCGCCCAATCGCGCGAGCTGCCGGTGCCGTACTCTTTGCCGGCAAGAATCACCAGCGGCGTGTGCGTTGCCTTGTATTTCACGGATGCGTCGAAAATTGAGAGCTGCTCGCCGCTGGGAATGTGCAACGTGACGCCGCCTTCGGTGCCCGGCAGCAGCAGATTGCGCAATCGAATATTGGCAAACGTCCCGCGCATCATGACTTCATGATTGCCGCGGCGCGCGCCATACGAATTGAAATCCACGGCTTGCACGCCCTGCGCCATCAGGTATTTCGCGGCGGGGCTGGATTTCGCAATGTTGCCGGCCGGCGATATGTGATCCGTCGTGACCGAATCTCCGAGCACGGCAAGCGCTCGAGCTTCCTTGATGTCGGTCATCGGCGCCGGTGTCATGGTCATGCCGTCGAAGTAGGGCGGATTCTTGACGTAGGTTGATTTTCCATCCCAAGAATAGATCTTTCCCGCCGGGGTCTTGATCGCCGCCCAGTTGGCATCGCCCAAAAAAACATTGGCGTAGCCCTTCTTGAACATCGCTGAGTCAACCGACGAGGCGACGGCGGCGGCGACATCTTTTGCGCTGGGCCAGATGTCCTTGAGATACACCGGCTTGCCGTCCTTGCCGCTGCCGATGGGCTCAGTGGTGATGTCGATATTCAAGCTGCCCGCCAGCGCGTAAGCGACCACGAGCGGCGGCGAGGCCAAAAAATTCATTTTAATTTCCGGGTGCACGCGGCCCTCGAAATTACGATTGCCGGATAGCACCGCGCAGGCGACCACGTCGCCGCTTCTCACGGCCTCGGAAATCGCCGGCTTCAAGGGACCCGAGTTACCGATGCACGTCGTACATCCGTAGCCGACGGTATAAAAGCCGAGCTGCTCCAAATCATGCAGCAAGGCCGCCTTGCTCAAATAGTCGGTAACCACACGCGAACCCGGCGCAAGAGAAGTTTTCACCCAGGGCTTGACATTCAAACCCCGCTTCAATGCATTGCGCGCGAGCAGTCCCGCCGCCACGAGTACCGCGGGATTTGAGGTGTTGGTGCAGCTGGTAATGGCGGCGATCAGTACCGCGCCGTCCTTCACCTCGAAGGTATCGGTTCCAACCTTGGCGATCGCGCTGCCGCCGGCCTTCGGGTTCTTCTGCGCGCGCTCCTCCGCCATCTTCTTGACGCTGCTCTGATAAACAGCCTTGGCACTGCGCAGCGGCACCCGGTCTTGGGGGCGCTTCGGCCCGGCGAGAGAGGGCTCGACCGTCGACAGATCCAGTTCAACGACATCGGTGTAGTCGGCTGCGGGTGCGCCATTGATTCGCCACAGGCCCTGCGCTTTGGCGTATGCCTCCACCAACGCAATTTGTTCGGGCGGCCGGCCGGTCAGCTCGAGGTAGCGAATGGTTTCCTCGTCGATGGGGAAAATCGCACAGGTCGAACCGAACTCCGGCGACATGTTGGCGATGGTGGCGCGATCGGCGAGGGGCAGTCCTTTGAGTCCATCTCCAAAGAATTCGACAAATTTATCGACCACGCCCTTCTTGCGCAGTATCTCCGTCACCGTCAGCACGAGATCGGTCGCAGTCGTGCCCGGTGGCAGCGCGCCTACCAGCTTGAAACCGATCACCTGCGGAATCAACATCGTCACCGGCTGGCCCAACATGGCCGCTTCGGCTTCGATTCCGCCGACTCCCCAGCCCAAGACCCCCAAACCGTTGACCATGGTGGTGTGCGAATCGGTGCCCACCAGGGTATCCGGATAGGCCGCTCTCTTGCCGGAAGCGTCGTCCGAGAAAATCACCCGGGCCAATCGCTCGATGTTGACCTGATGCACGATGCCGGTATTCGGCGGGACCACTTTGAAGTTGCTGAATGCGGTTTGCCCCCAGCGCAGGAACATATAGCGCTCGCCGTTGCGCTGGAATTCGATTTCGTTGTTGTGCTGCAGCGAATTGGCGGCGCCGTATTCGTCGACTTGAACCGAGTGATCGATGACGAGTTCGGCGGGCGCCAACGGATTGACTCTTTGCGGATCGCCGCCGAGCCTGACGATGGCCTCGCGCATCGCGGCCAGATCCACGATGCAAGGAACCCCGGTGAAGTCCTGCATGATGACGCGCGCCGGAGTGAACGCGATTTCGTGACTCGGCAGTGCCTTCGGATCCCACTTGAGCAGCGCCTCGATATCGCTCTTGGTGACATTGATGCCGTCTTCGAATCGCAGTAGATTTTCGAGCAGAACCTTCAGGGAAAAGGGCAGGCGGTCTACATTGAGCGACTTCAGTGCCGCGAGACTCAGGATGTCGTATTGTTGCGCGCCCACCTTGAGCGTCGTTCGCGCCTTGAAGCTGTCCGTCATGACCCCTCCGCGGAAAAAAGAGAATTATAGGTGATTCGGCCCTCGTCAGGAGAGAGCGCGGAATGGAATCGCCGCGCGATGATACCGCCGCCCAGGCAGCGCTCGGCACGATAGAACACCGCATATTGACCCGGCGTGACGGCACGTGCCGGACGATTCAACGTCACACGCCAGTGTTGATCGCCCATCTTGACGATGGAGCATTTCAGATCGCTCTGTCGATAGCGCGTCTTCACCATGCACTCGGCCGGGCAGTCTGGGGCGTCGCCCGGATTGATCCAGTGCATCTGCTCCACATCGAAGGCATCCGATAACAGCAAGGGATGACTTTGGTCCTGGACGACGATGAGCGCATTGCGCGCATTGATTTTGTCCGCCACATACCAGGGGGCCGCGGCGGCGCCGGCGCGGCCGCCCACGCGCAGGCCCGAGCGCTGCCCCAAGGTGTACAGCGCCAGGCCGCGATGTTCGCCGATGACGACGCCTGCGGCGGTCTCGATCGGTCCGGGTTCGGTGCGCAGGTGACGGCTCAAGAATTCTTGGAACGGCCGCTCGCCGATGAAACAGATGCCGGTGCTGTCCGGCTTGTCGAAGACCGGCAAGCCCGCCGCATGCGCCATCCGGCGCACTTGCGCCTTCTGCAGCCCGCCGATCGGAAACAGTGTTTTCGAGAGTGCGGGTACCGCGACGCTGTGCAGAAAGTAGCTCTGGTCCTTCCCGGTATCCGCGGCCTTGAGCAGTTCAGGGTAGGTGTCGGTGTGACGAATCTGCGCATAGTGGCCGGTGGCGATCCAATCGGCGCCCAGCCGCTGCATGTAATCGAAGCAGACGCCGAATTTGATTTCGCGATTGCACAGGACATCGGGATTCGGCGTGCGGCCCGCGGCATACTCCCGGAGGAAGTGGCTGAAAACGCGCTCGCGGTACTGCTCGGCAAAACTCACCCGATGCAGCGCAATGCCCAAAGTCTCGCAAACCCGCCGAGCATCTTGGAAATCGGATGCCGTCGTGCAGTAGCCGTCATCGTCCTCCCAGTTGGACATGAACAGCCCCTGCACGGAATATCCGGCATCGCGCAGCAGCAGAGCCGCGACGGCCGAGTCGACGCCGCCCGACATGCCGACGATGACGGTGCCGTCTTTGGGATTGGGGAGGGGCTTCTGCATCCGCCCATTATACGGGCAATGCGTGAAACCGAAGATTTACATGAGCATCTGGCGCATTTGCGATTCTTGCATGCTCGTCTGCCACACTTCATCGAAGAAGTTCAAGTAGCGACGCACCACGGCCGGATCATTCATATCCGAAATGCCGTCCCATCGATCGGCCTGCAACCGATACACCAGTGCCTTGTCGTCCGCGATGATAAACGCCCCCGCACTGGCCGGATATTCCGGACTCATCGCACGAAGATCGATGCAGCTCGTCAGCCGTCGGGCGAGCGCAAGAAAGCGGTTGTTATCGACCATGGCGCGTGACGGGTCGGCCAGCAACACTCTGACTTTGGCATAGGAACGGGCCAACACGAGCCGCTTGATGGCCTCGAGGAAGGGCTCCTCGCCGTAGATCAAGGGCTCCAAGTCCTGGGTAAAAATCGACAGCAAACGCTGCGCAGATTTGGCAACCTTGAGACTGGCGTCGCGAACTTCGGGCATGGTGCTTAAAATGGTGCGGGTTCCCGAACCCATAGAAGCGTCGCTGCCGGGCGCGGGAACCTTGTCCCCGGCCGGTTTCGAACGTTCTTCTGTGTTACCCGCCATAAGCTTAGACCCCGACCCCGCGTACTTTGAGCCTGATAGTACCGTTTGACCCGAGGGTTGCCGTGCTAACTACGTCACGTTTCGAAGAACGTTGAGGCTTATCTTAAGCCCACGCGCAATGCCTGGACAGACTACTTGGAGCGGCCTCTGAGCGCCAATCTCGGCGCCAAGCCGACATAACCCCCCGGCGTCAGTTCCATGAGGCGCGCCTTGTCCTCGGGCGGCAGGGCGAGGGAGGCAATGAATTCGCGCATGGCGCCTTCGTCCACGCGGCGGCCTCTGGAGAAGGATTTCAGTTGATCATACGCATCAGGGATTCCATGAGCGCGCATTACAGTCTGCACAGCCTCAGCCAGCACCTCCCACGCGCGATCCAAATCTTCGGCTACGCGACCCTGGTCGAGTTCGATCTTATCCAATCCCGCCGTCAGTGACTTAAAGCTCAAGACCGCGTGTCCTATGGCGACCCCCACATTGCGCATGACCGTGGAATCGGTCAGATCCCGCTGTAAGCGGGATATGGGCAGCTTGTCGGCAAAGTGGCTGAGCAGCGCATTGGCCAATCCCAGATTGCCCTCCGCGTTCTCGAAGTCGATTGGATTGACTTTGTGCGGCATGGTCGAGGAACCGACTTCGCCGGAGACGGGCCGCTGCTTGAAATAGCCCATCGAAATGTAAGTCCACATGTCGCGCGAAAAATCCACCAACACGGTGTCCGCGCGCATGAGTGCGTGACAGTATTCTGCAATCCAGTCGTGGGGCTCGATCTGAGTGGTGTAGGCATTCGACTTCAATCCCAATGATTCGACGAATGCCGCACTGAACTGCGGCCAGTCGACGCGCGGCAGGGCGGCCACATGCGCATTGAAATTGCCCACCGCGCCGTTCATTTTCCCCAAGATCTCAACCCGTTCGAGACCGGCCCGCTGCGCCTCGAGCCTTGCCGCAACGTTGGCGAGTTCCTTTCCCACCGTCGTGGGCGTGGCGGTCTGGCCGTGGGTGCGCGCCAGCATGCCGACGCCGGCGTGACGAGCCGCCAGCGCATCGATCTTGCCGCCCAAGTTCTCGAGCATCGGCAGCAGCAGCGCCGCACGGGCCTTTTTCAGCATCAACGCGTAGGCGAGATTGTTGATGTCCTCGGAAGTGCACGCGAAATGCATCCATTCCAATTGAGCGGGGCTTGCACCGCGCGACTGCAACTCGCCGCGCAGCCAATACTCGACCGCCTTGACATCATGATTGGTGCGCGACTCGATCTGCTTGATGGCAGGGACGTCGGTTGCTTCCGGATCTTTCGAAAGCGACACGAGCAACTCCCGGGCGGCGAGCGGCAATTCCGCCAGCGCCTTGCCGGAGGGCCCCGCGCTCAGCGCGAGGAACCAGGCGCATTCCACGCGGACGCGCTCGCGCATGAGTCCCGCCTCGCTGAATATATGGCGCACTTCAGCGAGTTTTACCGCATACCGGCCATCGAGGGGGGACAGGGCGTCGGTGAAAGAGGTGTGCATCTAAAGAGCCGGCAGCTTGAGTGATAGAATACGCAGATTCTACTGTATTTGACCCTGAACCAGCGGAGTAAGACGCGATGAAAGCCACCACCCGCGTCGAGCGCGACAGCATGGGCCAGCTCGATGTGCCCGCCGATGCGCTGTGGGGCGCACAGACGCAACGCGCCATACAGAATTTCCCGCCGTCCGGGCTGCGCATGCCGCGCGCGTTCATCCGTGCGCTGGCCCTTATCAAGCATGCCGCCGCGGGCGCAAACGCCGAGCTCGGTGATCTGCCGTCGCCCGTGGCCAAGGCGATTCAGCAGGCATCGCTCGAGGTGGCTGCGGGCCGCCACGACGACCAGTTTCCCGTGGATGTGTTCCAGACCGGCTCCGGCACCAGCAGCAACATGAATGCCAATGAAGTCATTGCAACACTCGCGACGCGAACCCTGGGAGCTGCCGTGCACCCGAACGATCAGGTCAACATGAGCCAGAGCAGCAACGATGTCGTGCCGACCGCCATCCACGTCTCTGCGGCCTTGGTGCTCGAGGAGCATTTGCTGCCGGCCGTGCGCAGATTGCGGGAAGTTTTGGCGGCGCGGTGCGCCGAGTTTGCCGACGTGGTCAAGACCGGGCGCACGCACTTGATGGATGCCATGCCGATTACGCTGGCACAGGAATTGAGCGCGTGGGTGTCGCAGATCGCCGCCGCCGAATCGCGCTTGTCATCCGTAACGCCCCGCTTGTACGCGTTGGCGCAAGGGGGTACCGCTGTCGGCACCGGCATCAATGCGAGGCCGCAATTCGGCGCGGTGTTCGCGCGTCACCTGGCCAATGGCACCAAGATTGCGTTCCGCCCCAGCGAGAACTATTTCGAGGCGCTGTCGAGCCAGGATACGGCTGTGGAACTGTCGGGCCAGCTCAAAGTCCTAAGCGTGAGCCTCATGAAGATTGCGAATGATCTGCGCTGGATGAACAGTGGTCCGTTGGCGGGATTGGCGGAAATAGCGCTGCCGGCGTTGCAGCCGGGCAGCAGTATCATGCCCGGCAAGGTGAATCCGGTCGTCGCCGAGTCCGTCACGATGATCGCTGCGCAGGTAATCGGCAATGATGCGACCATTACGCTGGCCGGTCAGTCGGGAAATTTTCAGCTGAATGTGATGCTGCCCGTGATCGCCTATGACCTGTTGCAAAGTCTGGAATTGCTCGGCATCGCCTGCCGCAACCTCGCGGATAACGCGCTTCAGGGGTTCTCGGTGAATCGCGATCGCATGAATGATGCGCTCGCGCGCAATCCGATTCTGGTGACGGCATTGAATCCGCTCATCGGCTATGAAAAGGGCGCGGCAATTGCGAAAAAGGCCTATCGGGAGGGCCGGCCGATCCTGGATGTCGCAGCGGAGATGACCGACTTGAGCATCGATGACCTGCGCCGGCTGCTGGACCCCAAGTCCCTGACCGATGGAGGCATCAAGGGCGCAGGCACTTAATCGTTGAAGATGGACTCGCTTTATACCAAAACGCATATCCGCGATGCGCTGGACCCGGCACCGTCGACGCCCGAGGAAGACATGCACTGGCTGGCCGGCGCGTCGCCCGAAGTGGTGGCCAGTGTCCGCGCCACCTTGACGACGCGCCGAACGCCCGCCGCGGTGCTGGTGCCGCTCGTGGAGCGTCCGACGGGCATGACGGTGCTGTTGACGCAGCGCGCGACGACTCTCAAAGATCACGCGGGACAGATCAGCTTCCCCGGCGGACGCATTGAACCCGAGGATGCTGACGCATGGCACGCGGCATTGCGCGAGGCGTACGAAGAAATCGGTCTGCGGCCTGAGTTGGTTGAATTCGCCGGCTATCTGCCGGATCACGTGGTGGTATCGGGCTTTCGGGTGACGCCTGTGGTCGGCTTCGTCAGGCCGGAGTATCAGCTGCGGATCGCGAGGGCCGAAGTGCACGATGTATTCGAAGTGCCTCTCGATTTCATCCTCGATGCCGCGAACCATAAATCCCGGCAGCGCAAAATCGGCGAGTTGACCATCGACATACACGATATTCCCTACGGCGAGCGCAACATCTGGGGTGCAACCGCGGGTATGTTGATGACCCTGAGGCGGCTGCTGCAAACACGCACGGCAAACACTTGAGCTCGCGAGTCCCCGAATTGCTTGCGATCATGGCGCGTCTGCGCGCGGCCGACGGCTGCCCGTGGGATCGGCAACAGACCTTCTCCAGCATCGCGCCTTACACCATCGAAGAGGCATACGAGGTCGCCGATGCCATTGAACGCGGCGACATGGAAGAGCTGAAAGACGAATTGGGCGATCTGCTATTCCAAGTCGTGTTCCACTCGCAGATCGCCCGCGAGGCTGGCGGGTTTGATTTTGAGGCCGTGGCCGCAAGCATTTGCGACAAGCTCACCCGCCGGCATCCCCATGTCTTCGGCGATCACGGTCCGTTGAGCATTGCCGAGCAGGGTGCAGCCTGGGAGAGCATCAAGGCTGCCGAGCGCGGCTCCGCGGATCCGTCGGCATTGCAGGGCGTGCCGAATGCGCTGCCGGCGCTGATGCGCGCCTACAAACTCAGCAAGCGCGCGGCGCGCGTCGGTTTTGATTTCGAGAACGCGGGCCAGTGCGCAGACAAAGTAGAGGAGGAGCTGGCCGAGGTCCGCGCCGCGTCGCGCGATGTGCCTGCCGCATCCCCGGAGATCTTCGAGGAGGTCGGTGATCTGCTGTTCGCGGCCGCGAATCTGGCGCGCAAACTCGAGGTCGATGCCGAGGCGGCGTTGCGCGCCGCCAATGCAAAATTCGAGCGCCGATTTCGCGCCATGGAAGCCCTCGCGGCGGAGCGTGGCTGGGAATTTTCGGAGCTGAACCTGGCGGCACAGGAGAGCCTTTGGCAAGCGGTCAAGCGTGGCGAGTAGGCGTTGCGAGTGAACGATGATCGGTGATGGCACCGCACGGCAGGCGGCGGCGCGTGCGGCGGCCCGCGCGGCGGCGCAACTCGTGTTCAAGCAGGATCCCGACCTGCCCATTTCCGCGCAGCGCGAGGCCATCCTGCGGGCGCTGCACGAGAACCAAGTGCTCATCGTTGCCGGCGACACCGGTTCCGGCAAGAGCACCCAGTTGCCGCAATACTGCCTCGAGCTTGGCCGGGGCATGGCGGGAATCATCGCGCATACACAGCCGCGAAGACTCGCAGCGCGCGCCCTGGCCGCGCGAATCGCCGAAGAATTGGGCCAATCGGTCGGCAGCAGCGTCGGATTTCGCGTGCGATTTGCCGACCAGGTTTCTGAGGCATCGCGCTTGGTGTTGATGACGGATGGGCTGTTGCTGGCGGAACTGGCTTCCGACCCGATGCTGCGCCGCTATGACACCATCATCGTGGACGAGGCGCACGAGCGTACGCTCAACGTCGACTTGCTCCTGGGCGTTCTGAAGCGACTGTTGCCGCGCCGCCCGGACTTGAAACTCATCGTGACCTCCGCGACGCTCGACGTGGAGCGGGTTTCGCAGTTCCTGGGCGGCGCGCCGGTCATTACAGTCAGCGGGCGCAGTTATCCCATCGAAGTGCGCTATCGGCAATCGAACGAGGACCGGGAAGATCCCGATCTGCCGTTGACAGTCCTCGACGCATGCCAGGAAATCGCGACCGAACCGGGCGACATCGGCAACGGCGATATTTTGGTGTTTCTTCCCGGGGAGCGGGAGATTCGCGACGTCGGGGAATTGCTGGAGCGCGAATTGCAGTCCGGCGTCGAGGTGCTGAGCCTCTACTCGCGGCTGTCTTGGGAGCAGCAAAGCAAGATATTTCAACGCGGAACCCGCCGGCGAATCGTGCTGTCGACCAATCTGGCGGAGACCTCGATCACCGTGCCCGGCATTCGCGCCGTCATCGATTCAGGCCTGGCGCGCATCAGCCGCTACAGCGTGCGCAATCGCCTGCAGCGGCTGCCCATCGAGCCGGTTTCCCGTGCCAGCGCCGATCAGCGCAAGGGTCGCTGCGGCCGGCTCGCGCCGGGTCTGTGCCTACGGCTGTACAGCCAGGAGGACTTCGAACAGCGCGCAGCCTTCACGGAGCCGGAGGTACTGCGCACGAATTTGGCGGCCCTGCTGCTGCGATTGGCCGCGGACGGCTTGGGGGCGGCGGAGGACTTTCCGTTCATCGACCCGCCCGATTCGCGCGCGCTCAACGATGGTTATCGTTTGCTGCAGGAGCTGCAGGCGCTGGACGAAGATCGGCGCATCACGCGCCGCGGCCGCGCCATGGCGCGGCTGCCGCTCGATCCGAGGCTTGGCCGGGCGCTGCTGGAGAGCAAGCGCTTCCATGCCGAGAGTGAGCTGCTGGCCATTGTGTCGGGCTTGAGCGTGCCCGACGTGCGCATCGGTGAGGATCCACCGGCGGGCGCGGTCTTCGAAGACGGTAAATCGGAATTTTCCGCGCTCGTGAAGCTGTGGCGTGCGTACCGCACGGCGCGCGAAGGCACCCGGCGCGAATTGCGCCGCTGGTGCAAGGAGCGCCATCTGTCGGTCCTGCGCCTGTCCGAGTGGGACGACGTCTATTCCCAGGTGGTTGACCGGGCGCGCGAGATCGGCATCGTGGCGCAGCGCCAGGCGGCGAGCTATACCGGTGTGCATCGCTCCTTACTGGCAGGTTTCTGCACCATGGTGGGAACGCGCCGCGAGGACGGGGTCTACGATGGCACGCGCGGCATGCATTTTCACATCTTCCCAGGATCGCTCCTGGCGCGGCGGAGGCCGCGCTGGGTCATGGCTGCGAGCATCGTCGAGACTTCGCGCGTCTTTGCGCGTCGTGTTGCGGAAGTCGAGCCGATGTGGATCGAGGGCGCGGCATCGCATCTCGTCAAGCGCGAGTATCTGGAGCCGGATTGGGATGAGTCGCGCGAGGAAGTGGTCGCGCGTGAACGCAGCAGCTTTCTCGGCCTCACTTTGAGCGCCGGGCGACTCGTGAATTATGGGCCGATTGCGCCCGAGGAGTCGCGCCTCATCTTTTCGCGCGAAGCCATCGTGTACCAGCGGTTGCACCGGCGACCGGATTGGTTGTTGGCGAACGATGCCGCCGTGCGCGATGCTGCGCAAATGGAGGAGCGCCTGCGTACCCGTGATCTGCTGCGCGGCAGCGAATCCTTTGTCGAATTCTATGATCAACATCTGCCGCGCCAGGTGTCGAGCGCCGCGACTCTGGAGCATTTCAGCCGGCACCTAAGCCCTGAGCAGCGGCTTGCACTGACCCTGACACCTGCAGAGATTTTCGCGCGCCTGCCCGAAGCTGCAGCGCTGGCGCAATTCCCCGAGAACACCCGGGTGGAGTCTCTGTCGGTCGCAGTCGACTATCGTTTCGCGCCGGGAGAGAGCCAGGACGGCGCCAATCTCAACGTGCCGCTGTTGGCGCTGCCCATGCTGACGCGCGCGACGGTCGATGCGGCAATTCCCGGTTTGGCGGCGCCGCGCATCGAAGCGCTGTTGCGCTCACTGCCGAAAGAAGCGCGCCGCAGTTTGATTCCGATCGCCGAAACCGCGGCGGCATTTCTCGCGAGTGCGACCGTCGCCGGTGCCGATGCCGGACACTTGAAAAAGTGGTTGAAGGAACAGCGCGGGGTTCCTGATGCGCTGATCCGATTTGATCTCGCAGCGGTACCGCCTCATTTGACCGTGCAATTGACGGTGACGCAGAACAACCGGCAGGTCGCGCGGGGTACCGAACTTGCGGAATTGCGCCGCCGCTGTGCGGCCGCCGGGCGACTCGAACTCGAGCATCGGGCGCGGGAGGTTTATGCGCCATTCGGGCCCTGGCGTCGATTTGCAGTGGATGAATTGCCGGACAGCGCAACGCTGCTCCTGGAACAGGGCGCGCTGCAGGTATATCCCACGCTGACACAACGGGGATCTGCGCTGCAGGTCCAATACGAATGGTCCGCCGAGGAAGCACAGCGCACCTGGCGGGAGGGCGCGGTGCGCTTGGCGCGGACGATGCTCGAGCGCCAAGCGCGCGACTTGAGCAAATCCATTGCCGGCTCCGTGCCATTGCTGCTGAGCGCGAGCCCTTACATCAACAGCGACGATCTGACCGATACGCTGTTGCAGCTCGCATTTCGCGGCGCGTGCTTCGGCGAGGCCGACGCGCCTCGGACGCGCGCGGCGTATGAACTTGCAGTCGACCGCGGGCGCGAGCGCTTGTACGCCGGTCTCGAGGAGGCGAGCGCCATGGTGGCGCGGTGGCTTGCCGAGGCGGCGAGCGTACGGCAATCCTTGGACGACCCGCGCATTCGGCTGTCCGTAGATGCCGCCGAGGAAACCCGCCAACATCTGCGCCGGCTGTTGGATGCTCGTGTGTTGCAAACCGTGGCGCCGGAATGGCTGCGCCAATTGCCGCGGTACTTAAAAGCTGAGCAGCGCCGTTGGCAGCGCAATGGCGTGCGCGGCGGCGAACCGCCAAACATGGCGCGGGAACTTCAACTATGGTCGGCGCGTCATCACGACTTGGAAAGACAACTCGGCGCGGAATTGCGCTGGACGCCGAAGCTTGATGAGTTTCGATTTTGGATCGAGGAGTACCGGGTTTCTCTGTACGCCCAGGAACTGAAGACTTTGGCGCCGATTTCGGCGACACGGCTGGAACAGCGAGCTGCGGAAATCGACGCCTGGATAGGCCGATAGGGCCGGCCCGGTCGGTGCGGTCCCACGTTTCCTAAACGTCGAAGCGAATCCCTTGCGCGAGCGCCATCTGTCCGCTCCAGTTGATGGTGTTGGTCTGACGGCGCATGTACGTCTTCCAGGAGTCAGATCCGGCTTCCCGGCCGCCGCCCGTATCCTTCTCGCCGCCGAACGCGCCGCCTATCTCGGCCCCTGACGTGCCCAGATTGACGTTTGCGATGCCGCAATCGCTGCCGTCGGCGGATAAAAAGCGCTCCGCTGCCTGCAAGCTGTCCGAGAATATGGCCGAAGAAAGTCCGTAGGCAACCGAGTTCTGCAGCGCCAGCGCTTCATCGAGCGTGTCATAGTTCATCAAGTACAAAATGGGTGCAAAAGTTTCCGTGCGCACCACGGCCATCCCGGCGTTGGCCCGAATGATGGTGGGCTCCACAAAATGTCCGGGCCGCTTCAGTACTTTTCCGCCGCAGAGCAGCTTTCCGCCCTCGGCCTGAGCGGCTGAAACGGCCGCGGAATAGCGCCCCACGGCGCCGGCATCGATCAAGGGTCCCATGAGTGTGTCGGCATCGAGCGGATCGCCGATGCGCACCTGTGCATAAGCCGCAATCAGACGCCGTTCGAGTTCAGCGGCGCGCGAGCGATGAACCAGGACTCGCCGGGTCGTGGTGCAGCGTTGACCGGCGGTTCCCACCGCGCCGAATACGATTGCGGGCACCGCCAGGTCCAGGTTGGCAACTTCATCGACGATCAGCGCGTTGTTGCCGCCGAGCTCGAGCAGGCTTTTTCCCAAGCGCTCGGCGACGCGTACGCCGATCTGCCTGCCGACGTGCGTCGAGCCGGTGAAGGAGACCAGCGCCACCCGTTTGTCATCGACAAATCGGCCGGCAAGCTCGGTACCCGCGTCGATGAAGATTTGAAACACGGCCGGGAACCCATGACGCTGCAGCACGCGGTTGCAAATGTGTTGCACCGCCAGCGCGCACAGCGAGGTCTTGGGTGAGGGCTTCCAAACGGTGGCATTGCCGGCAATGCCGGCCAAGAAAGCGTTCCACGCCCATACGGCCACCGGAAAATTAAATGCCGAAATGACGCCCACGACCCCAAGCGGATGCCATTGTTCGTACATGCGGTGCTGCGGGCGCTCCGAGTGCATGGTGTTGCCGTACAACATGCGCGCCTGTCCCACAGCGAAGTCGGCAATATCGATCATCTCCTGCACCTCGCCATCGCCTTCAGCCTTGATCTTGCCGTTCTCCAGAGACACCAAGCTGCCGAGCGCATCTTTGTGAGCGCGAAGTTCCTCGCCGACCAGCCGCACTGCCTCGCCGCGCTTCGGCGCGGGCACGCGCCGCCACGCGGCCGCCGCGGCCACCGCAGCCGCCATGACAATTTCGTAATCCGCGGCTGTCGCGCCGCGCACCTGCGCCAGCCGTTGGCCGGTCGCGGGATTGATCGAGTCAATCAGAGGACCGCTGGTGTCGGTGCTCCAGCCGTGGCTTCCCGACCATGCGCCGGCGTTGATGTCCTTGAGTCCCAGGGACTCGAGTGGATTGTTGCTGTGCTTCATAGGTTCGTCTCGATGGCAGCGGTCAATGCTGAAGGGGCCGCATTTTGACTTGGGCTAGGCTACAACGCTAGCATCTCTGCGATGTCGACCACTCTTGCCTTGACGAATTGGCATCCCGCAACCTGGCAAAGCCGTCCTGCCGCCCAACAGCCAAAATACGCCGATCCGAGAGGCTTGGAGCGTGCCGTCGGCGCTTTGAGCCGCTTGCCGCCCTTGGTGGTCTCCTGGGAGATCGAGGCGCTCACCGCCAAGCTCGCGCAGGCTCAGCGCGGCGAGCAATTCCTGCTCCAGGGAGGCGACTGCGCTGAGAGTTTCGAGGACTGCGAATCCGACAATATTGCGCGGCGGCTGAAGATTCTTCTGCAGATGAGCCTGGTGCTGCTGCAGGGCCTGAAAAAACCCATCGTGCGCGTCGGTCGATTCGCCGGCCAGTATGCCAAGCCCCGGTCCACGGATACCGAAACCCGCGACGGCGTGACGCTGCCGTCGTATCGCGGCGACAACGTCAATCGCCCCGGCTTCACGCCGGCGGAGCGCGAACCGGATCCGGAACTCCTGCTGCGCGGCTATGAGCGGGCTTCCCTGACGTTGAATTTCGTGCGCGCGCTGATCGACGGCGGATTCGCCGATTTGCACCATCCGGAATACTGGGACCTGGGGTTTTTGCGCCACGCGCCGCTGCGCGATGCCTATCAACAGATTGTCGACTCGATTGCCGAGTCGATGGATTTCTTCGAATCGATGAGCGGCCAGCAGGTGCACGCGGCGACACGCGTCGATTTTTATACCAGCCACGAGGGTTTGCACCTGCTCTCAGAGCAGGCGCAGACACGCTACATCGAGCGCCAGAAGCGCTGGTACAACCTGTCCACGCACATGCCCTGGATCGGCATGCGCACGGCCAACATCGACGGCGCGCACGTCGAGTATTTCCGCGGCATTTCCAATCCGATCGGCGTGAAAGTCGGCGCCTCCATGAGTGCAGAGTGGCTGCAAGAGCTCATTCAGGTGCTCAATCCGCAAAATCAGCCCGGGCGCCTGACATTCATCCATCGGTTTGGCATCAAGGATATCGAGCAACGCTTGCCGGCCATGATCCGCGCGGTTCGCGCGACCGGCTCGCAGGTGCTATGGGTGTGCGATCCCATGCACGGCAACACCGAGACCACGGCGGGCGGCGTAAAGACACGGCGCTTCGACAATATTTTGGGCGAAGTTGAAGCCGCATTTCGCATTCACAAAGAAGAAGGCTCGATGCTCGGCGGCGTGCACATCGAGCTGACCGGCGAGGATGTGACCGAGTGCATCGGCGGAGCGCGAGGCTTGACCGAGAGCGATCTGGTTCGAGCGTATCGATCGCAAGTCGACCCGCGCTTGAATGCCGAGCAAGCCCTGGAACTGGCGATGCTGATTGCGCGCCGGGCGGGTGCGGGCTATCGGCCCGGCAAGACCCGGCTGGCGACTTGAACCTCAAGTTTGCATGACCGCCACCGAATTCCTGAAGGAGCCGCTGCAAGGCAAAACCTCCCTGTCGAAGGTCATTTGGCTGTATGGCGTCGTGGGCTCGCTGCTTTTCGGCGCCATCGAATTGTTTCTCAATCCGGAGAACCAATTCGTGATGCGCGTCTATACGATTCTCGGCCTGTTTTTCGGCATTTACATCACCGTGGCTACCTACCTGTGCGCCAAGAATTGCAAATCGCTTCTTCTGGCGCGCATTGTGCGGGTCTCAGCGGTGATTTCGCTGCTGCTGCTGCCGGTGCTGACCTACCTCGAGCTGACCGGTGCCCTGACGCTGACCGACCTTATGCAGGGCCGGTTGCCCGAGTAGCCGAATCGACCTGCGCCTCGACTTGCGGCTGCTATTCAGGTCCTAAGATAGCTCGCGCCGTTGACATCGATCACGCAGCCCGTCATCGCGGCGGGCGCATCGAGAGCGCAGTACACGGCGGCATGCGCGACCTCGTCGGGGCGGTTCACGCGCCCCAGAGGGTGCTGCACCAGAATGGCTGGACCGTCCGGCCCTTCAAGATGGCTGGTCGCCATCTCGGTCTCGACCCAACCGGGCGCAACGCAATAGACGTAGATCGCGCGCGGCGCGAGCGCTTTGGCCAAGGACTGGGAGAGGGCATTTAGCCCTGCCTTGCTGGCGCCGTAGGCGGGCGCGTCGGGTTCGCCGCGAAACGCGCCGCGAGATGAAATGTTGACAATGCGGCCGCGGCCAAACGCGTCGTCTCGCGCTTCGGATCGGGCCGCCATGCTCTGCGCCGCGAGCAGTGAAAGATTCGCCGGCGCAAAAAGATTGGTGGACAGAGTGTGCTGCCACGTGGATGTCCAATTTTCGTAGTCGACTTTTAGAGGTGAATGCTCGACATACAGTCCAGCGTTGTTGACCAGTACATCGACCGCGCCGAGTTGTTCGACAACCCGGTGCCAGAGAAGGAGCGCGGCTTTTGGGTCCGACAGATCGGCAGCGAAGATCGCATGCCCGCTGCCCGCAAGACCTTGCAGGCACGCCTCAGCGGCATCGCGGTTGTTGCGGTAATGAACCGCAACGCGCGCTCCGCGTTGTGCCAGCTGCATGGCGATGACTCGACCGATGCCGCGCGAGGCGCCGGTCACGAGTGCCACGGCCGGAAGGCTAAGGCGCGACGTCTTGCACCATGGCGGTCTTGATCTCTGCGATTTGCGCCTTGTCGGTGATGCGCGTTTGGTACACCGCTTTGAGGAAGGACTCATCCCATGCGGTCAAAGCCGGGGGCGCTTTGCCGGACGCGTCGAACAGATTCAAGATGGTGGGCGCTTCGGTTACATGCGCCTGCAGGCGAATTTGTGCGAGGCCGACCATGGCGACATAGGCCGCCACCTGGCCGAAGGAAACATCCTTCATGCGACGAGTGTCGACGATCGCGATGACCGACGACAGAGCGCGATAATTGTTGATCTCGATCCGGGTCGCTCTGGCGCTATCGTCAGTGCGGCCCTCCAGGTTGCCCAGTGGTGTGCCATCCAGCTTATAGAATTCGGTATTGTACCAGACGCGCACCGGGCTGGAGGCCTGGAAATCGCGGATCTTGGTTCCTCCCTGATCTGTCTCATCGCCGAATATTCTGACGTCACGCTTGCTCCAGGCCTTGATCACGCCTTCAGGGTCGGAAGTCACGACGACGAAGAAATTGCCCTTGCAATTCGGTCGTGCCAGCGGCGCGCCCGCGGCTGTGGCGATCTTGGATATGCGCGACAGAATGTATTCGCCATCCGCTTTCGGCATACCCGCCACCAGCGGACACAGCGGAATTTGGTTTTGCCAGCGCGCCAGCGATTCGTCACCCGGCTTGACGGCGATCGCATTGACGAATGTCCTCACCTGGCGCTCGACGGCCGCGCGGTCTCTTGGAGCCGCAACCGTGGTCGACTCGACACGCGCTTTTGGCGGTTCCGGTGCCGGCGGCGTATCCGCGCGGGCGGATAGAATCGGCCCCACGAGCATGCCGGCGGCGACCAAGATCATCGCGTGTACAGCCATGACTCCCTCCCTAGCCTAAATTCCCAGTATTCGTCCGGCAGGTCAATGCAGCGTGATCTCTCCCACCATGGCGGTCTTGACCGCCGAAATCTGGTGTTGATCGAGGTGCTCGGTATGGTACAGCGCCTTTAGAAATGCCTCATCCCACGCACTCAAGCCCGGCGGCGGCACCTTGCCTGAGGTTGCGAACAACTGCAATATGCTGGCGGGCGCATCGATTGCCCGCGCGTCGATCCGAATTTCGGCGAGTCCGATCATGGCGACATAGGCTGCCAATTGGCCGAAAGTGATGCCGCGCGCACGCGGCGCATCGATGATCACGATCACCGACGCCAGATTTCGCACCTCGTTGAAGCGGATGCGCGTAGCTTCGGCGCGAAGGTTGACCCGCGCTTGAGAGAAATCGAAGCTGCCCTGATTGTCGCCATTGCCGAGCGGCGTCCCGTCGGAATTATAGATATCCGCGTTGTACCAGGCCCGCACCGGTGTGGATGAGCGGAGGAATTTGCGAATGAGCGTTCCGCCGGCATCCCCAAACATCGTGGGGTCGCGCCTGCCCCATGCCTTGAACAGTGCGTTCACCTCTGAAGTGACGATCACGAAGAAATTGGGCCTGCAATGCTCCGCGGCCAGGGGTGCGCCGGCGGCCTTGGCCATTTTCGAGATGCGCGCGAGCATGTATTCGCCGTCGTCACGCGGCAGACCTGCTACCAGAGGGCAAAGCGGCACACTGGTTTGCCAATTGGCAAGCGATTGGTCGCGAGGCGCCACCGCGATACCTGAGACAAAGGCATTAACTTGACGCTCGATGGCTTTGCGGTCTCGCTCTGCCTCGACCGTGATGGTATCGATGTGCGGCTTCTGAGTCCGGTCGACCGGTTGAGTAGCGGGTCTCACGTCGTCTGCATGGCCGGCAAACGTTAGCAGTGTGCTGCAGGCCGCGAGCAAGCTTGCTCGTAAGTTCTTGGCGTATCGGCTCATCCCTCGAGACCCTAATTTCTCCGCGGAGGCGACCCTGGATTGTGACCAGGGTTGTGGCCCGGATTGGCACCAGGGTTGTGACCCGGGTCGTTATGAAAGGGCTGCCGATGATGGAGATGGTCAGGCCTTCGTCGAGGAAGGAAGGCAAGGCCTTGAACGACGGTGTAGGAGTTGACGGCGGTGTCTGCGCCTGGCTCGCCGTAGGTATCTTGGTCGGAGTAGCTGTCTTGGTCGGCGTATGCCGGCGAATAGTTCTGCGGAGCATAGGTGCGTGCGTACCGAACGACTGGGGTCGGATTCATGGTGTTGATTGCGCGCACTTCGAGCAGGGTCGACTTCTCGCCGCAGGGGTTATTGGAGAATGTCTTGACCCCCTTGGTCACACATTCCCAAATCTGGCCGTCCTGTACCCCAGGATCCGCCGCAGGCTGCACCTGGGCCGCCGGCGGAGGCGCCGTCTCGGGGTCCGGTACGGATGCCGCGGCCGGCGCAACGGCAGAATAGGCAGACTCGGCAGCAGCTGCAGTTACCACCGGCGCCGGGGCAGGCAAGGACCGCGAATCTGGCACGGACGTTACCTGCGCGCTGGGTGACCCCACGGGGCTCAAACCGGGCGCCACTGTCTTGCCGGCCGAAGCAAACGTGATGACGACCGCCACCGTCGCCACCGATAGACCGCCTAAAATCCAGGGCAGCAAATCGTGTTGATTGTTCATGGGCGGATTATCCTCCCGCAGCCGGGTGAGCGCGGCGATATCACCCAGAATTAACCGTGAATTAACCCGCAGTTAACCGGGGGGCGGATATTTGACAGATTGCGGTAATCCGTACCGGCCCTGTTTGGGCATCATGCTAAATTGCGGCCATGACAACCTTGAACCATCCCGTAGCAGCTCCTGTGTTGCCGGCGCCTGTGCCGCGGCAGCGTCGCCTGTCCTTCTTCGAGTTCGTGCGCGCCCTGCGAGACAGCGCAATCACTTCCTATGTGCAAGAGGCGTACGAAAGCGACATCATCGAGAGAAAGATGTTTGGGCGTCGTTTGTTCGTCGTCAACGATCCGGCCGCGATCAAGTACGTTCTCATCGACAACGCGGCAAATTATCGAAAGACGGAGATCACGCGCCGGATTCTCGAACCGGGTCTTGGCAAGGGGCTGATTACCTCGGAAGGTGAGACGTGGCGGCAACACCGCCGCACCATGGCGCCGGCTTTTGATCACCGCAGCGTTGCTTCTTATACGCCCGTCATGACCGGCGCCGCCGAGGAACTCATGGCCGAGTGGGGCAAGGTACCGGCCGGCACGAGCATCGACGTGTCCACGGCGATGATGGAAGTTACGCTCAACATCATTTCGCGCACCATGTTCTCCAGCGACTCCGACGATATCGTCACCATCATGGGACGCAGTGCCGGGCGCTATCAGGTGGAAATGCGCCCAAATATTCTGGATATGCTGGGTTGGCCGAAATGGCTGGCAGGGCTGCCGCGGTTCGGCGTCGCCAAAAGGACGCTGGGTGAGTTCGACCGGGTGATCGATCGGCTGATCGAAGAACGCGCGCGCGATCCTGGAAACGGGCCCAAAGATCTGCTGGCACGATTGATCGCGGCGCGCGACGAGCAAACCGGCGGAGGCATGTCGGCTCAAGAAGTACGCGACCAAGTCATCACGATCTTCTTGGCAGGTCACGAGACCACCGCCATGGCCATGACCTGGACTTGGTTTCTCTTGTCGCAGCATCCGGCCGAGGAAGCGAAGCTGCACGCCGAGTTGGATGCCGTGCTCGGGGGCCGCGTGCCGAATCACGAGGACTTGAGCAAACTGACCTATACGCGCATGGTGGTCGAAGAGTCCATGCGGATTTA
>Ga0210406_10002444_pt1 | contig 21192 bp, 20 predicted proteins | sample IncBWC30MmetaG_FD_155454 | JGI IMG/M metagenome (GOLD analysis project Ga0210406, IMG submission 155454) | Forest soil microbial communities from Barre Woods Harvard Forest LTER site, Petersham, Massachusetts, United States - Inc-BW-C-30-M | ecosystem: Environmental > Terrestrial > Soil >... | reverse complement strand
AGACCCTCAGAGGCCTCACCCCCTATGAGTTCATCTGCAAAGCCTGGACTTCACAGCCGCAAAAGATTCACAATCAGCCCGCTCCAGAAAATGCCGGGACTGAACACCTAGGGTCGCCTAGACCAATTGGCGGCCTTTCCCCAGCCTCGTGCTGGCGTTACTCTGGCCCGAATGGCGACACCTGCACGCACTGGCGCTCTCGCCGCGGCGGCCGGCTGGACCCGCGCTGCCGCGTGGGCGCCGGACTGGCGCGGCGCGTTCACTCGCGCGCTCGCGCGCGAGGTCGAGGAGCGGCGCTTCTTCTTATGGATTCCGGTCGCCGCAATGGGCGGCGTCGCGCTCAACCTGTCCGCAGACCGCGAGCCGGTCATGTGGTTGCCTGCGCTAATGACCGCTCTCTTCGCCGCGCTCGCCTGGTTCTCGCGAGCCCGGCCCCTCGCCCTAGGCCTCTCGCTCGCAATCGCTGCGCTGTTCGCGGGTTTCCTATCGATGTCGCTGCGCACAGCGCGAGTTGCAGCTCCAGTGCTCGACCGCATCCGCATCGTCTCGCTGCAAGGCTTCGTCGAGGAAGTGGACTTGAGGACCGTCGGCGCGCGCATGGTGATCGGCGTCGTCAGCGCCGACGGCATGCCGCAAGAGAAGGTTCCGCGCCGGGTGCGGGTGACGACCCGCAACACGCCCGACGTCGCGGCCGGCGACTATGTCGAGCTCAAGGCGCGCCTGCTGCCGCCCTCGCGCGCGGCGCTGCCGGGCGGATACGATTTCGCCCGCGACGCGTTTTTCGCCGGCGTTGGCGCGGTTGGCTCCACGCTGGGGCCGATCCAGCGCGTGCCTCCGCCGGGCGACGCCAGTTGGAGCCAGCGTTTCAACGCCGCCATCGATCAGGCGCGCAATCGTCTGGCGCTCAGGGTCAACGCGATCATCGGCGGCGACGAGGGCGCAATCGCGGCCGCCATGGTGACTGGAAAGCGCGACTTTCTCTCCAACGACGCCAGAGACCTCATTCGCGAGGCCGGCATCTTCCATATCATCACGATTTCCGGTGTGCAGATGACGCTGGTGGCGGGAATCATCTTTGTCGTCGCCCGCCGGCTGTTGGCCCTGTCGCCGATGCTGGCGCTCAATTACCCGATCAAGAAATGGGCGGCGGCGGTCGCCATGGCGGGCTCGGTCTTTTACGATATTGCGACCGGCTCGCGGGTCGGCACCGAGCGGGCGCTGATCATGACCCTGATCGTGCTCAGCGCCGTGATCATGAACCGGCGGGCGCTGACCATGCGCAATCTCGCCTTCGCGGTTCTCGCGGTCGTCGCCATTGAGCCTGAGGCGCTTCTCGGCGTCAGCTTCCAGCTCTCATTCGCCGCTGTCGCCGCGCTGGTCGCGGTCATGGAATCGCGGATCGCGGCCCTTGACGTCGATCCTGATCCCTTCGTGCCCAAGCGCGGCGCGGCGGCCAAGCCTAGTTTTTTCGGCGCCCATCTCATCGAGAAGCCGCTTGCGCTTCTCGTCGCCACCGCCTTCGCGACCTCGGCCACCGCCTCGTTCATGGCCTATCACTTCCATGATCTGAGCCCCTACGTGCTCATCGGCAATCCGCTGACGCTGACCGTCATCGAGGTCTTCGCGGTCCCTGGCGCGCTGCTTGGCGCTGCGCTCTATCCGCTTGGGCTGGACGGGCCGGTCTGGATCTATGTCGGCGCGGGCATCAAGTTTATCCTGTGGGTGGCGCGATTCATCGCGCAGGCCCCCGCTTCGACCGTGCATTTGAGGGGGTTCGCGCCCTACGCGCTGCCGTTTCTGGCGCTTGCGGTGATGAGCGCGACCATCTGGCGGACCTGGACGTTCAGGCTCAGCGCCATTCCGCTTGCGCTCGTCGGGATCGTCGGCGCGACGCAAGGGCCGCGCTATGACGTCATCGTCGGGCCCTCCGGTGACCTAGCGGCAGTTCGCGACGCCGATGGCGCGCTCGAGGTGGTCGGCAAACGCTTCAACGCCTTCGCCGCCGAGCAATGGCTGACGGCGGACGGGGACGGACGCGATCCTGCCAAGGCGCGCGCCTTCGACGCGCCCTGCGATCGCCTCGGCTGCGTCGCCGCCCTGCCGGAGGGCGAATCGCTCTCGATCGTCCTCGATGGCCTCGCGTTCGACGAAGACTGCTCGCGCGCGGAAGTCGTGGTCAGCGCGCTCAGCGCGCCCGCCGGCTGCAAGGCGAAGTTCCTGTTCGACGAACAGGCGCTTGCACGCTTAGGCGCAGTGGGCCTGACCTGGAGCGACAAGGGCTTCACACTGGCGAGCGACCGCAGCTCGACTGAGAACCGTCCGTGGTCGCCCGCTCCTGCGCCGGCGCGCGACGACCGGATCGTGCGTCCTGGCCATGGCGGCTCGCACGGCGCCGACCCGGCGGATGTTGGAAATGAGCCGGGGGAGGGGCGATAGGCGGGGAACTCGTAACCCTCTGAGACGATCATGTGCGTTCGTTGCTCTCCCTGGACGGCCGGTGTAAATCTCTTTCGCGGCGTCAGCGCCCACCGCCCAACAGCCGCAGCGTCCGATAAGCGCATTTTATTGCGAATGACCCTGGCGACTTCATCAGAGGGAGCGGAACATGCAAACCTGGCGTCTTCCATTGCTCGTTGCGACTGTGATCTTTGGCGTGTCTACGGCCTCAGCCGCCGAAACCCAGATCGAGCGCGGTAAGTATCTTGTGACAATTTCCGGCTGCGGTAGCTGTCATACGCCCGGCGCTCTTCTCGGCAAGACTGACGCGAAGCGCACGCTCGCGGGCTCCGAGGTCGGATTCGGGATTCCTGGCGTCGGCGTTTTCGTTGGCGGCAACCTGACCCCCGACAAGGAAACGGGCCTCGGCGGCTGGACCACCGAGCAGATTATCGCCGCCATCACCAAAGGCGAGATGCCGAATGGCCGCAAGCTGTTTCCGGTCATGCCCTGGCCAGACCTTGCCCATCTGTCGTCGGACGACGTCCAGGCGATCGCCGCCTACCTGAAGAGCCTTCCGCCGGTGAAGAACGCGGTTCCGGGACCCTTCGGGCCCAAGGAGGTCCCATCAACGCTGGTCTCTGTCATCGTTCCTGGCGACGTCTATGCCAAGATGCCGGCGCCGAAGTGATCCGGCAGGCGTCGCGGCGAACGAGCGGGAGGAGGGGCGGTACGCGGATCGATGGCTTCGGCGGGTTCCGACTAGGTTGACCCATTCCTATCCTTCATCGCCATCCCCGGGTCGCAGCCGAGGATGGCGATCCAGGGACCAGCAGGTCAAGCGCGCGGGTGACAAGCAAGGCAAAGCGCTTTCAATGGGTGGAATTTCGCTCTAAGCTAAAAAAGCTTTAGAGACCTCGCGCTTGGGCAAAGGGGAACGGTCGAGCGTCAAATGAACAAACCCCTCGCCAATCCAGCCCAGGCCTACCGCGGTCTGATTGCCGGATACACCGAAGCGATCAGGGCGAGCGATTTCAAGGCGAACATTGCGTTCCTCTTCGTCGCGTTCATGATGGGCTCGGTCCTCTGGAATTACACGTCCTTTCCGAGTTACCTGCCGATCCAGCTCGTGCTGCTGCCTTTCCTGACCGTCTACTTCTCGTTGTTCATGGTGCTTATTCCGCGCTATCCTAAGCGCGGCGCCAAGACCTTCATCGTTGCTCGCAATCTCACCCCTGCGGATTTCGAATTCGTCGCCCAGACGGTGGACGACGTTGAACAGTTGAAGCTGACGTGCGCGGTCCTCTCCGACATTCTTTGGTGGAAGACGCAGTGTATTCGCGTCGGCTTTCTGGTGGCGATCGTTTGCGTATTGCTGACCATGGTTCTGCTTCTATACGCCTCGTTCGCATGATGCGGGGCCGCGCGCATCGGGCGCCTCGGAGCGTTTGATGGCCCAAGACAAAAACGCGCAAATGCGCAATCTCATTGCTGGTTACCGCGACTCGATGATGCTCAGCGACATCAAGGCGCTCATCGCAGTGCTATTTGTGGCGATCATGATGGGGACGGTTCTCCAGTACCGAGCGCAGTATCCTTGGTATCTGAGCCCGCTGGTCATCCTTTCTCCATTTCTGATCATCTATCTCAGCTTGCTGATTTCGGTATATCCACGATTTCCCCGCGCCGGACGGCAACGGTTTCCAATCTGGCGCAACGCGGATCCGAAGGATTTTGACTTCGTCGCCGACACCGAGGCCGAGCTCGAGGGACTCCCCGCTTTATGCGCGGGTCTCTCGCGCATCCTCTGGTGGAAGAACATAACGCTGTTGACGGCGAACCTTCTCTCGATCGCGTGCCTCGCGGCGGCTTTGGTCCTGGTGTTCGTTGGCTGGCTCTAAGCGCGAGGCCGACCTGCGGGAGGTTATGGAAGGGCTGGCGACATCTGCGCCCGATGGCGGCGGATGCCGATGTAACGCATGGTTGCATATGAGATCAGGAACAGGGCGACCTTGCTGCCGACAGCCCAGACCGACATGAACGCCGACCAGACCGTGACGCTTAAGCTCATCGCGGCGAGCAGGTTCAAGGCCGCCGAGAGGAACATGAGCCCGGCCCACGCGTAGCCAAAGATGATGGCGATATCCGGCACCCATTGCACGGCGCCGGGCGGCAGGTATCGGTTCATCCATCCTCGCCTCAGCATCACGACGCCGACCACGCAATAAATGATTGTCGGCTTCAGCATGACAAAGCGTGGATTAGCGGTGATCAGGGCCGCAGTACCCGAGGCCAGCACAAGGAAAAGGCTCATCCACTGCATGACGTCGATTGGCTTGCCTCTCGCGAACTCCCAGCTGACCTGAGCGACGCCAAGCGCCATGCCGAGCGCGACCGATAAGGCGACGCTTCTGGTCAGCAAGAAAACCGCGAGAAAGAGGAACGTCGACGCCATGTCGAGAAGCAGCAGCTTCGACGAAGCGAACAATTGTCTCATGGACGCTCGCCTCCTCATGGGCGCCCAAGCTTACAGGCTCCGCTCCTGAAAACAAAAAGGGCGCCCGAAGGCGCCCTTTGACTTCGTGAGCAGGAAGCCTGCTTACTTGATCTTTGTTTCCTTGAACTCGACATGCTTGCGCGCGACAGGATCGTATTTCTTGAACGTCAGCTTCTCGGTCTTGGTGCGGGCGTTCTTTCGGGTGACATAGAAATAGCCGGTGTCGGCGGTCGAGAGCAGCTTGATCTTGAGCGAGGCGGCCTTGGCCATGGTGGAGCGTCCTTCACGAGACGGCGCGCCGGACGCGCCAAAAGGCCCCGCGAGGGATCGCAAGGCCACTGTTGGCCGGCAAAATAGTGACGTCTCGGGCGAAGTCAAGCCGATGCGTGTGGCGAGCGCAGGCTTGAGCTCTCTGTCTAACCACTTCTTAAGGCGAATTTCAGTTCCCCCGCCATCGGCGGCGGCTATCATCGGATCCATCACTGGTTGGGGCGCACGGGAGAACCGATGTGAACAGCACCCTCTTTACTGGCCCCGTGTTTGAAATGGCCTGCGATCAGCTCACGGTCATCGCTGATCATCTGGGCATCGCTGAGGACGAACGCGACTGGCTGCTCTATCCGAAGCGCGCGATCGTCGTCACCTGTCCGGTCCGCATGGAGGACAATCGGACGCAGGTCTTCATTGGCTACCGGGTGCAGCATCATCTGGCGTTGGGTCCCGCCAAGGGCGGAACGCGCTTCGCCCCGAATGTCGACATCAGCGAGATCGCCGCGCTCGCCATCTGGATGAGCTGGAAATGCGCGCTCGCCGATCTTCCTTTTGGCGGCGGCAAGGGCGGCGTCGCGGTCGACCCGCGCGCGCTCAAGCCCAAAGAGCTCGAGAACCTCAGTCGCCGCTACATGCAGGAAATGATTCCGTTCGTCGGGCCCCGCACAGACGTTATGGCGCCAGACATGGGCACCAACGAGCAGGTGATGGCCTGGTTCATGGACACCTATTCGATGTATCAGGGCGTGACGGTGCCGGAGATCGTCACCGGGAAGCCTGTCGGCTCCGGCGGCACGCTGGGCCGGCGCGAGGCGACCGGTCACGGCGTCGCCTTCCTAGCCTTTCGCGCGCTCGACGCCTTGGACATCGCGCCGGCCAACGCGACTGCGATCATCCAGGGCTTCGGCAACGTCGGCTCCCATGCCGCGCTCGGGCTTGCGGCGCGGGGAGTCAAGGTGATCGGCGTTTGCGATCACTCGGCCGCCTATTACGACCCAAAAGGTTTCGATGTGAAAGCGCTTGCCGCTCACGCCGGGAGAAACGGCGAGCTGGCCGGCTATTCGAGTGAGGCTGCGATCAAACCGCGCGCTCTGCTCGAGCAGCCCTGCGACGTGCTCGCGCCATGCGCGGTCGAGCGGGTGATCGACGCCGACCTCGCGCGCCGCCTGCGTTGCCGTATCATCGCCGAAGGCGCGAACGGTCCGACCACCCCCGAAGCCGACCTCGTGCTCGCCGAACGCAACGACGGAATCTTCGTCATCCCCGATATTCTCTGCAACGCGGGCGGCGTGATCGTCAGCTATTTCGAATGGGTGCAGGATCTGCAGCAATATTTCTGGTCGCGCGAGGAGGTGATGGACCGGCTCGAACGCGCGCTCGACCGCTCGTGGGGAATGGTTGTCGCTCGCGCCAAGCGCGACGGGGTCTCCAATCGAACAGCCGCCATGGCGATCGGGGTCGAGCGCGTTGTGAAGGCCAAGCAGATGCGCGGGCTGTTTCCGTGAGAAGGGCGAATGGCGAATTGCAGATTGGGAGTGGCGACGGCTTGCCGGTAGTCGGTTAAGCACTGCATTCGACCATTCTACTGCTAGGGTTCACGAGCACACAGCTGCGATTTCTGATCTGCCTGGTCTGCCTGTAGGTAGGTTTACCTATTGCCAAGCTGACACCATTGCGTCGCTATTGGCATCTCCCGCTCGCTCACGATCGCCTGCAATCTGCAGTATTGTCTGGAGCTCTGCTCCCCTAATCGCGCGGACAACGAAAATCGGCAGGAGGAACCCATGAGGCGCGTGGACCACGCCCGTATTGGCCGCCGAGGAGTGGTGTACGGGGGAGGCGCGGCCGCCATCGGCGCTGTGCTCGATTCGTATTTTGGCGCCCTGAAGCCGGCGCGTGCGCAGGAAGCGACCAGAGCCCCCCCAGAAATTGATCGCCTTGCGGTCCGTGTGCTCGTCGATAGTTACCAGATCGCCGTCGCCCCCAGCTTCAAGCGCGAAAATGTGGACGTCGAACGGTTCGGCTGGGCGCTTGGCGAGGCGCCCCCGAGCAAGGCGCTGATCAGCGAGTTCGGACTGTCGCTGCATGCGGAGTCGCGCCGCGGCGATGAGACGCGCAATGTGCTCATCGATTTCGGCTTCACGCCCAACGCGCTCAACAACAATCTGGACCTCTTGGGCGTCGATCCGGCGAGCTTCGACGCGCTGATTCTGAGCCACGGACATTACGACCATTTCGGCGGAATGGCTGGCTTCCTTCGCGCCGCGCAGGGCAAGCTGAGGCAGGGCACGCCATTTGTCGTCGGCGGCGAGGAGTGCTTTTGCGCGCGCCGCTGGACCGCGGCGCCGCTTGCGGGCAACTTCGGCGCGCTCGACCGCTCGGCCCTAAAAGAGGCCAAGTTGACCATCGTTTCCGCGGAAGCGCCTTCGAGTTTCGCCGATCACGCGTTGACCACCGGCCAGGTGCCGTTGGCCACTTTCGAGAAAGTGCTGTCGCCGAGCAAGATGACGATCGGCGTCAGCGGCGGGCTCGGCTGCTATCCCGAAAAGCTTCCCGAAGACGAACGGCAGGGCGGGACAATACCCGATCAGTTCCGCCATGAGATCGCGACCGTTTACAATCTCAAGGGCCGTGGATTGATCGTGTTGACCTCCTGCAGTCATCGTGGCGTGGTCAACATCATAAAGCGCGCCCAGGCCGTCTCCGGCGTCGCGAAGGTGCACGCAGTCATGGGCGGGTTCCACCTCGCCCCGTTCAAGGAGGACTATGTGCGGCAGACGATCGCCGGCTTGAAAGAGATCGATCCCGACTGTGTCGTCCCGATGCATTGCACCGGCGAACCCTTCTGGGATTTGGCCCGCGCTGAAATGCCAAACAAGGTGTTGCGCGCCTACACCGGCACGCGCTTCGTGTTCAACGCTTAGCGGCGTGGCGAATGGTGAAGGGATCACGCTTTCCTCGCCATTCGCTATTGGCTCTTTTGCGTCACGCTCGGCCGCACCACCCCGACAATCGGTCCGAGCGGCCCGAGTTCGTCGCCACGATTGAGTTCCGGCGCATAAAGCGAAGACACCGAGCCATCGAGGAAGAGCGCGTTCTGACAACCGAGGCCGTCGCGGAACAGCCGCGCGAACGTGTCGAAGGTCACCGGGTCGTCGGCGATGGCGAAGGTCAGCGCGCCTCCCTTGCATGCGCCGACCCCATTGCGGATCTTCTGCGAAGTGCCATCCGGCCGGATTTTCGGATGCACCTTGCCGTCGATGATCAGCATCGGCCCGGACTGCGTCGCGTAGCGCGCCGGCGGCGTAGCGGCGAGATAACGGCTGGTCTCGGTCACGCCCGCGACCTTATCGCCGATCCAGAACACACCATTCGGCTTCATGTGAAAGTTCGTCGCGCCGCCGCGCGTGTCAGCGTCGTGCAGCTTGCGCCGGTCCTCGACGTAAAGGCCAACGGGCGATTGATCCTGCCCGAACATGCCGGCGTTCATTGCGAACGCGAGCTTCTCGCCCTTCTGCTTCAGTGCGGAAGCGAGCGCGTCCAGAGACCCGTAGGGCTTGTCGTCCGGCCCGCTGAGGAAGAGGCGAATGTCGTCATGACGCGGATCGAAGGTGCAGACGATGAATTTGGCGCTGTCGAAATCCTTAGGCGCACACGCGGCGGAAGCCTGTGTGGTAGCGACGCCGAGGGCGAACAGCGCGCCTAAGGACGCGACTTGGCGGCGCATCGATAGGCGGCGCCGCTGTCCAGAACTCTTCATTGTGGCTGAGGGGGTCATGCCCCGCCACACTATTGATTTGGCATGATTCGCGCCATTCCGCCCTCTGGCGCGATGCGATGGATGGAGGCTCCGCGGCGGTTGCGTTTACGGCGCGGAGCCGCTAACTGCCGCAACCTTGCCTGGGGGTAGGAATGAATTCCAGTAGTTTCGCGCTTGCCGTCGCGGTCGCCATGTTCGCGGCCGGATTGGTTGGCCTCGTTCTGCAGCGCGTGTTACCGGAGCATCACACGACCGGCGGCTCACGTGACATGATTGGCGCGATCGCCGGCCTTCTCACACTTCTGTGCGCCCTAGTTGCCGGCCTTCTGATCTGGACGGCGTATGGCGTCTACTCAGGCCAAAACCTGCAGATCCAGGCTTTGGCTTCGAAGGTCATGCAGCTTGACCTTGCGTTGGCCGATTATGGTCCGGAGGCCATGCCGATACGCGCTCAGCTCAGAGATGCGGTGGGAAAGACCATCGATCAGGTGTGGGGCGCGAGCGTGAGCGACAGCAATTTCGCAGCCGACAACTTCGCCTCAGCGATTCAAAACCTGCGGGCGCGGGATAAGGTCCTGGCGGCCCTCCACCCCTCGACCGACGGGCAAAAACAGGCGCTCGCCGAAGCGACGTCAGCGTCCGATGCGCTCGGTCAGGCGCGAATGCAGATGTCCTTCGCGCTCACCGCTCCTGTTTCCTATCCGCTCGTGCTGACGGTCGTCGGATGGGTTGGCTGTCTTTTCTGCGGCTTCGGGTTGACATCGCGCGGCACAACTATGTCGGTGATCGCGCTGGCCGTCGGCTCCATCGCGATCGCGAGCGCGGTCCTGCTCATTCTTGATCTTTCCAGTCCTTATTCCGGTGTGTTTCGTGCTTCGTCCGCGCCATTGGAGCAGGCGCTGGCGGTCATGGGCAAGGAGTGACGCGCCAGCACGGCCTCAAAGGACCTTCCCGGGATTCATAACCCCGTTCGGGTCGAGCGTAGCCTTGATCTGACGCATCACGGCGAGCGAGGCCGGATCCTTCCAACGAGCAAGGAGTCCGCGCTTGAGTTGGCCCACCCCGTGCTCTGCGGAGTAGGAGCCGCCGAGGCGCGCTACGATTCCGTGCACGATCTCGTTCATCGCGTCCCAGCGATCGAGAAAGGCTTGGCCGTCGGCGCCGACCGGCTGAGACACGTTGAAGTGGATATTGCCGTCGCCGAGATGGCCGAAGGCGACCACGCGGGCCCCCGGCGCGAACGCTTCGACTGCGGGCGTCGCCTCCCTGATCAATGTCGGCACGAGGCCGACCGCCACGGACACGTCGTGCTTGATCGAAGCCCCTTCTTTGCTCTGTGCGTCGGACAGGCACTCGCGCAATTGCCAGAAGTCCGCGCGCTGCTCGAGCGAGGCGGCGATCGAAGCGTCTTCAATGACGCCCACCTCGAGCGCCGCCTCGAGCGCCCCTGCGAAGGCGTCGTCGAGTCCGCCCAGCGTTTGGGATGACGCCTCGACAAGAACGTACCAATCGTGCGCGCCGCGCAGTGGAGCGCGCGCGCCGCCGTGTCGAATCCCGATTTCGTATGCGGTGCGACTGATCAGCTCGAAGCTCGTGATCGCGGAGCCGAGGCGCTCGCGAGCCAATCTCAGGAGCTTCATCGCATCCTCGGGGCTCTTGAGGCCAACGAAAGCCGTCGCCTGCGCGCGCGGGTTGGGAAAGAGGCGGAGCGAAGCGGCGGTGACAATGCCGAGCGTCCCTTCCGCGCCGACGAAGAGGCTCTTCACGTCGTAACCGGTGTTGTCCTTACGCAGCTTGCTCAAGGCACTGACGATGCTGCCATCGGCGAGCACCGCCTCGACTCCGGTGACGAGATCGCGCGTGTTGCCGTAGGCGATGACGTTCAAGCCGCCCGCGTTGGTCGAGATGTTGCCGCCAATGGTGCAGCTGCCTTCCGACGCTAGCGACAGCGGAAACAGGCGATCGGCGGCAAGCGCCGCGGCCTGCGCTTCGCCGAGTGTGACGCCCGATTCGCAAATCATCACGTTGCTGTCGATGTCCACCTCGCGGATCGCGCGCAATCGCTGGGTCGAGACGATAATCTCCTCGCCGCTGGAGTCCGGCGTCTGGCCGCCGACGAGGCCGGTGTTGCCGCCCTGCGGAACCATCCCGATCCGCGCCTCGTTGCAGAAGGCCGCGACGTCCGCGACTTCCTTGGTCGAACCCGGCCGCACCAGCGCGAGCGCCATTCCCTGATAAAGCTTGCGTGGCTCGACGAGCGCGCCCGCGAACAGCGCGGAGTCGGTTAGCACATGCCGCGAGCCCACGATATTTTGCAGGGCAGCGAAAATGGTTTCTCGTTCCGTCGCGTCCACTTAGAGGAGCCTCCGCGCGCGGGCTTTCCGTCTCGGCCGGCGAAAGACGGCGGCGATTTCGACATGGGCAGAAAAGCGAAACTGGTCAAGCGGGGTCACGGACGCAACCTGAAAGCCGCCGTCAGTGAGAATGCGCGCGTCGCGGGCGAAGGTCACCGCGTTGCATGAGATGGATGCGACGAGCGGCAGAGTGGAGGCGGCAAGCGCGCGCGCCTGTTCGATCGCGCCGGCGCGCGGCGGATCGATGAGCGCCGCGTCGAAAGCAGCGAGCTCGTCGGCTCGCAGCGGACGGCGGAAGAGATCGCGGGTCTCTGCAGCAATCTGGTGCAGGCCCCGCGTCGTCGCCGCGGCGCGACCGAGCGCGCCGATCGCGGCGGGGTCAGCGTCGGCGGCGAAGACCTCGTGCCGGCGGGCGAGCCTCAAGGCGAAAGCGCCCGCGCCGCAGAACAGGTCCGCGACCCTTTTCGCGCCCGCGAGCGCGCGCTCGGCAAACTCCGCGAGCCACGCCTCTCCCACCTCGGTCGCTTGCAGGAAGCCGCCGGGGGGCAGCCTCGTCAGCGTCTCGCCAAAGGCTACGCGGGGCGGCCTGCGCTCGATCACGATCTCGCCGTGATTAGAGACGCGTGCGAGATCGAGCGCTTCCGCCGTCCGCGCCAGCTTCTGCGCCTCGTTGCGTCCGAGCGATCCCGAGCCGCGAAGATCGACGTCGAGGCCGTCGAGCGTCGCGGTGACGCCGATGTCGAGAGGCTTCATCAACCCGCGGAGATCGCCGCTGAGCGCCTGCGCGGCCGAAATCGCCCCGGCCATGCCGGGGCTGAACAAGGGGCAGTGGTCGATGGCGATGATATCGTGCGACCGCGCGCGCATGAAGCCAACTTCATCGGGCTGGCCATGGGGAAAGCGGGCGTGAAAGGTCGCGCGGCGCCGCCCCGCGCCATGGGCATCGACCACGTCCCCGACCTCGGCGGCGACGCCCTCGCGCTCGAGCGCTTCGACCACCAGGCCGCGCTTCCATGCGTGATAGAGCGAAGACGACATGTGCTGTGCGACGCAGCCGCCACAGGTTCCGAACCAGCGACAGATCGGCGCCGCGCGCTCGGGCGCGGGGTTCAGCGTCTCGACGAGCTCTGCGCGCTTGCCCTCAAGCTTGACCCGTGCCCGCTCGCCGGGGAGGGCGCCTCGCACGATCGCGCCATTGGCGGTGCGCCCATGCCCATGCGTATCAAGCGCGACGATCGAAACTTCCTCGAGCGGCTCAGCCACGGCGCGCGCCGATGAGAAATTCCCGCGCCCCGGCGCCGCCGAGGATCGGCGACGGGATGAGGCCGATCACCGTCCAGCCTTGCGCTTCGATCGTAGCGCGCACGCCCTCGTATGCGCGCTCGAGCGCCGCTTCGCTTGCCACCCGGCCTTTGACGAGATCGGTGCGGTTAAGCTCGAACTGTGGCTTGACGAGGCTGATGAGCCAAGCCCGCTCGCCGGCCAGCTTGAGCACATGCGGCAACACAAGCCTTTGCGAAATGAAGCTCACATCGATGACGATCGCGTGCGGCGTTTCGTCGAGCATCACCGCCGTGAGCGCGCGCGCGTCGATACCTTCAAGCGAACGGACGCGAGGGTCCGCCGCAAGGCGCGGATCGAGCTGTCCATGGCCGACATCCACGGCGATGACGTTGACCGCGCCGCGCGCAAGGAGGACGTCGGTGAAGCCTCCGGTCGAGGCGCCAACGTCGAGGCAAACGAGGCCTGCAGGATCCAGCGCGAAGGCGTCGAGCGCGGCGGCAAGCTTGATTCCGCCACGCGAGGCCCAGGGGTGGGGCGCCTCGGCTTCGATCGACGCGTCACCGGCAACCTCTTCCGAAGCCTTTTTAAGCGCGACCCCGCCGACGCTGACGAGCCCGGCCGAGATCGCGGCCTGAGCGCGGGCGCGACTCGAAAAGAAGCCGCGCTCGACGAGAACGATGTCCGCACGCTTGCGCATGGGGCCTTTAACGAAGGCAGTGTGGCTCATTGTCAATGAAAATCCGATACTGGGCGCGGGGTCGGACTTGCTCGCCACTTCAGGGGAACGAAGATTGGACGAGGACGTTCTGTGACGGGGCGCGCGACCGAGCCGCTCTCCGGCCGGTGGCGATGATCCCGATCCCGTACGCGCTCGACGCACTCAATTTTCTCGCCGCTGACGTCCGAAGCCTGTTCGGGCCATTCGTCAACGTGTTCCTGGTTACCGGCCAGCACTGGAGCCAGACCGATGTCGGGCTGGTGACGACGGGCAGCGGATTGCTCGGGATTGCGTTCCAGACCCCGATCGGCGCCGCGATCGATGTGACCCGCGCCAAGCGCGGCGTGATCGTTCTGACCATGGCGGCGATGACGGCAGCCGCCGCCATTATCTTTGTCGCTCCAACTCTGGCCGATGGCGCTTGCCTTGAGCGTGCTCGCGGTCGCCGGGGATGTGTTCGCTCCGGCAGTCTCGGCGCTCACGCTTGGCCTCGTGACAAGAGACATGCTCGCGCGCCGCCTGGGCCGCAATTCCGCCTTCGACCACGGCGGCAACATTGCGATTGCGCTTTTGGCCGGCGCAGTCGGTTACGCGTTCTCCCAGCGCGCGGTCTTTCTCATGGTTCCCGTGTTCGCGGCTTTGACATGCGCCGCGGTGCTCGCCATTCCAGCGAAAGCGATCAATCATGATCGCGCGCGAGACTTGGCCACAGATGGTGAGGCGCAAGGCGCAGCTGCGGGATACCGTGTTCTCTTTAAGACCCGTCCGCTCATGATTTTCGCTTTCTGCGCGATGCTGTTCCACTTCGCCAATGCGCCGCTTCTGCCGCTGGTTGGTCAGAAGCTCGCGCTCCAGTTCCCGAAAGAGGCGACGGCGATGATGTCGTTCTGCATGGTCGCCGCACAGGGCGTGATGCTGCCGATCGCGATCCTTGTCGGGCGCCGGGCGGATTCCTGGGGACGACGGCCGATCTTCCTCGTCGCGTTTGCGGTGCTGCCGATTCGCGCCGCGCTCTATATTCTGTCGAACAACGCCTTCTGGTTGATCGGGGTTCAATTGCTCGATGGGGTGGGGGCGGGCATTTATGGGGCGCTGACGCCGCTGGTCATAGCCGACATCATGCGCGGCAGCGGCCGGTACAACCTGGCGCAAGGAGCAGTCGCGACCACGATGGGAATCGGCGCCTCGCTCAGCGCACTGGCCGCCGGAGAGATGGTTGATCATTTCGGCTACACCGTCTCGTTTCTCGCCCTGGGCGCGGCGGCGGCTGTAGCCTTTCTCGTCTTCTTCTGGTTCATGCCGGAAACGCGCGACGAGCACGCGATCGCCCACGATAGCGGGTCGCTCGCGATCGAAGGAGCGGCCAGCGAATGACACCCGAGAGCGTCGCGGCGCTCATCATCCTCGTCCTGACCTATGTTGGCGTGGCCGTCGGCCGCATTCCCGGCTTGCGGCTCGACCGCGCTGGGATTGCCTTTCTCGGCGGTGCCGCGATGATCGCGGTTGGTCCCTTGAGCCTCGAGGAAGCCTTTCGCGCCATCGATTTCGATACGATCGCGCTTCTGCTTGGCATGATGATCGTAGTCGCGCATCTCAAGGTCTCAGGCGCATTCCGGGCGCTCGGCGGATACGCCATCGATCACGCGCACGCGCCGTTCGTGCTGCTGGTGACGGTGACAGTGATGGCGGGCGTCTTGTCAGCCTTTCTGGTCAATGACGCGATCTGTCTCGTCATGACGCCGATCGTGCTGCAGGTGGTGCGTTCGCTCGGCCGCAATCCGCTGCCCTATCTGGTCGCGGTCGCGACTGCTTCCAATTGCGGCAGCGTGGCGACGATCACCGGAAACCCGCAGAATATGATGATCGGGACGCTCTCCCGAATCCCTTATCCAGCCTTCGCAGCCGCGCTTGCGCCCGTCGCCGCTTTCGGCCTCGTCGCCGTCATCGTCATGGTGCGGCTCGTTTATGCGCAGGAGTTCGCGTTCAAGGGCGAGCTTGAGCCGCATTCCTTCCGCGGCCACATGCATGGCGGCCAGGTTCTCAAGGCGAGCGTCACCTGTTTGGCTCTGGCGGTCGCCTTCTTCGCCGGCGTTCCCCCCGCGAAGGCGGCCATTCTGGCCGGCGCGTTCCTGCTGCTCACGCGTCAGATCAAGCCGAACCGCATCTATCGCGAACTCGACGGGCCGCTGCTGATCCTCTTCGCTGGGATGTTCGTTGTTGTCGCTGGCGCGGAAAAGACTTTGCTGACGCCTGACCGAATCGCGATGGCGAAGACGCTCGGCCTCGATATGGTCTGGCGCCTGTCGCTCTTCACCGCCGTCCTTTCCAACATCGTCAGCAACGTGCCGGCAGTGTTGGCGTTGAGGCCGTTCATTCCGACTTTCCCCGATCCGCAGCGCGCCTGGCTTGTGGTCGCCATGAGCTCGACGCTGGCAGGCAACTTCACCCTGCTCGGATCGGTCGCGAATCTTATCGTCGCCGAACGCGCCCGCGCGGAGGGGATACCGATCAGCTTCTGGGCCTATTTCAAGGTCGGAGCGCCGCTGACGGTCATCACGCTCGCGGCGGGGACGGCCTGGCTGACGTGGGGTTAAGGCGCGCCGCAGATCACATTTCGGTGATCGTGCCTCGGGCTCGTCGTTGTCATCGATCGAAATCCTGGCTGCGTCACGCAAGCGTCATCCGTGTTCTCTAGCTGCAGCGCGTCTTGAATCCTGCAACTCAGAGGGACGTTCACATGGGCATTTCCAACTCGTGCCGCGCGGCGCTTGGTCTGGGCGCCGGCGCGCTTGCTCTTGCCGCCGCGGCGGGCAGCGCTCGCGCGGCCGACTTCATCGGCGGCGACACGCTGCTGATTTCAACGACGACCTATCAAGACGTCGGCGAGGTCGCGGGTCTCGTCGCTGGCCAATCTCTGCTTCCCGGAAAGAACGCGGGCCAAACGTCGACGGCGGTGTCGAACGGCAATCTCAACACCGTTTGGAACAACGAGTCGGGCGATCCATCGTTCGGGGTCACCTCGGCGATCAGCCTTTCCGACCTCAACATCAACACTGGCGCGGTCCTGGCCTCGAAAACTATAAACCCGAGCATTGTCTCGACCAGCTTCAGTTCAAAGTCAGAGCTTGGCCTCAACCTGACCAAAACCTCGACCGGATATGTCGCCACCTTCATGGGCTACACTGGCGGCGGTGTGGGCAATCTCGACGTCTCGAACTCGGACACCACCGCCTTCAAGGACACGACCAACCCGGTGACGTCGTTTTTCGCGCCGGGCGCCAATCAGACCTACGCATTCAATCGTGCGGTCGTGGCGTTCAAAGCCGACGGCAGCTACACGGCCACGCAGACCCTGGCCTACGGCGGCAACAATGGCCGCTCCGCCGTGCTTGCGCCGAACGGCCTCTACTATACGGCCGGCAATTCCAACAACGGATCGGGAACGCCGACCCAGTTGACGACGACGACCGGGCTCGAGGTGGCGACCCCGGGTTCTACTCCGAACTCCACGATGATCGACCCGACCTTCAAGTCCATTCCGGGCGACAAGGCTGGCAAGGACAGCAACTTCCGCGGAGTTACCTATTTTAACGGCAGCCTCTATTTCACCAAAGGCAGCGGCAGCAACGGCATCGACACAGTCTACACGGTCAGCAATCCGAACGGCGCGCTTCCGACATCGGCCACCGCCTCAGGCGCAACCATCTCGATTCTGCCAGGGCTCCCGACCGACCCCGCCAAGACGGGACCGAACTACACCCCGTTCGGCCTTTTCTTCGCCAACTCGACGACGCTCTATGTCGCCGACGAGGGCACGGGGGACACGGTCGATCAGACCGACCATGCCGGTCTTGAGAAATGGACGCTAACGGATGGGACTTGGTCGCTCGACTATACGTTGCAGGCGGGCCTGATCGGCGGCACCTATAGCGTTCCTGGCTGGAATTTCGGGGAGACCACCATCGGCCTGCGAAACCTGTCAGCTAAGCTCAACGCGGACGGGACCGTCACGTTCTTTGCAACAACCTCGACCAGCAGCGACTCGGGAGACAATGGGGCCGACCCCAACGAGATCGTGAAGATCACCGATGTCCTCGGCGATACGTCGCTGCCGACCAACGAATCGTTCTCGGTGTTCGACGGTCCTCAGGCCGGACTTCGTTTTGGCGGGGTCGCCTTCGCCGCCGCGCCTGAGCCCTCGACCTGGGCGATGTTGCTAATCGGCTTCGCCGGCCTCGGCTTCGCGGGCTATCGCAAGCGGTCGGCTCTTTCACTCGGCTGATCAAGCTCGCGAGTAGAAAAGGGGAGTCGGCTTGTGGCGGTTTCCCCAACTCGAAGAGCGTAGCGCCAGGGCGGCCGGAACCGCCCAGGCGTTACGCTTTCGTAATTGTGCACGAAGTCGTCCGGCGGGTTTGGCCCCCATCAACGTCATCGCGTCGGCGAACACGCCCGCTCGGAGGGCATGCCGATCAGCTTTTTGGCCTGTTTCAAGGTCGAAGCGCCGCTGACGGTCATCACGCTCGCGGCCGGAACGGCTTGATTGATGTGGCGGTAGAGCGCCGCCGGACATACGCGACTCGACGTGCGCCCCACAAATCGGCATTATTGGCTTCCGCCCCTTCCGCTCTCATGTCGACCGGAGAGATACGTGGGCCAGTCTAAAACAAGCATCTCCGCAACAGGAGGTTCTGATGGCGAGAGGAACGCTCAAAGCAAAGTCAGCCAAGCCGGGGACAGCTCGCAAGACGAAACCCGCGACAACCGCCAAGACAAAAAGAGCCGCGCAACCTACCACTGGCCGGAAGTCGCGACCGAAACAGAAATTCACAGTCAGTCATCATAGCGAGGTCGATTTTGCGGAAGGGCTTCGCAACTACGCGAAATACCGCGATCTGGGTATCGCAGCGGCCACCGACGGCATGGTGCAGGCGCATGTGATTCGCTTCGTTCCCCCGTTCGAGCCGAAAGAGGCGTCGACGCCGCACTATCACGAAGTCGACTTTCAAATGATCTATGTGCTCAAGGGTTGGTACAAGACTGAATTCGAAGGCGAAGGCATCCATACTTTTGAGGCAGGGAGCTGCTGGATACAGCCACCGCGCATAAAGCATGCGGTGCGCGGTTATTCCGACGACTGCGAATTGCTCGAAATTGTCCTGCCGGCCGGTTTTGGGACCGTGGAATTGGAAGGGTTGTGAGCGCGCGCTTCACGCCTCGGCATTGTGCGTGAAATAGTCCGGCGGGTTGGGACCCCACACGTAGAACGAATCCTCCGGCGCGTGGTCGCCGCTCTTCCAGTCGCAATCGGCAGGCACAAAGTCGATGCCGGCCGAATATTCGCTGAAACTGCCCCACGGGTCGCCGACATAATGGAAGAAGTTGGAGCCCAGAACGTGCCGTCCGAGACCCCATCCGCGCGCGAAGCCCTTGTCCAGCATATGCATGGCGCCGCGGCCGATGTCGTCAACCGAACCCACGTCCCAGCTGAGATGATGCAGTCCCGGCGCGCTCGATTTGACGAAGGCGATCATATGATGATCGCTGCCGTGAATCCCGTGCAGGAAGGCGATGCCGTCGCCGGACCGGTCGGAGAGGCGCAAGCCGAGCGTGCGCGTGTAGAACTGAACCGCCTTCTCGACGTCGCGGGTGAAGAGGAGGACATGCGCCAGGCGACGGGGCGTGACGCGCGCAACGTCGCGCCGGAAAGGCGCACCGCGCTGGCCCGGGCCGATGGACACGTCGGAGAGATCCGACTTCTCGTTGGGCGAGGATTTCGCCGCCACCTTGATTTCGACCAGGTTGCCGTCGTGATCGTGGAACCATAGGCCGTTCGTTTCGACGCCCGGCGGCGGATCAAGTCGCTTGACGCCGAAGGCTTGGAGCCGCTCGGCAAAGCGGTCGAAATCGTCGTCAAACGCGCCGAACGAGAGATGGCCGAGCTTCTTGCGCGGGCCCTCGCCGAGGGTGACCCAGACATGCGGACTGCCGGGCGTCTTCAGGGCCAGGAAACCGCCGTCCTCATCGATCTCGAGTCCGAACTCGCCGTAGAAATTTTTCGCGATCGCGAGATCGGGAACAGCGAAATGAAACCGGTCGACCGAATGAACGCCGAGTTCACCGGGACGTCGGGTCGGCTTGATGGCGCTGCGAATGGCGGTCATGGGCGCGTCCTCCGTTCCCAGTCGCGTTGCGGCCGTACGACCGATCGCGCGTGGGCCTTTGACGAATGCTACCGCAGGATGGGCGGACTGGCCAAGGTCAGCGCGCGCGGGCGTTGCCGGTCGTCGATAATGGATTGGGCGCCGACTCGAACGGCGCTGTCGGCTCCGCATCGGGTGGGGGGGCCGCAACGACGGTCGGAGGCTTCGGCTTTTTCTTTTTCGCCGCTTGCGCGGGCGGCGGAGTCTGCTCGGGGGAGGCTGCGTCGGCCCAAGGGTCGGTCGGCGGACTTTCGTCCGGATTCGGCGCGGAGGCCTCAGCCACCGGCGCGTCATGAATGACCACTGTGCCGCCCTTGCAGGCCGTGAGCCAGATATCGAAAATGGGATGCTCGACGCCGTGCAGACCCGGACTATCGGCGAACATCCAACCCGAGAAAATACGCTTGATCTGCTTCTGCTCGTCGATTTCGTCGACCTGGGCGAAGGAGTCGGTCTGCGGCGCATCGGTCGGCGGGCGGGAATAGCAGACGCGCGGCGTGATCTGCAGGGCACCGAATTGCACCGTCTCGTTGATCGCCACTTCGAACGAAATGATACGACCGGTGATCTTGTCGAGGCCGTTGAAGACGGCGATCGGATTGCTGATCTTGTCCGCACGCGCCGCGCCCGGCGCGAGGAGCGCCGAAACCGCCGCCAGCGTCGCGCCGGCGAGCGTTGGCCTCATCCTCGCGAAGGCGGGACAAGCGCGGCGTGCTAACGCCTCGGCCAAGCGGAAGAGGTCCATGGCGGGCGCTTTGCTGCTTAAGGGCGGCGGAATGAAGGCGCTCAGGGGCCGGGGCTCCAGGCCTCGTAATCGCCGCCAGTGGCCTGGCGCGGGCCTGGTCTGAGGGTCGAGCCGTCGGGTCGGATCGCGGCGGGCGTGCCGGTCGGGTTTCCCATGTGCGGCTGTTGCCAGGGGTGAGGCTTATAGTCTTCCTCAGTCGGCGGCACGTCGACCGTGTGATGAAGCCACCCGTTCCAGCCCGGCGGCGTCATCGAGGCTTCGGACACGCCATTGTAGATGACCCATCGGCGCTCGAAGCCGAGGGCCGGATCGATGCCCGGTCGCCGATAATAGGCGTTGCCGAACTCGTCATGGCCGACCAGCACGCCAAAGCGGCGGGTGTAGACGCGCGTATTCATGTTCGCGCCGTTCCACCAAGTGAGAGAGTGCAGTAAAAATTCCTTGATTCGGTCCAGCAGCATGAATGGGAGCGCCGTTTCGCGGGAAAAAGCGCGCAAGCCTTGCGCGCGCTGGACTATGCCGAGCCGGGCTTTGCGAGGCAAGCTGAAGTTTCTCACCAGATATGGCCCAAAATCGGACTTGCGGGCTCGCCCCGACTCGTCGGATGCTGCCCGTCCGCGCTGGCGTTAACCCCTTGTTATCCACGTTATCCACAATATGTTGTGTCGAGGCGGGGGTGTGGATACAAGGTGTTGACGCGGTCGTCATAAAGTTGTAATGTGTGGTTGTTCCTGGATTGCGTGGGATCAAGCGTCGGGGACGGCGGTTTTAGAGCCGGGCAGGGGCGCAAACCGAGCTAGGCGTGGTCTGTAAAGCTTTGAGGCGAGTGAGAGGCGGACGGCGTTCGGGCCAGCCGATGACGGGTTGCGCGTTGAGCGGCTCACGGGCGCGCCGTCCAAGTTCGGACATGCAGGATCAACGCGGCGAA
>Ga0210406_10002442_pt1 | contig 21196 bp, 19 predicted proteins | sample IncBWC30MmetaG_FD_155454 | JGI IMG/M metagenome (GOLD analysis project Ga0210406, IMG submission 155454) | Forest soil microbial communities from Barre Woods Harvard Forest LTER site, Petersham, Massachusetts, United States - Inc-BW-C-30-M | ecosystem: Environmental > Terrestrial > Soil >... | reverse complement strand
GGCCCGCCGCCGCGAATTCTGCTAGCAACGGTGCGAGTAAAGGTCATCGCACTGGAGATCGCCGGATGTATATCGCCATGAACAGGTTTCGCGTCGCCAAGGGGTCCGAGGCGGCCTTCGAGCATGTCTGGATGTCGCGTGACACGCATCTCGACAAGGTACCGGGGTTCATCGAGTTTCATCTGCTGAAAGGACCCGAAGCCGAGGACCATACGCTTTATGCGTCTCACACGATCTGGGCCAGCCACGCCGCTTTCGAAGCGTGGACCAAGTCGGAAGCCTTTCGCGCGGCGCATCACAAGGCCGGCGATAACAAGCCGCTTTATCTCGGGCACCCGCAATTCGAGGGCTTCGAGGTCCGGCAGACGGTGGGCCGCGGCGCAAAGTAAGTTTCGCTGCGCGAGTGTCGAAGTATGGTGTCGTCCCGGCGAACGCCGGGACCCATACCCACAGGATTTGATTGTGTGGGCGGTATTGGCCACGCGCCTTTGTCGATAGATCACGCGGTATCGCGACGAGCGCAAGCGCTCGCGCGGGGTCCCGGCGTTCGCCGGGACGACGATGAAGCCTACTTCGTGATCTGATCGATCTCCGCCACCTCTTCCGCGCTCAGGTTCCAGGAGAGCGCTTTCACGTTCTGCTCGACCTGTTCGACGCGGGTGGCACCGGCGATCACGCTTGCGACTTGCGGGCGTGCGGCGAGCCACGAGAAGGCAAGCTCCAGCATCGTGCGGCCGCGCGCCTGCGCAAAGGCCTGCAGCTTTTCGACAATGTCTTCGTTGTGCGGCGTGACATAGCGCTCGCGCAATTGCGGTGCCTTGGCAAAGCGCGTGTCGTCCGGCGCTGCCGTGCCGCGCTTGTACTTGCCGGTCAGAAGCCCGCTTGCGAGCGGGAAGAACGGCAAGAGGCCGAGCCTGTATTCCTGCGCGGCAGGCAAAAGATCCTTCTCGATGTCGCGGACCACGAGACTGTATTCGTCCTGGCATGAGATGAAGCGATTGACGTTCATCGCGCGTGCGACATGCTCGGCGTCGGCGACGCGCCAGGCCGGGAAGTTCGAATTGCCGATGTAGCGCACCTTGCCCTGGCGCACGAGGTCGTCGAGCGCCCGCAAGGTCTCCTCGATCGGGGTCAGGGGATCGTAGTCGTGCTGCTGATAGAGATCGATGTAATCGGTCTTCAGCCGCTTCAGGCTCGCTTCCACCGCGCTCATGATGTAGCGGCGCGATGCGCCCTGCTTGGTGCCGTCGCTCGCCATCGGCTTGGAATATTTGGTCGCCAGCACGATGTCCTTGCGCCGGTCGCCGAGCACGATGCCGAGCACGGTCTCCGAGCCGCCCATCCCGGCATAGATGTCGGCGGTGTCGAACAGCGTGATGCCGAGATCGATCGCCTTGTGGATCACCTTGCGCGATGTTTCCAGATCGGTGCGCTGGCCGAAATTGTTGCAGCCGAGGCCGACGGCGGAGACGCGCAGGCCGGAGCCGCCGAGGTTGCGAATTTGCATGAATGATCCCGTTGTGAAACGTTGCGACGGGAATACTCTGGCGCGCGGCGATGCCGGTCGCAAGCCGCGCGCCCGGCGGGCAGGGTCGCAAAAAACGATCCCCAAAACGACGCGGCCCCGGTCAGGCGCGGCGACTGACGGGGACCGCTGTGCGCTTGATCTGTGACGGGGGGCCTGATCAGACGCCACTGCAACGTAGCCATGCTTTGTTACGTGCCGGTGACATCCGGACTTATCCACAGGGCGAAGGAACACAGGCTGAATGATCGCGGTGCGGCTATTCCGCGGCGCGCAGCTGCGGGGCGAACCTGAGATCCCGCAAGGAGAGATAATCCTCGGCCTCGTCGTCTTTAGTCTCATCATCTTTGGGCTCGGCGGCGCCGTCGGTCTCGCGGATTAGGTCGGTGACGGGCGTGTAGCTCAGCATCCGTCCGCCATCCGGCAGCACGGTGCAGGAGAAGCGCAGCACCTTGCCGTCGGCGAGGCGGATATTGATCGGCGTCGAATCGCCGATGCGCACCATCTCCATGCGCCGGGCGACATAGGCGTTCAATTCGTCCTCGGGAAGCGCATGGGCGCGGGTATCGCGGCCGTGATACAACAGCGCGATGAAGGGCGGCCTGCTGTCGGCCTTCGCGTCGGGAAGCGAGAAATATCGGCGGAAGGCGCGGTTGATGAACTCCGCACGGGTCTCGGCGTCGAGCAGCACGATGCCGATATCGACCTGATCGAGCGCGGCCGACAGGTGTTCGGCGGTTGCGTGATGCACGCTCTCGCGCGCAAAGGCTTCCACCCATCTTTGCCGCAGCACCCCCGTGATGGCAGCGGTGCCGCCGACCGCGACCGACAGCATGGATAGGTCGATCAGATCAGCGGTGTCGTAGCCTGCGTGACGGTTGAAGGAGACCAGCGCCGTGCAGCCAAGCGCGATCGCAGCGCTGATCGCGGCGGAAGCGAGGCCGCTCAGCGAGCCGGCGAAAGCCACGATGCAGACGAAAAGCGTGGCGGGATAGAGCGTGGTGTTGAAATGATGATCGGCGAAACAATGATCGGCAAGGATCGCGAGCAGCGCCGTCGCCGCCGTCAGGGCCGGACCGAACATCGCACGCCAGTCGAACTGCATGCCTCCCTCGTCGCCGCAAAACCGTCGCCGTAGAGCACTCGCAGAGGACTCTTGGCGCTCAACTTAAGCGTTTATTGCGTGAGCGGCGAACTTTCCTGCGCTTTGTTTAAGAAGCGGTTGACCAGGGCGGGGGAGCTTTCCGATCTCTTGGATCAAATGATAGCGAGCGGGCCGTTTGCAGCCGGCCGAGTTCAGGAGGAAATCGCTCGCGCATTGTCGCCGACGATGGCGGCACGATCACGCGCGGCCGGGACGACGCAAAGAGAGAGGCTTGAGGCAGGTTCTGTCGGGGTCAGAAAGAGAGCGGCATGGCCATGCTGATCCGGATGGACAAGGCGGTGAGCGCGACGATCAGGCAGAGCGAGACTGCACCGAGCGCGAGCGACGCCGCGACGGCGTCGGTCATCCGGGACGATGCAACAGATGGGGACCGGCCGCTGAAGCCCGCGGCGGTAGGCGACCGTTTCATGGTCGGGAATCCTTTACTTGACGCGAGCGAATCACTCGCGGACGGTGAAAATGTTGCAACCGTCGTCGGCAAGATTGCGGCAGCCACCCCGCCGGAAAATGGCAGAATGGACGCAGGTATTAACAAAAGGTTAATGATCAGGCGTCGGCAGCGATGCTGGCAGGGTCGTCGATCTCGGCCGGCCGCCAGTCCATCGTCACGAATCCCGGCGTCTGCTCGATTCGCTTCAGCCAGGTGCGGATCGCAGGGAATGTCGAGAGGTCGAAATCGCACTGCTCGGCGACATGGGTGTAGCCATAGAGCGCGATGTCGGCGACCGTGAGCTGGCTCGCCGCGAAATATTGCTGGCCCTTCAGGTGATTCTCCATCACCTGCAGCGCCGCATAGCCGCGCTCCATCCAGTCTTCCAGCGCGTGTGTCTGTAGTACGCGCCCGCCCTTGACCAGCGCCAGCCAGAAATAGGCCGCGCCGATATTGGGCTCCAACGCGTGCTGCTCGAAGAACATCCATTGCAGCGCCTCGGCACGCTCGATCCGCGACTCAGGCGACAGCGGCGTCTCGGCGGCGACATACCAGAGAATCGCATTCGACTCGGCGAGGAAGCGTCCGTCGGCGACTTCGAGCAGCGGCACCTGGCCACTCGGATTCTTCGCAAGGAATTCCGGCGTGCGGCTTTCGCCGCGCAGAATGTCGATCTCGACGGCTTGATAGGGTGCGTTCAGCAGCGCCAGCGCAAGGCGGACCTTGTAGCTGTTGCCTGAGCGCTGCATGGAATAAAGTTTGTACATTCGCCTGTCTTCGATCGTCGTCCTGTCGCGGGGACCGGCCGCCTTGTCGTTGCGCAACGCGGTTAAACAATGATGCTCTCGTGCAGGCACTGCAAGACCTGCAGACTGGAAAAAATCGAAATCCTCTACTGCACTGCAGCGAGGTTAAAACATTTCACAACATGACATCTCGGAACAATGTTGATCACGCTTGCGCGATGCGAGGCGCCGCAAGGGCCGGCGTGGAGCGCTCGCGCAGCATGTTCCGCACTGTGAGAATGTACAGCATCGCTACGATGATTAATCCCAAGGGAACGTGGCTTGCGCCCGCGACCGCGCGCGCGAACAGTGGCACGAACCAGGCTGCGGCAAGACCGGTGATTTCATAATCATGGAAGCCGTCCGGCCAGCGCGACACGAAGATGAATGCGAGCGCAGGCGCAAGGATCGTCAAGTCGTAATCCAGCACATGCGGCGAGGCGAGCAAGGTCGCGATGATCAGGAGTGCCGCTTTCAGATCGCGATCGCCGCATGCGCGCCAGATCCACGCGAGGCTGACGATGACGGCAGCCGATGCGGCGGCCTGCACGACATAAGCGAGCGCGATGCCGCCGCCCAACATGCGAAGCGCGGCGAACACGCTTTGCAGCTTCTCGAATCCGACATTGCCCTGTTCGAGCAGGAGGGTGCGCGACGTCTCGGCGGATGCGGCAAACAGCCACCAGATATCGGCGCCGAACGCGAGAGCGGCCGCGCCCGCGAGCGCGAGCACAGTGACGCCGGCCGCGATGATGATTCGCCATTGCCCCGCAGCCATCAGCGCGACCGGGATCAGGAGGCCGAATTGCGGCTTGTACGCCAAGAGGCCGAACAGCACTCCAGACAGCAGCGGACGTTTCGGCAACGCGATCAGCGCGGCGCCCAGCAGTCCAGCGGTGAGGAAGCCGTTCTGGCCGTGGCCGAGATTGATGAAAGCGGCGGGGAAGGCGGCCGCGGCCGGCCACCACAGCCGCGCGATCATGCCGTCCTCGCGCGTCAGACGGCGCATGATCGCGGCGATGACGGCGAGATAAAGCGCAAACGTGGCGCTTTGCCATGCCAGCAGCGCGACCGGATAGGGCAGCAATGCGAGCGGCGTCACCACGAATAGAAACAGCGGCGGATAGAGCCACCCATAATAGGGCGTCGCTGCGCCAAAAATCTGCTGCTCGCGCGCGTAATGCGCGGCCATGTCGTAGACCTCGCCGGCGCGCCCTTCCAGCGCGAGGCTCCCCGCGGCATAGAAGCTCGAGAAATCGGTGCCGATCGGCTTGCCGTTCGGATCGATCAGGCCGCCGGACAACGCGATCCAGCCCACGACCGCGAGCGCGTAGAACGTCAGCAGGATCAGCGGATAGGCGCGGGCGCGCTCGGCGGTCAGCCATCGGCCCGAGCGCAGCTCCCGCCGGCCTGCCGCCAGCCAAACACGCGCCGATGCTTGCCAGAAATGAGCCATTTTGCCGCGGAACTTTAGGAATGTTGCGCGACCCTAAGGGCGTCCTTTTAACGTTCCCTAAAGTTTGCCGGTATTTGTCGAACCTTCTTGCGATGCAGGAGTAGCCGCTTTAGGGTGCGTCATTCCCTCTCATCGACAGAGTCGTGGAAAGGCCTGAGCCGATCCACGCCTGCAAGGAGACGATGATGCCATTCCTGTCCGCTGCGCTCGACCGTGTGAAGCCGTCCGCGACCATCGCGGTCACGGATAAAGCACGCGCGCTGAAAGCGGCGGGGCGCAATGTCATCGGTCTCGGCGCTGGCGAGCCGGATTTCGACACGCCCGCGAACGTCAAGCTGGCGGCGATCCATGCCATCGAGGCCGGCAAGACCAAATACACCGATGTCGGTGGTATTCCCGAGCTGAAGGAGGCGATCATCGCCAAGTTTCAGCGCGAGAACGGTCTCGCCTACAAGGCCAATCAGGTCATCGTCGGCACCGGCGGCAAGCAGGTGCTGTACAATGCGCTGATGGCCACCATCAATCCAGGTGACGAGGTGATCATCCCCGCGCCCTATTGGGTGAGCTATCCCGAAATGGTGGCGCTGGCCGGCGGCGAGTCGGTGCCCGTCGTGTGCACGGCCGAGCACGGCTTCAAGCTGCAGCCGGCCGATCTGGAAAAGGCGATCACGCCGAAGACCAAATGGATCATTCTCAACTCGCCATCGAACCCGACTGGCGCGGCCTATTCGCGCAGCGAGCTGAAGGCGATCACCGACGTGCTGGTCAAGCATCCGCATGTCTGGGTGATGACCGACGACATGTATGAGCATCTCGTCTACGACGATTTCGTGTTCACGACGCCGGTGCAGATCGAGCCGAAGCTCTACGACCGCACGCTGACGGTGAACGGCGTCTCCAAGGCCTATTGCATGACCGGATGGCGCATCGGCTATGCCGGCGGCCCGGCGCCGCTGATCAAGGCGATGGCGACCATTCAGTCGCAATCGACCTCGAACCCGTCGTCGATCTCGCAATGGGCGGCGGTCGAGGCGCTGAACGGGCCGCAGGACTTCATCCCCGTGAACAACAAGATGTTCAAGGAGCGGCGCGATCTCGTGGTCTCGATGCTCAACCAGGCAAGCGGCATCGATTGCCCGCGCCCGGAAGGCGCCTTCTACGTCTATCCGTCCTGCGCCGGCACCATCGGCAAGACCTCGCCGTCCGGCAAGACGATCGACAATGACGAGGACTTCGTGACCGAGCTTCTGGAAAGCGAGGGCGTGGCCGTCGTGCAGGGTTCGGCGTTCGGGCTCGGCCCCGCCTTCCGCATCTCCTACGCGACCAAGACCTCGGATCTGGAAGACGCCTGCAAGCGCATCCAGCGCTTCTGCGGCAATCTCAGGTAATGATCACGGACGAAAAGCGGTGATGTGAATAGTGATGTCGTGGAGGCTCGCGCAAGCGGGCCTCTTTTCTTTGGCGGAATCCGGGATGTTGTGGCATAGGACTGAGCGCGCGGAGGGGCGATCCTTCGCGCCAGCATCATATTTTCCTTGGAGTTTTTCCATGCGCCGCTCGTTCATCCCTGCCATTCTTGCCGGGATTGCCCCTATCGCGCTGGTTGCATCGCTGGCCAGTGCCAATGCGCAGCAGCCGATACAACGTGTGCAGGTCGGCGTCCTCGAATGTCGTGGCGGCGCGAGTGTCGGTTTCGTCGTCGGCTCCGTGACCCATCTCGGCTGCGTGCTCCGCGTCGAAGGCCTTCCCGAGGATCGCTATGTCGCGACCATCCGCAAGGTCGGCCTGGATCTCGGCATCACCGAGGAAACCGCGCTGGCATGGGGCGTCTATGCGCCGGTGGCGCGGCTCGGGCCGGGCGATCTTGCGGGCAATTATGCCGGCGCGCAGGGCAGCGCATCGGTCGGCGTCGGCGTCGGTGGTAATGTGCTGGTCGGCGGCTCCGACAACTCGATCGCGTTGCAGCCGCTCAGCGTTCAGGGCCAGGTTGGTCTCAACGTCGCCGCAGGATTGGAAAGCCTGGAACTCCGGCCGGGACGGTAATCTCAAAACGCATGCCAAAACGCCTGCATCTCATTTGCGCGCCGTCGGGTCGCGCAAATGCGCGGCCGATGGCGGGCTCCGGCGAAGCGATCCAATCTGCTTCCGCGGTCGCGGCTGGATTGTGTCGAAACTCGCGCTGCTTGCAATGACGCGTTTACGCACCCTTGTACGCACCCTTGCGTGACGATGCACCGCAGCGAAGTTTCCGGCTTGCCAAACCACCAAGGCAGGCAGAGCATTCGTCCGCCGACCCAATCAAGGGCCGAGCTCCAGCTGAAGGAGACGGCGAATGGGACAAGACGTCAGAAGTCCCCGTGGTCCACGGTGCATTGCGCTGGTGGGCCCTTTCCAAAGTGGTAAAACCACCCTTCTTGAAGCGATATTGGCGCGCACGGGCGCAATCCCGCGCGCCGGCAGCGTCGACGCCGGTACGTCGGTGGGCGATGCGAGCGCGGAAGCCCGCCATCACAAGATGAGCGTCGGCCTGACCGCGGCGACGACGAGTTTCATGGGCGACAGCTACACCTTCATCGATTGTCCGGGTTCGGTGGAGTTTGCGCAGGACATGCGCGCGGCCCTTCCGGCGGTTGACGCCGCCGTCGTGGTCTGCGAGGCCGACGAGAAGAAGCTGCCGCAGCTTCAGATCATCCTGCGCGAGCTGGAAGAGCTCAAGATCCCGCGTTTTCTGTTCCTCAACAAGATCGACCGCGCCAGCAAGCGCATCCGCGAGACGCTCGCGACCTTGCAGCCGGCATCGCGCGTTCCGCTCGTGCTGCGGCAGATTCCGATCTGGAACGGCGACTTGATCGAAGGCTTTGTCGACCTCGCGCTGGAGCGCGCCTTCGTCTATCGCGAGCACAAGGCGTCCGAAGTCATCGCGCTGGAAGGCGGCAACCTCGACCGCGAGAAGGAAGCGCGTTTCTCGATGCTGGAAAAGCTCGCCGATCATGACGACGCGCTGATGGAGCAGCTGTTGGAGGACATCCAGCCGCCGCGCGACGCCGTGTTCGACGATCTGTCCCGCGAGCTTGGCGAAGGGCTGATCTGCCCGGTGCTGCTCGGTGCGGCCGGGCGCGGAAATGGCGTGCTGCGTCTGATGAAGGCGCTCAGGCACGAATCTCCCGGCGTGGAGCAGACCGCCAAGCGCCTGGGCGCCCCCTCCACCAAGGAGGCGCTCGGCTACGTGTTCAAGACCGTGCATTTGCAGCACGGCGGCAAATTGTCGCTGACGCGGATCCTCGCCGGCCATGTCGACGACGGTGCGATGCTGCATGCCTCTTCCGGCGAGAGCGGCAAGGTGTCCGGAATCCTGTCGGTGAGCGGCGCTCACGATACCAAGCGCGCCTCGGCGGATGCCGGCGAAACCGTTGCGCTCGGCAAGCTCGATGCCGTCAAGACCGGCGACACGCTGGCGGGCGGCAAGACGGCGCCCGCAGCGCTGATCAAGGTCGAGCCGACGGCCGCGGTGCTGGCGATGTCGATCGCCGCCGCCGACCGCAAGGATGATGTCAAGCTCGGCCAGGCCCTGCTGCGGCTCAACGAGGAAGATCCTTCGCTGACCATGGTGCAGAACCAGCGGACCCACGACACCGTGCTGTGGGGGCAGGGCGAGATGCATCTGCGCGTCGCGCAGGAGCGCTTGCGCGACCGGTTCGGCGTCAACGTCAAATCGCATCCGCCGGCGATCGGCTATCAGGAGACCATCCGCAAGCCGATCACCCAGCGCGGCCGGCACAAGAAGCAGTCCGGCGGCCACGGGCAGTTCGGCGACGTGGTGCTGGAGATCAAGCCGCTGCCGCGCGGCGAGGGCTTCAAATTCCAGGAGACCGTGGTCGGCGGCGCGGTGCCGCGCAACTATATCGGCGCGGTGGAGGAAGGCGTGGTCGACGGGCTCGCGCGCGGGCCGCTCGGCTTCCCGGTCATCGACGTGCAGGTGACGCTGACCGACGGCTCCTATCACAGCGTCGATTCCTCCGACCTTGCGTTCCGCACGGCGGCGCGGGTCGGCCTCAGCGAGGGGCTGCCGCAATGCCAGCCGGTGCTGCTGGAGCCGATCCACACGGTCGAGATCGTCTGTCCGAACGACGCCACGGCCAAGATCAACGCCATCCTGTCGGCGCGGCGCGGGCAGATTCTCGGCTTCGACACCCGCGAGGGCTGGACGGGCTGGGACTGCGTCCGCGCGCTGATGCCCGAGGCCGAGATCGGCGAGCTGATCGTGGACTTGCGCTCGGCGACCGCAGGCGCCGGCAGCTTCACCCGGCAGTTCGATCACATGGCGGAAGTGACTGGGCGCGCGGCCGACCAGATCATCGCCGCGCATCGGGATGCGGCTTGATTTCCCTCTCATTCCGGGCCTGCGCCTCACAGCGCAGCCCGGAATGACCAAAACATGATCTGGGTCAACAATCCTTCCCATCTTCCGTTACAAGATTGATGTTTAACGGGATTCGAAGGACGCGACGGGCCATGCTGCGCCAGATCAAGACGCCGACCTTTGCCGAGCTTTATTCGCCAAAGCTGATCACGGTGCTGCGCGAGGGCTATGGCCTCGCCGATTTCCGCGCCGATGTGATCTCGGGGCTGACGGTCGCGATCGTCGCGCTGCCGCTCTCGATGGCGATTGCGATCGCCTCGGGCGTGACGCCGGGCCGCGGTCTCTACACCGCCGTGGTCGGCGGCTTCATCGTGTCGCTGCTTGGCGGCAGCCGATTCCAGATCGGCGGCCCGGCCGGCGCCTTCATCGTGCTGGTGGCGGTGACGGCCGACCGCCACGGGGTCGATGGCGTGATCCTCGCCACTCTGATGGCCGGCGTCGTCCTGATCGCGGCGGGGCTGCTCCGGCTCGGGACCTATATCAAGTTCATTCCCTATCCGGTGACGGTCGGATTTACCGCCGGCATTGCGGTCATCATCTTTGCGAGCCAGCTCAAGGATCTGTTCGGCATCACGCTTGCAGGCAAGGAGCCCGGCGAGCTGATTCCAAAACTCACGGCGCTGGCCGGCGCGTCGCAGACCGCAAATCCGTCGGCCATCGCAATCGCCGCGATCAGTATCGCCATCATCGTCGTGCTCCGCAGATTTCGTCCGACGTGGCCGGGCCTCCTGATCGCGGTCGCGGTTGCGGCCCTTGCGACCTGGGCCTTGTCGCTGCCGGTTGAGACCATCGGCACGCGCTTCGGCGGCATTCCCCGCGACTTGCCGTCACCGGCCTTGCCGGCCTTCTCGCTGGAGAAAGCGAAATCCGTGCTCCCGGACGCGATCGCGTTTGCGCTGCTGGGGGCGATCGAGTCGCTGCTCTCGGCCGTGGTGGCCGACGGCATGACCGGCCGCCGCCATCGGTCGAACTGCGAACTGGTGGCGCAAGGCTTTGCCAACATCGGATCGGCCCTGTTCGGCGGCATCTGCGTCACCGGCACGATCGCGCGCACCGCGACCAATGTCCGCTCCGGCGCGCGCGGGCCTGTCTCGGGCATGCTGCATTCGGTCTTCCTGCTTGTCTTCATGCTGACGGCCGCGCCCTTGGCGAGCTTCATTCCGCTCGCAGCACTTGCCGCGGTGCTGGCGGTGGTCGCCTGGAACATGGCGGAAAAGCAGGATTTCGTGACCCTGATCCGCTCCTCACGCAGCGACGCCGTGGTGCTGCTTGCGACATTCCTTCTCACCGTGTTTCGCGATCTCACCGAAGGCATCCTGGTCGGCTTCGCGCTCGGCGCGGTCATCTTCATCAATCGCATGGCGGAGATGACCGGCATCGAGGACCGCACGCCGCTCGTGACCACCGACCGCGCCGACAATGACGATCGTGTCCCCTATGATTCAAAGCTCGCCGTCGATCCGGACGTGCTGGTCTATCGCATCACCGGCGCCTTCTTCTTTGGCGCGGCATCCGCGATCGGCACCGTGCTCGACAGCATCGCAGACCGGCGCAAGGCCTTCGTGGTGGATTTCGCGGCCGTGCCGTTCCTGGATTCGACCGCGGCGAACGCGATGGGCCGCGTCGCGGCGCGGGCCAAGCGGCATGGCGTCAGGCTGTTCATCACCGGCGCCTCGCCCACGGTGCGCCGCGCGCTGTTGACCCATGGCGTGAGCCCGCCCCGGGCGCGCTACCGTGAAACCATCGCGCGGGCGGTTGCCGACATCAAGGGACGCGCCGAGGAGACCGCCGCTACGTCCGAGGACCTCGCCGCAGGCTGAAATATCCGCAAAACTGTGCGCTCGGGTGACGTCTCCGATGGCTGTGCAGCGGTTTTCTCTTGAGCCCGACAAGCGCGGATTGCGCGGCCCTTCAATTTTGTGAACGCGTAAAGGGCACAAAGCGAACGAGGGCGACGGCGCGCGTTGTCGTCGTGCCAGGGGCTGTTTTCTCGACGACAGTGAGGTTCTGCGTGGTGTAAGCGGGCCCCACTGGCATGATGAGCCGGCCACCCACTTTAAGCTGCTCAATCAGTGGCGGCGGTAGCTGCCCGAGCGCGGCGGTCACGATGATTGCGTCAAAAGGACCGCATTCGGGCCAGCCATCGTAGCCGTCGCCAAGCCTGACACTCACATTGTCATACGCGAGGTCCTTCAGTGCTTTCGCTGCAGCCTCGGCCAATTGCGGGATAATCTCGATGGTGCAGACCTTTCGCGCGAGCTGCGCAAGGATCGCCGCCTGATAGCCCGACCCCGTGCCGACTTCGAGCACGACATGATCGGGCGCGATTTCGGCCAACTGCGTCATCAAGGCCACGATGAACGGTTGCGATATGGTCTGGCCGAGGCCGATCGGAATCGGCATGTCCGCGTATGCGATGGCGCAAGATCGCTCGGGGATGAACAGATGGCGTTTCGTTTGCCCGATCGCCTGCAGGACCCTCTCCGAAATGCCTTGCTGTCCCAAAGCACGGGCGTCGGACCGGGCGTAGGCACGGATGGTCTCGACCATGGCGGCGCGTTCGCTGACGCATTGTGCGTCCTGTGCGGTCGATTCCGATGTGACGGCAACCATGGAAAGCACAAGCAGCAGCAAGATCTTCATGATCGTGCGCTCTCTCATCCAAGCCGCTTCGTAAGAGACGAGCTCCCTTGCTTGCGGAGCTGCGGCAGGAACGTTCAGGCTGTCGCAGACGTTTTTTGCCCAGGCCGGTGCTGGTGAATGCCAATAGCCTGCGTGTCTGAAATCGAATGGACATTGACCTATATCAGTCAATGTCACTACCCCAAGCCCTGATGGCGTGGGCTGCACATGGATCGGACGTTCGCCAAACAAAGAACCAGAGCGCGATGACAATTCACCAGAACCCATCGCGCTTGTGGTGCGCGGGGACTTCAAATCCCGCCTATCTTCATTCACACTGCCGGCCGCCTTTATGTGGCGGGACACTTGTGTGGCGGGCCATGGACAAGCTCGATCTGTCGCGAAAAATGAAGCGGCTCGCCGCCTGGCTGGACACGCAGAACCAGCCGGACGGATTGGCCGGCAGGCGATTCCACGGCGTGCCGTTCGGCGAGATCTATGTGACGCTCGATCCCGAGCGGCAGTCGCCCTATGCGTCGGCCAATCTCAACCGCGTGCATCTCTGCGGCGCGGAGCAGGGAATGAGCGCCGAGGGCGTGAGGCGCCTGATCGATTTCTTCGCAGGCCATGGCGTGCAGCGTTTCTTTGTCTGGCTCAGCCCCGGTCCCGATATGGAAAAGGCAAGAGGTTTGCTAGACGCAAGCGGGTTTGTGCGCATTCGCTGGGTCGGTTATCCGACACTGTGCCGCGAAGGCCACTTGCCGTTTCATGTCACGCCCTTTCATGTCACGACCGATCTTGACATCCGGCAGGTGGGTCCGGCCGACATCGCGGCAAGCCGTGATGCATTGGGCGCGACGCTGTGGCCGGAATATGCGACGTCGGCGGGGAAGCACGGCTTCTTTCACTACATGGCATTCGACGGCAGCCGGCCGGTCGCGATCGGTGCGCTCTGCGTTTTCGAGGACATTGGCTATCTGATGGCCGCGTCAACCGCAAAGGCCGATCGCAAGCGCGGCGCTCAGCAGGCGCTGATTGCCAGCCGCGTGGAGCAGGCGGAAAAGCAGGGTTGCCCGATCCTTGTTTCCGAAACCCTCCATATGCTCGAGCATTCCTACCGCAATCTGCGGCGTGCCGGTTTTGCCGAAATCTATGAGAAGGAAGTCTACGAGTGGAATGCGCAGAGTTAGAGCGTTTTCGAGCGAAAGCCTGCCCCGCACTTGATGCGGGGTGGGTACCGGTTCGCGTGAAGAAAACGCGTCAAAACAAGAGACTGGAGCCCTGTTCCGTTCCGATTCAATCGGAACGGAAAAGGGCTCTAGCTCGGCATGCTTGATTCGCGCCGCAACATTGCGCTCGCCTGTGCGTTGAGCGCGCTCGCCGGTTATGTCGATGGCATCGGTTTTCTGCATCTCGGCGGCCTGTTCGTCTCCTTCATGAGCGGCAACTCGACGCGGATGGGCGTCAGCCTCGCCGAAGGCCATTGGGAGACTGCGGCCGACGCGTTCGGGCTGATCGTGCTGTTCGTGGCCGGCGCCGCGCTGGGCAGCCTGATCGTGCTCGGCCGCAACGCCTACAGCCAATGCTGGCTGTTGCTGGTGGAAGGGGCGCTGCTTGCGGCGGCCGCGCTGTGCTACGCCTTCGGCCTGTCCGGAACGGCCATCGCGGCGATCGTGCTGGCGATGGGACTGGAGAATGCGGCGTTTCAGATCGAAGGCGGCGCCGGTCTCGGCCTCACCTATGTGACCGGCGCGCTGGTGAAGGTCGGCCAGCTCGTCGCCGCGGCGCTGAGCGGAGGGGCCCGTTTCGGCTGGGTCCCGAACCTGTTGCTTTGGGTGGCGCTGGTCGCCGGCTCGTTGTGCGGTGCGCTGGCTTATCACTGGATCAATCTCGCGGCGATCTGGTTCGCCGCCTGTATCGCCCTGGCGCTCGGCGCGCTCGTCGCCGCGACGGTCAAACGGTAGCATTGACAGCGAAGCCGGCTTGGCCGATTTGATAGCAATGACAACCGCGACAAGACCCCGCATCGCCTGCCTGATCGGTTGGCCGGCCGCGCATTCGCGCTCGCCGCTGATCCATCATTATTGGCTGCGCAAGCTCGGCATCGAAGGCGGCTACAGCATCGAGGCGGTGCCGCCCGAAGGCTTCTCGGATTTCGTGCGGCGGCTGTCGGCACATGGCTTCATCGGAGCCAACGTCACCATTCCGCACAAGGAACGTGCGCTGGCGCTGTCGTTGCCGGATGCGCGGGCCCGCGCCGTCGGCGCCGCCAATACGCTCTGGATCGAGAGCGGCGAGCTGCGTTCGACCAACACCGATGTCGAGGGCTTCCTCGCCAACCTCGACGCCTGCGCGGCCGGCTGGGACTCGGCCGAGGAGGCGCTGGTGCTTGGCGCAGGCGGTGCGGCGCGCGCGGTGGTGTTCGGTCTGATCGAGCGCGGCATCAAGCGCATCCGGCTCGTCAACCGCACCATGGAACGGGCCCAGTCGCTGGCGGATCAGTTCGGCGCGAGCGTTCACGTGTCCGCATGGGACACGATCGGCGAGCAGCTTGCGCACGCCGGCCTGCTGATCAACACCACCTCGCTCGGCATGCATGGCCAGCCCGCGCTCGACATCGATGTCGGTCGGCTGCCGCTGCAGGCCGTGGTTGCCGATCTCGTCTATGCTCCGCTTGACACGCCGCTGCTCGTGGCCGCGAGAGCGAAAGGACTGAAAACCGCCGACGGGCTCGGCATGTTGTTGTACCAGGCGGTACGCGGCTTCGAGCTGTGGTTCGGCCAGCGCCCGCAGGTGACCGCGGAATTGCGCAGGCTGGTCGAGGCCGATCTCGCCAGGACATGATACGACATCATCCGGCAGGGCTCGTGTGGCATCAGCGCGACGCCGTGAGCAGGATCGGCATCACAAAGGTTTGAGAAGGGAATATCATCAAGGTTTTTGTGTCTGTCGTTACATCCAGCTCACCTTTCGGAGACCTTGTATGACCCTTCGTCGCTGCACCTTCAAGCGTCCGCTACTCGCCGTTGCGATGGTCGCGGCATCGTCGCTTTATGCCATCGCGCAGCAGGCGCCGACGCCGTCGCGGGTCCGCGGCACCATCGAGGGCGTCGATGGCGACATGCTTTCGGTGAAATCGCGCAGCGGCGATGACGTCAAGCTGCACATGACCGCCGACATGCGCGTGATCGGCATCGTCAAGATTTCGCTGGCCGATATCAAGGTCGGGTCCTTCGTCGGTACCACCACGGTGCCGGGACCCGACGGCATCCCGACCGCTGTCGAGGTCCATGTGTTTCCCGAGGAGATGCGCGGCACCGGAGAAGGATCGCGGCCCTATGACCTGCGGCCGAACTCGAGCATGACCAATGCGACGGTCGCCGAAAGCGTCGCGGGCAATGATGGCCACACACTGCTGGTCAAATACAAGGATGGCGAGAAGAAAGTCGTGGTCATGCCGGAGACGCCCGTCGTCACCTTCGTCCCTGGCGACAAGTCCGAACTGAAGGCCGGCGCCAAGGTGATCGCCTTCATGAAGAAGCTCCCTGACGGCTCCTTTGAAACCAACCGCGTCAATGTCGGCCGGGACGGCCTGACTCCGCCGATGTAGCGGCGCTCCGCGAGGGATATAAGGGGAATACGCGCCTGCCCGTGGTGTTTGCGATGGCGCGGGTTGTTGCAATCCTTGGCGGGATTACTTGGCAGGATTACTTGGCAGGATTACTTGGCCGGATTGCTTGGCAGGACTAATTGGGAGGAATACTTGGGAGGAATAGTCATGTCCAAGATGACGTCATTGCTGCGCGCGCGCGTGGCATCGCTTGCGGCGCTGTCCGTTCTCGCGTCCATCACTCTGTCGTCCGCGGCTTTTATGTCAGCGGCTTTTATGTCACCGGCTTGCGCCCAGCAGTCGCCGACGGTGCGGATTCGCGGCACCATCGAGGTTGTCGATGGCGGCGTGCTCACCATCAAGACCCGCGAGGGCGATGACGTGAAGGTCCGCATGACCGACAATGTCGCGGTGTTCGGCGTGGCCAACACGCCGCTGTCGGAGATCAAGGAGGGGTCGTATATCGGCGTCTCGGGCATGCCGCAGCCCGACGGCACGCAAAAGGCGTTGGCCGTGCATATTTTCCCGGAGAACCAGCGCGGCGCGGCCGAGGGCTTTCGTCCCTGGGATCTCAAGCCCAACTCCACCATGACCAACGCCACCGTCGCGCAGACGGTGAAGGGCACCGATGGCCAGAATATTCTGCTCAAATACAAGGACGGCGAAAAGAAAATCGTCGTGCCGCCGGGCACGCCGGTCGTCACCTTCGTGGCCGGCGACAAGTCCGAGGTGAAGGCGGGCTCCAATATCATCATCTTCGGCGCGGTGAAAAAAGAAGACGGCATGCTGGAAGCCAACCGCATCAATGTCGGCCGCGACGGCATCACCCCGCCGATGTGACGCGGTGTCACTTCGGGGCTGCGTGTCCCTACCCGAGTTTGGTCCACAGTGATTCAAGTCGGCAGCAGCCGACTTGAATGGCGAACCCGGAAATTTCGAGATTCCGGGTCTCGTGCTGACGCACGAGCCCGGAATGACGGAACAAGTTGGCTGGCCGAAAATCTCAACACGTCGTCCCCGCGAAGGCGACGCGAAGGCGGGGACCCATACCCACAGGCCTTTGTTGTTGCATCGATGCCGCTGCGGCTTGTTCAACAACGCGGGCCGGTGTCTATGGGTACCGGCTCTGCGCTCGCTGACGCTCGCTTGGCCGGGACGACGGCGACCTTTTGGGTCGTTACACCGCCAGCACGTCGTCGTTGATCTCGGCGATGGTGTTGATGCCGCAAAGGCCCATCGTCGTGAGGAGCTCGTTGCGGATGATGTCGATCGCCTTCGCCACGCCGGCTTCACCGGCGGCGCCGAGCCCGTAGGCGTAGGCGCGGCCGATCATGCAGGACTTGGCGCCGAGCGCGAGCGCGCGCATGACGTCCTGACCGGAACGGATGCCGCCATCGAACATGATCTCCATCTTCGATCCGACGGCATCGACGATCTCGGGCAGCGCCTCGATCGAGGAGGGCGCGCCGTCGAGCTGCCGCCCGCCATGGTTGGAGACCACCAGCGCCTGCGCACCGGTCTTGGCCGCGATCTCGGCATCCTCGACATCAAGGATGCCCTTCAGGATCAGCTTTCCGGGCCAGATGCTCCGGATCCAATCGAGGTCCTTCCAGCTCAATGTCGTGTCGAACTGCGAGCTGATCCAGGCCGCGAGCGCCGTGATGCCGTCGCTGCCCTTCAGATGGCCGGCAAGATTGCCGAAGGTCTTGCGCTTGCCGCGCAGCACGCCGGCGACCCAGGCCGGCTTGGTGGCGAAATCGAACAGCTTTGACAGCGACCATTCCGGCGGCACCGACATGCCGTTCTTGATGTCCTGATGGCGCTGGCCGTTCACCTGCAGGTCCACGGTCAGGACCAGCGCGCTGCATTTGGCGGCGATCGCGCGCTCGATCAGCGCTTTGATGAAGCCGCGGTCCTTCATCACATAGAGCTGGAACCAGAACGGCTTGTCGACGGCGGCGGCAATGTCCTCGATCGAGCAGATCGACATCGTGCTTTGGGTGAACGGAATGCCCGCCGCCTGCGCGGCGCGGCAGGCGTGAATCTCGCCATCGCCATGCTGCATGCCGAGCAGCCCGACCGGCGCCAGGATCAGCGGCATCGCGGCGGGCTCGCCGAGGATCGTCGTGGAGAGATTCCGCTTGGAGACATCGACCAGGACACGCTGACGAAACTTGATCTGCTGCAGATCCTCGCGATTGGCGCGCAGCGTCTCCTCGGCATAGGAGCCGCGGTCGGCATAGTCGAAAAACGCCTTCGGGACCCGCCGCTTGTGCAACAGGCGCAGATCCTCGATGCAGGTGATGTGCTTCATGAACGTTCCCCCACCCTTCTTGCGATCATGATTTTTGATGGTCATCTAGAGCCTTAGTCGGTTCCGGTCGGATCGGAACGGATAAGGCTTTCGTCTCTTGTTCTAACGCGTTTTCTTCACACGCTATCGCTCGAAAACGCTCTAGCATGATTGAGGCTTTCGCCAAATCGCTGTCGGATCAACTTAAGGAGGCCCTCCATGAGCGGACCACGCACCAAGCCCGAACAGCAGGAAAGTGACGAGAAGCGCCGGCTCGACGCAGCCCTGGAGGAGGGGTTGGAGGAGACCTTTCCGGCATCGGACCCAGTCAATGTCACCCAGCCGGCGCCCTCGAAAGCCGACCATCACGTCCGGCGGAAGGATTAAAGGGCGTACCCCGACGGGGGGCGACGGCGGTAAAACAAGCGATAACAAGGCGTTAGCGGTATTTCCGGGGATGTCGGCAGTAATGATTCATCATATTTTTTGAAGTCATCTTAGCGCTCGGGATACTATAAAGCTCCGAGGTTTTGGAGCGTTTTGAGTCTGTCGCCGCAACGGCGGCAGAAGCCGGGTAACGCTGGGGGTCATATGAGCCGTAATTATTTCGGGACGGACGGAATTCGAGGCCGTGCCAATGGCGTGATTACGCCCGAACTGGCGCTCAGGGTCGGCCAGGCCGCGGGCCTGGTCTTTCAGCGCGGCGAGCATCGCCATCGCGTCGTCATCGGCAAGGACACGCGGCTTTCCGGCTACATGATCGAATACGCGATGGTCGCGGGCTTCACCGCGGTCGGCATGGACGTGCTGCTGCTCGGTCCGATGCCGACGCCTGCGGTCGCGATGCTGACCAAGTCGATGCGCGCCGATCTCGGCGTGATGATTTCCGCCTCCCACAATCCGTTCGAGGACAACGGCATCAAGCTGTTCGGCCCGCAGGGTTTCAAGCTGTCCGACGATGTCGAGAAGCAGATCGAGCAGCTCATGGACGAGCCGCTCGACAAGCGGCTTGCGCAAAGCGCGGAACTGGGACGCGCCCGGCGCATCGACGGCGTGCATGACCGCTACATCGAATTTGCCAAGCGCACGCTGCCGCGCGATCTGTCGCTCGACGGTCTGCGCGTTGTGGTCGATTGCGCCAATGGCGCGGCCTACAAGGTGGTGCCGGAAGCCCTGTGGGAGCTCGGCGCCGACGTGATCTCCATCGGCGTCGATCCGGACGGCTTCAACATCAACAAGGAATGCGGCTCGACCTCGCCGGAGGCGCTGTGCCGCAAGGTGCGCGAGATGCGCGCCGACATCGGCATCGCGCTCGACGGCGACGCCGATCGCGTGATCCTGGTCGACGAGCGCGGCCATCTGGTCGATGGCGACCAGCTTCTCGCGGTGATCGCGCAAAGCTGGAAGGAAGACGGCCGGCTTTCGCGGCCCGGCATCGTCGCCACCGTGATGTCGAATCTCGGGCTTGAACGGTTCCTGCAGGGGCAGGGGCTGGAGCTGGTGCGCACGCCGGTCGGCGATCGCTATGTGCTCGAGCGCATGCTGGGCGGCGGCTACAATCTCGGTGGCGAGCAATCCGGCCACATCATCCTGTCCGACTATGCGACGACCGGCGACGGCTTCGTCGCCGCGTTGCAGGTTCTGGCGGTGGTGCAGAGGCTGCACCGCCCGGTGTCGGAAGTGTGCCATCGCTTCGATCCGCTGCCGCAGATCCTGAAGAACGTGCGCTATCGCAGCGGCAAGCCGCTCGACGACGCCGACGTCAAGTCTGCGATCAGCGACGGCGAGAAGCGGCTGAACGGCCACGGCCGGCTCTTGGTGCGTTCCTCCGGCACCGAGCCCGTGATCCGCGTGATGGGCGAGGGCGACGATCGTTTCCTGGTCGAGGAAGTCGTCGACCACATCGTCTCCGCACTCGGTCAGGCCGCGGCCTGATCGCATCGCAGCCATCGACGAATGGCGGTGGTCGGCACGAGGCTGCCGTCGTAGGAACACCGCGTCGCGCGCGAATCTTTCAAGGCATTTCCAATTGAACAAGCCCGTCGCCATTTCCGATAACAGCCTTTCCGTGCCGGTCGTCATGCCGGATGCGGGCCTGCGTTCTGCGGCGAAGGCAGCTGGCCCGGCCTACATCGTGCTCGCCGGCATCAGCTTCTCGCACTTCCTCAACGACACGATGCAGTCGTTGATCGCCTCGGTCTATCCGATCCTGAAGGACAATTACGCGCTGGATTTTGCGCAGATCGGATTGATCACGCTGGCGTTCCAATTCACCGCGTCACTGCTGCAGCCGTTGGTCGGACATTTCACCGACAAGAAGGCGCAGCCATTCTCGCTTGCGATCGGCATGACCTCGACCTTCTTCGGCCTGCTGCTGCTCAGCGTCGCGCATCGATACGCGGTCATCCTAATCGCGGCCGCGCTCGTGGGATTGGGCTCCGCCGTGTTCCATCCGGAATCGGCGCGGATCGCGCGGCTTGCGTCCGGCGGACGCTACGGCTTCGCGCAATCGGTGTTTCAGCTCGGCGGCAGCTTCGGCACCTCGATGGGCCCGGTGCTGGCGGCGTTGATCGTCGTGCCGTTCGGCCAGCCCTCGATCGCCTGGTTTTCGTCGATCGCATTTCTCGCGATCGTCATCCTGTGGCGTATCGGGCAGTGGTACAGGCCGCAGATCACGACGAAGAAGGCAACGGCAATCGATCGCCATCCGGATGCGCCAAGCTCGCGGCGCGTCGCGGTCGCGCTGATCGTGCTGGTGGCGCTGTTGCTATCCAAGCAGCTCTATGTCTCCAGCCTGTCGAGCTATTACATCTTCTATCTGATCGACAAGTTCGGCGTCTCGACCCAGGCCGCGCAGCTCTATCTGTTCGTGTTCCTCGCGGCCAATGCC
>Ga0210406_10002440_pt1 | contig 21217 bp, 19 predicted proteins | sample IncBWC30MmetaG_FD_155454 | JGI IMG/M metagenome (GOLD analysis project Ga0210406, IMG submission 155454) | Forest soil microbial communities from Barre Woods Harvard Forest LTER site, Petersham, Massachusetts, United States - Inc-BW-C-30-M | ecosystem: Environmental > Terrestrial > Soil >... | reverse complement strand
ATTCGGCGCAACAATCCGCCCGGGAAGATTGGCATACGGCTCGACCTCGCCGCTGCCCTCCTTACCCGCGATCATCGGCGTCTCCACCGAGTACCAGTCATGCGGGGAGTGGCAATAGATGCACCCGCTCAAAGCGGTAGCGATATACCGACCGCGCTCGAGTCTCTGCGGCATCGCCTCAAACTTCCGTGCAGTCAGTGCCCGCGCCCGCGGCCCCAAAAACGGCCGCCACCCGATCGTCGCCGTAATCCCAATCGCAAGCAGCACACCGAGTCCCACCAAGCCCCACACTATCCATTTCCCAAATCGTCCCATCGATTCCACCTTCCAGGTCTGTTGCATTACGACTCGAAGCGAACCACAAATATACGCAGACGACGATTAAATAGCTTCCAGCACTCACCCTGTGCGTTCCATCACTGTCATCCTGAGCGGAGCACCGCGCGAACGCGCCGTGCGCAGTCGAAGGACGCCATACCCGCGGGCTGCGCCCCAGACCCATCGAGGAGTTCCATCTCGGCTCTCAGCTTCTCGGAGAAAAACCTAGCGAGGATGTCATCGCTGTCCTTGACAACCTCCAACCAAAAAGCTAACAGTGAGATATATGCTATATCTGCCAAGAATTGGCCTACTTCTTAACCCCAATCATTTCAAGACTTTGCCTCTAACTCCTTTAGACCCCTACATTTCGACCAAAATTCTCGCTAAGCCAATGATTCCACTAGACCCAGGGGGAGGGGGGTGGGGATAGCAAACCAGTAAACTTTTCCCGAAATGGCATAATGCTCGCGCACCCCGCGCGACAGAAATTCTCCCATGCGCCTCCTCAATCAGGTCGCACTCATCACCGGAGGTACTTCCGGCATCGGCGAAGCCACCGCACTCCTCTTCGCCCGCGAGGGCGCAGCGGTCGCCATCACCGGACGCAACGAAACCCGCGGCCACGCCGTCACTGCCGCGATCCTCGAAGCGGGCGGCAAAGCCATCTTCCTCCGCACCGACGTCCGCAAAGCCGCCGAGTGCCAGCGCGCGGTCGACGAGACCATGAAGTCCTACGGGCGTCTCGACATCCTCTTCAACAACGCTGGCGTCTTCTACGCGCACGACACGCTCGCCTGCTCCGAGCAAGAGTGGGACGAGCAGATCGACATCAACCTTAAAGGCTGCTTCCTGATGTCGAAAGCCGCGCTGCCCGCGATGATCGCGCAAGGCCGCGGTTCAATCATCCACAACAGCTCCGGCTGGGGCATCGTGGGCGGCGACAAAGCCGTCGCCTACTGCGCCTCAAAAGGCGGCGTCGTGCTCATGACCAAAGCGATGGCGATCGACCACGGTCGCCAGGGCATCCGCGTAAACTGCATCTGCCCCGGCGACGTAGATACGCCCATGCTCCCGCTCGATGCGAAAATGCGCGGCCAGAAGTGGGAAGACTACATAGCGGGCTGCGCCAACCGCCCGCTAGGCCGCGTAGGGACCGCCGACGAAATCGCGAAGGCCGTGTTGTTCCTTGCCTCAGAAGATTCATCGTTCATGACGGGCGCCGCGTTAGTAGTAGACGGAGGAGGCAGCGCCGATTGAGAAATCTTCGTAAGTTGAAAGTCGTCTACGACCAGGGTTACCTTACGAATCTTGAAAGGCACTCTCCAGAAAGTTCAACATCGCAATGAACTTTGCGCCTTTCCTAATCTATGCCTTCGCTGGTCTGGTCGGTGTCCTGCTTGCGGTCGCTTGGTGGAAAGGTGACCGTGACACAAGGGGAGCGCTCATCGTGACATCCATGAGCGCCTTTCTCCTTTTGTTGGCATTTGTGCGCGATTTGAAAGTAGCGCTACTTGGTAGTGATTACACACGCCGCTTGTATTTAACCATCGACGTAAACTTGTTGGGAGCAAGTATCGCAAGTATCTATTTTTCAGTGAAGAAGCGGTGGATTCCCGCTCTCGCAGCAGTGCTGCTTGCGATCTTGTGGCTCTACATGGCGGGTGTCAATTCGGTTGTTTGATTTTTCGCAACCGACGCCGTTGTGAGAGCGCGAGAGGGTTCGTATCAGGGCACGCCTTCAGGCGTGCCGGACAACGCGCTATCCGAACGCGGCTTTAGCCGCTGGACTTACGAATGCGTGACACTACATCTCGCGCTAACTCCCGCGCCTATTTCGCCCGCGCCCAGCATTCGTTGATCGAAGGCGTGAACTCGCCCTCGCGCGGCGCGGCCGTCTACTCGCCAGGCCCGGTCGTGATCGAGCGTGGCCGCGGCTCTCACGTCTGGGACATCGATGGCAATGAATACATCGACTTCATGATGTCGTTCGGTGCGACCATCCAAGGCCACGCGCACCCAAAGATCGTCGAGGTCGTTTCGGAAGCCATCGCGCAAGGCTCGCACTTCGCCACCACAACGCCCGCCGAAGCCGAAGCTGCTGAGCGCTTCTGCCGCATGGTTCCCACCGCCGAGGTCGTGCGCTTTGCCAACACCGGCAGCGAAGCGGCCATGCTAGCCTTGCGGCTGGCCCGGGCATACACCGGGCGCGCGAAGTTCCTCAAGTTCGAAGGCCACTATCACGGCTGGTACGACCCGTACTGCGTCGGCGGTAACAGCCGCCCGATCGACCAGCTTGGCCCGCCCGAAAATCCTGCAAAGATCCCCGACTCTGAAGGCATTCCGCAATCGGTCTTCGACGACGTCATCGTCGCGCCCTGGAACGACCTGCCCGCGCTCGAAAAGATCCTGACCCAGCACGGTCCCGAACTCGCGGCCATCATCACTGAGCCGATCATGGCCAACATGGGCTGCATCCTGCCGCGCGACGGCTACCTGCAAGCTGTCTGCGACCTCGCGCACCAATACGGCGCGCTCTTTATCCTCGACGAAGTGGTCACTGGATTCCGCTACGCGCCCGGCGGATGCCAGCAGCTCTACAACCTCACCCCCGACCTCTCGAGTTTCGGCAAAGCACTGGGCGCAGGCTTCCCGATAGGCGCGGTCGCCGGCCCGCGCTCAATTCTCGACCGCATGCGCTGGAGCGACCACATGGTCCTGCACTACGGCACCTTCAACGGCCACCGCCTCACGATGAAAGTGGTCGCTGCGAATCTCGACCTGCTCGCAGCTGAAGCCGCGCACAAGAAATTTCATGCCATTGGCGACGCCGCCATCACCGCCTTGCGCGAAATCTTCCGCCGCCGCAAAATCGATGCCATCGTGCAAGGCTTCGGCCCCATGTTCCAGATCTACTTCACGCAAAAACCCGTGATCCACGACTACCGCGACTACTGCCAGTATGCCGACACGAAAAAATATTCGCGCTTCGTGCACGCCCTTCTCGACCGCGGTATCTACATGACGCCATCAAACGGTCTGCACTGGATCATCTCGACCGTGCACACTGAGCGAGACGTCGAAGCCTTAGCCACTGCAGCCGACGAGGCCGCCGTGAGCGTCGCATGAAGAACGTGTTGACCAAGACGTTGGAGAGCACGGACGACGAATGTGGAGCGGACACTCCTGTCCGCTGCCTTTGTTCGGAACGCACCCGATGCTCGAGCAAAATGAGCTGCAGGCTCGATAAGAGTGAATTGCCCGGACGTCTTCGCAGGAGAAGCCTGCCGTGAGCACCACGGTCTTCCTTGGCGGCGGGCGCATCACGACCGCTCTTCTCGCCGGCCTTCGCCGCGCCGGATACCGTACGCCTATCGTGGTCCACGATCGCCATCCCGAAAAGCTGCGCGACCTGAAGCGTAAATACGGCGTGCGCGCCGAGGCGAGTCTCGAGGTCGCGCTCGCCCATGCGCAATCTGGCCTGCTGATCTTCGCCGTTCGTCCCGACGCCACTCTGCTTCTTGCAGAAGAAGTCTCGCGCATCACATCAACTTGGCAAGATTCCGGCCCGCGCTCGGCGCCGCCCAATTTCACCGCCTGCAGTCTCGCCGCTGGTATTCCGCTAAGCCAACTCCGCGCCGCGCTGGCACCCCCGGTGCGCTGGGCGCGCGCCATGCCCAGCCCCGCCTGCCGCTCCGGACGCGGCCTCACTGCGGTCACTTACGATCGCGGGATCACTAAATCCGGACGCATGCGCGTGAAAAGCCTTTTCGCACGCGTCGGTCCCGTGCTCGAAATCCCCGAGGCCCAGTTCGACGTATTCAGCGTGACTTACTCGTGCAGCCACGGCTATCACGCGCTTGACACGCTTGCTCGTGCAGCACAAAAGGCCGGCCTCGATCGCCAGACTGCATTCACAGCCGCCGCACACGCTCTCGCCGACGGCATCCTAGGCTGGCGCGAAGGCGATCTCCCGCTCGATGCCCTGCTCGCAGAAGCCGCGACTCCCGGAGGAATCGCAGAGACCGTCATCAAGACCATGAACGCGCACGGCCACCCGCGCATAGTTGAACGCGGTCTTCGCGCAGGCATCGCCCGAGCCAGAAAAAATTCCCGCCGAGCGTAACGTGCATCTAACGCGCAGGTGCTTGTATCAGAGCACGCCTTCAGAGGTGCGAAAAAACCTAGGGCGAAGCCGTTTTGAAAGGGTGCGGCTTCGAGCCGCACCGTTAAGTGCCGTAAAGCCAGCGCGGCTTTAGCCGCTGTGTTGGGATGGCCGCAGACAAGAAGAGCGCAGCCCCTAAAGGGTGATTCGAAGTCCTGTCATCGGCATCGCTAAAGCGATGCCCTGATACGAACAACGCCGGATATGAGCCTCGCTAGGACGTCGGGCAATCAGGAGCGCAATCCCAACAATCGCCCACCTACGCGCAACAACCGCACTCCGCGATAAAGGGGGAACAATGGCTCCGGCAGCTTCATCCACGCCCATTCGCCGAGGCCCGGCGTGAAAAGCAGTCTCCTCGTGAATCTCCGGCGGTCGGCAGAACGCTCCCGCAGGCGAAGCATCCACTGGAAGTAGTGGATCGATTCCGTGCTGTACTCTTCGGCGTTCGGGATGTGTTGCGCGATTTCAGAGGTGATCGTCCTCACCTCAGCATCCCGTTCATTCGCCGCCAATCCCATCCCAGTCTGAGGAGTTACCGCGCCGAGCAAATCACGAGCCAGTCCGAGGCTTACGCCCACGATCCTTTCGACGCCGAGCGTCTTACTTTCCGTCCGCACTCGGTCCCAATCGAGTGGTACGCGCTCAACCACCGTCGCAATGTCCCGCAACCAGCACATCCTGGCCCACAGATGTTTGGCCGCATGCACGCACATCGACAGGAACAGATCTTCCGGCGCAAGCGTTCTTACACTCCGTCCCGCAACTTCACCTTTTCCCGCTCGCCCGAATACTGCCTCCATCTCGAACTCCACGGCAAAGAAGCTTGGCACAAAGTTCCATTGAATCTCGAGCAGGTTCTCGCCAACCGGCGCGTCGAACGTGTATTCATACCCAGCGGCAAGATAAGCCCGCTCTTCCGCCGCCGACAGTGTGATGTTTGGTTTGTACGCAATGTGCGCCAGCGCGTCTTTCGCGCGCGGCACATCGCGTGCCTCCACCAACACATCCAGATCCGAGAAGTCCCGCAGCGCCAGATCGCCGTATATGGTCTCCGCGAGCACCGGGCCTTTATGCGGGATCGCTGCCACTCCCGCGGCATCGAGGCAATCAAGAATTCGAATCAACTCTGCCGCGAGCCGCAGGTTCTTCTTTGTCAGCTGTGCTGATCGCCGCTCCACCTCATCTCGTACCTCGCGCGGAACCACTGCGCCCAATCCGTCTTGACCATCTACACAGAAAACCCGGTGCATCGCTGGCAGCACACCATGATGCTCGCCCAGTTCGAACGCCCGCTCCCAACTCGCAACACGTGGAATTGCCGTTTGCGCAAGAAACTCCCGCGTGCTCGTATCGCGCGGACTGCGCTCCGCCCGGCAACACGCCAGAAGCAAGCCAAACTCCGCCGACAAGCCTGTACCGAATGCGCTGCACATGCTGTCTGTTTGTTGTTCGGTAGCGGGGGATAGCGGAGGCATGTGCCACACAGAATCCGGTTTCCCTTCAGCGACCTTCGCCGAAAAACGCAGCAACCCCGGATCGATTCGTGCCCTCTATAATACAGAGACCGTACCCGAGACGACCCGTGTACTCGCACCGCGCTCCGAGCCGCGCATGGAAGCTGTCATCCTCCAATCCGTCAGCAAGGTGTTCCATCATCGCCCCGCGCTGTTCAACCTGCTGGGCCGCGAGCGGACGGGAGAGACGCGCGCTCTCAACTCTGTTTCGCTGCAAGTCCGCAGTGGCAGCGTGCTGGTGCTGCTTGGCCCAAACGGCAGCGGCAAAACGACGACCCTCAAACTGATCTCGACCATGCTCCTGCCCGATTCCGGAGAGGTGATCGTGCAAGGCGCCGACTCGCGCCGCGATCCGTTCGCGGTGCGCCGCGCGGTAGGTTTCGCCGTGGCCACCGAGCGCTCGTTTTTCCCGAGACTTTCCGCCCGTGAGAACCTCGATTTCTTTGCCGCGCTCGACGACATCCCGCGCAGCAAGCGCAGCGAGCGCATCGAACAGATTCTCCGCCAGACCCAACTGCAGGCTGCGGCCGACACGCTCGTCATGAAGTTCTCAAGCGGCATGTACCAGCGCCTGGGCATTGCGCGCGCTCTGATCAAGAAGCCCTCGGTTGTGCTGCTCGACGAACCCACGCGCAGCCTCGATCCCGGCTCGGCCGCGCAATTCTGGAACCTGGTGCGCTCGCTACCCGCGCAAGGCGCGACTGTGATTCTCGCCACCCACAACTTCAACGAAGCGGTCGCGGTGGGCAACGATGTAGCGATCCTGTTTCACGGCAGTCTGGCCGCTGAGCGCCACCTGACCTCAACCATGAGCATGGATGAGCTACGCTCCTTCTACTTTCAGACCACCGGAGAACTCGAAGACGTCGAACCCGCCGCCTCGGGGGCATTTCGATGAGCCTCGCCGGGCTGCTCGACAAATCTGCCGTGATCGTGCGGCGCGATGCGCTCACCGCCATCCGCTACCGCGTGGGCTTCCTGCTCGGTGGCGCCGGCGCCGTGGTCGAACTCGCGGCCTTCTATTACCTGGCGCAAGCGGTTGGCCCCGGGTTTCGCCCGGATGGCGTCGAGTATTTCTCGTTCCTTTTGGTTGGCACTGGTTTTTACACGTTCCTGCTGATGGGCGTGCACGCTTTTTTGCAGACCGTGCAGGAGGCACAACAAGACGGCACCATCGAAGTCTTGATGACCACCGCGACTTCGCCGCCGGTGCTGGTTTTTCTCAGCGCGATGTCGGCCTTTGCCGTAAATACGGTCACGTTAGCGTTCTACCTCATCATGGGCCTAGCCTTTGGTGCGTTCCTCAAAGCCAATGTTTTCGCGTCGATCGTGGTGTTCCTGCTGTCGATCCTGCTCGCGGTAGCAATCGGACTGCTCACCGCGGCAGTGCAGCTCGCGATTCAGAAGGGCTCTGCGGTGGTCTGGGCGCTGGGTTCGGTCTGGTTTCTGACCGGAACCATGTTTCCGGTGGCAACGCTACCTCGTTGGCTACGCGCGGTCGCTGCGGTAATCCCCATTACGCACGCGCTCGATGCCATGCGCATGGCTTTGCTCGAAGGCCTCTCCATGCGCGAAGTCTCGGGCAAATTGCTGATCCTGACCGGGTTCGTGGTGGTGCTGTTGCCGCTCAGTCTGGCGATTTTTTCCTGGGCGCTGCGCCGCGCGCGACTCGAAGGCACATTGTCGTTTTACTGATACAATCGGCCTCCCTGCGCCCTCGCGGAAGCTCAATTTGCGACGCACTTCGCGGTTCGCAAGCGGCGCAGGTCTGTTGTACACTCATGCACATCCACTTTTCACCCTGCATTGGGTTGTGGGTTGTGCCAGAACGAAGCCCTTGGAATTCCTATGACTCAGAAGAACCGACCTTCTGCAGAAGAACCAGAACAGAAGAGCCCGACCGATAGCCTCCGAGCCGAGAACGAGAAAAAGAATTACAAGAAACCCGCTTTCCGCTCAGAGCGCGTTTTTGAAACCATGGCACTCAACTGCGGCAAGATCGCGATTCAAGGGCAATGCCGCCTCCATCGCCGGGCATCTTAAACAATCTTTTCGCGATGGCGGTTTCCGAACCAACCCGCGAGCAGCATAAACGTGACCTGGCCGTGGAAGTACTGCGCACTTCCGGGCGGGTGCGTCTGGCCGCGCGCGGCTACAGTATGCTGCCCAGCTTGTGGCCGGGCGATGTGCTGACTATCCAAGCGTCAACGCTTGCACAACTCTTGCCAGCTGATCTGGTTTTGTACTGGCGGGAGGGGAGCTTTTTTGTGCACCGCGTAGTGCGCCAGACGCAGATTGACGGGCACGCGTACCTGATCACGCGCGGCGATTCGATGCCGCAGCGCGATCAGCCGGTGTCCCTGCAAGAAGTGCTCGGCAAGGTTGTGGCCGTCGAACGCGACGGGCGACTTCTCAAGAAACTTCCCGCATGCACGCCGTTGGCGCGGATCGTAGGTTTAGCACTGACTTGGGGCCGGTTTCGCGGGGTGATTTTGCGATTTCGCCCCCGCCCGACGGTCGATTTGGAAATTGCATCGAACGGCGCGGTTTCGCTGTAGAGGGTCTTATTCAAGTTCGCTTTAGACTCAGTTCGTAATTTGCGCGACCGAGTCTTTCAGAAGCCGGATCGGGAAGGGCACGACTTCCGTAGTGCCGCAACAGCCTGTAGAGACGCGGGCTTTTGCCCCTGAGGGAGCCGGAGCTCCTTCAAGTATGCGAGGTTACGAATTGGTGAGCGGTTCCGCAGTCGGCCAGAACGTCACAATTGACATTGGGGGCACTCCCATCGCGCTACGCACCGATGACCCCGCATTCCGTGCCTTGCTGGAACGGCGCTACCCAGGATTTCTACGCGCAGACGCTGAGACCAATTACGCGCTCGACATCGAACTGTTCCCTGAAGACGGCCCCGTCACCGAGGAGCCGGAGCTTCATGTAAGTCGCGGCGGCACGGGTTGGCGCCTGATGCGTGGCGACTTTCATGCTTACTGGGACGACCAGCGTGGACAGGGAAGGATTATCCAGAGATTGAGCCCCTACGCCATCGATTCCGTGTTGCGCATCGTGCACAGCCTCATCCAGGCGCCACAAGGCGGGTTTTTGTTGCATGGCGCAAGCGCCATCCGCAACGGGCGGGCGTTCTTGTTTTCTGGCTTATCCGGGGCGGGAAAGACCACGATTTCGCGCCTCGCGCCGCCCGATGCCACGCTCCTGACCGACGAAATTTCTTACATTCGCCGGGACAGTGATCGGTACGAGGCGTGCGGCACACCGTTCGCCGGAGAACTCGCGCGGGTGGGGGAGAACTGCTGCGCTCCGGTGGAGCACCTCTTCTTTCTGGCGCAGGGCCCGGAAAACCGCATCGACCCCATCCCCACGCCAGACGCTTTGCGAATGTTATTGCGCAATATCCTGTTCTTCGCCGATGATTCCAAGCTGGTGGAGATGGTGTTCCGTTCGGCGTGCGAATTTCTGAGTCGCGTGCCGGCTTCGCGTCTAACCTTTTTGCCCGATGAGCGGGTGTGGGAACTCATCCAGTAGGCGGCATTGCAAGAGATGTGGCAAGGAACTTTGACGATCGACCTGGCAGAGCCATTGGCAGATACTTTTATCGCGCGCAGCCCGGCTATCGCCGCCCGAGTCATGGGCGGCGAGATGATGATCATGTCGGCGGTGGACTCAACCTTCTTCTCGCTCAATGAAGTGGCCACGGTGATCTTTCAGGCCGCGGACGGCTTGACGCCGCTGTCGGAGATCGTGGAGAAGCGGGTGTGCACCGAATTCGAGGTCGAACCGGAAGAGGCACGGCGCGACGCCGAGCAATTCGTGACAGAATTGTCGCAACACGGAATTCTGCTGGTTTCGGACAAGCCGATCCCGGCGCATAATTTTCCGAACTCCCATTCGAGCAACGTGGGGAAGCAATGAGCCTGCTGGTAGAAATGAATGAGCGTGCGATGAAGCTGGGCGTTCCGCTTAGCGTGCACATCGACGTCACCTACCGCTGCAACGAGCGCTGCCAGCATTGCTACCTCGATCACGACGACTACGGTGAGATGAGCACCGCCGAAATCAAAGACATCCTCGACCAGCTCGCCGAGGCCGGCGTGTTCTTTCTGGTCTTCAGCGGCGGCGAAGTCTTCATGCGGCGCGATTTCCTGGAGTTGGTCGAATATGCGCGCAAGCTGATGTTCAACGTCAAGGTTAAGACCAACGGCGTGATGATTCACGAGTACGAAGCGCGGCGGATGCGCGAACTGGGTGTTGAGCAGGTGCAGATCAGCGTCTACTCGCACCGCCCCGAAGTCCATGACGCGATCACCAAACTGCCCGGTTCGCTCAAGCGTACGCTCGATTCGATCAAATTCCTGAAGGCGCAGGGCTTGAAGGTCACCGTCTCGAATGTGCTGATGACCATCAACCGCGCGGACCACAAGGCAACCCAGGCGCTGTCAAAAGAGCTTGGAGTTGATTACACCCTCGATCCGACTGTAACGCCCATGATGGACGGCGACACCTCGGTACTGGCGTTGCGTGTGAATCCCGACAATCTTGACGACCTGTTCTCCGACCCGGCCCTGGTCGGCAACCCGGAAGAGTTCTGCGCGAAGCCCGGCCCGGTCGATGAAGACACTATGGAAGGCTACTCGTGCAGCGCGGGGCACACCGCTTGCTACATCACGCCCTACGCCGACGTATTCCCGTGCGTGCAGTTCCCGCTGGCCACCGGCAACCTGCGCAAACAGAAGTTCATCGACATCTGGAAGCACTCGCCGCAGCTCGCCGAAGTGCGCTCCATTAAAGTAAAAGACCTGACGGTGTGCTCGTCGTGCTCGCACGCCGGAACCTGCACGCGCTGCCCAGGCCTCGCTTATATGGAAGGCAGCATGCGCGGCCCATCGACGAGCGATTGCGAGAAGTCCTACCACCGCACTGGCATTCCGTCGGCAAACATGCTGCGCAAGGCAGCCGCCGCGTCTAGAGGCCCGCTGATTCAGATCGCGCCCATGATGGCATAGGTGCGGTAACGTTCTTTCCATCCCACCCCTGCAAAATCGACTGCTATCTCCAGTAACTGCTCGCCGCCTCCTGATTTGAGCGTTAGCGCGTTAAGTGAGTCCACGGCTTTGATGGCGCTTTCGTACAAGTTCTCGGCGCTCACTTCCGCGCGCACTAAAGTTTTCGATTCCTTGTCCGATTCCTTACCTTTGTACGCAAAACGACTTCTGGAGAACGACCATGTCACCCACAGCGGTTTCCCCCACTTCCCTTTACCAGGAACTTCAAACCTACTTTCACCAGCGGGGTTCGGACCTCCAGCAACTAGGACAGGCGTTGCAGAAGGGCGATCTAGCGGGCGCACAACAGGAATTCAAGGCCATCCAGGATCTGGCGCAAAGCGGCCCGTTCGCGAATGGCGACGCCTTCAAGATCAGCCAGCGTCAGCAAGATTTCACCGCCCTCGGGCAGGCCCTTCAATCCGGCGATCTAGCCGGCGCGCAGCAGGCTTTCGCGGCCCTGGAGAGCACTTTCCACCACCACGCGCAGAATACTCAACCATCGCCAGCCGTGGTCGTGAACCTGAGCGTTCCGCCGGAAACCTCGACCGTCACCCCGACGAGCACCGCAAACACCGCGAGCAGCGCAGATAATTCGACGCCGCCGGTCGCAACTCCGGAAATTGTCGTGAATATTGGCCATCTCACAGCAGGCGAGCAGATCACGATTGGCGTGAACAGCGACAACAAGGGCGGCGAGCAGGTGACGATCGAAGTGTCGGACCAGAACAACAAGACCTCGGAGCAGATCGTTCTTAATCTCGCGCAGAACACAAACCAGGAGATCATCCTCAACCTGTTCAACAGTTCGGCCACGAGTCAAACCGCGCAGAGCAGCGGGGTGAACGCAACCGCATAGCGCGAAGACGTCGGCACGTGTAGAGACAGACGCCCTTCGTCTGTCCCGTCGGGCATTCTCCGAAAACCGCCATCTGCCATGTGGCGCCGCAATCTGACCGACGGCTGAGATAACTGCGCCATCAACTTGAGCGGAGTTCCCAGAGCCATCTCCCGGAAGACCTCCGTCACACTTCCACCCGACGCTAACTACCCGTTGATCAAGTTACGGAGCTTTTGAACGGCGGCTGGAACCTCCTCAACCGGAGTATTTCCAAAACCCAAGATTAAGCCCGGCTGCGATTTCTCGCCGGCGTACGAAGTAGACAGCGGCCACAGCCAAAGTTTCTGCCGGGCAGCCTGCTCGGAAATCTCCATATCGACGCTTCCCTCCCGCAGCATCAGTGCCAGGTGCATTCCTGTTTCTCCACCGAGCACTTCGACGGTCGACCCCATTTCCTCGCGCAGACTCTCGACCAGCGCACTTCTTCGTTCGTGATAGAGCATCCGCATCCGGCGAATGTGCCGGGCAAAGTGCCCTTCACTCATAAAGTCGGCGACCACATCCTGATAAAAGTTCGGCGGACCAATATCAATGGCGCGGCGAACCGAAATAAAGCGCTCAACCAGATCCTCTGGGATCGCGATGTAGCCGAGACGCAACCCGGGGAACAGGACCTTGCTGAAAGTTCCGACGTAGATCACGCGCGCGTTCGTGTCGAGCCCCTGCAACGACGCAAGCGGCGAGCTCTCATACCGGTATTCGCTGTCGTAATCGTCTTCGATGATCCACGAGCCGGCTCCCTGCGCCCAATCCAGCAGTTGCAACCTCCGTGAGGCGCTCATGCTCACGCCCAGCGGAAACTGGTGAGAGGGAGTTACGAAAGCGGCCAGCGCCTTGCGGTGGAGTTTTATGCCTGCCGCCACGTCTAGCCCTTCGGCGTCTACCGGAACCGCTACCACGGGGCAGCCCGCCAGCGCAAACACTGTCTTCGCCAGCCGGTAGCCAGGCTCCTCCACCCAGACGCGATCGCCTGGATCGAGAAGGACCTGAGCCGTAATCGCGAGCGCCTGCTGGGAACCGCTAACGACCATGATCTGTTCCGCGTTGCACCGTAGCGATCGCGCGGTCCTCAAGTAATCGGCAATCGTTTCGCGAAAGACCTTCGAGCCCATCGGGTCGCCGTAGTGCAAGTCCATGGCTTCCATGGTGCGGCAACGACGCGACACCAGGTTTGACCAGACTCGCATTGGGAATTGGTCAAACGCAATTTGTCCCACGCCAAAAGCTCCCAGATTCCGCAGCCAAGGGGCATGGAATAGAGGGGCGAGGGGCGAAGACCGCTGCGAAACTTTTCGCGGTCCGGAGCGGGCGGCCACATCACTGGCGCCGTGAGCCTCCCGAGGTGCGACTCGTTCCGGAATCCAACTGGAAACGACCGTTCCCGCCCCAACCCGACTTTCGAAATAGCCTTCCGCCAAAAGTTGCGCGTACGCATTCAGAATCGGAAAGCGCGATACCGCAATCTCGAAAGACAGCGCTCGGGTCGAGGGAATCCGCTGCCCGCGACGCAGGCGGCCCTCGACAATCGCGTTGCGAAAGGCGTCATAGATTTGCCGGTGCAGGGGTTTCTGCGCCTTGCGGTCGACTACGATCAGCGGAGGAATTCCTGTGACTCGGGGCTTCACTCTGCCGGATCATAGTGGCTATGTAAAATGCTCGTCAAGTGGCTATTGTCTCCGACCACTATCGCGGCTTAAGTTGGAATGGTCCTCGCCTCCGCTCCGAGGAGAAGAACCCAATCAGGAAGCTGCGAATTAGAGGTGACCAAGGCAATGGAACTCCATGCGAATGGGAGCAAGGCAATTCCGGACGCGAGCGGTCCTCATGTATTGGAAGTACTGCGGAGCGCTCAGGAAGATCTCGCGCGCTTAATGCAGGAGCGCGCGGAAGTCACAAAACGGATCGGGACGGTAAAGCAGTTGATTGTCGGCATGACGAAACTCTTTGGGGATGAGATTCTCAACGAAGAGTTGCTGGTGCTGCTCAACCGGAAGGGCAACGTTCGCCAACGCGGACTCACCGGGGCCTGCCGGTTGGTGCTCATGCAATCAAGGGGACCGCAGTCGGCGAGAGAGGTGTGCGAGCAAGTGCAACGATCGGCTCCGTCGGTGTTGGCGCGCCACAAAGATCCTTTGGCTTCAGTCACTACTGTTGTAAATCGCTTGGCGGAATACGGCGAAGCTCAGCCGTCGATTCGGGCAGACGGGCGGCGGGTGTGGGAGTGGGTCGCGGATCCCTCCGAAGATAGTTTCGAAGAAATAGTGCCAGCGCGCGCGTAGCGAGGCGCGCCCTCCGCCCGCGAGCACTTTGAGAACGTGCGACCACTGGCGCGAGAGAAAGGCGGCATTGGGTCGCGCAGCGCGACCACGGGGCTAATCGTGGCCTCGGTGGTTACTTCTGTCACCATGCTCTCCCGCTTCCTGATCGCGGTTCTGAATTGAATCTGGCAAACTACTCTTAAGGGCTGCGCGCTTTTGGCGCGGCCTGTTTGCCTTATGGCAAGTAGCTCCGCACAAACGCAAAAAGAACGGCGTGGCACCCGCGTGCGCGTGGAGATCCCGGTGCGCGTCACTTCGTTGCCGCCGGCGCCCACCTTCTCCGAGGATGCGCACACGATCCTGGTGAATCCGTTAGGCTGCGGCGTGAAGATTACGCGCCCGCTGCCCATTCAAACTCCCGTGCGGCTCGACGGCCTGCCGGGCGGTCTAAGCGTGAGTGCCAGAGTCGCCAACTGCCTACCGCTCGGTGCGGGAGGCAAGTTGTTCCTGGTCGGGCTCGCACTCGATCAGCCGGGCAACGTTTGGGGACTGCAGTCGCCTCCTGCGGATTGGGGCGCGGCCGCGACCACCGCAGCTCCTCCACAAGAAGACCCCATCAAGAAAAAGAATTGGCCGTATAGTTTGTTCTCGTCGAAAGGCGAGGCTCATCCCGGCCGGCGCTAGCTCTCAATCACTGAAATTCCTATCCAGGTTTCAGCCGGCCCTCCTTGCTCTTTCGACGAGCCGCTCGTTCGCCACGTGCCTTCAAGTGTCTCACATTGATTCGCTTCCAGCTAAGTGATTGATATTGCGTGGGAGGCTTTCGAAAGCGCATTTCTCGGCAGGTGATCGCTCTCTGGAGTCGTTTAGTCGCATCCCAAGCCTCATGGTGAAGCCTTTTGAGGGTCAGCACAGGGTATGGTGGGGTCGTCTCCGAATTCCAGGTCGCTCTCAGAGCATCCGCGGCGTTTGTTCGCTCCAGGCTAAAGCATTTGATTGAGAGGAGAGGCTCCCGCCACTCGGATCGGAATCGAACTCGAAGTTCCAGGACTACTTCAGCGAGCTCTTCTGAATGCGCGACAGATAGGTGTTGTCGTAGAGCTTTGAACTCCGGTCGACGAACTCGATGATCTTCTGCAGCGAGGCCCGCTCATCGCGGCTGCCCTCTTTGAACTTGATCGCCAATCCCTGGCCCGGGTCGCAGCGCACGATGCTGCCTTGCGCGCGCAGCGTGGGGTCGTCCATGGAGAAGCTGATGTGTAGGTGGCTTTCTGGCGCGAGGATGATGCTCGACTCAATGTAGCAACCGCCCAGGCTGATGTTGGTGAGGTTGCCGAGGATCGGGACCTCGGAACCTTCGGGACGCATCTCGATGGTGACGCGGCCTTTCAGGCGCGGGTAAAGGCGGCGGTTCTTGCGGTTGGGCTGCTGCTGCTTTTCGAGGTACATGCGCCGGTCGGCTTCGGCGAGCAGTTGCTCGGCGTCCAAACCGTTCTCGGGATACAGCGCGCGGCCTACGCTGAGCGAGAGGATGTCCTCTTCGCAAACTTGAATGCCGGCCTGGCGCGCAAGTTCGCGCAGTTGCTCGGCTTTCTTCACGGCGGCATCGGCGGCGAGGCCGGGTGCGATGACAACAAACTCGTCACCGCCCATGCGTGCGACAGAGTCGTACTCGCGGCAGGTGTCCTTGAGTGCTTGCGCAAACAGGCGCAGCACTCGATTGCCTTCAAGGTGCCCGAACCGGTCGTTGATCTGCTTGAAGCCATCGAGATCGCAGACCATGACGGTCAGCGACTGGCCATCGCGCTTGCAACGGGCAAGTTCTTTGTCGAGTTGCAGGAAGAGCGAGCGTGCGTTGGGCAGGCCCGTGAGGTAGTCGGTGGTAGCAGAGCTTTCCGCCTGTTGATACTTGAGCGCGTTCTCAATCGCCAGCGCCATCTTCGAAGTCACAGCCAGCAGAATGCGCAGGTGATCGGAGGTGAAGGCGTCGGCTTCCGAGTTATAGAGCGCGAGTACGCCTACAACACCCTCAAGTCCTTCGAGCGGCAGAGCCAGCGCCGAACGCAGCGTGCTGAACTTGGTCGGATCGTTGAGGTATCCGGGCTCGACCGACGGGTTGCCGTTGATGATCGGTTTACGATTCTGCGCCACCCAGCCTGAGAGCCCTTGCCCAAGCGGAATGCGCAGCGCCTGGAACAGCCGGAAATTGTCGCCGCTCACGTGCTCGGGAATCAGTTCATCGCCCCGGCGCACGTAGACAGCAATCGAGTCGTAGGGCACGAGGCGCTTGAGCTTCACCGAGAAGACGGAGAGCGTTTCTCCAAGACTGAGCGAAGCGCCCAGATCCTGGCTAAGCTCAAACAACGCCTGCGCTTCCTGGCGGGCGCCTGCGATCGAGGAAAGAAACGCCGCTTCCTGTTGAGCCTTGCCTTGAGTCTGCGCAAATCCAGCTGCTGGCGCTTCGCCACGTTCAACCTTCACGTCGGTCGAGAGCTTCGACCAGGGCACTTCCTGCGAATGCTTCTGGATCTTCTTTTCAAGATCGCGATAGCGCTTGAGCAGCACCTCCACCACACGCGGATCGAAGGTGCGCCCGGCCTCGGTCTGCAAGCGCTTCATCACGTCTTCGAGCGGCATGGCTCGGCGATACTGGCGGTCGGAGGCGAGGGCGTCGAGAAAATCGACCGCGCTCAGGATGCGGGCGCCGATCGGAATCTCGTCACCCTTCAGGCCGTAGGGATAGCCCGAGCCGTCGTACTTCTCGTGGTGTGCGCGCACAATCGGCACGACGGGGTATGGGAAGCGCACCCGTTCCAGAATCTCCGCACCCACCACCGGGTGAATCTTCATCTTCTCGAATTCTTCGGGGCTCAGGCGGCCGGGCTTCGAGATGATGTGTTCGGGCACGGCCAGCTTGCCAATGTCGTGCAGCAAGGCCGCCGCCTGCAGCGCCTCCATCTCATCGGGGGTGACGCCGAGTTCCTTCGCGACTTCGACCGCATACACCCGCACACGCTGGAGATGGTCGTGCGTCGTGTGGTCTTTGGCCTCAATGGCAAGCGCGAGCGCTTCGATCGTGCGCAGGTGCAGGCTGGCCATTTCTTCGACGTGCCGCTTTTCATCTTCGAGCCGCGCGAGATACAGACGGTACGAGCGATAGATCAAGTACACGGCAGGCAAAATCAGCAGCGAAGTCTGCCAATCCACGATGTGATTAAGCCAGCTCACCAGGCCCGCCACACCTGCTCCGACCAGGTAGTACGGGAACGACCAGAAGTAAGCTTCTTCCCAAATGCCTTTGACCGACTTGTTTTCGGTGAGCGCGATGATGCCGGCGACCGGAATGGTATTGACCAGGAAGTACGTGCAAGCGGTCGCGACCGAGAGCACCGCCGGGTTCACCGCGTGCAAAAGCGCAACGTGGTAGACGAAGAACGCGGCGCCAATCGCCAGCGACGTGGCGCAGATGTTGAAGATGACTTGCAGTCCATGTGCCCGCCCGCGATGCAAGCACTGGGTCAGGATGGCGGCCGCACTAATGGCGAGGGTCTCAGCCAGGCTGAGTTCGATCACGCTCAGCAGGATGAACAGAAAATTCACCGACATCGTGCCGGTGATGCCAGGCAGGTTGACCTTGAGGCGCGAAGCGCCGACCGCCAGTACCAGATAGACGGCGAACCTGAGGGGCTGGTGGCAACTCCAGTGCATGCCGCCATAGACGAGGATCAGGGACCCCACCGCCACGATGGCGGCGATGTACAGACGGGTGCCAAAAGTCATGGCACGCCACGACTGAGCCTGGTTCGACATAACGAATCGACAACTCGACCTTCTTGTATTTGTCCCTAAAGGAAGAGCAAGAACAGGAAGGCGCAGAAGTGATTGTTGCAAGCTAAGCTCATTCAATCCAATGAATTAGCGGATTCTCGGGAAACTTTCGTAACTTCAGGGAGGAGACGAAATCGCCCGCTGGACTCTAAGTGCGCAGCCCCTAAAGGGGTTCGCGGCATGATCCAGGTAATCAGCCCCGTTGCAGCGGTGCCTTGATACAAGAGCGGGAGCGCCCTGGATTGAAGTGGGCGGTGTGGAGTCGCTGCGTATGACAAGGGCGGTACAAGCGTTGAAAGGGCCCTCCCCGTGAATTTGGAAGATGGCCTTCGCAGGACGGTCGCGTGCTAGATCCAGGTCACTCACGGAGCAAGCCTTCGTTCGAAGTGAGAAAAGTTGCGCGGGCGGGGAATCCCGAGAGGTCATGGGGCCAGTTCTTTCGTAATCTGCGCGCGGGGCCAGCTGGATGCGATAGTGGAAGAGGAAACATGGCTTCCGCGTCGGCAGTCTCGCGTCCGGCTCGTGGCGCCCGCGTCAAACTGGGTGGCACGGTGCTTGCGCTCGTTCAGTTGCAGAACCGCCGGCGGATCCGCGCGAGCGTGCACCAACTCTCTACGAATGGCGGGCTGTTGCTGCTCGACCAGCCACTGGCAGAAGGCATTCCGGTCGAAGTGCTTTTCCACTGCGGAGACACCACGGTACGCAGCAAGGCGCAGATGCTGTTTCCGATGTGGGCAACCCGCGGCTGCCTGCAGCCCTTCCGCTTCAAAGATCTCGACGAGAACATGCGCCATGGGCTGGACTCCGAACTGCGCACGCTGCTCGATGCAAACCCGGCGGCCCTGGCCGAAGACAACAACATTCCCTAGCGGGCCACGTTCGAGCTCTCAGCTCTCAATATTCCGCATGCAGCAACCGCGTCTTTAAATTATGGGATGGCACTCCCTACTTCGCGCATTTGCGCGGATCTCCGCCTTGCGGAGTCCAGGCGACGCGCCCCGTTTCGTCGTAGAACGTTTCTGTCATAGTCGCGCCATCGAACTTGAGAAACACGAACCCGTTGTAAACGCGCAGAGGACTATTCGCGTCGTTCGCACTACAGCTCTCATACCAATCCACGTTCGGGTTGTTTTTCAATTCAGACGCGAGTCCCCAGGGCAGCGCCCCGTGGCCTGCGCAGCGACACAGCACCAGGTTCCCATCAGGCTTGTAGGCGATCCCGGCGTGCACGTGTCCCCAATACCAGTACGCAGGTAGATCGAAGCCCGAAAAAGCGCTCATGACTTCGTTATAGAGGCCGAGACGATTCCCGAAGTTGCCATCTTCTGGGAGGCCGTTGTGATGGGTCAGGAGGATGACCTTCTGCCTGGTCTGCATGGCATGCTGTGCGATCCCCTTCAGCCATGCGAGCTGCGACGTCTTCCCCAGCGAGGCGTTCATGTAGAGATCGAACGCTCCCGCCTCGTAGGCGGAGTCGAGACCCACGATGATCCAATTCTGATTTTCCAAGGCAAAGAAACTGAAGGGCGATTGATATTTATTGAAGACGGGGCCGCCCACGGCTTCGTTGAAGTACGGACCTCCACCGGAGTACATCTCGTGATTGGAATTCAGCGCGAATGAGCCGAACGAACCTTTCGGCCAATAACTCATGAGCTTGTTCTGTTCTTCGCCGCTCGTGCCTGCGTAGTAGACATCGCCGAGGTGAATGGTGATGTCCGGGCTCAGGGTTGGGATGAACTTTGAAATCTTGGTGCTGGGCGAATCGCTGGCGCCGAAGTTGCCGGTGCCGAAGTCTCCGGCCAGCGCAATCGTAACCTTGTCGGCAATGCGCACGAGCTTGGGTGTTCCGGGCGGGAAGGGATGCCGGTGCAGAATGTTCTCGAGCCACACTGTGCCCGCGACTAACTCCCACAGCAGGTCGAGTTCTTCATACTTGCCGGTGCCCAGGATCTCGCCGCCCGGCCCCACAGAAATCTGCAGCGCTTCGGCAGCGCCGGGAGGGGCGGCTGCGCGGGCAGTCAGAGTTTGCACTTGTCCTTCGTAGTCGTTGGTGAGGTAGCTCTTCATTCGTAAGATCGGGCGGACCGCGTGATCCGGCGGCCTCCCGGTGGTAAGAAACTGGCTAAGCTGCTGGTTGGCATTGTCGAGCAGGGGCTTGAGCTGATCTTGCTGCGCGGGAGAAAGCTTGGCCCAGGCAGCTTGCATCCGCGCGATGAGAGCGTTGCGTTGGTCTTGAGTTAAGGGCTGATTATTGAAGTCGTCGGTGATTGCCATGGGTTCTCCCTTTCGATTGAGGTGTGCACTGGAGGAAGGAGGCCCGGCAGAACTTGTGCGAAGAGAATACACCGGAACGGAAGGATTCGTTCAGGAGAGATCGCGAAGTGTAGGAACAGTGCGCGGAACGGCTGAGGAGAACGCGAAGCGGATATAATCCAGCAGTATTCTCCGCCACGAACAGTCGCTTCCTGAAATGGGGGCCCGTAGCTCAACGGTTAGAGCAGGGGACTCATAATCCCTTGGTTCGGGGTTCGAATCCCTGCGGGCCCACCAGAAAGCTTTTTCTGCGAATTCAAGTCCGCGGCGACTTCTAACTCCACAGACTTGCTCACATCTGGGCGGATGCGTGTTATCCAACGGTCTCGGTGCCTTTCGCCTAACTACTGCGGGCCCGGCGTAATCGAGCGCAAATAGGCGATCACCGCCTCAGCGTCTTCGCGGGTCATGCGGAACTGCGGCATGGGCGGGCGCAGGCGTTTGCCGTCCTTCCAAATTCCGGTGGTGAGCAGAGTGGTAAGCTCGGCGTCGGTGCCGGGTGGTGTGCCGGTGAGGCGCGGCGCACGCAGCGGCCAGTCGCTAATCGGCATGGTCGGATTGAGCCACAAAGGAGCGCCTTCGAGGTAATGCGCGGGATCGATCGCGCCCGACGGGAAATGTGGCGTGTGGCACGTACCGCACATCGCGACGTTGTCGACGATGTATTTTCCGCGTCCCACCGGGGCGGTGCGATCGCCGCCGCGAGCCGGCTTGGTAGATGCGGCCTGTTGCGCACTGGCGAGGCCTGCAATTGCGATCAGGATCGCAAGCAAGAAGTTGCAGCGGTTGCGCATAAGAACCCAAGCGAATCGAGTGGAACGTCGGGGGATGGGCATAGGCGTGTAGGTTGCGGACGC
>Ga0210406_10002439_pt1 | contig 21217 bp, 12 predicted proteins | sample IncBWC30MmetaG_FD_155454 | JGI IMG/M metagenome (GOLD analysis project Ga0210406, IMG submission 155454) | Forest soil microbial communities from Barre Woods Harvard Forest LTER site, Petersham, Massachusetts, United States - Inc-BW-C-30-M | ecosystem: Environmental > Terrestrial > Soil >... | reverse complement strand
GCGACAACATGGTCTTGCGAAACACAACCTCGATTGGCCGGGCGGCAACTCTCAATCCGCGCAAAAGGCAAGGCGTTGGTTCAACCTGCCCCGACCGGCGGCCGTGTAAAGGAGTTCGCAAGGAATCCAGCAAGAAACATCGATCTAACGCTACTCTATAATTTCTGGAAATGTCAATAAACTTGCTGAATATACAGAAAATTCTCACGCATACGTAACCAAGATTCCATTGGACACAGTTCCAATTCTGGGATATTCATAAATGCCATGCAATCTTCAAAAAGACGGCTTCTTGATGTCGCTCGGCTCGCCAAAGTCAGTCCGGCCACCGTCTCCCGTGTGGCTAACGGGAATCCTCAGGTCGACGCCCAAATCCAGACCGCTGTATACGCCGCAGCAAAAAAACTAGGCATAGACCTCACCCTAAATCGGAAGAACCGCACGATCGCATTCGTTCTCGGGAATCGCGAAACAGTCAATGAATTCCAGTCCAGGATCCTGCTCGGTGCGGAAGGCTACTGCGCCCAGCATGACTGGGACCTGCAATTCATTTCCTTTCGTTGCGACCTCAACGCGCCACCTGCCAACTTGAGGCTGCCTCATGCTCTTACCAAGCCCAATCGACCTGGGGGAGTGATTCTGAGCGGCACGCATTCAGTAAGTATTTTCTCCGCGCTGAGAGAGAGACGTATTCCCTTCTCTGTCGTGGGAAACAATATCGTTGGGGATTGGCGCCCCGATGAATGCGACTGCGTTTCGACCGACGACGTGCGGGGCTCGGCAGAAATTACTAAACATCTCATCGCACAGGGCCATTCCGCCATTTGGTATATCGGCAACCTCCGGCTTCCATGGTTTGCTCGCTGCGCCAATGGATACCAAGCAGCCATGAAGGAAGCTGGTCTGGAACCGCACTTCAGCGAAATTCATTCAGAAGATCGTGAACTCGGCTATCTCGCTGTGAAGTCTTTGCTCGCTAGCGGCGAACGGCCGACTGCCCTTTTTGTTGGCACGGACCAAGCCGCGTCCGGGGTCTATCAGGCCCTGCAAGAATCGGGCATCCACATTCCCGACGATATAAGCGTCGCTGGCTTCAACGACACCTTGGGCGATGTGCTGCATCCAGGTTTGACCACGGTGCGCGAATTCCCGAAGGAATTGGGAACGCACCTCGCGGAGTTCACGCTTCGCCGGATTCAGGAGCCGGAGTTACCTCCTCAGCAGCTCCTTATGCCGACTGAACTCATCCGGCGAGAGAGTGTGCGCCGTATTGCGCCGAGTCCGGTACTCGCCGGGCGCCAGATTCAAACGAATGTCTTATAGCATCGGCCATAGCTGAAATTACTTCAGATCAAAAAAGAAATGGCGGCCTCGATCCGGCCGCCTTTTCTTCTGCTCGACTTCGAAACAACCTGGGGGAATTAGAAAGTGATTCGTAGCCGTATTCGTACTGTGCGCCGACTGTCGATTCCTTCCTGCGAGTAGCTATTGATGAGACGGCCGAAGTCCGGGTTACGGATAATGTCTTCGGGATGAGCGTTGCCGAGATGGTCTTGCCCAATCGGCACCAAGGCGCCGTTGTTCGGATTTACACGAACATTAAATTCGCCGACCATCGCAAAGGAACCGCCGCCACCACCGTCGTCTTGATTCGGTGAGAAGAGCGGGTGGTTGAAAACGTTGTTCACATCGGCGCCGAGTTGAACGGCTACGCGTTCGCCAAAGTGGAAATCCTTGTGAAGGCCCAGATTGACGCCCCACGTACCGGGTCCCCAGAGCAGGTTGCGCTTGCCGCTTGCGGGATTTGAAAACACGTCCGCTCCAACTGAGGGAAGCCCGAGGGCCATGGCGTTCCAAATGCTATCTCCGGTCTTCTTACCGAAATCGGAGCTCACAATTGTTGGGCGGTACGTTGGTCCAGCAGCATTGAAATCCCCAACCGCGTCGATTGAGGAAATGCCGATGTTGCCTAGTTCAACTGAGGCGCAATCGTCGCAGAGCCAGTACGGAGTGAAACCAGTGCCGGACTTGGCGAACATGTTGAAGGTCGTTGACCAGCCTCCCAAAACAGCGTCCTCCAGAGCATTCATCGAGGAACCATACTGGCGCTTTTTGCCAAAAGGCAAATCGTAAACGCCATAGGCAACAAATCGATGCTTGGACGTGTAGCCGTCGATGCCGTAGTCGCTGTCCGGCTTGAAAGCGTTGTAGGTTACGCCTCCGAGACTGGAGTTGCCGGTATCGAGGGCGGTCGACTTCTGGTCGAGATAGGTGTAGGCGATATTCAACAGAAGGCCGTGCGCGTAGTGATGTTCGAACTGGGTCTGGAAGGCGTTCGATTGCGCGTGGCCGTAATTGCCGTAGCTCAGCACGAAATCACCGAGAGCCGGGAAACGATACAACTGGAGCTGCTCTGGTGTAGCTCCACAGGAAGAGGGGTCATCCGTAGGATCACAGTATTGGCCCGGAATTGTTTCTCCGGTATCCGGATCCACGGCGTTTGTGCCGAAAGGCGTGTCGCTCGGGTGAAGTTCATTGAGGTCTTTTCCCGCAATCAAGCCATGCATTGTGGAGCCAAGATAAGAGAAACGCACAGCACTGCCCCAGCCGAGTTCGCGCTCATACGTGACGTTGTATTGGTGGATGCGCGGTTGATGAATATCGAAAGGCACGACGTTGACGGCAGGGGTGTTTCCCGTCGCGCGGATCTGGCCACCGGTTAAGGGACTGATGCCGTGAACACCATTGCCCGGCCAGCCCTCGAGGGGCCTGGAAGTTCTGCTTGATTTGGTCACAGCTTGGTTGAACGGGTTGGTGGCGATAGGATCGCGGATGCCCTGAGCCGCCGAAGTCGGATAGTAGATGCCGTATCCGCCGCGAATGACGGAGTCTTTCCCGATGCGCCAGGCAATGCCGACGCGAGGAGCCCAGTCATTTTTGTCTGTACGCACCACACCACGGCCGACGTCCAGGCCGGACTGGCCAGCCAAAACATAGCCGAAATTAATGATACGAGAATCAAGAAAATCGAGCGTTTTATTGGACGGAATGACGAAGCGGCCCAGTTGGCCCGTGGTTGGGTCGGCAAAGTCCGGATCAAAGTTGGCGATCAAGTCGTTCTTGTCGATGAATGGCGTAATCAATTCATAGCGCAGACCCAGGTTCAGTGTGATGCGGGAGCTTAACTTCCAACTGTCCTGGAAAAAGAAACCGCTTTCCCAATTGTGAACATCCATGGCGGGGCGAGGATGGGAAACCGTGCTGGCGGTGGACGCAGGCAAACCAAGCAAGAAGCTGGTGAAAGGCGTCAAGCCTGTGCCGGGGTAGGTGATGGAGCCGCGAACATTGTTGCGATTCAGGGCGAAACCGTCCTGGGCGGAGTCGTAGACCATATCGCCGCCCATCCGGAAAGTGTGTTTGCCATGGACCCAAGTCAGGGTGTCGCCATAGGTGACGAGGTGCTGGTTCAACGGCCGAAAAGTATTTCGGCCACCGTTGGTGAAGGTGGCGAATGTACTGCTGAAGTTGACGGCGGGATGTCCGAAGGTGGACAAGGCAAAGACGCCGGTGGCCGCGCCGTAAGCAGCGACATCGGAATCGTCGAAACCGATGCTGGATAGGAATCCCTCGAGCGTAGTGTTGCTGTGCTGCAGCAAGTTCTCGCGATTGAACCCCCCGCGAAGTTCATTGATGAAGTTGGGGGAGAACGTGTGGATATAGGAAAGCGAAATCGTGTTGTTGCGTCGATCCCTCTGAGTCAGCCCCAAGCCCGTGTATGGATTGACGACCGCGTTTTGCGCGCTAATCTGCGAGGAAACGTTGTAAACGCCGTACAGCCGATTGTTTTCAGAGAAGTCGTGGTCAATGCGAAGAACGCCGGTATCAAGAGTCGAGCGGCCCGGCAGAATCGTTTGATACCCTCCAATGATGCGGCCGTTGGAAGGGTTTATGGGCGCGCTGGTGCCAATCTTCGGGAAATAGGTATTGATGAGCGCCTGGGTGGAAGAATTGAGAAGCCGGGAAGGAATAGTGACGAAGCGGACGGTCCCGGTGCTGTTGTCGGTGTCGGCGGCGATTTCTTGCGCGGTCATTTGTGCCAGAACGGAGTTCGGCACCGGCGGCCGATTTGCTGGATTGATTTCGGTGAAGTTACCGGTGTACAGATCGGGATGGGCGGCGGTATTGGACTGGAATTTGACCGTGTTGACGTCATAGTCGCGCTCGTAAGAAGTGAAAAACCACGTTTTCTTTAAGAGCGGAACGGGACCGCCAAAAGAACCGCCGATATCGTTGGTATTGAAGTACGGATTTGGGTACTTGCTTTGAAACGCGGTCGGAGCAAAGTTCGCTTTGCCATTGAGATCGGCAAGGGTCCAGGCAGCGAGCGCCGAGTTCTTGTTGTTATAAATCGCAGAGCCGTGGTATTCGGATCCGCCGCGCTTTGTGCTCACGCGTATGTTTGCCACTCCCGCATACTCCGCGCTGAAATCGGAACTGAGCACGTTGACCTCACCGACTGCTTCGAGCGAAGGTTTGCTTTGCGTGGGCTCGCCAAAAATGCCCCCGTTGGAGCGCTGGCCATCAATCGAGAAGTTAGCTCCATAGCTCTGTGCCCCAAGAAACTTGAATTCACCGTCTACTGAACCCTGCGCAATGTTTGGATTCAAGTAGAGGAAGGAATAGACGTCTCGGCTGTCACGGGGGAGTTGGGTGATCGCCACGTCGGTCAACGTTTGGCTGATCGTCTGGTCCTCCGTATTAATCGACGCGGCTTCCACGGACACCACAATGCTCTCTTTGCTCTCCGATATCTTCAAAACTGCGTCCGCGCTCACGGTATCGCTGCCGGTGAGGAATACATCCTTAATCTGTGTTTTCGACATACCAGGCGCGGTGATCGTCACCGTGTACTTGCCTGATTTGAAGCCGAATATTTCGTAATAACCTTGCCCATTGGTCTTGGTTTCCCGAGACGTGTTCGTCACCGTGTCGGTGATCGTGACGGACGCGTCCGGAATTACGGCTCCCGCCGTATCCGTTACAACTCCTCGAATCGTCCCGAGGTCTGTTCCTTGCCCGAATACTTGTCCCGCGCCAAAACAAGCCACGAGCAACATGAGAATTGAAATTACGGCTCGCTTCCCCACGTCGAACCTCCCTGAAACTGCTTGGTCCGAGAATTATCACGCTCTGGAGTGAAATACAACACAAAAATAGAAAAATCATAGCTCATCACAGAAAATTTTCACAATACATGGAAATGTGCTGTCGTCGCCTTCCGGAATTCTGACGGGCGACTCCACGCTTGGTACGCGGGACCTGACCTGGGAACTTTCCGAGGAGTTAATTCGCCTTGCGGAGAACAGATGATCAGTAGCGAGCAGAATCCAAGTTGAAGTCTTTTCGCTCGCGTGCTTAGGGCCGCTCTGCATTTCCGGCAAGAGCTAGCCGGGCGAAGTGATGCGCCATCCGACTGTCGGGCAAGAGAAACACATCGCGCAGTTCGGCCTGCCCCAAGTCGTTCTGCCCAATGGCCATGCGTAAACTGCCGGCAATATAAATCCACCAGGCTTTCGAGTTGCTGCGTTCGGATAAATCTTCGGCTCGTGCGATGCCCGGGGTCAGGCGCTCCTTCCACTTGATTGGATCATAGCCCTCAAGATGCTTTGCGGATTCTGCCACCCAGACAAGATTGAAAAGTTCCATATCGCCTGCAACTTGCTTGAACTTCGCCAGCGCCTCCGCCTTCTCGCCGCAAGAATCGTATGTTTCAGCCAACAAATAGATTGTTCGAGGGGAATTCAGAATCGCTTCAAGGCCATTTTGAGTGAAGGCCAGGCCTGCTACCGGCCGGCCAATCGCCTTTGCTTCAGCGAGCGCTTCTCCGCAATGACCGCTTTTGGCCATGGCTTGCACTTGCCCCAGCTTCACCTCGATCCATACCTGGCGGACGTTAAGTCCTCCTTCTTCTCTGCCAAAAAACCGGCCTTGGAACAGAGCTGTCGCTCCAGCAAAATCTCTTGCTTCCGCTTTGTTCAGGGCAAGTTCGTATATCAGCGGAATCGGCATACTCTTCCTATTGGGATAGCGCTCGAAAACCCGCACGCGTTCCGCCGGCCCTTTGCCCAAGACGGCCATGGCAGCCGTTGCGCCCGAATAGTTCACCGCGTTCTTGGAGTCGTTGTTGATTCCTTCCTCGAAAACGGCCAGTGCTTTGGCAGGGTCGCGTGTTTCGTGTAAAAGTGCCCAGCCCAAGCTCGCGTCCAAAGTCGGAATCCGCGTATGCAGTTCGCGCGCCGCTCCCCATTCACGCAATGCGTCAGCAGTCATTGCCCGCGCGAAATACCAAGTGCCCAGCAGATAGTGTGCTGTTGCGTCTTTGTCGCTCGCGCGGAGAGCCGCCTCGAGAGCGAATCGGTCTTCTGAACTGCTCGGAAAAACATAGCGGGTCGATAGTTTTGAAGCGCGAGCGTAGTCCTTTGCGCCCGATTCACCCAGTTTCTCGCGACAGTATCCAAGGAAATAAATGACGAGAGGGGTTTCCTGGGGCAGTTGGATACCGGGCTCTCGTTGATCAGGTGGAACGGAAGGGTAACTGCGAGACAGAACATTCACCGCTTTCGCATAGAGGCCCAACCTCGCGTATTGCGCCGCAATATCAAGCACCCGATAAGGATCTGCGGCCAGATGAGCGAGATCAGGATTGCCTGCCTCTTCACGAAGGAAAGCGCTCAGGGGAAATCGTTTCAGTAAGAGCCCGGCCTGTTTCGCCTCTCCCTGTGCATCACCCAAAGCTCCGATCAGCGCCACTTGCATTTCGAGCGCGCGCAGATCTTCGGGTGACGCGGCAAGACTCTCGACAACTAGATTTCTGGCCTCATCGAAACTCCCGTGGCGCGCTTTCCATTCTGCGATTCGCAAAGCAGCCGATCCTCGACGCTCCGGCGATCGCATGGCCGCTTCATAAGCATCCAAGGCTTCCGCATCTCTGCCGATACCTTCGAGCGCCATTCCCAGATAGTAAGAAATCTCGCCATCGGTCGTGTTTCGCGCGTGAGCAACACTGAGCAACGATTGCGCTTCCTCAAATCGCTTCAAACTGCAAAGAATGCGTCCCGACGCCTTCCTCAATCCAAAACTCGTCGGAAACTTCTCTAAGGCCTTCGCGTAGGTAGCCATCGCCCGAAGCTTGTCACCGTTCAGTTCTTCTGTGTCACCCGCTTGCAGCCAATCGTCTTCGGTTCGAGCGTTCTCGGTCGGCACCGCATAGTTCGACTGTTGGCCAAGCTTGATATTGGAATCGTCCGTCCAGTCATACCGATCTTCGGTCTGCCGCAACAGAATCGCGCCATCGTTGTCTTGCAGTTCAAACGTGTATTTTCGATTGCTGTCGGGAATCTCGACTGTCTTCGTCCATGTCTTTTCCGGTCGAAGCTCTTCCCTTTCGCTAAACAGCACCTTACTTCCGTCGAGCAAGCGCAACGTGGCACCTAAGACCTTCTGATTCGTGTTCAGCGAAATCACGAGCGCATCGTTCCTGCGCTCCAGATGAACGACGCCGGCCAGATTGGCACGCGAAATGCCTCCTGTCTCTCGGACAGGCATCCAATATTCCGAAAAGCTGACATGTTGCCGCGGTTCCAAAAACGCGTACGTCTCTTGATTCCGAAAAAGGCCGCCTTGCACTTCCGCATAAGCACTGCTGTCGTCAGACAATGCGTCGCGCCAGTCCAGACCGTCCGCGTCCACACCCCACGACCAGATTTTTTTCGCTGGCAACTCGTTGTATCGCGCAAAGTGTACGGTTCCTGAATTTGAATGCGAATTCCAGAGGCCCATAAATTCTTCGCGGCTCCCATGAACGAACAGCGAAACCGGACCATCGGTCTGGTTCTTGATGATGCTCAGATCTTTGCCTGCGGCATCCAAAGGCCATTTCTGAATTTCCGCAAAGCCATGCGCCGCCGCATAGCGCATCGGGTACTGAATATGCGAATCGTCCCATACGCGGACAGCGGCGTTGCTCCACCAATAGAAACGCTGCCGCACATCGCTGCGATTGCTCAACCGCACTCTTTGTTCCATGACGGTAGAACCACTTCGTAAAATGAGTTCGACGTTCCACTCCATCCCGTATACGCGATCGATGTTTCCCACCGTAACGGAAGCGCTTCCGTCATCGTGTTCCGCGTAAGAAAAATCAACCGGAGACATGGACATCCAGTTGTGGGAAACCGGAAAATTAAATTCGATTCCGAACGCCGCCCATGCGCCCCGATATCCGATCCTCGCTTTTTTAAGCGACGGATTGGCATAGAACATCGGCTGCCCACTGATTTTGTCTGTGCATGTATAGACGTGCCCTCCGATATCGGGCAGCACCGAACACTTTAGATATTCGTTTTCGAGATAGATTGCCCGCAATTCGTGGTCGCGGCGCTGCCCAGTGATTTCATTGCGCAGCGTATAGGGATAGTTGAATCTCGTCGTGGCCAATTGATCGAACGGCGGGTTGGGATCCGGATCGCCCTCTTCATAAACCGGAAGATTCAGCACTCCTTCCCACACGCGGACTTGCGAGCGCACGGGAAACGCCACAGAGAAAAAACACAAAAGCAGCAACGCCCATCGCATGCACATTCCACTTTTGCTCTTAGATTGCATTGCCCTGGATACTAGAATACTTCCGATCATCTTCCCGGCTGCAATTCGGGCGTTGCAATATCTACGGGACGATCTTTTCCATTGACCGAGCCGTGCCAAACGCCGCCGCCAAAGGTCGTAACGTAAATCGCCTTTGGGTTCATCGGATCGGGGATAACGCGATGCCCCCATTTGAAATTAAAACCGGGAATCCGCGTCCAGTGTTCACCGCGATCCGAAGACATCCATGCCGAAGACTCAAATCCAGTCGCGTACAGAATTTTTGCATCGCGCGGATCAATCGTTACGTCATAGATGTGGCGATCGCGATCCAACACCTGTTTCCAGGTCTTGCCGGCATCCTCGGACAGAAAGATTCCTCCACCTTCCCCATGCTGGCCCTTGTCGCGCGCCCAAGTTGTCAAATAAAGCCGCTTCGCATCTTTGGGATCAATTGCCAGGCCGTTCGGCGCATTCACTCCCTCCGGCATGGTTACCGGTGTCCAATGCTCAGCACCATCAACCGAACGATAGATCGCTCCGTCCTTATCCGTTCCAATGCTGCCATCTTCCGAACGACGCGCGACCAATAAATACAACACTCCGTTGTTGTCACGTGCAATTCGCCAAGCGAACGGCTCTTCCTGCATGATGCCATTATTCTTGAGCGTCCAACTCTTCCCACCGTTCGTGCTCTTGTAAACGCCGCGGCCAAACGCAGTCACATATAATGTGCGCGCATCTACGGGGCTGGTCGGATCAAGAAGAATGTGCGTCGCCGCCGATTGCTCCATTCCCTCATTCGATTTCGTCCACGTTTTGCCCCCATCCTGGCTGATGCAAACTCCTCCTCGATATTTTGAAACGCTGGTATGCCGCCACATTTTTGGACGCGGCAAATCGTGCGTCCAGCTATTCACGCTCCACGCGCGCCCTCGAACCGCTAGATCGAACACAATCCAATAGGTAGTATTCCTCCAATCGCGCGGCACTCCGTCCGTGGAACTCGTCCAGGATTTTCCTCCGTCCTCGCTGCGAAACAATCCAATGTCCGTAGTCGAAATGAACTGGCGGTTGTCATCGAACGGATCGAAGTGATAGCCATACGAAGTCGTTACATCGAGGCCGGTGCTAGTCCAGCCGCCATCATTGGATTTCTGAGAGTAAACCGCATTCCAAGTTGCGCCGCCGTCCGCGGTCTTCATAGTTCTCCCTAGATCAGTTGCGTACGCAAGATTTGGGTCCTGATTGGCCACCGAAAGCGTCAGCGGATTCTCGCCCCAATCCGAACCGAATTTTTCCGTGATCCAGGCATCATGAATATTTGCTCCAGGCTTACCCGCTTTGTCGATGTCTTCCTTCCATACGGGCGTCCAGTCGTGTCCGGTGTCGTTTGTCTTAGCGACCCCCATGTATTTCAATCCGCCATCTTCGAGGTCTCGATAGGAGACGTAAGCCGTCTCGGGATGCAACAGGCTCGTGGCAATGGCGCGCAGCTTCACGTCACCCTTGCCAAACTGCACTTTGCGCCAGTTCGCGCCCGAATCGTCTGACACAAAGGCAGACTCGTCCGAAATTGCATAGAAGACCGGAGTACCCTGCGCTGTAAAACCTACAGAAATGTCGCTGATTTTCTTTCCGGAAGGAACTGAAATGCTCTTCAGGCCGGAAGCACTCCAAACAGCGATAAAGTCCGAGCCGACAACAACCACATTCTTCTGCCCTTCCGAAGACGTCCAATTAACAAAAGCTTTCAACGCGAATCCGGAGAGGTCACTTAACTTTGTCCAGCTCCCGCCGCTGTCGCGGGAAATGAACAGTCCGAACACTCCTTTGGTTCGGTCGCCTGCCGCGGCGTAGAAAAGTTTGGAATTGCCTGGATCAATGGCCATGGCAGAAATGTTGCCGAGTGGGTCCGGATCCGCAATCAGGTCTTCATCCGAATGGTCCGAACTCATTTTTATACCCTTAACCCTCCCGGGGTTTGGATAAATCAACTTCCAAGTCTCGCCGTTGTCCTCGCTTCGCCAAAGGCCGGTGGACTTTACATAGATGACGTTCTTGTCGGATGGATCAAAGACGAAAAACTCTGCCACACCCCGCAGGTTGAACATTCGCCAGGACTGCCCTCCGTCATGCGTGATGTAGGCACCGGTCATATCGCAAGCGACCAGCACGGTGTTGGGATCATGCGGGCTGACTTGCGGACGGAACATGGCACCACCCCCGCCGGGTCCAATGATTTTGAAATCGCCGGGTCGTTGTGAGAAAACAGCCGTCGCCAGAACGAATACCAGAGAAAATCGAAGCAAGAGCCGGATCATGGGTAGACTTCCGCCTGAAATTGGGTTGAGCGGAACGTTTTTGTCAGAAATGACTGACAGTGTCAACCACCATTTCTGATACCAAAGAAATATTTCTGTAATGACGAATATTGTTTCTGATTCTGTTGGAATCGAGGCTCATTCGATCAAGTCGTCAGTTTCAAAAGTCGGGCGGCATTCTCGTAATATACCTTTTTAAGGATGCCGTCGGGCAGGCCGATTCCATAGATTCTCCACCGGCCTTGCGGTGGAACAGGTGCTGGGGCGTAGTCGAAGTATTCATCTTCTGTTTCAAGGAATCGATAGTAGATTTCGTAGAGTTCATCGCCGAAGATCTGCTGTGGCGTGTCCGTTCCGTTTGGAACAGCATCGGTGCCAAAAAGAATACGATCCTGATATTTGTCAAAGAACTTGCGAGACATGCGAGGCTGTCTGCCCAATTCACCAACTCGCGCCGCCATTTCGACCGCCATGTTCGGAAAGCGATCCATACATTCACTTACGTAAGGAAGATTCTCCGCATTGTTACCCACGTGCAGCACAATGAATTGTGTTTTCGGATGCTTCGCGAGAACTCTGTTTCGCGCCTCCAGCAATTCGCTGTTACTGGGAAAGTCTTTGCCGTGAAAGGACCAATCGGGGTGGTTATTCAACTCTTCAAACCGTTCGTTGGTATTGTCGGTCGGCAAGAAGAAGGCTTCCGGATCGGACACGTGAATGGCCACGGGAATGCCTAACGAACCGCAGGCTTCCCACATGGGGTCGAACCGTGGATCATCGATTTTGACCAGGCGGCCTTCGGAGATATTTTCTCGAAGATAGAGTCCCAGCGTTTTTAGTATCTTCACACCGCGAGCACCCGCGCGGTGCGCGCGTGCAATTTCATCTGCCTGGAATTGGGGATAACTCGGTTGATTCGCATGATCCCAGGTGGGCTCTGTGAACGTCAGAAATCGGTCGGGGTGTGGTTGCTGAAACGTATGAATAGCTTCTTCAAGCCCCTTACCGGAACCGCCGGTCAAATTCACCATGATGCGAACATTCTTGCGATCCATGACTGGAAGCAGCGTTTCCGGTGTTGCGAGAAAATCCATCTTTTCGCCAGTGCCGACTCCGTTCACGGATTTGGCGCGAATCGAAAGATGCGCATGAATATCGATTACCGGATAGCGAGAACGCGGAACTTTGGTTTCGGGAACGTGAAGCATGCTCTTCGGGCGAAAGTCCGCAAGATCCAATTTCATCTTGCCGGCTCCTTCGGGAGACTTTAGCTGCGCACCCCATGCAGGAGACGGCAACGCGCCACCAATCGCAGCCGAACCCACGCTCTCCAGCCAGCGCCTGCGATTGAGTGTGCCCACATGTTCCTCCTGAACTGGTTTCCGCCGGCATACTGCATTTTTCTGAGATTTTGAGCTGCTTACTTTTTATTTTTTTCTACATCGTTTACTTTCGATCGCCAGAGTGGCATAAATTCCTTGCCAATTCAAACATCACGAAATCTTTGGCACATTTTCCTCGGAAGCGCGGTCAAAACTAATCCGATGACGACCTCTCGCATCAGCTCCATTTGTTTTTCAGCCCTGGTAATTCTTGGCCTGCGCGCCGTCATGTTCGATTTCGGCCGTTCACTTGCAGCCCAGGGCGAAGATCAATATTTAAGCAGCACGGAGACTTCCGCGAAATATTCAGCCGCGGATTTCGCCACCGATGGAAATCTCTCAAAGAAAGTGTGGAAGAACGCCAGTTGGACCGAGTTCAACCACGATGCGACGGGAAAAATTGGAAATCCGACCGTCCGTACTCGCGTTGCTGCGGCTTGGACCGACCGGTACATCTACTTTGCTTTCTCCGCTCACTACCTTTCACTGAACACCTACGAAGGCGAGGACATCGACAAGGAACGCTGGGAACTATGGAATCGCGATGTAGTGGAAATCTTCCTGAACCCGCAGCCCGCACGGATAACCCACTACTATGAATTTGAAGTCGCTCCTAACAACCAATGGATTGATCTTGAAATCGAGAAAAAGAAAACTCCGTTCAACGATGCCTCCTGGAATTCAGGATTTGAGCACGCAACGCGGATCGATACGAAACATCACTTGTGGTTTACCGAGATGCGGATCCCGCTTTCCTCTTTGGGTGTGAGCGCAATTCATAATGGCGATCTTTGGCGAGTCAATTTCTTCCGAGCAGCTGGACACGGACGAGACGACCATCGAGTCTTTCTTGCATGGAGTTCGATTCCGCAAGGTGGCACTTTCCATGTGCCAAATCGCTTTGGGATTCTCCGCCTCGTGAAATAGCTTTTGCAAAACTAGTTTTTTTGCTGAATGTACGCGCCGCCCGGCACAAGAAACGGAATGGGCCATGACTCCTGTTTTTTCTCCACAAGTTCCCGCCATTTCACCAGCACCGAATCAGGTTCGCCAAGAAGTCTTACGTGCGGCATAACTTCCGCGATCGCCGCCGCAACCGTGTAAGCCATTCCCGGTGCGTCAACTCCAATGACCCTCGCTCCAAGTTTCTCTTCGGCAAAGCGTTTCACAATTTCCGCGTCGTCAATCATCTGATAGAAGTACGGACGTCCCGACAGGAGCGAGTTATAAACGTAGTTCGCGAGCACGCCCGAGAGCGGATTCATGTATGCGTGATCGAAGTCCAGGTTTCCCAGAAGCGGATCGTCGGGAGAAACTGCGGTGTATGGCATGCGCGTTTCGCCAAGTCCTCGAAAATCGAAAGTGACAATGCCGTATCCGGCAAGAAGGAGCTTCTCAAGTTGCTGCCAATCCGAAGCGTCCGCCTTTCCCGTGCCCTTAAACCACAACAGAACATCTCCCTGCTTGTTCGATGTTTTGTGGATGTACAGCAAAGGCATGGCAAGCAACCGGCTATGGCGCAGCAAATATTTTTCGATTTGAAAGTCGCCTGATTTCGCGCTGCCTTCCGTTGTCCAAGCGATCTGGTTTTCTCCGGTAGGGGCGCCGCTGAACTCGCTAACGGTCCACTTTTCGAAGTCGGGCACGCCGGATTCTTGATATTGCGCCGAAAGGCTCTTCTCCGGAGATTTCTTGCGATCCACGTAATACTCGCGGATGACCTCCATTAATGAACGTGCATCACTCTCGTCGAGCATGACTTGTCCGGAGCGCGTGCAAAGCAGATCCTTATCCGGCAGTTCTTTTGCAGCAAGTAGTCCGCGACGCGGCGGCATTCCGTTGAAACGATCCAGAAAACCCAGTGCGGCTTCCTGATTTTCGTCCGAATATTGATGCCCGTGATAGCCTTCCGCCATGCCTATCCGGTCCGCGTGGTGAAATTGCTCATAAATCCTTTGTGCTTCCCGGAAAGTCTTGCGCGCGCCTTCAATCGGAAAAAAGTCCAGGACAGCCGAGGCAATCATCACGGGTCTCGGGTACATCAGAAGCAATAATCCAGTGTGGCCAACCTTGTTCGAAAGGATGCCAAAGAGATCTTGTTCAGGATCGCTGTCCGGGTCTACGAAAATACGATTCGCCATACGCATGGGCATCGAGCTGATGTAACAGGAAGGCACCACCACCTTAATGCGAGGATCAAGCGCTGCGATTAACGTCGCCTGCGTGCCGCCGCCACTCGTCCCGGTAATGCTGATTCGTTCGCCGTCCACATCGGGGCGCGTCAGAAGGTAATCTACGGCCCTCATTCCATCCCAAATCTCCCAGCGCGCCAGATTGGCGCCTACAAGATACGCAAGATTGCCCATCACCGCATGTTCGGCGCATACCAGGTTGTAGCGGCTCTTGCCATCCTTTGCGTCCCAAAATTGGCTGCGCTCGCCTTGGCCAACAGGATCCCACGCAATCACGACGTATCCGCGGCTCGCCAGTCTTTGACTCAGAACTTGATAGTGAATTTTCCCGTTGGTCGCATGACCCGCGGGAACCAGCACCGCGGGATGTTTCTTGGAACGATCGTCGGGCACATACACCAGTGCCGTGACATAGACTCCAGGGAGGCTTTCGAAAATCAGCTTTTCAATGGAAAAACCTTCCATCTGAACCTTGCCGGTGATTCGGGCGCGAAGATCCGTTTTGTGATCCGGCAAGCCACCAATCATTTCCAGCAGGCGCTCCCGCATCTGTTTCTGGAGCCGCTGCAAGTCTTCCTCGGTCCGGATTGACTCCCAGATTCTCTGCTGAGCTTCGTCCTGTCTCCACGCTTGATCCAACTGATATTGCAGGAATGGAGTGATGCGCGGTCCAGGTTTCGGTTCCTTCAGAACTTCGAACGCATCAACTTGAGGAACATTCTGCGCGGAGGAACCAGGCAAAACGAGGAATGCCAAGAGTAACGAAGCGAGACCGAAACGCAGCTTATGGCCTTGGTTATGGCAATGGTTCACTATTTTTCACCGTCAGCGAACCCAACGCGTACCATCCATCTTCCTGCCGTCCTTCGATGGCAAATCGTATCGCGGGGACGCCGCTTCTCGGATCGAGCATGGCAACCCGCACATCGTAATTGTTCTCGCCAAGATCTTCAGGAATGTAGACCGAGCCGTCAAACACTGCATCGCCGGGAAGCCATTTGCGCACGTCCACCGGAATGCGGATGCGCGCCGACTTTTGCGACGAGCGCAATTCCAGTACGAGGTCGTACTCGCTGTACACGGGAGCTACTCCGTCATTCAGCCACCACATGTGCACGGGCATCATCGTGCCAGACTTCACGGTCTTGTTGTATTCCAGTCGCCGCAGAATGAAGCGGTACCCTATTTTTTTCTGGAATTCTTCGAATTTTGCTTTCCATTCGTTCGGAATCGGTGACGACTTGATATTTACCGTGCTCACGTGCCAGCGCAATCCCTGCGCGAGAATGTAATCGGCGTCATAGCCGCGTTCTTTCCAGCCGGGCACGGTATAGCAGGTTTCGAGCGAGACAGGGCTTCTTTGCCAGATGTCTTGAATTCCGGTCCGCACGATTTGTTGTGGATAGATTTCCAGCATTTCCGCCGGAAAATAGGGATCTGTCGAGCTGACACGCATGTCGCCCCAACAATCCAGACGCCAGCCAGCGCCTCGCTGTGTACCGTAGGCCAGCGCCTCGGGCTCATCGAAGTTCATCAGCAGCGGCGTGTGTTTGAATGCATCCAACCAAATGTCGATGAGCGCCTTCTGAAATGGAAACGCCGGCATGTACGGACTCCAGCCTTCGCCCCAGTAACCGACAGAAGAAATATCGACGCTTTCCAAAAATGGATTGCCGTCATAGCGCCTGCCCGCTTCGGCGACCAACTCGCTCCAATATTTCAAGTACAACGGATCGGAAAAGTCTGGCTGCCAGATTTTGCCGTCTTTGTCGGAGTCTTTGTTCGCGCGTCTTGCTCCGGATTTCCGAAACCATTCAGGCAGTGGGTCTTCATTCGAATAGGGCATCAGACGGATGGCAAGCTTTTGTCCGTGTGCACGTGCCTCCGCTATCGCGAGATCGACGATTGCCCAATTGAATTTCCCAGGCTCTGGCTCGAGCACATTCCAATACCAACGGCAATATGACACGGACGTTTCAGGAAAATCCGGGCGTGTAGCCGCTTCGGGCAATTTCGTGACGGGTCCGACTTCCGACCATTTCAGTGGCGGGTTTGGTTCCTGTCCGTTGAAGCGCTGGAACGTGGTGATTCCCATGCCCGGGTTGACGAGCACATCGTGAATTTCCTTCGGCCTTACAACAACCACATTTCGCTGGGCTTCGGTTGTGCTGGCGGCAAAAATACCGATGAGCAACCAAAGGCCGAGAGAAACAAAAATGGTAGCGAACCGTCGAGGCGCATGTTGTGACATAGATTCTTGACTAAAGTGGCTGCGTTTCGTTTTCTTTCCTTATTCTCCGTTTGCTTTCGCCAATTTAAATAATTCTCTCCCAATGGGTTGTCAATACTTTCCCAAATCCTACGCGAAAAGATGATGTGATGCTTCGGCGGATTAAACCACCCGTGAGGTTGGTAGGGGCGGTGGGATCGAAAATTGAATCTACCTGCACAAGTCCTGAGTTGCCAAAGGCGTAGCGCCGCTGCCCTTCCCCCAATTGGTGTCAAATGGTGTCAGTCTTGAACGGTTCGCTAGGTTTTAGCAGTCTACGTAGGATGAACTGGAGTCACTTGCGCTAGCGTGATGGCCCAATCATTGCCTTGAGGAATGAGGACCATACTCATCCTGTGCATCCAGACCGGCTCTAGGCTGGCGAGGATTGCGTACAAAACGCCCATTCCTCTTAGACTAGATTGCTGGGGTTTGTGGTACTGGAAGATATGACTGATCGACCGTGCCGACCAAATCGCTTAGAAAAATACTGCCGGAGAGACGTGAAAGCGCTGACTAAGCTTTTCCATCTGCTGTCTGTTCAATTGCCGCTTTTCCTTCAAAATCAAGGACACAATACTCTCGCCACCCAGGTCGTCCGCAAGGTCCTTTTGTCGGAGTCCGTTGGCATCTATTAATTCCCTTAGGACATCGACGCCCGAAGCCTTTTCGATAGTGAATTGCTTCGCTTCGTAGTTCGCGATCAAGACGACCAGCAGTTTGGCCGTTTCTGTTTCTTCCGCGCTTCGATGTGCTTTGCGTTGTAGTTCCAGAAGCCTCTGAATATAGGCTTCGTGCTGCTCACGGGACGCAATGATCTTCGGAGCCTCCGCTTTGACAAGATATTTGGCTGGCAGTCGTTCAGCAATAACTATCGAACTCGGTCCAGGCTGTTCAGTTGATTCAGCTCGGTAGCCTTGACTTCAACTGACTTGCGCCCTACGATTCTACATCGCTGACGCTTCCTCCCTAGGAATTGCCCGATGAGCCACTGCATGCGCATTCTCGCCCTGCTGGCGCTCGCGACCTCACTTCTGGTGCCAGTCACAGCGGCGCAGAAGCCCCCGGCTCCGTCACCTCCGCCCCCACCTCCGCGTTCCAACCCACCGAACAATCCTACGACTCCCCTTCCCAGGGGTGTGGACCCAAGTCAACTAAAAGAAAATCTTGTGATGTTTCTCTTGGGGCGCGTTGCAACCAACGATGACACACAGGTTCCAAACGACCTGTTGGTTGAGCGGGTTTGCAACGCCAACGTACGTCAGCAAGTGTATGCATCTCCCCGCGGCGATTTCAGCATGCACTTGGGGTCGAGGACCGATTCCTTCGTTGACGCTAGTGGCAACCCGACTTCGCGGTATGGCCAGGCTAACAAAGACTCAGAGATGGGCATTCCACTACGCGAGTTGAAGAATTGTGAGCTACGCGCCTCGGCCTCTGGCTTTCACTCCAAGGTCATCAGCCTTGCCGGCCTCGATACCTCCCTCGGTAACGTTGATGTGGGCGTCATCGTCGTGCAGAGGAGCAAGAAGATTCATGGTATGACGCTGAGCGCCACCGCTTACAAAGCGCCGAAAGATGCCAGAAACGCCTACGAGAAAGGCATCGAAGCCGAGTGGGACGGCAAACTTGCCAATGCACGCAAACATTTTGAAACTGCAGTAGGGATCTACCCCAGTTACACGAGCGCTTGGTTTCAGTTGGGGAACGTTTTGCGGAAAGAAAACGAGAAGGATGCGGCTCGCAAAGCGTATGCGCAAGCCACCACGATTGACAGCAAGTTTGTGCCGCCCTATTTCTCGCTCGCGTCCATGGCCTACGAATCAGGAAACTGGAGCGAGGTCCTTAATCTTACTAGGCACATCTTGGAACTCGATCCGTTGAGATACGCCAATGCCACCGGTTACATTCTGGACCTTGATCCGTTGGATTACGCCGAGGTCTATTTCTATAACGCCGTCGCAAATTACAACCTCACCAAGATCGAAGACGCTGAAAAGAGTGCTCTCATGGCAGAGCGTCTGGACGTGCGTCCGCGTTTTCCGGAACTACATCTCTTACTGGCTGAAATCTTTGCTCGAAAAAACAAGTACGCCCTTGCCATCTCGGAGATAAAAACTTACTTGGAGTCAGCTCCGCATGCGAAAAATGGGGATCAGGTCCGGGAGCAATTGGCAAAGCTGGAGAAGCTGAACGGCTCAAACTGACGCGGCGTTCTTTCTCCGCAAAATCGCACTCTCACGCGCCAATCTGTGGCAAAAGGGGGATCGGGACAGACGCAATTGCATGGAATCATCAATCGTTATTACGAAGGCTTTGCGCGTGTTCCAAAGACTGGGAGTCGGCTTCGGGCCCAATTTCGCGGCGCGGATAGCAAGCCGACGGCTGTCTAAACGAACTCGCTTACTTTCTTAACGGCACCGGAGCGTGTGGATAGCGTTAGCTGCTGCTAAAATCGTGGACTTTCCATTGAAAAGGACGAAACTCGGCAAGTCGCAGAAAATCTCTTGCGTTCGAGGTGATCACAGTGATCCCCAGGCGGGCGGCGCTCATTGCAATCAGCGCATCATTCGTCAGTCGGCCCTTTCCAATTTTCTCGTAATCATACTTGGCGGCTAAACGGGCCAGCACTTTGCCGGTCTGGGTCCAGTCGTTGAGGTTCGGTACTAGAATTCGCCTCGCCTTCTCGAAGTCACGCTCGAATCGTTCCAATACGTGCCGACCGCGAGGGGCAATTCCGTCGTATAGCTCTTCGAGTACGACCGCACTCAGCCAAATCGGCGAGTCGACGGCCAACCGTCTCAGCGATGGGGCGGCCTTGTCTCCAGTTCGTAAAGCGGTAATGTAAATGGAAGAGTCGAAGAGGACCGGCTGCATCTACTTGTCCAATGTGCCGTATGCGTCCCTTATAGCGACGCCGCTTTTGACGAAGCGGTCGTTCGCTTCTACCGTCAGCCGGTTTCTCACGTGTTCGGTGATGACGACGTCGAGCGCACGCTCGATAGTTTCCGTTTCTGTCTCTGCCCGCAACGCCCTCTGGGCGCGCTTTAACTTCCCCGCGTCTAATTGAAAATGCTTGTGGGACCTCGTCTTAGCTAAGGCCATACGCTCATCCTCCTATTTTGAGCATAGCACGTATGTTCACAATATGGAAGTTTATGAACATACGGCTTCTCTTCCCTCAACGTTCTCACGGAAAAAGTAAGAAACAAAGTTTGGCCGAAACTATTCCGTCCTCGAATCCTCATTGTCTTTCCCTGCTTCTGAATCAATTCCGCCCCCGTTGGACCCCTCTACTTAATTAAGGAACATCGAAACGGGGAAAAGTAAGAAAGAATTTTGAACTTTTTGGGTGGCCCTAGCCCGGATAGGGATTTCGGGCGCAAGCCTCTATTTATATAAGGAACATCGAGAAGGGAAAAAAGGAGAAAGAATCTTACCGCTGCCCTTTTTCCAATTGGTGTCAAATGGTGTCAAATCCCATTCCAATTGGAGCCTACGGCGCCCAGAGGTGGTTTGTCCGACACTGCTACGCCACCCACTTCATTGCCAGTTTCTTGCGCTTCTTCGCGCAGTCGAGCAGATACAGATCGATTAGCTTCTGGTAAGGCAGTCCCGTCTCTTCCGCTAGTCCTTTGAAATAATCAACGACCTCGGGACTCAAGTTGATGCCCACAGCCTTTTTCTTGCTTGGGTACGGGTTCTTCAGTTCCTTTAACTTGGAAAAACTATATTCCTTCTTCATAAAAGCGCACCTCTTTTCTGGTTGCCTTACGCGCGGAAATGATTCTGACCTCGGAATCAGAGTTCCTATAACAATGAACTACCACTAAGATTCTTGCCGCGGAACTCATACCAAGCAGGATGAACCGATCCTCGTGCTCGGAATGCTCCGGATCATAAAACAGGCGTCCGTGTGGATCGCCGAAAACGCTCTGGGCTTCTTCGAACCAGATCCCGTGCTTGGTGCGATTGCCTTTGTTCTTCCTTTCGTCCCAATCGAACCGCAACATATCTAGATGATATCTAGATGCGAGAATTATATCAAGTCAGAAGCGTCCCGGAAACTTACCCTATGGCGGCGGAAAACCTCGGAACGATAGGATGGTAGGGGCGGTGGGGATCGAAACTACGACTGTATAGGAAATAAAGGAGTTTTGCGGAGCACCCTGGCCTTGTAAGTAACTGAAAGGAAAGGAGCGGAATTCTTAGTGCCCCCTAATTGCCCTAAAAAATCTACAGTGAAGCTGGCACAAAGTGACCTGCCCCGCATTTTGAGACAGCCGCGAAGTTGAATCCGAGAAGCTGTGACCTGCCCCGTATTTTGAGACAGCCGCGAAGTTGAATCCGAGAAGCTGTGGACGGTCCTCGGGCCGATTTTTCCGGCCTTCTGCGGCCTAAAGTAAC
>Ga0210406_10002438_pt1 | contig 21246 bp, 16 predicted proteins | sample IncBWC30MmetaG_FD_155454 | JGI IMG/M metagenome (GOLD analysis project Ga0210406, IMG submission 155454) | Forest soil microbial communities from Barre Woods Harvard Forest LTER site, Petersham, Massachusetts, United States - Inc-BW-C-30-M | ecosystem: Environmental > Terrestrial > Soil >... | reverse complement strand
AGATAGGAAAAAGATAACGCAGAGACGCAGAGTGCGCAAAGTTGGGAACGCAGAGAAGAGTGGGGATGAGCGAGAAGATAAAGAAGGCTACGCGGCATACGAATCAGAACGAGGGATTGATATTTGAGAAGTCGTCGCCGGGAAAGCGGGCGTTTGAGTTGCCGCCGCTGGATGTGCCGGCGGTGGATCCGGTGAAGGCGCTGGGCGAAGCACACCGGCGCGGGGGTGTGGACGGGTTTCCGGAAGTGAGCGAGATTGAGGTGATCCGGCACTTCACACGGCTTTCGACCTGGAACTACGCGATTGATTTGGGGATGTATCCGCTGGGTTCGTGCACGATGAAATACAACCCGCGGGTGAATGAGTTTGTGGCGCGCCTGGGTGGGATTGCGACAGAACACCCTTATCAGCCGCAGGAGCTTTCGCAGGGTTGCTTGAAGGTGCTGCAACTGCTGGAAAAGTGTTTGCTCGAAATTACCGGCATGGACGCGATCACACTGCAGCCGGCAGCGGGGGCGCAGGGCGAATTGACGGGGTTGCTGCTGATTCGCGCGCATCATGAGAAGAATGGAAATCCGCGGAAGAAGGTCTTGATTCCGGACTCCGCGCACGGAACGAATCCGGCCACGGCAGTGATTGCGGGCTATGAAGTAGAAAACATCAAGTCGAATGCCGAAGGGCAGGTGGACTTGGCGAAATTGCGCGAGCAGGTGACGGAAGACGTGGCCGCGCTGATGCTGACGAATCCCAGCACACTGGGAATTTTTGAGCAGCAGGTGCCGCAGATTGCCGAGATTCTGCACGCGAAGGGCGCGCTGCTCTATATGGACGGCGCGAACATGAATGCGCTGACGGGCGTGACGCGGCCGGGTGATCTGGGCGTGGACGTGATGCACCTGAATTTGCACAAGACGTTTTCGACGCCGCACGGTGGCGGTGGGCCGGGCGCGGGTCCGGTGGCGATGAAGAGAGTGCTGGAGCCGTACCTGCCGACGCCGGTGCTGGTGGAAAAAGAGGGCGGCAAGCTGGCTCTGGATTTTAACCGCAAGCAGAGTGTTGGCCGGGTGAAGGCGTTCGTGGGAAATTTTGGCGTGCTGGTGCGGGCGCTGGCGTACATTTTGGCTTACGGGCCGGGAGTGCGGCAGGCGACGGAAGACGCGGTTGTGAATGCAAACTACATTCGCAAGGGGCTGGAAGGCGTGTTTGACTTGCCGTACACGAAGCCATCGATGCACGAGGTGGTGTTCAGCGACGCGATTCAGAAGCGGAATGGCGTGAACACGATGGATATCGCCAAGCGGCTGATTGATTATGGATTTCACCCGTACACGACGGCGTTTCCGCTGATTGTGCCGGGGGCGCTGATGATTGAGCCGACGGAATCGGAGTCGAAAGAAGAACTGGATTTGTTTGTGGAGGCGATGAAGTCGATCGCGAAAGAGGCGGCGGAGACGCCGGAGTTGGTGAAGACGGCGCCGCATACCACGCGCGTGCGAAGATTGGATGAAGTGGGAGCGGCACGGAAGCCGGTATTGCGGTGGAAGGCGGGAGCGAAGCGGAGCGAGGCGGCGGATTAAAGAGAAGAAGTAGAACAGAGAGCGCTGAGTGGAAGCCCGGGAACGCCAATCTCCCGATTGGCGTTCCCGCAGCGAAGAGCACAGCCAGGAATGGCTGTGCCACAAGAGAAGAAGGCGGCGTAAAGCCGCCCCTACACTTCGGAAGCAGAACAAGCAGACAACTTAAGATGGGTATGACGTTGAGTGCACTGGTGTGCATGGATCACACGATTCCCTTCCCTGGGGCTGGTAGACTTTGGCTAGGGGGGACGGAAACGGGTTGGCGATGCTATGAGCGCTGCGATTGACGCGTGGTTGCCCAAATCAGTTTTACTGCTGCGCGGATATAATTTTGAAACATTTACGGCGGACTTGATCGCCGGTGTGACTGTGGGGCTGGTGGCGCTGCCGCTGGCGATGGCGTTTGCCATTGCGTCGGGAGTTTCGCCGCAGGCGGGGATTTACTGCGCGATTGTTACCGGATTCCTGATTTCCGCTCTGGGCGGATCCAAAACACAAATCGGCGGGCCGACGGGGGCTTTCGTCGTCGTCGTACTAGGGATTATTTCAAAATACGGCTTGGACGGCTTGTTTACGTGCACGATGCTGGCCGGGTTGATTCTGGTGATTATGGGTGCCACGGGCCTCGGCAGCATGGTGAAGTATTTTCCGCGGCCAGTGGTGGTGGGTTTCACGAACGGCATCGCCATCCTGATTGCCAGCACGCAGATCCGGGATTTGTTCGGGCTGCGGATGGAGCATGTGCCCGGCGACTTTTTCAACCGCATGGGTGCGATTGCCGAGAATTTTCACACGCTGAACTGGATCGCGACGTTGGTGGGATTTGCTTCGCTGGCGGTGATGATTATCTGCGCGAAGTTTTTCAAGCGGATTCCGGGCGCGATTCTGGTGTGCTTCGGGGCGACAGCAGCGGTGGCAATTTTTCATTTGCCGATTGAGACGATTGGAACGCGGTTTGGCGGAATCCCGAGTGGATTGCCGCATTTTGCGGTGCCGAGGCTCCAGCCTCAATTGTTGCTGCATCTGCTGTCACCGGCGATCACGGTGGCGATGTTGGGGGCGATTGAATCTCTGTTTTCGGCGGTGGTATCGGACCGCATGAGTGGCGATAAGCACAATCCGAACGTGGAGTTAATCGCGCAAGGAGTCGCTAACCTCGCTTCTCCCCTGTTTGGCGGATTGCCGGCAACCGGCGCGATTGCCAGAACCGCGACGAATGTGCGGGCGGGTGCGAGGACACCGGTGGCCGGGATCATCCACGCGCTGACGCTGCTGGCAGTGATTCTTTTCGCTGCGCCGCTTGTGAAAAATGTTCCGTTGGCGGCTTTGGCGGGGATTCTGCTCATGGTCGCCTACAACATGGGCGACTGGCGGGAAATTCCGGAAATTTTGAAATTGAGCAAAGCGGATATCAGCGTTTGGGTGCTGACGTTGACGCTGACGGTGGTGGCGGACCTGACGCTGGCAGTGGAAGTGGGAGTGATTCTGGCGGCGTTCAGTTTTATCCGGAAGATTTCGCTGACCACGACGGTATCGAAGGTCACCGACGATTACATCGAGGATGGGCGCGCGCACATTTTGCAGGATAAGGACATTCCGGAGTACGCGGCGGTGTACCGGATTCACGGCCCGTTTCTGTTCGGCGTGACCGATAAAATCGCGGAGGTCACAGAAAACGTCAAGGCGCTGCCGCCGATTGTGATCGTGCGGCTGCGCAACATGACGGCGATTGATGCCACGGGGATTGCGGCGCTGGAAGAGCTGGCGGAAATTTTGCGGGCAAATGGACGGGCGATGCTGGTGTGCGGGGCGCGGCCGCAGCCCGAAGCGCTGATGCGAGAGGCCGGATTTGAGCGGCACATCGGGGCGGAAAACATTTGCGCGAATATTGAGGAAGCGTTGAAGAGGGCGGAGGAGATACATAAGAGCGGCGTGGTAGTTGGGTAGGAGCGGCCCGCCTCGCAAGGCGGGCCCTACGAGGGAAGATCCCAGGCTGAAGCCTGTGCTACTGGCTGGGCCACCCTTCCTTCGTCAGGGCAAGCACTGAGGGTGGCGGCTACATTGGTAATGCGAAAGCGTTGGCGCTTTTCACCGCTTGGACATCTGTTGTTCTCCATTCCGTAACACTGGCTCTTTAAGCTCCCAGTGGGATTCATTCCAGTCCCCGAATCGCGCATACAGGGATTGCACTCCAAGGAGAAATTTATGAAGAAGCAGTTAGTAGTGGCTGCCCTTTCGCTCGGGCTGCTGGGACCGGCTCTGGCCGCTCCGGCAAGAGCCAATGACGGTTGGGGCGGAAAAAAGAAAATCAAGCACGTTCTGCTGGTCAGCGTGGATGGCATGCACGCGCTCGACGTGGCGAATTACGTGAAGAATCATCAGGGATCGGCGCTGGCGGAGCTGGCGGGACACGGGATTACCTATTCGAATGCACGAACGCCGGCGAATTCGGATTCGTTTCCGGGATTGCTGGCGCTGGTGACCGGCGGGTCGCCGCTAAGCCACGGGTTGTTTTATGACGTGAGCTATAACCGGGGAATTTTCGATCCGGCGAACACGTCGTGCCAGGGGCAGCCGGGAAACATGCAGGTGTTCGACGAGAGCATCGACGTGTATGACTCGAACAATGTTTCGGAAAACGTGATCGACCCGGCGAAGCTGCCGCGTTTCATCAACGCGCAGGGCAAGTGCGCGATCTTTTTCCCACACAACGCGATGCAGAGCAACACGATTTTCGAAGTGATCAAGGCCGAGGGCGGGCGCACCGCCTGGGCGGACAAGCATCCAGCGTACGACATCGTGAACGGACCTTCGGGCAAGGGCGTGGATGATTTGTTCACGCCGGAACTGACCAACGCGCCTGGATTCGACAACACGGTTAGCGTGGTCTGCACGGCGAACAACGACGAACTGAAAGTGCAGGCGATTCTGAATGAGATCAAGGGCCTGACACACGACGGCTCGAAGAAGGTAGGCGTTCCTGAAGTTTTCGGAATGAACTTCCAGGCGGTCAGCGTCGGACAGAAGCTGGAGATCGACAACAAAGCCGGCGGGTGCACGGCGGATACCGATTCAACCACCAACGGACAGCCGGGCGGCTATCTGGATGGCAGCGGGACACCGACGGCGGTGCTGAGCTTCGGCTTGAACTACGTGGATGGCGCGCTCGGCAGAATGATCAAAGGGTTGAAAGCCGCGGGGATTTACGACTCGACGCTGTTCATCGTGAGCGCGAAGCACGGGCAATCGCCGATCAATCCGGTGAAGACGAACAAGCCGGGACATTTCGCGGACCTGGTTGCAGCGCTTCCGGGCGCCAGCACCGACCCCGGCGCTCTGGCAATCGCAAGTGCGAATAACTGCGCAACAGGGCCGTGCGGGTTCGTGCAGGACGACGACATCGCGCTGATCTGGCTTGGCGATCAAAGCAAGGCGGCGGCAGCGGCGGCGTTTTTGAACGCGAACGCCAATGCCCTGTTCATCGACGAAGTGATGGCGGGCGAGGAGATCAAGCTGAAGTTCCGCGATCCGCTGACCGATACGCGGACACCGGACATTCTGGTGCAGCCGATCTATGGAACGATTTATACCACATCAACGGCGAAGAATGCGGAGCACGGCGGGTTCAGCTTTGGGGATACGAATGTTGGGTTGATCGTATCGAATCCGGAGTTAGGCGCGCGCGTGGTGAAGACGCCGGTGGCGACGTCACAAGTGGCGGCCACTTTGCTCCAGGCGCTGGGGATTGATCCAGGCGGGCTGGATGCGGTGCGGAAGGAAGGGACGGAAGTGCTGCCGTTTGGTTCGGAGCGGGACGGGGAGTAACTGAAATAAGCAGGAAGGAAGAATAGAGGCGCCGTTTGGTTTTGCGGCGCCTTTTTATTTTTGGAAGTCTGAGAAATCGAAGAGCACAGCCAGGAATGGCTGTGCCACAAGGGCAACAAAAAACCGCACCCCGGTTTCGGGGTGCGGTTTTCGGATGGAGTGCTGGACCGAAACTTTTAGCGGGCTAGGCGCGGCGTGGGCTCGGGTGGGAGTTGGACGCCGGGAGCTTCGACGGGGCGGCCGCCGCGGGCTTGCATGGCCTTGGCAGCGACAACGGGATCGGGACGCCGCGCGGGAATCGCGACGTTTTCACCTTCGCGAACGAAGTGAAGATGATCTTCGCTGGGTTCCCAGTCGATGCAGATCATGTCGCCGAGACGAACCTGGTCGGTGGCGAGAAGATTGGCCATCGGATAGACGACGTGGCGTTCGATGGAGCGCTTCAGGTGACGGGCGCCGTAACGCTGGTCGGTGCCTTCCTGCAAAAGAAAATCGCGACCGTTGGTGGTGACGCGGAAAAGAAACTGGCCCTTGGCAGTTTCGAGGACGCGCTGCTGGACCATGGCGAGCTCGATGTCCAGAACCTGCTCGAGCTGCTTGCGATGGAGCGGATGGAAAACGACGAGCTTGTCGAGACGGTTCATGAATTCGGGCGAGAACTTGCGGCGAGCCGCTTCGACGGCGGTGCGCTGAACTTTTTCGTCTAGATTGGCGGCGGGTGTTTCGCCGGCCTTGACGAAGCCGTAGCCGCCACCCATGAGTTCGGTGATTTCGCCACCGCCGAGGTTGGAGGTGAGGAAGATGACAGTTTGGGAGAGATCCACGCGGCGGTTGTCGCCAAGAGTCAGCGTGGCCTTGTCCAGCATACCGAGGAGCAGTTGCCAGAGGGCGTCGCTGGCCTTTTCAATCTCGTCGAAAAGCAGGAACGAGAGCTTCAGCTTTTCGGAGTGCGAAGCGGAAAGCGCTTCCTGGGTGATCAGAGGATGAGTTTCGCGATGGCCGAGATAGCCCGGGGGCGACCCGATCAGTTTTGCAATTTCGTGGGAGTGTTGGAATTCGGCGCAGTCCACCTTAATGACCAAGCGGGGATCGCCAAAGAGGATTTCAGCGGCAGCTTCGACTATGCGCGTCTTACCTGAACCGGTGGGACCGAGAAAGAGCAAATTGCCGACCGGGCGGCCGGGAGAGTTCAGGCCGGCGCAGAAAACCTGGTAAAGGTCTACAAGTGCCTGCACGCCTTCTTCCTGGCCAACGATGCGGGCGCGAAGCGACTGGTGGAAATCGCGGGTATCGTTGCTGCGGATAGTCGGATCCAGTTGCTGCCTTGCCGCTGCTTTCATGGCTTCTTCCTCGAACGATGATGGCCCCTCGCCTCACCGCTCTGCCTGCAGGTGCCGAGATTTGAAAATCTCAACATTGCAGATGTTTAGGGAAGAGCATGGGGCGTGCCATATCGAGAGGAGGGCTGTGAATTTTGAAAAGGCTGCAAGTTCAACGAGATAGGAGTGTTGCAGTTGTGGAAACCGTCTCACCGCGTGAGAACGTGTGCCGGGAGTGTCCAAAATTGAGAGAGTTGAAACAGATTGTGTCAGTTCGGCGGTGACGGAAACGGGCGGGAGAGATTGGCGGATTGGGCAAACACGATGGGTCGGGATGTGGGGTTGGGTCCACAAAAGCGGGCCGACTTGGTCGGCCCGCACACAGTAGTCGGAGCGGCCCGCCACAGTCGGCGGGCCCTACACGGGAGAACGAAACAAGGGGGAGGCGGCGTAAAGCCGCCTCCTCGGGTTAGCGGTGGTCCTTTTTGCGGCCTTGCAGGGACTGCCGGGCTACGGCCGGTCCGGCCGCCGGAATTGACGCAGGGGTCGAAGTTTCGCCAGAGACGGCTTCGGCCGGGGTGTCCTTGGCGCGGCCGTCCTCAAGAGGTGCGGCCCCTGTTGCCAGGGTTTCCTCGGAGTTGTCCGGGGTGATGATGGCGCCTTCCTTTTCGCGGACAAACGTTAGCTCTTTGTGGACACCGTCCCAGTCAACGCGGACGAGATCGCCCAGATTGACCTGCTGGGTGGCCAGCAGGTTGGCCAACGGGTAGACGAGGAAGCGCTCGATGGCGCGTTTCAGGTGCCGGGCGCCGTAACGCTGGTCGGTCCCTTCCTGGAGCAGGAAGTTGCGGCCGGAGTCGGTGACGCGGAAGAGGAACTTGTTGGTGGCGGTGTCGAGAACCCGCTTCTGAACGAGGCCGAGTTCGATGTCGAGCACGGTTTCGAGTTCGGCGCGCTTCAACTGGCGGAAAACCACCATCTTGTCGAGGCGGTTCATGAACTCGGGAGAGAATTTGCGGCGAGCGGCTTCGACGGCGGTGCGCTCGACTTTCTGGTCGATGTCGGTCTGGGGTTTGTCGTCGGACTTGATGAAACCGTAGCCGCCCCCCATGAGGTCGGTGATTTCGTTGGCGCCGAGGTTGGAGGTCATGAAAATGACCGTTTGCGAGAGGTCGACGCGACGGTTGTCGCCAAGCGTGAGTGTGGCCTTGTCCAGCATGCCGAGAAGCAATTGCCACAGGGCGTCGCTGGCCTTTTCGATTTCATCGAACAGAAGGAAGGATAGCTTCAGCTTGTCCGTATGATTCGCGGCCAGCGCTTCCTGGGTGATTAAAGGATGCGTTTCACGGTGCCCGAGATAGCCCGGGGGCGAGCCGATAATTTTGGCGATTTCGTGGGAGTGCTGGAACTCGGCGCAGTCAATCTTGATGACGGCGCGGGGGCTGCCGAAGAGGATTTCGGCGGCGGCTTCGACGATGCGGGTCTTGCCGGAGCCGGTGGGCCCAAGGAAAAGCAGGTTGCCGACGGGGCGGCCAGGCGAGTTGAGTCCAGCGGTGAAGACCTGGAACAACTCGACAAGCGCCTGAACGCCGTCGTCCTGGCCGACGATTTTCGCGCGCAGGGCGTCCTGAAATTCAATGGTGTCCGCGCTGCGGATACTCGGATTTAGAGAAACATCGCCTGTCGCCATGACCGCCTCCCTAGCGTCCCCGGAAATCCGGTGACGCAGTTCCAAACCGGCCGCCTGTCCGATGCATTCTCTTCAGCTGGTCTTTGGAACCGAACTGATCGAGCTTTACCTGGATGGTGGAGTGGAGAAGCCGCAATTGCACGAGCAGCTCCCGCGCCACCGCGGGCGATTCGGAAAGCCGTAGAATCTGGGGAAACAGATCTGCCAGATCAATATTGAGAGTGCGGAGGGCCTGAATAAGTTTCTGCACGGCCGGGGATTGAGGGTCAGCGAGATCGATCTGGTTGTCCAACTGTTCGCGCAGGGAGCGCCAATTGAGATCGATGAAGGGATGCTTCTTGGAGACTGCCTTTACGACGTCGTCAGTGATCCGGGCGCGGTCGCCGAGACGCGCGAGGTGGAGCTGTCGCACTTTTCCGCCTCGGCGCACATTGTGCACCAGATAGTAGGCGTTTCCTTTGCGACGGACGAAAGCCATGCTGTCCTCGAAAGTGCCGCGGGACGAAGGTTGAAGCCGCGTCCCGGGGGTAGTGTAAGGTAATTCCACTACACTTATCAATATTGGATGCGTCGTATGAGTAAAGGATGCCAAACTTTCCATTGGCAACATGCTGGCGCAGGTGGCCGCCAAAGCTGCATCGGATTTTTCGCTGCGTTTCATCGAACTTTCCTTTACGCGCGACATCCCTTGTTCTGTACCGTGTCATACACCTTGTTAAACACGGGCGGCGGGGAAAGGTCGCTTGCGGTGCGCGCGATTCCCCTTTACCATTTTTTGACTATGAGTTGGGATCCCGTTTACAAACTGGTGAAACAAATTCCGCGCGGCCGGGTTATTACCTATGGGGCGCTTGCCAAAGCGTTGCAGTTACGCGGCGGGGCGAGGACCGCGGGCAGGGCATTGGCAGCGACCCCTTCTGGAAGAGGAATCCCGTGGCATCGCGTGGTGGGCGACCGCGGCAAATTGCTGATTCCGGAACCGCACGCCTCCCTGCAGAGAAAACTCCTGGAAAGCGAAGGCGTGAAAATCGTGGAGTTTCGCGTGGATTTTGCGAAGCACGGGTGGGCGCCGAAGCGGACCGTGAACAAGGCTAAGAAGAAGAGCCGTCCGAAGCAGAGAGCACGCTAGTTCTAATTCCCTCATAATTTGAAGTTGAGATCCTGCAGAGCACAAACTGTGCGCCCTTTAGGATGAAAATATTGCGTTTTGGCGTGCGAAGGTAAGGTAGAAATTGAGCCAGAGGGAAATGCGGATTAGAGAGATGCGGCGCGCTGCGGTAAGATAGACGGTTCCAGATGACGGCGAATCCCATTCTGCAGGTGGAAAACCTTGTGAAACGCTACGGCGACGTCGAGGCCGTGCGCGGCGTCAGCTTTTCTGTGGAAGAGGGCGAAGTGTTCGGGCTGCTGGGGCCGAACGGCGCGGGAAAGACGAGCACCGTGGAGGTGATGGAAGGCTTGCGCGTGCCGGACGGTGGGCGCATCTCCGTTTGCGGGATCGACCCGCAGAAAAATCCTACTGCCCTGAAGAATGAGATTGGGGCGACGCTGCAGTCCACTTCCCTGCCGGATAAATTAAAGGTTGGCGAGGCGCTGCGACTGTTCGCGGGCTTTTACAAGCGGACACGGAATGTCGACGAGTTGCTGCGTCGGTTTGGCCTGGAAGAAAAGCGCAACGCGTTTTACAACCAGCTTTCGGGCGGGCAGAAGCAGCGGCTGGCGCTGGCCTTGGCGCTGGTGAACGATCCGCGGGTGTTGTTTCTGGATGAGCCGACGGCCGGGCTGGACCCGCAGGTGCGGCGCGAAATTTACGACATTATCGAGGAGTTGAAGAGCCAGAAGAAAACCATCGTGCTGACCACGCACTACATCGAAGAAGCGGAAAAGCTCTGCGATCGCGTGGCGATTGTGGACCACGGAAAAGTGATCGCGACCGGGACGCCGCGGGAGTTGAAGGAGCGCTCCGCAAATACGACGCGAATTGAAGTGCGGCTGGCGAAGCCGGCTTCGAACGGCGTGCTGAAGAATCTGGATGGCGTGGTGGACGCAAGGCAACTGGATGATGCTTACGTGTTGCACTGCCAGAAGACGGCGCCGGCGATTGTGGCGCTGGTGAAACATCTGGAAGCGGAAAACAACGAACTGGTGAGCCTGGAGATTGCGACGCCGTCACTGGAAGACGTGTTCATCGAACTGACGGGGCGGAGGCTGCGGGATTGAAGACGATTCTGACACTGGCGGCGATGCGCATCCGGATTACGCTGCGGAACAAGGCGTTCCTGTTTTTCAGCCTGGTAATGCCGATGGCGTTTTTCTTTTTGTACGGCAGCGTGCTGGCCAAAGGGGAAATACCGAAGGTGCGATACCTCTTGGGGCCGGTGATTGCGATGTCGGTGATGGGCACTTTTTGGGGACTGAGCGCGCAGATTGTGACGTGGCGGGAGCAGGGGATTCTGCGGAGGTTCCGGCTGGCGCCGATTCCGGCCGCCAGCATGATCGGTTCGAGTGTTCTGGCCAATATGCTGCTGATCCTGCCGACGGTGATTCTGGAGCTGGGGCTGGCGCGATTTATTTATCATTTGAAGGATTTTGGAAACCTGGGCGGCATTATATTCATGTCTCTGATCGGGATTGGCGCTTTTGCTTCGTTGGGGCTGATTGTGGCCAGCGTGACGAACACGATGCAGGAGACGCAGATTATCAATCAGCTTTTGTGGTTCGCGCTGATCTTTCTGTCGGGGGCGACCGTGCCGCTTCCGGTGCTGCCCCACACTGCCCAGCGGGTGGCGCTGTTTTTGCCGGCGACTTACCTGGTTACCGGCTTGCAGCAGATGATGGTGCACCATGCTTCGTTGTTTTCGTTGCGCGCGAACATCGGATCGTTAGTCGCCTGGGCGGCTTTGGCGTTTACGATCTCTTCGCTGCTCTTCCGCTGGGAGCCGGAGGCAAAATTGCCGCGAAATGCGAAGCTGTGGGCGGCCTCGACGGTTCTGCCGTTTTTTCTGCTGGGGGTTTGGGAGAATTACAACGGCAAGTTGTTGAAGGATGCAGCTGCGATGTTGGAAGAGAGGCCGATGGAGAAGGAGCGCCCGGTGGAGAAGGCTCCGGCAGAGAAGCCGGCGGAAACGACGCCTTGAGGTTTGTTGGCGCAGGCTTGGAAATTTAGTAGCTTTGGAGTGTAGCTCCTGCTTCTTTTGGATTTGCCGGCTTGCTTTCGCCGCAAAAGCGAGAGCTTCGCTCTCGCACTCAATAAGCTTCCAAATTGGCCGATTTACCTTGGGACGAGGCTTCTTGAATTCGTTGACGCTTCAGGAACGCTCTTCTATTCTGAAAGTGCAGGGCGGCACGCGACCACACCGAGGGAGACCTGGCAATGCCTGTACAAAAGAGCGAGAAAATCTGGTACAACGGAAAGTTCATCAACTGGGATGACGCGAAACTTCACGTTCTTTCGCACGTGGTGAGCTATGGCTCCGGCATCTTTGAAGGGATTCGCTGCTACGAAACGCCGCAGGGGCCCGCCATTTTCCGCCTGCGCGAACATATGCAGCGGCTGATCAACTCAGGGCGTATTTACCGGATGGAGCTTCCCTACTCAGTGGATGAATTCAGCAGCGTGGCTTGCGAACTGGTGCGGCTTAACAAGATGGGCGCGTGCTACGTGAAGCCGATTGTGATTCGCGGATATGGCGAGGTCGGCGTGAACCCGCTGAATTCGCCGATTGAGACGTACATGGCCTGCTGGAACTGGGGATCGTACCTGGGGCCGGAGGCGCTGACAAAGGGCGTGGACGTTTGCGTCAGTTCCTGGACACGGATTGCGCCGAATACGCTGCCGGCGATGTCGAAGGCGGCGGCAAACTACATGAATTCGCAGCTGATCCGCATGGAAGCGTCGCTGAACGGATTCGCGGAAGGCATCGCGCTGGACTCCCATGGGCACGTCAGCGAAGGATCGGGAATGAATGTTTTCCTTGTGCATGACGGAACGTTGTACACGCCGCCGCTGGCCACGAGCATTTTGCCGGGAATCACACGCGATGCGGTGACCAAACTGGCGGTGGACTTGAATATTCCGGTGAAGGAATCAGCGATTCCGCGCGAGATGCTGTACATCGCGGACGAAGTGTTCTTCGTGGGCACGGCGGTGGAAGTGACGCCGATCCGCTCGGTGGACAAGATTGTGGTGGGCAAAGGCGTTGCCGGGCCGATTACGCGGCAGGTCCAACAGGAATTTTTCGCACTGACCAGCGGGAAGACGCCCGACCGGCACGGATGGATGACGCCGGTGAATGCGCCGGTGGTCGCGGCGAGGTAGCGTAAAGTAAATAGTAATCGGCAATGAGCAATCAGTCAGCGGCGATCAGATAACAGATAGCAGCGATCAGGAAACAAGAAAGCTGCGCCACCCTTCCTTCGTCAGGGCAAGCCTGAAGGTGGCCGCTACGTTGGGTTCTTGTTATCCGATCGCTGTTATCCTTCCTCACTGCTAGCGCCCATTTCCAAATCCAGCTAGAATCCGATGCGTCACATTCCATCCGAAGTGTCGCCGGGAGGCTGCTGGATGTACAACCTCACTCAAAAATTGACCGCCGAGTTAATCGGAACGTTTGCCCTGGTGTTTTTCGGGGAAGGCGCGGTGTGTGTGGACATGCAGTTGCGGACCAATGCCACGGGCGGAATAGGGCTGCTGACGATTGCCTTGGCTCACGGACTGGCGATCGCCATCATGGTATCGGCGCTCGGCCATATTTCAGGCGGGCACTTCAATCCGGCGGTGACGATCGGCTTTTGGGTGACGAAGAAGCTGTCGACTTTGGATACGTTGTTTTACTGGCTGGCTCAGCTCGCAGGAGCGGCCGCGGCCGCGTTTTTGCTCCGGGCGGTGATCCCGGAGGAGGTGTGGCGCAGCGTGGCGCTGGGCACGCCGGAATTGATGAGAGATTTCCCCAGTTGGGCTGGATTAGCGCTGGAAGCGACGACGACGTTCTTCCTGGTGTTCGTGGTTTTTGCGACGGCTGTGGACGAGCGCGGTGCGTTTCGGGCAATCGCGGGATTTGGGGTCGGATTAACTTACGTTTTGGGGATTATTGTGGCGGGGCCATATACCGGCGGGGCGTTGAATCCGGCGCGGGCGTTTGGGCCGGCGTTGGCGGCGCATCATTGGTTGAATCAGTTGATTTATTGGGTGGGGCCGCTGGGCGGGGGATTTTTGGCGGGATTGGTTTATGATTCGTTGTTTTTGAAGCCCAGCGAGGTTTAGCGGTTCAGCGGCCCGCCTCGGAAGGCGGGCCCTACAAGAAAGCCTGTACCTATGACTAGGTAACTAAGGCGCAACTACGGATTGCGGGTTGCTTGTTGAGCCCACCTGCGGGTGCTACGTTCAGAGAGGAATTGCATTTCTGCGGGGTGTCTGCACATGGCTCTGAGCATTGACGATTTATTGCGTCGCGCGGTTGAAAATAAATCCTCCGACTTGCACCTGAAGGTCGGTAACCACCCCTATCTGCGCGTCGATGGCTTGCTGACGCCGATGACCGACGTGCCGCGCATCACGCCCGAAGAGATGCTGTCGATGGCCTTCAGCATGATGACCAACCGGCAGAAGCAGAAATTCAAGGAAACGGCCGAGTTAGATATGGCGTACGGCGTCGCGGGCCTGGGCCGGTTCCGCGTGAACGTGTTCCAGCAGCGCGGCAACGTTGGAATGGTGCTGCGCGTTATTCCGACCAAGATTCGAACCGTGGAAGAGCTGAATCTTCCTTCGGTTATTAGCAAAATTTGCGAAGAGCAGCGCGGGTTGGTGCTGGTGACCGGGACGACGGGTTCCGGCAAGTCCACAACGCTGGCGGCCATGATTGACCGCATCAACGCGGACCGCGCCGACCACATCATCACGATTGAAGACCCCATCGAATTCCTGCACCGCGATAAGCGGAGTTTCATCAATCAGCGCGAAGTGGAAGTGGACACGGCGAACTTTTCCTCGGCCCTGCGCGCCGGCTTACGCCAAGACCCGGACGTGATCCTGGTCGGCGAAATGCGCGACTTGGAAACGATCTCGACGGCGCTGCTGGCCGCGGAAACCGGCCACATGGTGTTTTCGACTTTGCACACGTTGGATGCGACGGAAACGATTCAACGTATTATCGCGGTCTTCCCGCCGCCGGAGCAGAAGCAGATTCGCTTGCAGCTGGCGGCCACGTTGAAAGCCGTGGTTTCGCAACGCCTGGTGCGCCGCGCCGACGACAAAGGACGCGTGCCGGCCGTGGAAGTGATGATAGCGACAGGGTACATCCGGGATTGCATTATTAACGCGGACAAGACACGGCTGATTCACGACGCGATCGCGGCGGGCACTTCGCAATACGGCATGCAGACGTTCGACCAGTCGCTATTTGATTTGTACACCAAGGAACTCATCACCCTCGACGAAGCTCTTGCGCGCGCGTCGAACGCCGACGAGTTCAAGCTGCGTATTCAGGGGATTCGCTCCGCCGCGGACGCGGCGCGCGAGGAGATGGCCTCGCAGATGGCGGACTTCGAGCGCTTCAGCCGGAAGTAAAGCCGCGACAATTCATCTGTTCAATCTGACTCTTCAGAAAAACTTACCTCTATCTTCAGGGGCTAAAGCCCATCCATCATCGTTGCGTCGCGCCGGGGCTGAGCCCCGGCCTCCCAAAGAAAATGCGCTGTATCTTTACTTCGCCGGTTGTTTGCCCCATGCTCTCAGCTATGTTCGGGAAGCCTCGGCAACTGGAGACGGAAGCGCAGGTCTACGATGCCGCGATCAAGATTCTGATGCGGCGGGCGCATTCGGTTCATGAGATGAAGAAGGCGTTGGCACGGCGGTGCGAGGACGACAAGATTGTGCGCGGCGTGGTGGAGCGATTGAAGCGGGAAAACCTGTTGGATGATGCGCGGTACGCGAAGCAGTTTACGCGCCTGCGGACGGAATCGCGCAAGCAGGGAGAATTTCGAATTGCCCGGGACCTGCGAGCGCGAGGAATTCCGGACCGGCATATTGAGACGGCAATCAAGGATGCCGGGGCGGACCCGGCGGCGATTATCCGGCAACGGATTGAACGCAAGCTGCGGCTCTATCGCGGGGAGATTGACGAGCGGAAGCTGGCTTCGTTGTATCGGTCGCTGATTGGTGCAGGATTCCCGTCGGATCTGATACGGAAAGAATTGCACCGGATTACACACGAGGAGATTCCGGAAGTGGAGCCGAGCGACGAGTCAGCTTAGCTCTTGCCTTCCTTGAGGCTGGAAGGGACTTCCTTGAAGTCGTCGGAACGCGGGGAATTTTGCAGGGCGAGCAAGAGTTTTTCCGGGGGCGCGACCAGCTTGCGGGCGTTCAGATCGAGCCAGCCGCCCTTGCTGCGGACACGGGCAACCAGCTTTCCATCTTCGCGGTAGAACGTGTTTTGGATCAGGAAGCGCGATCCGTCGGCGGAAAGTTCCGCGATTTCGAGGGTCACCCGCACTTCTTCCAGCAAACCTACTTCGCGGAAATAATCGAGTTCGTCGCGCAGGATCACCGGACCCATGCGCAGGCGGTGAAATTCGGCCATCGGGAAACCGTTTTCGGAGAAATACATCATGCGGACGTCGGCGGACTTGTCGAGATACGCGGTGTTGCGCATGTGGCTGTTGAAGTCCATATCGCCCCAGCCGGCAGTAAGTTTGCGTTCGAACATTGGCCCTCCCGGGAATGCATTGGAATGGTAGCGATGATGCAGAATTTTGCAAATGAATGACGAGTGGGAATTTGCAAATGCGCACAGCCAGGAATGGCTGTGCCACAGGGCCGGTCAAAAGAGCGGCTCGCGGACTCGCCGGGGCACGATTTATCGTGCCCCTACCTGTGCGATAATTCAGGTTTGAGTTGGATGATGGAGACGAGGATTACGTGACGGCGAATGGCGAGAAGAAGATGACTGGGAACGAGATACGCGAGAAATTCTTGCAATTTTTCGAGAGCAAAGGGCACCGGCGCGTGCGGTCGTCTTCATTGGTGCCGCATGGGGACCCGACGCTGCTGTTTACGAACGCGGGGATGAACCAGTTCAAGGATGTGTTTCTCGGGCTGGAGAAGCGCGAGTATTTGCGGGCGACGACGGCGCAGAAGTGCGTGCGGGCGGGCGGGAAACACAACGACCTGGAAAATGTGGGGTTCACGAAGCGGCATCACACGTTTTTCGAGATGCTGGGGAATTTTTCGTTTGGCGATTATTTCAAGAAGGATGCCGTGGCGTTCGCGTGGGAGCTGATTACTTCGCCGGAGTGGTACGGAATCCCGAAGGACAAGTTGTACGTGACCGTGTTTGGCGGGGCGGACATCGCTTGGCTGGTGGAGGTGGGCGTCGATGAGGAAGCCAAAGCCTTTTGGCTCGAACAAAAAGTTCCCGCTGACCGGGTTTTTGCGATTCCCGGTTTGAAGGACAATTTCTGGGCCATGGGCGATACGGGCCCGTGCGGGCCATGCAGCGAGATTTTTTACGACATGGGGCCGGCTGCGTCGGAAGAGGGCCATGCCGATTGCAAGTTCCCCTGCGACTGCGGGCGGTATGTGGAGATATGGAATCTGGTGTTCATGCAATATAACCGCGACGCAGACGGCAAGTTGAATCACTTGCCAAAACCGTGCGTGGATACAGGGATGGGCTTGGAGCGGGTTGCGGCGGTGCTGCAGGGAGTGATTTCGAACTACGACACGGATTTGTTTGTGCCGCTTCTGGAGCGCGCAGCGGAATTGATTGGCGTAGACGAGAAGAGAGAACTTGCGGCGGAGGAGCAGAGGCGTTCGGCGGCTTCACTGCGGGTCATTGCGGATCATGCGCGGGCGACGACGTTTTTGCTTACGGATGGCGTGCTGCCTTCGAATGAAGGCCGCGGGTATGTGCTGCGGAAGATTATGCGGCGGGCGATCCGGCATGGACGCTTGCTTGGAGCGAACAAGCCGTTTTTGTTTGAGATGGTGCAGACGGTGCGGCAGTTAATGGGCGTGGCATACCCGGAATTGCTTGAGGCAGGTGCGGCTCGCGTGCCGGAAATTGTTCTCGCGGAAGAGAAGCGCTTCAGCAACACCCTGGATGTCGGACTTTTGAAACTGATTGACGATTTTAGGCCGCTTCTTCTAGAGAAGTCCCGCTTCGATTTATTGAATCCAAATATTGAGAAGGCTACTGACCCAGAACAGAAGGCAGATTTAGAACAATTGCGCTCAGCCATAATCCGGAAAATGACTTATCCGGGCGACAAAGCTTTTCGACTCTACGATACATACGGTCTCCCACTCGACTTCATCCGCGACGCGGCAAGGGATGCGGGCTTGCCATTCAGCGAGCCAGAGTTTGAGCAAGCGATGCAGGAGCAGCGGACGCGGGCGCGGGCTTCATGGAAGGGAGGGGCTGGGAAGGAGGCGGCGAATCCGGCGTTTGCGAAATTGGGGGAGACGTTTAAGACGGAGCCGGATTTTTATCATTCGACGTGCGCTAAGGATGCGCGGATTGAAGCAATCATTCTTGCTAGCCCAGTCGACATCCCCGACCTACCTCGCAGCGCGCGCCGCGATTCCGCAAGTTTCGGCCCAGTGAAGGAGTTGAAGGCTGGAGAATCGGGCGAAGTGGTTCTGGACCGCACTGTGATTTATGCGGAGTCCGGCGGACAGATGGCGGACACGGGGAAATTTTATGATGCGTCCGAAGCGCAGGTGCTGGCGGAAGTGACCGGCGCATTTTATCCGGTGGCGGGACTTGTGGCGCATCGGGTTACGGCTAAGGAGACTTTGCGGGTGGGCGATCGTGTGACGGTCCATGCGGATGCGGAGCGGCGGGCGCGGATCATGCGGAATCATACCGGGACGCACCTGGTGAACGCGGCGCTGCGGAATATTCTGGGGACGCATGTGAAGCAGTCCGGCTCGCTGAACGCGCCGGAGCGGCTGCGCTTTGACTTCACGCACTTTGCGCCCGTGGATCATGAAGAGTTGCGGGACATCGAGCAGCAGGTGAACGACGAGATCCGCCTGAACACCTGCGTGGAAACGGGCGTAATGTCGCTCGAAGAAGCCTTGAACTCCGGCGCGCTGGCGTTTTTCGGCGACAAGTATCCGGAAAGCAACGTGCGCGTGGTGACGATCCCCGATCCACGCTCGCCCCGCGGGTTTTATTCGAAGGAGCTTTGCGGCGGAACGCACGTGAAGCGCGCGGGCGATATCGGCGTACTGAAGATTGTGAGTGAAGAGTCGGTGGCGGCGGGTGTTCGCCGCATCGAGGCAGTGACGGGCATCGGCGCGTTGGAACATTTTCAAAACCAGGCGAAGACACTGCGGGACGTGGCGAGCAAGTTGAACGTAGGCGAGGACGACGTTCTGGCATCCGTCGAAAAGCTGACCACCACGGCGCGGCATCTGGAGAAGGAACTGGAAGCGCAGAAGCGCAAGGGAGCGCTGAACCAACTCGACGACCTCTTCAACCAGGCCCAGACCATCAAGGGCGTCAAGGTAGTGGTGGGCGAGGTGAGCAACGTCGACCGAGAGGGTCTGAGGCAATTGGTGGACTCTCTGAGGCAGAAGCTGGGGTCTGGCGTGGTCGCCCTGGGAATGCCGGATGACGGCAAAGTGGCCCTGATCGCCGGGGTAACGAAGGACCTGACCGCTAAAGTCCATGCTGGCAAGCTGATACAGGCACTGGCGAAACAGGTGGGCGGCTCCGGCGGCGGAAGGCCGGATTTGGCCGAGGCTGGCGGAAAAGACACATCGGCCCTAAAAAGTGCCTTACAGAGTGTCCCCAGCCTGCTGGAAGCCTTGCTATAATAAGGGGCAGCGTCGGAAGCGTTGCCTCGCAAGTGAAGCATTCCGCTACACTTGTTCGCAGGGTGGAGCTTCGCAGTTGCAATACGCGGTGTCTTACGGCCCCACTCGAGGCAGCTCGAACCGCGCAACGGATATTTATACCTATGCCTTCCCCAAGGCGCATGAACGGCCTACAAACTCAACTTAACCTGAGGAATGTCCTGGTGCTTTCATTGGTATTCAGCGGCGTGTTGGTTGCTCCCCGGCCCGCCAAGGCACAGATTACGACCGAGACGGCCACGGATGGCCGACCCGTGTTCGTCAATGCGGAGCCGCCGGTGATTGCGAAGTTGTCGGCGCGGAAGCCGGCGAACCAATCGATTTATTTGCAGAGCGAAATTTCGTTCACCGGAACGGACCGCCCGGCGGTGTTTCTGGACCGCGATGGAGCTGAGAAATTGGTGCGGGAGGCCGCGGAACGCCACAAAGTGGATCCTGCGCTGGTCCGCGCAGTGATTGAGACGGAATCGAACTGGAATCCCGCGGCGAGATCACACAAGGGCGCGATTGGGTTGATGCAACTGATTCCGACCACGGCGATGCGTTTTGGCGTGAATGACGTATATAGCCCGAAGCAGAACGTGGACGCCGGCGTGAAGTACCTGAAGACGTTGCTGGAAAGGTATCGCGGCAACCTGGACCTGGCCCTGGCGGCGTACAATGCTGGTGAGGGCGCGGTGGATCGCGCGCACGGCGTGCCGTCGTTTCAGGAGACGCAGAGTTACGTGCGCAAGGTACAGGACGCGTATTACCGGCCTGGGTCGGGACGCATGGATGAGGCCTATACGCGGTCCAGCCGGATTCACCGGCAAGTGGATGCGAACGGGCGGATAATTTTTACGAACGAGTGAAAGCGCGCATCAAAGTTTGGTAGTTGGGGTTAGTAATAGAGTGCAGTGAACCAAGTTGGGGGAATACCGGGGAAGTATGGGTACGGGGCGGAAAATTATCCACAGGAGTTTCGCCGGCGTTTCGCTGGGTATTGTGCTGCTGGCGGCCTGGGTAATTCCCTGCCCTCTGCGCGCTGCAAACACCAACACGCCGGCCAAGCGCGAGGCGGCGAGTGCGCAGTTTGCGCGGGCGCAGGAGATGCGCGCAGCGCTGAATGAAAAGGCGCCGGACAAGCGCACCTTCGCCGATTACAAGCGCGTACTCACCACCTATCAGCGCGTTTACCTGATTACTCCGCATGCCATGGAAGTGCCCGACGCAATGGTCGCCGTGGGCGAACTGAACACGGAGATGGGCGACCGGTTCGGCCGCAGCTACTACCAGGCGGCCGCGGAAGCCTACCAATTTTTGATTCGTGAATACCCGACCAACAAATTTGTGCCGGACGCGATGCTGCGCATGGCGCAGTTGCAAAAGGATCAGCTGGGCGATCCCGCCGCGGCGACAAAGACCTACCAGGATTTTCAGAAAAAGTATCCGCGTTCGGCGCACAAGCGAGAAGTGCAGGAAGCGCTGGCCGAACTGGCACTGTTGAGAAACGCGGAGACGGGTCAACTGGATGCGAAGGCGGCGCAACCTGCTCCCGCTGCGGCGAGTTCTCCCGGGCGAGCGGCGAAGGAAGAAGCTACGCAACCTGTCGCGCGGACCACCGGCGCCACGAGTGGCGGTGAGAAGCCGAAGTCGGTGGGCGTGCCCAGCGTGCAGCACGTCCGGTGCACGCAGACGCCGGACGGCACCGAAGTGGTGATCGACCTTGAGGACGCGGTGCAGTACGTTTCCGGGCGCATCGCGAATCCCGACCGGATTTATTTTGACTTGCACGCGGCGCGGCTTTCCCCGGCGTTGGTAAGAAACAAGATTCGCGTGAACGGCGACCTGCTGACCCAGGTGCGCGTGGCGCAAAATCAGGGCGGCGTAGTGCGCGTGGTGCTGGACGTGAACGGCGTGCGGGATTACGCGGCTTCGCTGATGCACAAACCGTCGCGGCTGGTGATCGAGCTTTACGGCACGGGCGGGCCGCGT
>Ga0210406_10002437_pt1 | contig 21246 bp, 24 predicted proteins | sample IncBWC30MmetaG_FD_155454 | JGI IMG/M metagenome (GOLD analysis project Ga0210406, IMG submission 155454) | Forest soil microbial communities from Barre Woods Harvard Forest LTER site, Petersham, Massachusetts, United States - Inc-BW-C-30-M | ecosystem: Environmental > Terrestrial > Soil >... | reverse complement strand
CGCTTTCAGCACGGTGGCGATCGTGACGGCTTCCGCCGGGATGCCGATCGGCGCGCCAGCTTGGCCGACCGTGGTCATACCCGTTCGGATTGGCAGTTCACCCATGATGAAGTTCGCGCGACCCGCCGTACAGCTCGCCTCGGCGTAATAATCCGTGAACAGCATGCCTTCCTTTGCGAGTTTGTCGAGGTTCGGCGTCCTGCCGGCCATCATGCCGCGGCTATAGGCGCCGATGTTCGATATCCCAATGTCATCGCCCATGATGACCAAGATGTTGGGTTTTTTCTCCTGTGCCTCGGCGAGTGGTGCTAAGGCAACTCCCAAAAGTGCGGCAACGGTCGCCAACGCGAGGCTCACTCTTCCAGTCCATCTCATAAATGTCCTCCTATATTTTCTGTCGAATAGAAAGGCTGCAGCAGTCGAGTTCGCCGAAATCCTGGCGTGGTTTCACTGCGGCGCACAGTGTGTCACTGAGGTCAAGCGATGCTAGTGTCAAAAGTACCTAGTCGCTTCCACCGGGCAAGCACCACGCCAGTCTTCAGATTCCAGCAATTCGCAGTTTAGATAGAGAAGGCTCCCACCTTGTGGCCAGGAGCCTCCCATTTACGACAAGATTCCGCCTCGCAATCTCTACCGCTCAGTGGAGATCGCTCTGCCACAGTCGTAAAGCCTTAAACGCGAATCACACCAGACCTGGCAAGCGCAGAGCATTTCAAGAAATACACTAATTGACGCCAGCGGTGCCCTTCCAATCGATAATGTCAACCAGTTTCCATAAATTCTGCGCAAGTTGGAATTGAAGCTGTCCCTCTTTGTCGATAGCAAGCTGGCACTGCGGATAGAGAACGCCGGTGCTCTTTTTCTTGTCGGTGTCGTTGATATCGAACTCGCCGGCGGTAAGGTTGAAGGATTGGGACTGCGAGTCCGTGTAGACTTCGCCCATGCGGAGCTGGCGGTTAGTGACCCAGCGGATCTTGCGTCCTGTGGGAGTTGGGATCATGCGTATATAGCTGACGTCGTAGCCGAGAGTACCGGTGATGGAGCAGTGGCCAACAGCTTTCATTTTGGAGAGTGTGTTGACCAAGCCATTGTTTTGGCCTTTTTCATAGGACGTGACGAGGAGTTGGTGCTCATCGGGTGTCGAGAAGTCGTAGATTTCAATACTGACACCGACGACCTGGCCGAGTTGTGTGCTTGTGCCCATGGCGCTGGCTTCGATGGTTTCATTCTTGACCCGGGCACGAGAGAAAAAGGGAAGGGAGCCCACCGTGAGGAGAGCAACGAGCATCAGTCCACCGGTGATGACCTTAGGAGCGTTGGGATTGCCGATTCTTTTTGCAGACATTTTTTGCCTTTCGATGACGGTATGCCCCCTTTTCTCTTGCCGAGCTGGTCGCCAATCAATTCAGTTGTCTCCGTTTTGGGTGCTGGTGAGTTTCTGCATGACTTGATCCAAGCTGAAACTCGCTGGCTTCTGGCGGTGAGGGAACGCTCTGAAGGACTGGAGGCACTGTCCCACAAACGCCTGAGCAGGGACGAGCAGATAGATGCGATCTTATGCGATCTATTCGCCAGCGAGAGTAGTCGGCGGCTTCATCCTCGGCGCGCTCGAACGGATCAGCATGCAAACCGACCAGGATGGGCACGCGAAGTTGAGTGAAGGGCTCCTGCGACACGTCGGAACCATGCGCGCGTTGGACGAGGAAGGAGCTTCCATTTGTTGTATCGCAGTCCGTTACCGAGTTATCAGTCCCAGTACCGTAAGTATTGACAATAGCGCGGTCATTTTTCTTCTGTCAGAACTGAGCGGCCGGCCTGAGTTAAACAGCTCAGGTCATTCAGTCCGAACTGAATCAGGTCAACCAGTCCTACCAAGATTGGGCATCGGTTTGTTTTTGGGTCAGAACAACTAAGAAACCGAAGCGGCGGCAAGAAACTGTAAGTTCGACAAATGGGAAGCCACCATCACATTTCCGTCCACGGATGTCACCACAGGCGTTACGGACATCAAGATTCAGGCAGCCAGCGTTAATACCGGAAGTGGCATGAAGGATGACAAGCTGCGAAGCAAAGACTTCTTCAACGTCAAGGAAGACCCGTACATCACGTTTCATGCAACCAAGGTTGTGCAGACCGGTCCCAACACTCTTGATATTCCTGGAACGTTTACCATTCGTGGTGTCTCTAAGCCCGAGACACTGACGTTTGTAATGACGGGCAAGGGAACTGGCGAGGGCAGCGTTACAGGGACAATGGCGTTCGACCGTAAGCAGTACGGTATGAACAGTGGCATTCCGTTCATCAAGATTGCGGACCGAGTCGAAGTAAGGGTCGACCTCAAGGGTAAGCGCGTTAGCGGGCCTCCGCTGGTCTTTAAGGAATAGCCAGCCCGGCAGGATTCCGGTCGTAACCACACGTCTCACTGATGAACGAGGCGAGAATCGAGACGACCATGAGTGCAATCGCAATTAGTTCGATCGGGTTCGCGTGCGTGTTCGGTGGTGCGATACTCGGCATATTCATCCGCGCCATACTGCCTCAGCATCATTTGAGTTCGGACTCAAAAGACGTCGTTAAACTTGGCATGGGAATCGTTGCTACTTTGTCTGCCTTAGTTCTGGGTCTGCTGATCGCTTCGGCAAAGGGCTCCTACGACGCTCAGAGCACCGAACTAACCCAAATGTCCGCAAAGGTCATCCTGCTCGACCGCATCCTCGCTCATTACGGCCCGGAAACGAAGGACACGCGAGATCTGCTGCGTAGCTCCGTCGCCCGGGTTCTCGATCAGATGTGGTCCAAGAGACCTGCCGGCTCTTCCCCATTCGGAGCGTCTTCTAGCGGCGCGGAAATTCTGCTCGACAAAATTCAGGAACTCGCGCCAAAGGATGACAGACAACGCGTGCTCCAAGCCCAGGCCCAGGGTATCGTCTTGGATCTGGGGCAAATGCGGTGGTTGCACTATGCGCAGATGAGCACCTCGATTTCCATGCCGTTGCTGGTCGTGCTGGTTTTCTGGCTTACCACCATCTTCATCGGCTTCGGCCTGTTTGCCCCTGCCAATGCGACCGTGCTCACCAGCTTGCTCGTATCCGCGCTCTCCGTCTCCGCCGCCATCCTGTTGATCCTGGAGTTGTACACGCCTTACTCGGGACTGATTCAGCTATCGAGCGCCCCACTCAGCGATGCTCTTACGCAACTGGGCAGATAAGCGAGGCGTTAGGTAGATCTTGTTCAGGTCCCGGGAGTGAGATGAGATCTCGCCGGCGCTCCCGTTCGGAAAAACAGGGTGCGGAAGTTCTCTTCACCGAGCACCCGCTGCAACTCCCTGAATGCAAAGAGTGGAATGAAAGTGCAAAACACGACGAGACTACGGCCGAGTAGATCATCGATTCGTATGTCGCGCAACGCTGTTGCCATATTTCCTCTATGGACAAGGAGTCTAATCACTTCCTCAACCACGTGAAATGCGAATACGAGCAAAGTAAACAGAAACGCCTTATGAATGGCTGCCAGAAGCAATGGCTTGGCCTCATGTTTCTTCCCAAGGTGAGCGTATTCACCTATGAGAATGACTTTGGCGATTACGAGGGCATTGACGAGCGCGAAGCCATAAGTGAAATACGAGACGCGAAACTCCTTCAGCAGAAGCATGCTGTAGGTTGCAAGGGCGCAAAAGAAAAAAGCTAAATACAAAAAGATCGCGACAAATTGCACCAGCTCGTGCGCGGCCTTTTGCTTCAGGCTCACTCCCTGGGCATTTTCGGCATTCATTTAACCCTCGCTTTTTCTGGGCCCGCAGAATTCTAGTACTACTTCTGTCCTGGTCCAGACACTACGGTTCCAAAATGTGGAAATCAAGGTAGGATGGCCCTTTCCGAGCCTCCATCCCCATTCTCCATTGACTCCGAGTCTACTGATGCAATCAAGTTTCGTTAAAAACAGAACTGTACTCCAGTCTGGTACCGGAAGTTGCTCTGGTTATTTTTGCCCTTCGTGTAGTCATTGCCGAAGCGAGTCAACAGGTACTCAAACTGCGCTGGCCGGATGGTGATCTTCTCAGCCACCGGGATGTCGATGCCTCCGCCGATGAGGAAATCAAACGCATTGTTACTCGGGGACTTGCTATGCGTCGCCGTCCAACCCTGGTCATCGCCTTCTGGCAACAGGCCGAGCTTTTTCCTGCGTAAGTATATTGTGCAATGCTCAATAGTGTTCTCCCCAAGCACTTCATTGGGCGGAAGTGCAGAGGACCCGGAAAGGTTCGGGGGTGAGAGTCTCTTCCCGGGCCCTCTCATTCCAGATCCCACTAGAGGGTGCGCCACACTGCGGTACCTTGAGAACCGTCAAAACTGCCGGTTCCAAATTTTGAATACAATCCCTGTCAGACGATCCCCATAAATCTTGATAGTTAGACCCGTCACTATTGACAATACCGATGAGTGCAGGAGGGGGTTAGTGTGACTCTATGACCATTAACCCGTTAGACGGAGAAATCGTGGGCAATCCTGCGAAGGAAGACTTGGGGGGCAAATGAGCACCTCTTCCGCCAAAATGAACGGAACTGATGGAAAAAAGCTCGTACTGATCGTGGCCGTGCGTCGATATTTCAGAACGGAAGTCTTCTGAGGAATCACTCCAAAACTTGTCCGGCCGCTTGATTCATGCCCAGGAAGAAGAACGTTCGCGCATCGCCAGGGACCTCCGCGACGATTTCAGCCAAGGCTTGGCGCTTCAATGTATTGACCTCGAACAGCTACTTAAGAAACTCGCGAAGACCGAAACGGACGAACGAACTAGACTCCTGAAAATGCTGAAACGAACCAAGCAGATGACCGCGGACATCCGCGCGCTCTCTCATCAACTCCATTCCAACAAACTTGAATATGTTGGCCTGGTGCCGGCTGTCAGTGGTCTTTGTAAAGAAATCAGCGAGAAGTATGAGATTCAAGTGCACTTCACCGAGTGTGAATTTCCACAAGATATTCCGAAGGATGTGGCTCTTTGTCTATTTAGAGTCGCTCAGGAAGGGCTCGGCAATGTCGTCAAACATAGTCAGGCTAAGAACACGCAAGTCGAGTTGAGCGCAAATCCGAGTGGTGTGAGTCTTCGCATCGCGGATGACGGCATGGGGTTTGCGCCTAAGGACACTACCCGAGGCGGCGGACTTGGGCTAGTAGGGATGACCGAAAGGCTTCGCCTGGTTAGGGGCAGGCTATCGGTAACGTCGGAGCTGATGCAAGGGACAACGATCCTCGCCGAGGTACCGATGTCCGCCTTCCCAACTGAGGGTCAGGTAAGGGCAATTGCCGCAGGAGGGGCGGAATCATGACGCGCCCACGCGTACTACTAGCGGACGACCATCAGATGTTAGCGGAGGCACTGAAGAGCGTAGTCGAGCCCCGCTGCCAGGTTGTGGGTACGGTGAGCGACGGCCGAGCGCTTCTCGAAGCCGCGGCCAGACTGCAACCTGACATCGTTGTTCTGGACATTGGAATGCCCCAGTTGAACGGGCTCGATGCCGGTCGACAACTCAAGCACAGCCTGCCCAAAGTAAAGCTCATCTTCATGACAATGCACCAGGATCCCTACCTTGTAGGAGAAGCATTCCGGGCGGGTGCTTCCGCGTTCCAGCTTAAAGAGGCAGCAGTATCGGAGCTGACCGAAGCAATCGACCGAGTTTTGAAAGGCGATAGCTATACTACGCCAAGCGCCGCGAAGGGTTTGACCAGCATCTCCTTGCGGGACCCAAAGAATCGCGAACATGCACCTGAACCCACTTCTCGGCAGCGTGAAGTCATTCAATTATTGGCGGAAGGGCACTCGATGAAACAAGTTGCCGCGGAGCTAAAATCACGGCACGGACGGTAGCCGGGCACAAATACGCAGTAATGGAACTTCTGCAACTGAAAACCAACGCCGACTTGGTTCAGTACGCTATCGAACACGGGATCATCTCACTTCACCGAACTTCCTTACCACCCCGGTAGTTCTACCTATAGACGCCATCCTCAATCGCTAGCAATCTAGCGATACGGGTCTGACCGCAGGTTGAGTGGATTGAGTCCAGGCGGAAGATCACCGGCAGGCCTAAATTGCCCGATAACTTCATTCCGACATCAGAAACCGATGAACAACTCAGGGTTGAGTTCTCAACGACTCTTAAGCGCGTGCTGATTGCGGATGATCTCGAGACCGTTTTGGAAGCTGTCGTCGCGTTGTTGCAAGACTCGTTCAATGTGGTCGGCATGGCTTCCGATGGCCAAACCGCGCTGGCGGGGGTCCTGAAGCTCGAGCCCGACCTGGTTGTGTTGGATATCTCGATGCCAGGCATGACTGGAATTGAGGTCGCGAGGGAGCTCAAGTGCCGCAGCAATAACACCAAGATTGTGTTTCTCACGGTTCATGAGGACTCTGACATCATCGCGACCTGTCTGTCCGTGGGAGCACTGGGCTACGTGCTTAAAGCGCTCATGGATAGTGACTTGCTATAAATGAAGCGCTGGCAGGACGTGTGTTCGTCTCCCGTCTCTCTTCTTAACAAGAAAATGCCGCAAACAGACATAGAGGACCCCATCGCTAGCGTCAGCTCAGCCGATTTGGCGTCGCGTGCCGCACTGGTACTTTTGACGGTTACATCCCGCGAACGCGTCAGGCAATATCGCGAGATCCTTGAGGTTGTGGCGAGCAACTCGGAGCAGCAGTCCATCGCATCGTTTTCTGCTGAGCAAGGAAGAGGAAGAGGAAGAGGAGAGTCCTCATGAAGTTGATCGGAAAAACAACTCTTGTTGTTTCGGCGTTTCTGACCTCCGTGCTACCAGGAGTAGCACCGGCCGTTGCGCAACAGGTCACCGGCGAGCCGGGTGCGCCTAGTGCGACAACCACCCTCGACGGCAAACAACTTCCGCCGCCACCTCCGAAATTTGGCGGAGTGATCAAGGAAAGCGCCACCGATTCCAAGCCCTGGTGGCCTCCGCGCATCGTGCCACCGAAGGGCGCTCCGAACGTTTTGCTGATCATGACCGACGATCAGGGCTACGGCGTATCGGGCACGTTTGGCGGTGTCATCCCGACACCGGCGCTGGATCGGATCGCTAAGGCCGGTTTGCGCTACACGCAGTTCCACTCCACCGCGCTTTGCTCGCCGACGCGCGCCGCGCTCATCACCGGCCGCAATCACCACTCGGTCGGCTTCGGCGTCATCGGGGAATTATCCACCGGCTACCCCGGCTATGATTCCATCATCGGTCCGCAAAGTGCCACCATCGGCGAGATCCTCAAAGAGAACGGCTACGCTACATCGTGGTTTGGAAAGAATCACAACACGCCAAGCTTTCAATACAGCAGCGCAGCGGGTCCTTTTGAACAATGGCCTTCAGGCATGGGCTTCCAGTATTTCTACGGGTTCATGGGCGGCGAAACGGATCAATGGACGCCATATCTGTTCCGTGATCATACGCAGATATTCCCATGGGTCGGAAAAAAGGATTACAACCTCATCACCGATATGGCGGACGATGCCATCCGTTACATGAATGAGCTCAACGCAGCCGCTCCGGACAAGCCCTTCTTCGTCTATTACGTTCCCGGCGGAAGCCACTCTCCACACCAACCCAAGCCCGAGTGGATCGACAAGTTCAAGGGCAAGTTCGACATGGGATGGGAAAAGTTGCGCGATCAGATCTTTGAAAACCAAAAGCGGCTCGGCGTAATCCCGGCGAATACCACGCTGACGCCGTGGCCGGACGGACAAGCTGACTATGGAGGAGCCAAGCTGCCGAGGTGGGACTCGCTCACCGAGCTGGAAAAGAAGATGTATGCCCGCGAAGCAGAGGTGTATGCGGCGTACACCGCCTACACCGACTATGAGATAGGCCGCGTCATACAAAATGTCGAGGACATAGGCAAGCTTGACAACACACTCATCATTTATATTGTCGGCGATAACGGCACCAGCGCGGAAGGCAGCTTGTACGGCACATTCAACCAGATGACCGCGTACAACGGCATTCTTACGGACCCGGCTGTCAAGGCGGTCAAGGCAATGGATATGTCGCACTACTCAGACTGGGGTTCGGACAAGACCTACCCGCACATGTCAGTGGCCTGGTCCTGGGCATTTGATACGCCTTTCAAGTGGACGAAGCAGGTGGCGTCGCATTTCGGCGGGACCCGGCAGGGCCTCGCTATTTCGTGGCCCGGCCATATCAAGGATGTGGGCGCGATTCGCACCCAGTTCCACCACATGATTGACATTGTCCCGACCATCCTTGAAGTCGCCGGCATCCCGGCGCCGGACACGGTCAACGGGATCAAGCAGAAACCGATCGAAGGTGTGAGCATGCTCTACACCTTTGATCAGGCAAACGCCAACTCCCCGTCAAAGCGCGACACGCAGTATTTCGAGATGGTCGGCAACCGCGCCATCTACCATGACGGTTGGATTGCCGCGACCACACCGCCCTCCCCATCTTGGGAGTTGGGCACGGGCACGATGCCGGCCATCAACGACTACCACTGGGAACTCTACAACATCAGCGAAGACTACTCGGAATTCAACAACCTCGCAGCCAGCAATCCCCCCAAGTTGAAAGAGTTACAGGCATTGTTCCTGACCGAGGCGGCCAAATACCAAGTTCTCCCGCTTGATAACTCCGGCTTCGTGCGCCTGCTGGCGCCGAAACCGAGCGCGGTCGCCGGACGAACCGAGTTCAACTACACCGGTGAAAATGTCGGCATTCCCGTCGGCAACGCTCCCAGCATTCTGGACAGGGACTACACCATCACCGCCAACATTACCGTCCCTGACGGCGGTGCCGAGGGAGTGATTGCGACCATGGGTGGCCGCTTCGGCGGCTATGGCCTCCTCCTGACTCACAGCTTCAATTGGTGGCTCAAATCCAGTCTGTTTAAGGCAATTGGACTGGGACTGCTGGTTCTGGGATTGCTTCTCGTCTGGATGGGCAGGGGCGGAAAATGGAGAGTGCGCTTCGGCTACGCCCTGTTGCTGCTCACCGCACTCGGACTGGCTTCCGTGTTTGCGACAGGCCTGTTTGGAATTGGTCGAGGCAGACCAGTGTTCGTTTACAACTTCCTGGACCTCGAGCGCTTTCGATGGATTGGGTTGTCTTCACTTGACGCGGGCAAGCACACTATCGTGTTCGATTTCAAATACGACGGACCCGGTCCCGCCAAGGGTGGTACGGGAGTGCTCTCGGTGGACGGCAAGGAGATCGCCCGCAAGACAATCGCTCACACGATTCCGCTGCTGATGTCCATAGACGAGACCTTCGACATCGGGCTCGATACCCGCACCCCGGTAGATTTCAGCTATGGCGTCCCGTTCCGCTTCACCGGGACCATCAACAAGCTGACGTACAACCTTGGACCTGAACAACTGTCGGCAGAGGATAAGAAGGCCGCGGCAGAGGTACTCGCCCGGGCCAAAGATTAGGTCATCGGCACCTACTAAGAGGAGATCATGCGATGAGCCAAAATCACTTTACGATCACTTTTCCATTGAAGACGTCCGCAGATGCAAAAGCGCTCGCGGAGCAGCTTCCGTCACTGATGCCAGGAATGTTTCAGGCGCAGGATGCCATCGGCGTGATTCACTACTCGCGCTTTACGGTTCTCAGTGAAAAGAGTCTGCTTTTCCTTGGCGATTTCGACGGGGAGTTCAGTCAGCTTATGGCTGACCTGGCGAAGCACGCCGGACCAGTCTTTGACGCGATCTTCCAGCACGTAGTCGACCCGCCACCCAGCCCGGTCACGGATCATGCCGATGCTTTCGTCGAATGGACCGCGGAGCATCTGGTCCCAGCGGTAAATCTCTACACCGCTTACCCAGGCGTGACCGCCAAGGAGATCAAGGCCTTAGCGGACGCCGCAGACGTTGCTGGCGTGGGTGAGCTACATCCCTTCCTCGTGATCCTGCCCATGAAATCAAAACTTGCATTCATCGAAGTGCAACTCATCCTGCGTGCCAGGGGAAGCGGGACAACCAAAGATCTGGACAAAGTAGGAACACCTCATTTCGCACAGTTCGTGCCGCTGGAAGACAACCAGATTGGTTTCTTCACCGTGTACGACGGCTCCTTCGATAAGTACATTGCCGATTTCACGAAAAACATTGGACCGATCTTCGATCTTCTTTTCAAGTTCACCAAGGGCGCACCACCCTCGCCCTGTCGGAAGTACCTCCAGGAGTTCATTGATTTTGCAGCGGGAGCAAATCGCACTCCCATCGGGTTCTACCAGGCATATCCAGGTCTATCGGTGCAGGACATTCATGCCCTGATCGCCGATCGCAAGGCAGAATCAGCGGCGGCCTCATAGCGCGGATGAATTTGGGAGACAGGCAGTGAGTCCAGACAGCAAAACACAAACACCACCGGCGAAAACGAGCGGAGGACTACTCGGCCGCATTTTTGGGCGAGGGGAGCACGAGACCTCCGGGGCCAATGCTCATTCGGGAAAACCCACGAGAAGCCCACTCGACCTCGCCGACATTCAGGGCTTCATCCTCCGCGGCTACCGGATGCCGATGGTGCGGCATTTCTTATTGACGGTTAACGCTCCTGCGGCGGCACGTAAGGTTTTGGGACGCCTCGTCAGTGGCGACGAATCTGACACACCTCAAATCACTACAGCCGAAAATTGGCACGTGGGATTTGAGCCTGGGCCTGGAGACGATCCGGCGGAAGCGCCTCGGCGTAAGCCTGACTATTGCTTGAATGTCGGAATTACCTGGCCGGGAATGGTCGCGTTGGAGATCAAGCAACACGTACCCAACATTTCGTTCAAGTCGTTCGGCGCGTTCACCGCTGGAGCCGCTGAACGAGCATCTTTGGTGGGCGACATGGGACCAAGTGCCCCACAAAACTGGGTCGGCAACTTTGGGCAGGGAAGCGATCACGTTCTGGTGACGCTGCATGCGATCAGTCCCGATGCGATGAAGTCCTATACCGGCCGGCTGACCGCGCTGTTCGCCGAAGGCAATGCCTTTCGCGAGATCTGGCGCCAAGACGGGGCGGCATTGATCGAGATGCAAAACGGCCAACCTGTGCCTACCGCCAGAGTTCACTTCGGATACAGCGATGGCATCAGTATGACGACCATTCGCGGCGGCCCGGAAAAATATCACCCGGATCACCAGCAACCCTGCGACTCATGGCTGTTCGTCTTGCACGAAGAGGCTGAGAATTACATCGTGCCGGAACCGCGAGAACTTGGATTGAACGGCAGCTTTGCTGTTTTCAAGATGATCGAGACCGACGTCGTTGGATTCGAAAACTTCCTCCAATCGAATAAAGACAAGATCGATCCCGAACTGTTAGCGGCAAAGATCTGCGGGCGCTGGCGCAATGGCGTCCCTCTTGCCTTGTCGCCAGACACGGACAGCCCAGCGGGAGGGATTCCACCCGAGCAGATGAACAACTATGAATACGTAAACGCGGACGGCTCCGGTGATCCCAAGGGACTTCGCTGCCCCATAGGCGCGCACATGCGCCGCATCAATCCGCGCGGCCAGCCCGTCACCGGGCAAGGCGAGCCTGGCGGCAGTAACAACACGCATCGCCTAGTCCGGCGCGGGTTGCCGTACGGGCCTGCCTATGATCCGGCTAAGCCCTACGATGGAATCGAACGCGGCCTTCTCGGTTATTTCATCAATTCAAGCATCGAGAACCAATATGAGTTCGTCCTGGGCCATTGGGTTAACGACAGCGAATTCGCCGGCTCGGTTAGGCTGCATCCTAAGTCGAAAGACCCGATGATCGGCACACAGGACCCAGCCGAAAGCATTTTCGTGATTCCGCAGGCGAATAGCGCGCCTCCGATCAAGGTCACAGGATTCTCAACATTTGTGAAGACCAAAGCCGCCGCGTACTGCTTTCTGCCCAGCATCACGGCCATCAAGTTCATCGCCAATTTGGGAGCAGGCCTGTGACCCAGAGCCATGTACAGGAGTTTTTATGCTGTTCTTGACACGATTGTTTGGTGTGACCGGCAGCGATGCGGAGCGCGACCTCGCCGCGGAAAAGTCCATCATCGAAGAGATCGTTGAAAAAGTTCTCCTGCTGCAGGCGAATTCTGCCGCTCAACAAAGGCGCCCGCTCGGCCGGGGCACTCACGTAAAAGGTACGACCGTTCGTGCTCAATTCGAAGTGTTCGACACTAGTACAGGACGCGACGGAGTGCTTGCCGCTCGCCTTGCCAAGGGAATTTTCGCAAAGCCCGGCATATATCCCGCGATTGTGCGGTTTGGGAACGCGGATTCGAAGATCAATTCTGATTTCAAGGCCGACGTCCGTTCCTTGTCTTTCTCCGTGGACCTCACTCGCGATGGCACGGTTGTTCCTGACATAAGTGTTACGCGGCAGGATTTCTCTCTGCAAAACGCCACCACCCTGCCGATTAACGATGCGCCTGCATTTCTCGCAATCATGAAGCTGCTGACGGCATCGCATCCGGCTTCCGGGTTGTGGTCGCTGCCGTTGAAAGACAAGTTACGAGTGTTCAGGACTCTCGCGCTCGTGCAAGTACAGGCGCACCAGAAAATCAAGCCGTATCAGAAGCTGCGTTATTGGAGCAACGTGCCGTTTCGTCACGGACCGACCGATGTGGTGAAGCAGTCGGCCACACCCCTCTCAGGCAATCCTGCGCGCCCACTCGACAGGAGTAACCCGAACGCCCTGCAGGACGAACTGGCTCGACACCTCAAGGAAGATGGCAAGATGAGCGGCTTTGACTTTGGATTGCAGTTCCTCGACGCCGACGACCTGTCTTATTGGGGCAAGCATTACGACGCTGAGTTCTGGACAGAGAACGCGAGTCTGGAATGGAAGGAAGCGGAAGCGCCATTCCATACGGTCGCGCGGCTTACCCTACTCGCGAACTCCCAGCTTCCGCCGTATGCCGCCGAAGCTGCTTATTTTGATGTCACTGGGCACGCAACACTGGACAGCACCCCGGTGGGGAGCATCAATCGCGCGCGATGGCAGGGAGAAGTAGCCAGCAGAAAAGCACGTACTCGAGTCGAGGAAAAAGTAGCGGTTGCATCTTGTGGATTGTGAGGACCGTTTTATGAAGACTAGGCACCTGATTATCAATCTTCTTTCTGCGCTGTGGTTGCTGGTCTCTATTCATGTGCCAGCTGCCCTGGCTCAGACTCAAACGGCGGCAACTGCCAAAACAGAAACTCCTTCGCCCTCCGACGATGGCTGGCACGTCGCCATCGCGCCCTATATCTGGTTTGCCGGAGTGCATGGAACGGTCGGAGCACTGAACCACGAGGCGAGCGTGCATGCGAGCTTCGGCGACATCTTCAACTACCTCAACATCGGTGCTATGGCCGCTGTCGAGCCGCGCTACAACCGCATCGTCATGCCGTTTGATTTCCTGTGGATGAAATTGTCCGACCAGAAGTCACTGCCCTTTGATGAAGGTGCGACTTCTGTCAAAGCGAAAATGACCGAAACGCTCATAACGCAAAAAATCGGGTATCGATTCGTGGATGCGAAAAAAGTGAAGGTCGATGCGCTTTTCGGATTCCGCTACTGGCATTTACAAAATACGTTCACCTTGCAGCCGACGCAAATCGCAAACGGGATCTCGCAGTCGGCAAATTGGGTCGACGGTTTGGGTGGAGGAAGAATTGAACTGGGACTGACGCCGAAGCTTTCTGCGATCGTTGCGGGCGATGCTGGCGGAGGCTCCGCGAAATTGGACTATCAGGTTGCAGGCCTGCTCGCTTACAAACTCGGTCGCAAGATTGTTCTGCTGGCAGGGTACCGCTATCTCGCAGTGGACTATCGCCCCGTTGGCAACGCGGGGTTCATTTACGACGTTGCTATGCCAGGTCTGGTGCTTGGCGCGGCTTTCAATGTGAAGTGAGTTGGTGGTCTATCAGAATCGGTGTTGGTTGAATTCGATTAAGCAAAGGAGAACGGAAATGAATCTTGGAACGAAACGTGGTTTTGGTCGGCTTCTGGTGTTGATTGGGATCGCATTCTTTATGACTCAGGGCCTTATGGCTCAGCAAGTGCATTACAACTTTATGCCTGGTACTAATTTCTCGAAGTACCACACTTACAAATGGGTGGAAATTCCGGGAGGGATTCATCCGAATCAAATCATCGACCAGGAGATCAAACAGGCTGTGAACAACACGCTTGCATCGAAGGGACTCACTCTGGCTACAGGCGACACTGCCGATCTCTATGTGGGCTATCAATGCTCCGTGGATCAGGAGAAGCAGTGGAATGCTTGGGGCAGCGGGGGAAGACTTATGGGCGGCATGGGCTCAGCCACAAGCTCCACAATCTCCAATGGCACATTGGCGGTTGATTTCTATGATCCCACGTCGAAACAACTCATCTGGCGCGGCTCTGCGGAACAAACCCTGAACCCGAGCGGCAATCAGCAGAAAGACATGGAAAAGTTGAATAAGTCAGTCGCGAAGCTCCTGAAGAATTATCCGCCGAAGGAGAAGTAGCGCGGCTTGCTGTTGAATTCAAGGATAAATCCAAGCAGAGGAGAAATTCACGATGAAGCGTTACTACCCGTTGGTCGCCGTACTTGCCCTGGTTTCTCTCTTATTCCTCGGAATCACGCTGCTGCGTGCCAACGAAGCTAAACCTGAGCCGCCGCAACAGTATCCGATCATGGACAAGGTTGCCGACAAGATCATTCAGAAATACCAGACGTCCACTTGCGAGCAATTGTGGCTGAAGAAGAGCGAAAAGGCTCCGCCAACTCCCGAAGAACAAAAGGCCATCACATTTCTTAAGAGCGATCCCCAGATGCGCGCCGCCTTCATCAGCAAGATCGCACCACCCATCGCAAACAAGATGTTCGATTGCGGCATGATTCCCTGATCTGTTTCGGCAAGCCGAAAGTTAGTCAAGTTGTTTGAGGAAGATTATGAATACTGCATGCAGGTTGATTGGAACGGCACTCTTGTTGTCTCTGGGGCTCTCTCTCGGTTCTGAGGCCGCTCTTGCTCAAGGGACAACACAAACTCCGCAAAAGAAAACTGCGCCAAAGGCAAAGCCGGCTGCGGCCGCAGTCGACACCAAGCCGGTTCTGGAACCCAAGGCCATTGAACTACTGAAAGCCTCGTGTGCCCGCCTCGCGGCGGCGCATTCCATGTCCTTCACCGCCGAGGTTACGTACGAAAGTCCGAGCCGCATGGGTTTCCCGCTTGCCTATACAACAAAGTCCGATGTCGTGATGCAGCGACCTGACAAGTTGCGCGTAATCACCCTGGGTGATGGCCCCGCCTCGGAGTTTTACTACGACGGTAAAATGATGATGGCTTATGCGCCGGCGGAGAATCTTGTTGCTATCGCCGACGCCCCACCAACCCTTGACGAGACGATGGAGGTGGCCTATCACAATGCCGCCATCTATTTTCCGTTCGACGACGTGATTGTCTCGGATCCCTACAAAGACATCTCCGATGATCTCCGCATGGCCTTCTACATCGGGCAATCGAATGTCGTCGGCGGCACCACCACCGATATGATCGCTTATGACACCGGAGGCGTCTTCGTGGAAATATGGATCGGTGCTGAGGATAAACTGCCGCGCATGCTCCGCGCCATTTTTGCCGATGACCCCATGAAACTCCGCCACCGCTTGGAGCTCTCCAACTGGCACATCGACCCGAATGTCACCGCGGACTTCTTTACTTCGGAAAAAGCCACAAACGCAAAACACATCAAGTTTGCCCGTCCCGATGCGCCGCTTCCGCCACGGGCAGGCGCGAAGCCAAAGCCGGCCACCAAGCCCAAGTCCACAACCACACCGAACAATTCTCAATAGTCAGGAGTACAGTGATGAAAAAAATTCTTGTTGGTTCACTATCCGTTTTACTCACGATGCTCCCCGGTTTGCGAGCTTTTGCTTGGGGGCACGCGAACGCTTACGGCGGCGGTTCCACCACCCACACGGGAGACTCCACCACGCGCACCAATGCGTATGGCGGGAGCGCGACCCACACTGCGGGCGAGGGTACCACCGCTTCCAATAAATACGGTGCCTCTGCATCACACGCCGAAGGGTCTGGCACCACAACTGCCAGCAACGCCTACGGTGGCAGCGCGACCCACACGGCTGGACAGGGAACTACTGCTTCCAATGGGTACGGCGGGTCGGCATATCATGCTGAAGGTTCAGGAACGACCACTGCGACCAACGCCTATGGTGGCAGCGCTACGCACTATGCCGGGGTAGGCACTGTCGGCACGACTTCTTCGGGCCAGACCGCATACGCCAGTGACCACTACTACGGAGGCACTTACGGCGCGGCCTATCATCCACCTGTAGCTGTCGCTCCCGTACCCTACTACGGCGCGTACCATCCGCCGGTCGTTGTCAATTCGTACAGCACTGGTTGCTACAACTGCGGCGGCTGGGCTGTCGCGGGCGCCGCTGTGGCTGGCGCGGTTGTCGGTGCAACGGTCGCCACAGCCAATGCCAATGCCAACGCTGCGGCCGCCAATACTGCAGCCGCTAATGCCTACACACAAGGCTACGTTGCGGGCACCACTACCAGCGCTGCCAACACCAGCGCAGCCGTGGCCAACGCAAACGCAGCTGCCGCGAACGCCAATGCTGCTGCGGCCAATGCAAATGCCGCTGCGGTCAACGCGTCTTATTCGATGGGCGAAATCGTAGCGGCCATTCCTGCTGGCTGCGCGGTTCCCGTCGTCAACGGGACAACTTACTATCTCTGCGGCAACACCTGGTTCACCGCATCTTATGGTGCGAACGGAGTCTTCTACCGCGTGGTACCCACTCCGTAAAGGAAATGGATTCACTCGAATTCAGAGAGTATTTTTCGAAAGTTTCGGATCAGACTAAGGAGAGTCCTAATGACTTGGAACCCTGCATTTACGTACAGTAAGCAATCTGCGACCAGGAGCGGCATCCCGTTTTACAAGTGTTTGTTAGTCATCAGTGCGGCAGCGCTGTTAGCCGCAGTCCCGGCTTTTCCGCAAAATCCTGAGCTTCAGGAAAAGCTTGCAGCCGTGAAGGCGGTTGCCGCCGAAAACAAGCAGAAGCTCCACCAATATCAATGGATCGAAACCACTCAACTCACTCTCAAGGGAGATCAGAAGCCTCCCACGGAAAATAGTTGCCAGTACGGCCCTGATGGGCAAGTCCAGAAGACGCCGATCGGTCCTCCTCCGGAACAACCCAGCGGCGGCAGGATGAAGGAAAGAATTATCGAGAAGAAAAAAGCGGAGATGAAAGACTACATGCAAGACGTCAAAGCTGTCCTCGCCATGTATGTGCCGCCCGACCCACAGCGAATGCAGCAGGCTTACCAGGCCGGGAACGTCGCCTTGAATCCCGTCCCCGGCGCCGTAAATCTGGTATTTAGCAACTACGCTCAGCAGGGCGATAAGATGACGCTTACGTTCGACACCAGCGCCAAAAAAATTACCTCGTTGAATATCAATACCTATATGGGTGAAGAGAAGGATGTCGTGACGTTGCGCGTGCAGATGGGCAGCCTTCCGGATGGCACCAACTATGCGCAACAGACTGTTCTCGACGCGACTGCTAAACAGCTCGTGGTAACGACCACAAATTCCAACTACCAGAAGTTGTGACCTACTATCGTTCCCGGGGAGTTTCAAACTGTAAGTTGAGACAATGGAATGCCGCACGAATGAGAACTAACGTTCCAAACAGCGAGTGGCGTTGAAATGAAAGAGGATTTATGAACAGCAAACAATTAAGAAACCCATTGCGCGTAAGTTTAGTTCTCGCAGCGTTTCTGTTGGTTTGTGGTATTGGCGTTGCGCAGAACGACCAGGTGAAAGGCGTGATCAATGGCCGCAGCGGCGCCACTATGTCGGTGCTTTCGCGGGGCGGCGAGAGTATCACGGTGGTGTTAACCGCGGACACGCAAGTGTTAGAACCAGAAGGGGCTTTTCGCAAGAAGCATCTGAGCATGACCGCGCTGGTTCCGGGACTTGCGGTGGAAGTAAAAGGGTCGTTCAACGATAAGCACCAACTGGTTGCGGATCGCGTCACATTCCACGGCTCAGACCTCAAGACCGCACAAGACATCCAGGCTGGCCTGGCTCCAACGGAACAGAAAGTTCAAGAGAATCAACAACAAATTCAAGCCGATCAACAGAAGATTCAGCAGCAACAACAAGAACTTCAAGCGGAAGAGGCAAAGACCGCCGCAAACAAAGCGGCCATTGCGGCTGCCAACAAACGCTTCGGAGAACTGGGCGACTACAATATTTTGGGTGAGGTAACCGTGCTGTTTGGGAATGGGAAGGTAACCATCGACCCGGAGTACAAACCACAGCTATTGAAATTGGCGCAGCAGGCTATGGGTATCACTGGTTACGTGATTCAGGTGAAGGGATACGCATCGAAGGTGGGTAGCGCCGCGCTGAACCAGAAACTCAGCACCGAACGCGCGGAGAACGTGACGAATTTCCTGGAACAAGAAGGGAAGATTCCGCTGACCAACATGCTGGCTCCCGGGGCAATGGGAACAAGCCAGCAGGTGGCTCCCGACACGACAGCGGAAGGCCAGGCGGAGAACCGCCGGGTCGTAGTGTCGATCCTTCAAAACAAGGCTATCGCCGGAACGTAAGCAAGGAGGTATCGGCGGTTTCGATTTGCCCAGGTAAGAAGGAATGCCAATTCTGGGAAAGCTCGCGATAGCGGCCGCGCTCGAATTCTGCGCGGTGGGGGTGGTGGCGCAAGATCTTGCGCCTCGCGCCTATGTGATTACCCCGCTGAACTCGAATGCGATTACGCTGACGTATTCGTATTACACCGGAGGTCTTCAGTTCGATGGCGCGGTGCCCATTACTGGGGCCACCGCGCAGATAAATGTTCCGGTCTTCACTTATTACTACTCACTGAATTTCTTCGGGCGCTCGGCAAACATCCTTGCCGCATTTCCGTATGCCTTGGGAAATCTTCAAGGAAAAGTGATTGGTGCGGAGTCACACCTCTACCGCTCCGGCCTGTTGGATTCTGCTTACCGCTTTTCGGTGAATCTGAAGGGTGGACCGGCGCTGCCGCTCGACGAATTTGTAAAATGGCGGCAGAAAATGTTGATTGGGGTAAGCCTCAAGGTAGTAGCGCCGACGGGGCAGTATGACCCGACGAAACTGATCAACCTGGGAAACAACCGCTGGGCCTTCAAACCCGAGATCGGGTATTCGCAACGATGGGGACACTGGGTAGTGGATGCGTACGGAGCCGCATGGTTCTACACACGAATCCGGAGTTCTTCTCACACAATCAGTACTTTCCCGGTACACGAACGCAATCCGAGAATCCGGCGGCGGCGTTTGAGGGGCACCTCAGCTACGATTTTAAGCCGCGCTTGTGGGTCTCGCTGGATGGGAATTTCTGGTACGGAGGCGAGACCAGCTTGAATGGATTTCCGAATCCAAAAACGGTCCAGCGCAACTCCCGGATTGGGGCGACCGCCGCTATTCCCATCTCGAAACATCAGTCGGTAAAGATCAGTTACAACAACGGCGCGTACATCAACTACGGCGGAAACTATCAAAACATTTCTTTGGCGTGGCAGTATTCCTGGGTTGGCTTGCCGAAATGAAGATCGTAGGTGGAGGCCCAAAATGCAGGCAGTGGTCCGCCACACCCAAGACACCGCGAAAGATTAAGCTGCTTCACAAGACGCTTTGGAAATGGACTCTCCTCGTTTGTTTCGTGTCCCTGCCCGCTCGCGCACAGGAACCCCAATTCCTGCCCGAAATTGACGCACACCTCAAGCTGAATTCCTATATCCGAACATATTTGGAAGCGAAGGATGATCGCGACGGTGGGGATCCCGACCAATTCTCGATAGGTCCAAGTATCCAGTTCTATTTGAAACCTTTGATCCGGCTTAAAAAGATCACATCGTTTGATCTGGACGATTCCAAAACACGGCCTCTCGTCCTCGAAACTGGATATCGCTATATCACCTCGCCAAATACTTCACCGGAAAATCGCCTGGAGACAATTGCAACTTTCAATTTCCCCTTGAAGGCCGGCTTCCTGGTTACAGATCGCAACCGCGCCGACCTTGACTGGAAAAGTGGCGGCTTCACTTGGCGCTATCGCAACAAGTTGACGATCGAACGAACCTTTGCAATTCGCTCATATCACCTCATTCCGTATATCGCTGCCGAGCCCTATTATGTGAGTCAGTATCAAAAATGGAGTACCACGGATCTCTATGCAGGCTGCCTATTCCCGGTGGGCAAACACGTCGAATTCAATACCTACTATGAACACGAAAACGATACCGGCAAGAGCCCGAACCGCCAGCAGAATTACATCGGCCTGGCCCTATATCTTTACTTCTCTCTGGCGAATAAGTGATACTTGGCTCCAAGACTACTTAGTCGTCGACTGTTGTGGACTCGGATGCATTGGTTCGCTTTTAAAGGGCGCCAACCCGCGTTCGACAAAGTGCGCCGTTGCAAAGAATTAGCGGGGAAACCGCACTAGCTCTCAGATTCAATTGCTGGGGGGCGGTGGTGGCTGCGCTTCCAACTGTTTCAGCTTTTTCTCCAGCAACATCTCTTTTTCTTGCTTGCTTAACTTTGGAAACAAAAACGCAATTTGCAGCCGCATACTCCACGCAGGAGTTCCTTGCGGATGAACCGCGTTCCCGTAGAATTGTGCGGTCAGCGACACCGGCTGATTCCCAAGCTTCATAATTCTTCCCAAGCCTCCGCCAAACGGAACGGTCCACGTGTTGCCATTCGCGGCTTCCCAGTTCGCTGTCAAGGTTGGTTGCCAGGTGATGAACCAGCCCTTCTTCAGGTTGTAATTGATGAAGTACTGCAATAGGAACTGATTCACGTCCGGACGGCTCCCGTCGCCGCCACCGACCACACATTATTGGCCAACAACCCCAGCGTCCAATGACCAGGCTGCAACAATGCAACAACAGTTGGGCCTAAGCACAGCTTGCCCTGTCCCAGATAGGTATTTGTCGCCGTCGGCAACTGGAAAACTGGTCCAACGCCCCAGATTAGTTTTCCAGGCTTCTTCGGTGAAATGAAAAAGGAGGGCACCATGTCTCCCAGCCCGTACTCTCCGGTTTCGGGAGCTCCGGGTGCGTTCGGGATTGGTTGACAGATGATCGGTGCAATCCACCGGATGATCAGGTTCCAGTCTTTTGAGATGCCGATGGGAATTACTGGCTGAATGTTTAACACGTCCTGATTTCGGTAGCCTGGA
>Ga0210406_10002436_pt1 | contig 21248 bp, 19 predicted proteins | sample IncBWC30MmetaG_FD_155454 | JGI IMG/M metagenome (GOLD analysis project Ga0210406, IMG submission 155454) | Forest soil microbial communities from Barre Woods Harvard Forest LTER site, Petersham, Massachusetts, United States - Inc-BW-C-30-M | ecosystem: Environmental > Terrestrial > Soil >... | reverse complement strand
CGCCGGCCAATCCGAGTCCGACGAATCCAAGCCTGACGAAGGGTGACGGCAAACCCGTCGAGACCGCCAGGATTCCCGAGCCCGGTATCAAGGCGAAGGGCATTTCCGAGCGGGCCATGATCGAGAAGTCGGCTTCCGAGGGAGTGGCCGTGGTCAAGCCGGCTGAGGTCAAGCCAGTCGAGGTCAAGGCGACCGAGGCGAAGCCGGCCGAGGAAAAGGGCGTCGAAGCCAAGTCTTTCGAAGCGAAGTCTTTCGAAGCGAAGTCTTTCGAAGCGAAGTCTTTCGAAGCGAAGTCTTTCGAAGCGAAGTCTGTTGAGGCCAAGCCGACCGAGAGCCCCAGTGCGTCCGGCGAAGTGCGCCGCGCGACGGCGTCGCGCGAGGAGCGGCGGGACGCCAACGATCTCGCGCGTGCGGCCATCGAGCGGCTGCGTAATTCCGCTGCCAATGTCAGTGAGAGCGGAGGGCGTGCGCAGGAAGCCCCGCGTACCGTTAGCACGTCGCCGGTCCGCCCGCTGCCACCACCGATCACGGTCTCCACGCCGCCGGCCGATGCGTCCAACGCGCCGTCGTCGTCCGCCAACCCACCCTATACGTCGTCGATCCGGAACGACGATCCGAACCGGCCGACGCCCCCGGCCGAGATTCCATCGCCGCCGCCGCTCGACCTGCGGGCTGCCGCGAACGAGGCCGCCAGTGCGCGCGACCGCGCCAAGGCGGTTGCCGAGGACATGCTGTCGGCCGCGAAGTCGGTGTTCCACACGGTGCTACCGCAATAGTGCTGGCGTAGCAGCCTGATCGGCTCAAATCGCACCGTCGCGTTCTTGTGACGCTTGGATTCTTGTGACGCTTGGACTGAAGCGCAAAGAACCGCCAGGGCGCGGCGATGGCGCAGCGCGGGTCCTCAAAGCAAAGCAGGTCTTCAAGACAAGGCAGGCCTTCAAGGCAAAGTAGGTCTTCAAGGCAAAGCAGATCTTCAAGGCAAAGCAGGTCTTCAAGAAGGCAGGTCTGCAAAACGCAAACGCGGACCTAATGGTCCGCGTCATTCGGCTCGTATGTGAACGGATGCCCGATCAGCGCATGCCGCGCGAACCAGGACCTCCGCCGCCACGGCCGCCGGTTGCGCCGCGCTCGCCTCCAGCGCCCGCGCCGAACACCGGCTTCGGCTTCATCGGCAACAGGCCTTCGCGCTGCAGCTTCTTGCGGGCGAGCTTGCGGGCGCGGCGCACCGCTTCCGCCTTCTCGCGGGCTTTCTTCTCTGAGGGTTTTTCGTAGTGGCCGCGGAGCTTCATCTCGCGGAAAATCCCCTCGCGCTGCATCTTCTTTTTCAGCGCCTTGAGGGCTTGATCGACATTGTTATCGCGAACGAGAACCTGCACGCGGCATCCTCTTTTCAGTAGCTCGGATTGGGATCGGGTAAAAACAAAGGGCTGATGAAAGACCTCGCCCTTAGCCTTGAACGCGGGGATGTATCAGACAATAGCTACAATGTCCACCGTCAGCAGCCGGATTGCCGCGGCTTTCGCGCCGTGCAGACCGGCTTTTTCTGCCGGATCAGCCGGCTTTCGGCGGGATCGCACCGACCTGCGTCACATGGCCCATTTTCCTTCCCGGCCGCGGTGCGCCCTTGCCGTACAGGTGAACGGTCGCGCCGGGCACGCTCAGCCAAGCCTCGTAGCCGTCGATTTCGTCGCCGATCAGATTGGTCATGGTGACTTGGCCATGCCGCACCGGCTTGCCGAGCGGCCAACCGGCGATCGCCCTGATATGCTGCTCGAATTGGGAGATGGTGGCGCCGTCGAGCGTCCAGTGTCCGGAATTGTGGACCCGGGGCGCGATCTCGTTGACCAGAACCCGCGGCCCACCGCGATCGTTCAGCACGAACATCTCCACCGTGAGCACGCCGACATAGTCGAGCGCGCCCGCGATCTTCTCGGCGATGGAGAGCGCCTCCGCAGCCAGGCTGTCCGGGATCGCGGCCGGCGCGCGCGAAACCTTGAGGATGTGGTCGCGGTGCTCGTTTTCGGTCACGTCGTAGCACTCGACACGGCCATCGGCCGATCGCGCGGCGATCACGGAAATCTCGCGCTCGAAGGGGATGAAAGCTTCGAGGATCGCGGACTTGGTGCCAAGCTCGGTCCAGATCCGGTCAGGATCGTCGCCCTCGCGAATGATCGCCTGCCCCTTGCCGTCATAGCCGAAGCGTCGGGTCTTGATGACGGCGGGGAGCCCGATGCGCGTGATCGCCTCGCGAAGCGAGGCCGCGGACACCACGTCGGCATAATCGGCCGTGCCGATGCCGAGCCGCTTCACGAAATCCTTTTCCGCCAGTCGGTCCTGCGTGGTCTCCAGGATCTTCCGCTCGGGCAGGACCGGGCGCCGCGCGTCCAGGATCATCGCGGCGGCGGCCGGAATGTTTTCAAATTCATAGGTGATGACGTCGACGTCATTGGCGAACAGTTCGAGCGCCTCGACATCGGCATATTCGGCACAGGTCGCGTTCAGCACGACCTCGAAGGCCGGCGAATCCGGGTCGGGCGAGAACACCTGGCAGCGCAGGCCGAGCCGCGCCGCGGCCATTGCCAGCATCCGGCCCAACTGTCCGCCGCCGAGGATTCCGATGGTGTCGCCGGGTTTCAGCTTCACCTTGGCTGGGAGGGTCACGCGGATTCCTCCGGGCGCTCGGCCACCGACTGGGTTTGTTGCTTGCGCCATGTGGCGAGCCTGCCGGCGAGCGCCTTGTCACTGAGAGCGAGCACGCTTGCGGCGAGCAGGGCCGCGTTGATGGCCCCGGCCTTGCCGATTGCGAGCGTTCCCACCGGCACGCCGGCCGGCATCTGGACGATGGAATAGAGCGAATCCAGTCCTTTGAGCGCCTTCGACTCGATGGGGACGCCGAGCACCGGCAGCTCGGTGAGCGAAGCCGTCATGCCCGGCAGATGCGCTGCCCCGCCGGCGCCCGCGATGATCACTTTGAAGCCTTCCGCCTTGGCGCCCTTGGCGAAGGCGACCAGCCGTTCCGGGGTGCGATGCGCGGAGACGATGCGCTTTTCGCAGTCGATGCCAAGCTCGGCGAGCGTCGCGGCCGTATGCCGCATCGTGTCCCAGTCCGACTGGCTTCCCATGATGATGACTATAGCGGCGGGCATGAGGTTAATTCTTCTCGGGAATCCAGAAACATAGGCCGGATTATAGGTTCGGGCCCATTGGCGGCAAGGTGTGGCAAGGGAGCGGGAATCCACTATCCTGTCTTGGTGAATCCCGGCAAGCCCCTCATCAGCGAGCGCCACCACGGATGCCCAAGAAAAAGCGAGCCCGAGCCCCATCGCGCCGGGCCGCGAAACCCCGTGCCACGAGGAAGGCCGCCTCGGACGACCGTACCCCGGCGGCCGCAGACCGCGCCAAGCCGACGACAAAGCCCACGATCAAGGCGACCATCCGCCAGTTAAGGCGGGAACTGGCGCAGGCGCGGGAGCAGATCGAGCAACTGCAGGCTTCGGCCGATATGGACTTTCTACTCGGCATTTTCAACCGGCGCGGCTTTGAACGCGAGCTCAACCGTGTGATTGCCTATATCCAGCGCTATCACGCCAGCGCGGCGCTGATCGTGCTCGACGTCGATCGCCTGAAGCCGATCAACGATGTCTTCGGGCACGCCGCGGGCGACCAGGTTCTGAAGGCGATCGCCGCGACCATCACGCGCCAGGTGCGCGCGTCGGATGCGGTCGGGCGGCTCGGCGGTGACGAGTTCGGTTTGCTGTTGTGGAATCTCAGCGAGACCGATGCGAAAGCCAAGGCTGCGGTGCTTGAAGCGGCGATCGATCAGCTCAGTTTCGAGTTCGAGGGCCAGACAGTGAAGGCCGGAGCGTCAGCCGGCGTCGCTATCCTCGATGTGCATGCGGAGGCCCGCCGCGCACTCGAAGAGGCCGATCGCGCGATGTATGTGCGCAAGGCGCAACGGCGGCATGAGGAGAGGGTGGCCTCGGCGTGAGTCGACAAGCGCCCGCAGCAGGCCCGACAAGTTCTGGTTGCGGCTGCCTCGCGCACGCAAACCGCTTCAGAGTCCGCTGAGATCGTCCGGCACGTCGCCGAATTTCCTGAGCAGCCGGGCATCTCTGAACTCGCCGATCATGGGATCGCCGGTGCGGCTGAAGGCGATCGCGCCGATATGGCCGGCCATTCGCGACAGGATTTCGGCGCGCCGCAAGGCGGTCGTCGAACTCTGGCACTCCTCTGCCGCACCCGCGATCGGCAGACCGCTATCATCCTGCAGAAAGGGCATTGCGACATAATAGGTGACATCGGCCATGGTCTTGCTCCTTGTATCTGATGTTCGTGCATGATCTCCGCGCAAACGCGTCGTGTCTGTTGCGAGGAAGCTGATGCTCTCAGTTTCTGATCGAGCACGATCTCTTCGGAACAATCGCTACATGCCTATCGGGCCGTAGCCTGCGGGCATGCTTTCCGGATCATGCTCTAGCTAGGCGGCGCTGCTGGTCGCGTCCGGCGATGATTTGGGGATGCAGCCGGAGGAAATCGCCGCCTGCAATTCCGCAAGCTCCATCTCCAGATACTCGTTGGCCATGATCAGCGCCTTGATGGTGCTGCGCATATTGCCGTCGCACATCGCGATCGCATGATCGCAGGCCTGCTCGTAGTGGCTGTTGTCGAACGCGGACGGCGAAGGTGCGGACACGGCGGACTCCAAGGCGAAACGTGAGCGGCGACAAATGCGATGTTCCTATTTTGTTCTCAAAGAGTCAAGGGGCGTCAAGAGGTCCCAACAGGGCTTGAGCAGCCGTTTTTTCGTCGGGCGCGCGAGGCGGAGCGCAGTGAAGTTCAGGACGTGGCCAGTTCAGGATTGAATCGTCAGCGCGCTTCTCATTTTTGATTGAGCATGACCTCCGCGCAGCGGCATCACGTTTGTTAGCTCAAGGAAAAACCGCTGCGTACACCGCGCCCATCAAATGCGGCGCAGCTTTTTGCGCATCATGCTCTAAGCGATGATATCCGGCGTGATCTGATCTTCGATGAAGGCGATGCGATCGCGCAGTTGCAGCTTGCGCTTCTTCAATCGTTGCAGGCGCAACAAATCGGGCGCCGGTGATTGATGGAGCGCATCAATCGCCGCGTCGAGATCGCGGTGCTCCTGCTGCAGCCGTGCAAGCTCGGCCTGCAGCTCGCGCTCATCTTCCTTGGTCATGACATACGCTAGCTGATAAACGCGATGAGGGTGCGAAGGGCGATGGAACCCGGCGCAAATATCCTCCCTGCCGGGCTGCTCCGCAAGTCGGCAAAACGCGCAAAACACCGATCCACGGCTTCCGAGAACCGGGGTTAGCACATTCCGGCGCTGGCGGTTCCTTACTCACGATTCATTACAGATATCGCTCAAAATATGAGTTTCCGATCCGTGGCAGCCCCATCGACAGATTGCACGAGTCGTGTAGAGTTGCCGATCCGTGTCGAATCTGGGGTTGTTATCCTAACGAGGAGATTTGGAATGGCAATTCAGGCACATCTCGTTGAACTGGAACGCAAACACAAGATTCTCGAAGACGAACTCCACGAAGCTCTAGTGCACCTTTCAACGGACGACCTGCAAATAGCCGAACTAAAGCGACGGAAACTGATGGTGAAGGATCAGATCGAGGCTTGAAGCACGCCTCCGACGAGACCTTTCACTGAACAACTACAACCATCGCTGTAACGCAAATATCTCTATAAAAACACAACATGCCGGATGGGTGCAGCGCACGCGTCCGGCGTTGTGCGGTTTTGACCCCTGAAAACGTTTACGCCCCCGCAAGCTCGCCGACATGATCGGCGATCGCCAGCGATGACGTCAGGCCGGGCGATTCGATACCGAACAGATTGATCAGTCCCTCCACGCCGTGGTCGCCTGGGCCCTGGATCAGAAAGTCCTGGGTGGCAACCGCCGACGGTACGATCTTGGGCCTCATGCCGGAATAGCTCGGCATCAGTGCGCCATCCGGCAATGCCGGCCAATATTTGCGGATCGCCGGATAGAACCGTTCCGCCCGCGCCGGGTCGACCGCGTAATCGATGTGGTCCACCCACTCGACGTCGGGTCCGAAACGCGCCTGTCCCGCCATGTCGAGCGTCAAATGCACGCCCAGTCCGCCAGGCTCCGGCACAGGATAGATCAGTCGGGAAAACGGCGCTCTTGCGCTGCAACTGAAATAGTTGCCCTTGGCAAGATAGGCTTGGGGAACGAGGTCCGGTGGCATGCCCTCGATGCGGCGCGCGGTGTCCGGCGCGTCGAGCCCCGCGGCGTTGACGAGAAGCTGGCATTCCAGCGTCATTGGCGCTGCGCCGCCCGCATCCAGCTCGATTTTTCCTGCCGCCGCCTTGGCACGCAGCAATGGCGTATGAAACGCAAAGAACGCACCGGCGGCCTCCGCATCGCCGCGCAGCGAAAGCATGTAAGCGTGGCTGTCGATGATGCCGGTCGAGGGCGAGAGCAGTGCCGCATCGCAATTCAGCGCTGGCTCAAGGTCGCGCGCGGCCGCACCGGTCAGTGTCTGCATGTCGCGCACGCCATTGGCTTCTGCATGCTCGCGGATCGATTGCAGCTTTTCGGCTTCTTTCGGCGTGGTCGCCACGATCAGCTTGCCGCAATTACGATGCGGGATGCCGTGGTCGGCGCAGTAGGCGTAGAGCGCGTGCTTGCCGGCCACGCACATGCGTGCCATGAGGCTCCCGGCCCGATAGTAGATGCCGGCGTGGATCACCTCGCTGTTGCGCGAGGAGGTCACGGTGCCGATGCCCTCGGCGGCCTCCAGCACGACGACCTCGCGACCGGCCTGCGCCAGCCGGCGCGCCACCGCCAGTCCGATGACGCCGGCCCCGATCACGACGCACTCAACCCTGTCCATTCGCCGCCCAGTGCCTCATCGAAGTCTTTGTCCGATTATTTGTTGTCCAAGTATTTTTTGTTGTTCAAGTATTTGTTGAAGCCTCGTCCAAGTATTGGCCCAAGTATTTGTTCAAGTATTTGTTCGAGTCTTTGCCGCGAATGATGTCTAGAGATTGCAAACGTCGATGGTGGCACGCACTGCGCGCGGCCATCAACCAAGCGGTAATCATGTCAGGGCAGCGGTATTTTAAATCACGTTTTTGCATCGCATGATGATGCGTTTACCCGATCCCAACCCGTGAAGCCAGACACTCCCGTGCTGGAATTCGCGGGTGATTGATGGTCGGAAAGGCGAGGCAGGCAGGCGGCAAGGATTCGATTCCTGCGCGGGCGCTCGCTTGCCTGATCGGTATTGTCGTGCCATGCGGCAGTGCCCTTGCGCAGTCCGATAGGCTTTCATCCGCAAGCGGTGCCGGCTCCTTCGATCCCAGTGTCGTCTGGGAAGTCCTGATCGGAAGCATTGTCGTCTGCGCCTTTTTTGCCTCCGTTGCGCTTTCCATCCATGCGGCACTGCGCCAGTCCAAGCGGACGCAGGCGCGCAAAAGTGCGTTCGTCCGGTCCGCCCTGAACAATTTGAGCCATGGCGTCGTCATGACCGATCCGCAAGCGCGGGTCGTCTTCTGCAATGATCGCTATCTCGACATCTACGGCCTGACGCGCGCGGACATATCGAACGACATGACCGCTGACGAGCTTCTGGCGCTGCAGCGCAGGCGTAGCGGGCTCGATGGCAGCGCCGAGGATTTCGACGCGCAAGCCGCAAAGGCCAAAGGTCTCGTCGTCAGGCTGCTCTGCGGCAGATCGGTCCTGGTGAAATATGCGCGGCTGCCGAACGGCGGCTCGATCGCGACGCATGAGGATTGCAGCGAACAGCGTGAGCTCTCGCGGCAACTGGCCTCGACCAAGCAGTTCCTGGAATCGGTGCTGGACAATGTCCCGGTCTGCGTGGCCGCGAAAAGCATCGAGGATGGCCGCTATATCTTCGCCAACCGCGCCTTCGAACGTTTCTCGCAATTTTCCCGCGACCGCATTGTCGGCAAGCACGCCGAGGAGATTTTCCGCCCCAACACCGCAGCGGGCATCCAGGCCGCGGATCGCGCCGCGCTGCATGCGGCGAGTGGCCAGTATCGCAGCGAACTCGTCGTCGAGCGAGGCTCGGAAAAACGCATCCTTGCCTCCAATCGCGTGGTTGCCCGCAACGAGCGGAACGAGCCGGAATTCCTGATCGCGATGTTCGAGGATGTCACCGACCGCCGGTCGCTGTCGCACGAACTTGAAAATACCAAGAAGTTCCTCGAACTGATCGTGGACAACATACCGGTGTCGCTGAGCGTCGAGCGCGTCAGCGACGGGCGCTATCTGCTCGCCAACCGCAGCGCCGAGACGATCCTCAACCGCCGGCGCGAGGAGGTGACCGGGCTCACGGCCGCCGACATTTTCAATCCGCGCGAGGCCAGGCTGATCATCGCGCGCGACGAAGCGGCGATCAGAAAGCGCGGCCTGCTCACCGAGGAGCATCCGATCTCGACCAAGGACGGCCTGCGGCTGTTCCGGACGCGCCGCATGACGGTGCTGGATGAGTCCGGCCTGCCGCAATATCTCATCAAGACCCACGAGGACGTCACCGACCGCCGGCAGACCGAATCGCGCATGGCGCATATGGCCTATCATGACGGCCTGACCGACCTGCCAAATCGCTCGGCCTTCCTGCAGGCGTTGACGCAGATGATCGAGGCCTGTGCCGGCACCGACGAAGCCTTTGCGGTGCTGTGCGTCGATCTCGATGGGTTGAAGGAGGTCAACGACGTGTTCGGGAACGCGATCGGCGACAAGCTGCTGGTCGAGGTGGCGAGCCGGATCCAGGCGGTGGCGCGCGGCGGCGTCGTGGCGCGCCTGAGCGGCGACGAGTTCGGCCTGATCATTGATGGCGAGCAGCCGGCGGCCGGAAAGGCGCTGGCCCAGAAAGTCGCTGATGCACTTGCCAGCGAGTTTCAGATCGACGGCAAATCGGTCCGCACCGGCGTCACGACAGGTATTGCAGTATTCCCGCACAACGGCGCCGACGGGGCCTCGCTGCTGGCCAACGCCAACGCGGCGCTGTTCCGCGCCAAGCAGAGATCGCGCGGCTCGATCGGAGTCTACGAGCCGGAAATGGATCAGCAGATCCGCGATCGCCGCGTGCTGCACCAGGAGCTTTCGGTCGCGATCAAGAACGGCGAGCTGTCGCTGTACTTCCAGCCGCTGGCGATGGCGGGTGGCACCGTCGCGGACAGCAGGATCATCGGGTTCGAGGCGCTGGCGCGCTGGATGCATCCGGTGCGTGGCTTCGTGCCTCCCGGCGATTTCATTCCGCTCGCGGAGGAGAGCGGGCTGATCGTCGAAATGGGCGAATGGATCCTGCGCCAGGCCTGCCGGGAGGCCGCATCGTGGCCGAAGCCGCTGCAGATCGCGGTCAACCTGTCACCCGCGCAGTTCACGCATGGCGATCTGGTCGGGCTCGTGCATTCGATCCTGATCGAGACCGGGCTTGCGCCGGGCCGGCTCGAGCTGGAAATCACCGAGGGCGTGCTGATCGAGGATTTCGATCGCGGTCTTGCGCTGCTGCGGCGGCTGAAGGCGCTGGGCGTGCGCGTGTCCATGGACGATTTCGGCAGCGGCTATTCCTCGCTGAGCTATCTGCAGGCGTTCCCGTTCGACAAGATCAAGGTCGACCGCGCCTTTGTCATCAATCTCGGGCGCAATCCGCAATCGGCGGCGATCATCCGCGCCGTCATCGATCTCGGCCATGGCCTTGAAATGTCGATCGTCGCGGAGGGCGTGGAAACGCTCGATCAGCTGGGCTTCCTCGCCAAGGAGGGCTGCGACGCGGTGCAGGGCTATTTGATCGGCAAGCCGTTTCCGATCGGCCAATATGCCGCGGCGGTCGGACGCGGCGATGCCGCCGCGCCCGCGCGCAAGACCGGCGCGCGCTGATCAGAACGTTTTGACGCATTTTCTTTTTGCGAACCGTCGCCACTTTGCCTGAAAGCGCTGTAGGTGTAGCGAGCTCAATCACTCGCGACGAATCTCCTGCATGGCGGACTACGATCTGGCTGTTATCGGCGGCGGGCTCAACGGCGTCAGCCTGGCGCGCGACGCCGCGGGACGCGGCTTGCGGGTGATACTCCTGGAGCAGGGTGATCTCGTCTCCGCCGCGTCGTCGGCGACGTCCCGGCTGGTCCGTGGCGTTCTCCCGCTGCTAGAGCCGCACGGTCTTCGGCGCGTGCGCACGCAACTTGCCGAGCGGGACATCTGGCTCAAGATCGCGCCGCACGTTGTGCGGCCGATGCGGTTCGTCATTCCCGAGCATTCCAGCGAGCGCCCGCCATGGTTGCTGCGGTCAGGCCTCTGGCTCTACGACCTGTTGGGTTCACGGCGCTGCCTGCCGGCCTCGGCCACGGTTGATGTCACGCACCATCCGCTCGGCGATGCGCTGAAGCGGCCGTTCGGGACCGCCTTCGAATATTCCGACTGCCTGGTGGACGATTCCCGCCTGGCCGTGCTGATCGCGATGGATGCGGCGGCGCGCGGCGCCGAGATCCGGACTGGCGCGCGCTGTGTGTACTCCGAACGGAGCAATATCTGGCGGCTGGTGGCGATCGATCGCGGCCACCGCCGGGTGATCACGACGCGGGCGCTCGCCAACACGGCCGGCGCCTGGGGCGGCATGGTCGCGGAAACCGTGCTGCGCCAGCCGCCGCCGAGAGTGGCGGCGATCCAGATGAACCAGATCGTGGTCCCCCGCCTGTTCGACACCGATAATGTCTATGTGTTCCAGAACATCGACGGGCGCCTGATCTTCGCCAGCCCCTATGAGCGCGATTTCACGCTGATCGGCAGCGCAACCCACGCGTTCAAGGGCGACCCGGCCATCGTGACCATGGCTGCTGGCCATATCGCTTATCTCTGCGATGCAGCCAACCGCTACTTCCGCGAGCCGGTCGCGCCTTCTGATGTGATCAGGATCTTGTCCGGCGCCAATCTGGCGCCAGCGCATGGGATCGGGCAGGCCTCCGTTCGCGACGGCTCGATGACGTTCGACTGTCGCCGCCGCAAGGCGCCGCTGATCACCATGTTCGGCGGCGAGGTCACGACCTCGCGGCTGCGCGCGGAGCGGGCTGTCACCCGGCTGACGCCATTCTATCCGATGTCGCCGCGCTGGACGGCGACGGCCCCGCTACCCGGTGGCGATTTTGCCTGGGAGCGATTTGACACGGAGGTCGAGGCCGCGCGCGAGCGCTGGAGCTTCCTGAGCGAGGTACAGGCGCGGCGTCTCGTCGGCGCCTATGGTTCTCGCCTCCCGGCCGTCCTCGGCGAGGCGAGATGCCACGCCGATCTCGGCCCCGAATTCGGCGCGGACCTGACCGGCGCCGAGGTGCATTATCTCATGACGCAGGAATGGGCGAGATTTCCGGATGATGTCCTGTGGCGCCGCTCCAAGCTGGGGCTGACGATAAAACCCGAGGAGCGGCAGGCGCTGGCGGCGTTCATGTCCGGCGGAGCCGATCTTCGCTCGCTCCACCCGCAAACAGGGGAGGGAAGGCGCGTCCCTTAATGTTGTAGTGAGAGGAGGCACTACGGTTGAGCCCGGCCCGATCCGCCGCTAGCTTGCCTCACGCCATTGAACCAGCGGGAAGATGCCAGAGCATGATCCGAAGATCGAAACGGCGGCTGAGCCTATGAAATCCGAACCTGCGGTCGCTCTGCCAGTTCCGGGGCCGTTGCCGCTGGCCGCCGATGAGCCGCTGCTGCGCATCGAAGGCGTGGTCAAGAATTTCGGCCATTTCCGCGCCGTGGACCGGCTGTCGCTCAATATCCGAGCCGGCGAGTTTTTTGCGCTGCTTGGTCCGAGCGGCTGTGGCAAGACCACGCTCCTTCGCATGCTCGCCGGGTTCGAGACGCCGGACGAAGGTCGCATCCTCCTGAACGGGCGGGACATCGCGCCTGTGCTGCCGCATCAGCGGCCCGTCAACATGATGTTTCAGAACTACGCGCTGTTTCCGCATTTGTGCGTGCGCGACAACATCGCCTTCGGCCTGAAGCGCGCCGGCCTGGCGCGTGCCGACATCGAGGCGCGCGTCGCCGAAATGGTCGCGCTCGTCAAGCTCGATGGGATGGAGAAGCGCAGGCCCGATCAATTGTCGGGTGGCCAGAGGCAGCGCGTAGCGCTGGCTCGCTCGCTGGCGCGCCGCCCGCAGGTCCTGCTGCTCGACGAACCGCTCGCAGCACTGGACAAGAAGCTGCGCGAAAGCACGCAACTGGAGCTGATGGAGCTGCAGCGCCGCCTCGGCATGACCTTCATCATCGTCACCCACGATCAGGAGGAAGCGATGACGGTGGCGAGCCGGATCGGCGTCATGGAGGCCGGGCGGCTGGAGCAGGTTGCAACCCCGCGCGAGCTCTATGAGGCGCCTGCGTCGCGCCGGATCGCCGAGTTCATTGGTGACATCAATCTGTTCGAGGGACAGCTTGAATCGCGCGAGGTTCAGCGGCTGGCGATTTCAACGCGGGATGCCGGCGTCCTTGCGGCCGCCGCGCCGCGCGATCCGATTGCCAGCGCGACCGTCTTCGTCGCGATCCGGCCGGAAAAGATCAAGCTGTCGCGGCGCGGCCCGATTTCGGATGCGGCCCATGCCCAGTCGATCAACCGGCTGGAGGGCGTCGTGACGGACGTCAGCTATCTCGGCGGGACGACAATCTACAAGGTGAAGCTCGATTCCGGCGCCGTCGTGCGCGCATCGATGGCCAATATCGCGCGGCTTGAAACGGACAGCTTCGGCCCGGGCCAGCGCGTGGTGGCGTGGTTCACGCCCGACGATTGCGTGGTGCTGGAGCAATGAGCGCGCGCCGAATCTTCGCGCGTCCGGCGCGGTTTGCCGCGATCATGCCTTACGTCTGGATGCTGCTGTTCTTCCTGGTGCCGTTTGGTTTTGTGCTGAAGATCAGCCTGTCGCAGACCGTGATCGCGCAGCCGCCCTATACGCCGGTGTTCGATCTGGGTGAGGGCTGGGCTGCATTGAGGGCCGCCTTTGCGGCGCTGTCGTTCGACAATTTCCGCCTGCTCGTCTCCGACAATCTCTACGTCCTCTCTTATCTGCGCAGCCTCACCGTCGCGGTGGTCGCGACCGCGATCCTGCTCGCGATCGGCTATCCGATCGCCTACGGCATGGCGCGGCTGCCGAAGCGATGGCAAGCGATCGCGATGATGCTGGTCATCGTGCCATTCTGGACCTCGTTCCTGATCCGCATCTATGCCTGGATCAACATCCTGCAGCATGACGGCCTGCTCAACCAGATCCTGCTGACGTTGCATCTGGTCTCGGCGGCTGTGGTGTGGCTTTCCACCGACAGCGCGATGTATCTCGGCATCGTGTATTCCTATCTGCCGTTCATGGTCCTGCCGCTCTATGCGACGCTCGCCAAGATGGAGCCGGCGCTGGAGGAGGCGGCAAGCGATCTCGGCGCTTCGCCGTTGGAGGTGTTCTGGCTGGTCACCTTTCCACTGTCGCTGCCGGGCGTCGGCGCCGGCGTGCTGCTGTGCTTCATTCCGATCGTCGGCGAGTTCGTGATTCCGGATCTTCTGGCCGGCTCGAATTCGCTGATGGTCGGGCAGACGCTGTGGCTTGAGTTCTTCACCAACAAGGATTGGCCGGTCACCTCCGCGAGCGCCATCGTGCTCCTGGTGCTGCTGCTCGCGCCCCTTTTGCTCTATGAGCGGATGCAGCGCCGGCAATTGGAGGCGCGATGATGGCGCGCAGGCCGATGCGATTGTCTCGCTTCAACATCGCCTCGCTCGCGCTCGGCCTCGCGTTCCTGTACCTGCCGATCCTGATCCTCGTGATCTATTCGTTCAACGCCTCAAGGCTGGTCACGGTGTGGGGCGGCTGGTCACTGCGCTGGTACCGCGAGTTCTTCAACGACGGCGCGATGATCGAGGCGGCCTGGATGAGCCTTCGCGTGGCCGCGACGGCGGCGACGATCGCAACGCTGCTCGGCACGCTCGCGGCAGTGGCGCTGTCGCGCGGCGAAAGCTTCAAGGGACGCGTGCTGTTTTCCAGCATGCTCTACGCGCCGCTGGTGATGCCCGAAGTCATCACGGGGCTCTCGCTGTTATTGCTGTTCGTCGCGCTGAATGCCGAGCGCGGCTTCTGGACCGTGACCATCGCGCATACCACGCTGACCATGTGCTTTGTCGCCGTCGTCGTTCAGTCGCGGCTCGGTTCGCTCGACAAGAGCCTGGAGGAGGCCGCGATGGATCTCGGCTGCGATCCCGCGCGCGCCTTTCTCGCGGTGACGCTGCCCCTGATCATCCCGGCGATTGCCGCCGGCTGGATGCTGGCCTTCACGCTGTCGCTCGACGATCTCGTGATCGCGAGCTTCACCACCGGACCCGGCTCTGCGACCTTGCCGATCCGGATCTATTCCGAGGTGCGGCTTGGCGTGAAGCCCGAGATCAACGCGATCTGCACGCTGGTGATCGCCCTGATCGCGATCATCATCGTGGCGGCGTCGCTGGCGTCGAAACTATCCAGCTCGCAGGGCGAGAGCGCCGCGCCATTGTGAGCAGGAATTTCCGATGCGGTTCGCGTATCAGATCTTGATCCACACTCCGCCCTGGGCATTTCTGCTGCTCGCCTATCTGGTCTGGCAGGGCATCAACGCGACGCGTCCGCGCAGCACGACGATCTGGCGCTCGCTGATCGTGCCATTGGTGTTCATCGTCTGGGGGCTGTCGCGGCTCATCTCACACAGCCAGGACAGCTTCGGGCCACTGGTATCGTGGATTGCGGCAGCGCTTGTGCTGACGCCGATCGGCGTTCTGAAGGCCAAGCCGTTCGAACTCGATCACACGACCGGCGAGATCCGACGTCCCGGCAGCCTCATTCCTCTCATTCGCAACGTGATGATCTTTGCCTTGCAATATGCGGTCGCGGTGGTCGCTGCGATCGATCCCGACGGCCGGACAATTGCAAGCGTGATCGGCCGCGCCGTGTCCGGCGCGACGACAGGCTATTTCCTGGGCAGGACCATCGCGCTGCTGCGGCAGTACTGGAAGCAGCGAAAGACCGACGTCAGAGCGCGACGAGATTAGGTTCGATCGCCGTCGCGCTCTAACTCTTCAGTTTTGAGCATGATCTCCGCGCAAACGCGTTCCGCGTTTGTCGCGAGGGAAAACCGCTACACTTTTCCGGATCATGCTCTACGACTTCACCGCCCCCGCGGTGAGCCCGCCGACCATGTAGCGCTTGAAGGCGTAGTAGACTGCGGCCGGCGGCAGCGCGTAGATGAAGCCGGTGGTCATCAACAGCTCCCACGGCGAATCGTCGGCGGCGAGGAAGTTGCCGAGCGCGACCGGCAGCGTGATCGCCCGATCGTTCGAGAGTAGCAGGAAGGCGTAGAGATATTCGTTCCAGGCGAGCAGCACCGCATAGGTGCCGATCGCGACGAGGGACGGCATCATCAACGGCACATAGACGAGGCGGAAGATCTGCAAGGTGGTGGCGCCGTCCATGATCGCTGCTTCGTCGAGCTCGACCGGCAGCTTGTCGGAGGCCTGTTTCAAGACCCAGATCGCGTAAGGCGAGGCGATCGTCACCATTGCGAGAATCAGCGCCCAATGATTGTTGAGCAGGCCGTAATTGCCCATGGTGCGATACATCGGCACAGCCAGAAACGCCGCCGGGATGAAATAGGTGAAGAGCGCGAGATTCATCACCATGCGCCCGCCGGGAACACGCAGCCGTGAGATCGAGAACGCGGCCGAGGTCGCGATCAGAAGCGTGAGCGCGCCGACCGCGCCGGCGATGATGACCGAATTGCCGAACTGCACCCAGAAATCCCTGAGGAAATAGTGCTGCTGGCGGAACACGATCTCGAAATTGTGCAGCGTGGGATGGTCCGGCCACAGCTTGCCGGAGAAGGCGTCCTCCTTCGGCGAGATCGCGAACACGAACATGTGGTAGATCGGAATCATGGTCCAGATGAAGACCGGGATGCCGATCAGGATCAGCCGCGCCTCGTTGCCGGCTTCGCGTAACGTAGGGAGCTTCATCGCGACAACCGTTTCATCATGAAATAGACCAGTGGCAGCACAAAAGGCAGCGCGCAGACGATGGAGGCCATCGCCAGGCTCAACTGGTCGAGCCTGAGATAGCGGATGCCGAGCGTCGACAACACATGGGTGAGGTCGGCCGGTCCGCCGCCGGTCAGCAGATACACGCTGTTGAAGTCGCCGAGCGTCCAGATCATCGACAGCAGCGTGCAGGTGACATAGAGCGTCTGCATCGACGGCCAGGTGATATAGCGGAATTTCTGCCACCAGCTCGCGCCATCGACGTCGGCCGCCTCGAACAAATCGTGCGAGATGGCGAGCCGTCCGGTAATCAGGATCAGCGTCCAGAACGGCAGCGACTTCCAGATGTGCACGCCGATCGCCATGGTCAGCGCCACGGCCGGGTCATTCAGCCAGTTCGGTCCGTCCTCGCCGGTGAATTTGAAGATCAGCTGATTGACCATGCCCCATTCGGGATTGAGCATGAAGCGCACCGAGAGGATGGTCGGGATCGACGGTACCGCCCAGGGCAGGATGAACAGCACCGACAGCCATTTGATCCAGGTGCGCTGCTCCGCGAAGAAGCCCGACAGGAACAGCGCGATCAGCATTTTCAGATTGATGCCGATGACGAGAAAGATCAGCGTATTGATCGCGGCGCGCGCGAAAATCGGGTCGTTGAATAGCGCGACATAGCTGGCCGGCTGGCGCGCGAGCCACAGCCCGTAGCCGACCGGATAGACCACGAAGGCCAGGAAGACCAAAAAATAGGGCGCGAGCAGCAACATGCCCCACACCTGCGAAGGCGCCAGGCGCGCCGTCAGCGGCGGGCTCGGCGCATCGGATGCTGGAAGCGTGATCGCCATAGTCTCTACTCTTGAACGCGGATGTTGGCCGCAGCCTACGTGCCCAATGCGCCATCGTCCCGGCGCACGCCGGGACCCATGACCACAAGCCTCAGTCGTTGCACGAAAGCCGTCAAGCGGTATCTTCCAAAACAAGCGACACGGGCTATGGATCCCGGCGTGAGCCGGGAGGACGGTGTATGGCAAGGCGCCGCAGCAGCGGCCGCTATCATCGATGCTACCCGGCGACTTCCTTGATGCGGACGATCAATTCGTCGACGGCCTTGTCGACCGGCACCTTCTCGCTGACGACGCGATTCATCGCCTTCGCCCAGACGTTCTCGTTGTTCAGGATCGTGAACTTCCAGTTCTTGGTGAAGTCGAACGGCGTCGTGCCGCCCGTGAACTGGTTGTAGACCGCCTTGCGGTGGCGATCGGCCTGCCAGAACGGACTCTTCTGGCTTTCCGTCGTCACCGGGAACCAGCGGCCGAGCGCACCCTCGACATAGGGACGAACGTTCTCTTCCTGCAGCAGGAACTTGATGAACTCCTTGCCCTGCTCCTTGTGCTTGGCTGACGTGAAGATCACCCCCGTCTTGACGTCGGAGCGGTACTTGATCGGCGTGCCGTCCGGCTTGTTCGGGAAGGAGCCCGTGATGATGGTTTCCTCATAGGCCTTCTTGCCGGCCGCGCGTTGCTCAGGGGTGAGCGCCGGATTGTTGGAATCCTCGAACCACTTCGCCGCGATCGAGATCGTGAAGTTGTGGGTCATCACGGTCGTCTTGTTATGGAAGGCGACGTTGTTGTCGGGGTCCTTCCAGGTGGTCGAGGAGGGCGGCGTGCAGCCCTTGATGTAGGTGTCGGTGTAGTCCTTCAGCGCGTGGATCAGGCCATCGCGGACCTTGGGATCGTCGACCAGGAGCTTGCCGTCGTCATCGACGAGCTTGACGTTGTAGGCGTCCATGAAAGTGTAGAACGACTGGAACGAGTCGGTCGATTCCACGCCCATCGGCTGGCCGACGCCATAGATGCGCTGCCCGGTCGCCTTGCGGATCGCCGGCTGCACCTTGTCGCACCAGAACGACCAGTAGTCTCCCCATTTGGTCGGGATGTCGCTCGCCTTGAAGCCGGCCTGCTCCAGCATATCGCCCCAGATCTGCACATGCATGCTCTGCTGCTTCAATGGGAAGCCGTAATAGGCCTTCTTCTTCGTCACGTCGTTGTAGAGATAGGCGGTCTCGAGCGTATTGGGCGCAAAGGCCGATTTCATCGGGACAAGGATGTCTGAGAGGTCTTCGAGCTTGCCCTCGAACGCCCATTTGCCTTGCGCCTGCACGTCATAGCTGTCGGAATAGGCGACGTCAGGCACGGTGCCGGAATCGAGGGCGGCCACCGTCTTCGGGATCATGTCCTGGATGGCGTATTGCGACAACTCGACCTTGATGCCGGTCTTGGCCTCGAACTTCTTGATCGCTTCCAGCAGCGCGTCGTCTTCGGACTTGTAGAAGCCCTTGCCCCACCAGACCGTGATCTTGTCCTGGGCCATCGCCGGTTGGGCGGCGTAAAGAAGCCCGGCAGCCACGACTGCGATTGAAACGAGACCTGTTCTCCTTGATTTCACGTCTTTCTCCCTAATGGAGCACGATCCGGAAAAGCCTGCAGCGGCTCCCCGAAAAGATCATGCTCAATCAAAAACTGAGAAGCGCGATGCTGAGTGAACCCAATCTCATCGCGCTTCTGCCGGGTCTTTTAACCGGTTGGGTAAAAGACTAGCCCAGCGCGTTGGCGCGATCTAGAGCGTTTTCGAGCGAAAGCCTGCCCCGCACTTGATGCGGGGTGGGTACCGGTTCGCGTGAAGAAAACGCGTCAAAACAAGAGACTAGAGCCTCCGTTCCGATTCAACCGGAACGAAAAAGGCTCTAGCTGGATGTTCTCAGACATAGGTCGCGCTTGTGCCTCGATCCGGCTCTCAGTCCTGCTTGTCGGCGCCGGTGGTTGCCGGCGGCGCGGAGGTATCCGGCGCGGCGGGCTTCAGGCCGAGGCCGCCGCCAGTGAAGCGTTCGAGCACCGAGCGGACGGCATCGCGCGTCTTGCGATCCTTCACTGCATCGAGCAGCGGCGCGGTCGCCGGCGAGCGGCGGATCAGGCTTTCCGGATCGGGAAAGATCAGGGGATCGTCCCACGGACCCTGCACCACGAAGGGCAGATCGAAACCGGGGGTCCCGCCCGTCGTCAGGCTGGCAACGCCCTTGAGATCGTATTCCCGCGCCGGCACCGAGGCGGTGCCGGTCAGGGTGATGCGCGAGGAGGGGCCGTCCATGCGCACATCGTCGGCGGTGGCGATGCCGTCGGAGAATTTCATCGAGACCGTCAGATTCTCGAAGGGCGTGGAGCCGTTGCGGAAATTGCCGCCGCCCGACAACGGCCGGCGCTCCAGCCGCTTCAGAAGCTGCTCGACATTGAAGCCGGAGATCGCGCCGTCATGGCCGGTCAGCGTCGCCGTGCCGTCGAGCGACTGCGCCAAGCCGAACGGGCTCGACCCCGATGCCATCAGCGACACGTTGAGACTGCCGCGGCCGGAGAGCTTGCTCACACCGAACAATTCGCTGCCACAGGACTGCAAGTCGATGTCAATGAACTGGAACTGCACCTTGACGTCGGCGACCGTGTCGGCGCGCGCGACGCCGATCGATCCCCTGGCGAGGCCGCCGCACATCTGCGCCTCGCCGACCGAGAGCGCGAGTGCTCCACCGCGCAAGTTCGCGCCGAACGCGGTGCGGCCTATCCGGGAGGGGCCGACCGTGACCCGCGCGGCCGATAGCCGCATGTCGAGATCGGTCGCCGACAGCGATTCCAGATCGAACATCTGCCGGTTCCAGTCGCGGGCACCGGAGGCGAGCAGGCGGACGGTGGACATGTAGGGCGTGAAATCGAGCGCGTCAGCGGCGAGCGTCGCCTGCAGCGTCTGCCGCCCATTATTGGCATAGGTCATGACGCCCTCGGCGACATTGCCGTCGAGTTCGACATTGACGTTCGTCAGCGCGATGGAAGCGCCCACCACATTGGCGCGCGCCTTCAGCGCGAACCGGCCGAAGCCGCCGGCCCCCGGCGGCGCCTGGCCGGTCCATTGCAGCGCGTTGCGCAATGACGCGCTGTCGATCGTCAGCGTGCCTTCCATCATCGCGCTGGTGCGGTTGGCGACGGTGCCGTCGAACGCCAGTTTCAGCGGTGCACTGGTCAGCCGAGCCTTCAATCCCGAACGGTCGCCCGACAAGGCCGCGGCGAAGTCGCCGACGCTGACCGAGCCGTCGACGCGCTCGCCGCGCCAGTCGAACTGTCCGGTTGCCGCGAAGGAACGCGAGATCGATGGCCAGGCCAGCGACCAGTCGATGTCGTCGAGCTTCTCCGCCACATGATTGGCGGCGTCCTCATAGGTCAGAATACCGTCCTGGATGCGGATTTCGGAGAATGACACCTGGTTCTCGGCGCCGGGCTTCATGGTGTGCGCGATCGTCTGGAGGAAAGGTGTCCAGTTGCTCACGCCATCGGCGGAACGCACGACGCGGATGGTCGGACGCAGCATCATGAGGTCGGCGATCTCGAACCGCCGCAGCAAGAGCGGCAGCAGGCGCAAATTGGCGGTCAGGACATCGACGCCAAGCGCGGGCTCGGCGGCGCCGCCGCCCCTCAGCCCGACATCATGAAAGGAGACGTAGCTGCCGGGAAACACCGAGACGTCGATCGGGCCCTTGACCACCAGATCGAGACCGGTGACGGCGCGGATCTGTGCCTCCACCGCCTGGCGCAGGGCGTCGCGATTGATCAGCCAGGACGTTGCGATCATGCCCGTCAGCGCGAGCGCTGCGAACGCGGCAACCGGCGTCCACAGGCGCTTCATTCCTTGGGCCATGGTCAATGACATGTCCTGATCGGGTATCGGGTTCACCGTTGAAAGGGAATGGACGGGGGCGCCGGAACCCGAGCCAACCCCATCAATCTGATGGGTTTTCTTGACGCTTTCAAGGCCATGCTTTGGTCACGCTTGCGGCCGGATCGGTAACCGCGGGCGCGCAGCCAAGGACAAGCCGAGCAAGGACAAACCGAGCAAGCACAGACCGGGCAAGCAAAGACCGAGCAAGCAAAGACCGAGCAAGCGAAGACCGAGACTTGGCGATGACCTGGTGATCCACCACTTGGCGACCCACTCCGGCGAGCCGGGCGCGGCCAGAAGGCATGATTGACGCACTGCAAAGATTTCGCCTAATAATCCCGCCGATGCTGGCCGTCCAGGCCTCTTTCTTGCTTCTCCCCTGCATCACATATTGTTGCCACGAGTCACAGGTCGCAGGTCAAAAATCACAGGCCACAAACAGGT
>Ga0210406_10002435_pt1 | contig 21252 bp, 13 predicted proteins | sample IncBWC30MmetaG_FD_155454 | JGI IMG/M metagenome (GOLD analysis project Ga0210406, IMG submission 155454) | Forest soil microbial communities from Barre Woods Harvard Forest LTER site, Petersham, Massachusetts, United States - Inc-BW-C-30-M | ecosystem: Environmental > Terrestrial > Soil >... | reverse complement strand
TCCGGTCTGCCATCCAGATCGAAATCGACAAAGCGAGAGCCCCAGCCCGAATACATCACCGTGGCCATGCCGATTCCCGTCGGTCCGGCTACATCCTGAAAGGTATTGTCTCCGGAATTGCGGTACAAGGAATAGCGTTCCCGGTTGATGTTCGCGACAAAAAGATCTTGCCGCCCATCCGCATTGAAGTCGATCGCATCCACGCCCATGCCAGAACGAGCCGCACCATCCGCGCTATACGCCACTCCAGCCTGGAAACCAATTTCTTCAAATTTACCACCTCCCTTGTTCAAATACAGAAAGTTGCAAACGGAATCATTCGCGACAAACAAGTCCATAAGGCCGTCGTTGTTGATGTCCGTCGCGACAACGCCAAAGGCCTTTCCAAAATACTGCCCAATCCCCGAAGAGACGCTCACTTCGGTAAAAGTTCCGTTGCCGTTATTCTTATAGAGACGGCTCGGCCATGGTTCATAGGTCTTGGGATAGCAATAATGGCGAACCCCGTTTGTGCTGCAATCACGTTCCAGTGACTTGTTGTACTTCGCGAAGTGACAGACAAACAAGTCGAGCAGGCCATTATTGTCAGAATCAAACCACACAGCGCTGGTGAACAGGCCCGGCGCATCCAGGCCCGCTGCTTTGGTCACATCCGTAAAGGTTCCGTCGTGGTTGTTGTGATAGAGAATCAGCCGCCCATACGTTGTTACCAGAAGATCGGTCCATCCGTCTCCGTCATAGTCGGCGGCGGCCACTCCGATGCCAAAATCTCTTCCCGCCACGCCTGCCTTTTCCGTCACATCGGTAAATGTGCCATCCCGGTTGTTGTGGTACAAAGCATTGCGCAGCGGCTTTGCGGGCCGAAAGAAATCCGCCGGACCGCTATTTACAAAATACAGATCCATCCAACCGTCGTTGTCGTAGTCGAATATGGCGACTCCCGGGCCCATGGATTCGGGCAAGTAGCGCATGGTTGAGATTGCATTGTCGTGTTTCCAGGTGATTCCCGTTTTCTGGGCTGTCCATGTCTCAAAATATTGATCAGGGGGTTTCCCGGAATCGATCTCGGCGTCCTCGGAGGAAGTGCGCAATATCGGCAACGCTCGGGAGTTCAAAGTTCCTGCACTCACAGCCGCCAGGCCTGTCACAAAGTCACGTCGCGTAATGGCCAACTTCATTCCTCCCCAAATACAGCCGTCACACCCGGAGTCGCCCGCGCGGCAGTTCTCGCTTTTTCAAAATGAAATCTTGTTGTCATCCGTCCGTTGAATTTCCGGCCAAATTGGGGCGTCTTCGCAATCACTCTATACTTGAGGCGTTCCAGCCGTCGCTCCCGATTGGTTACGCCGACTCGAGGACCTTTGGAATCCTTGAGAGTCTCGAGTTTCATAACACCCTCATCCATTCCCTGGATGCTGATGGCACTTCCTTGCCGTCCATAGAGCACAAGTTAACAGGCCAGATGAATCCATCTGGCCTGTTCGTTGGAATTTCTGCTGAATTGGCGCTTAGAATTGGATTCTCGCCACCAACTCGCCACTTCTCGGAGCATAGTTTCCGCCTGCGTTGGAGATGCTGTTCCCCAGGTAGCCGAAGCCGTTGGCAATGCTTCCGTCGCCGTTATATTGAGGAGTCGCAAAAGGACTTCCAATATTCAGGTTGGGATATGCCCAGCGGTTGAAGACATTGAAGAAATCCGCGCGGAGCGACAATCTCACGCTCTCCTTGACCATGAGGACCTTGCCAAAGCCCAACTGTTCGCTGGGATATCTCGGGCCACGGAAATCACCGTAGTATGGCTTGGAAGTAGCGTAGGTTCCTGGAGCGGGATTTGCCCACGCGGCGGGGTTGAGAAAGAATGTGTTTCTCGGGTTAACGTTGTGGTTGTTGAGACTATGCAAGAAGAGCGGCTGGCCCGGAACGCGATTCGCCCAAACTCCGTTGGCAAAAGTCACCGAAGTCAGAGTGCTCGTCGATCCAGGTGTTTGGATCGGGAAACCGCTCTGGTAATGGAAGATGCCATCGAGTGTCCACCCCGCAAACAATGCAGCCTTCCATCCGCTTTGCGCAAAGCTCGATCTCGGCACTTCATAATTGAAGTAGAAGTTGAGCATCTGTGGTTCGTCGATGGCCAAATAAGATTTCTGGCTCTTGGGCGACAGGGTCGGATCCTGTATCGGTATCGCCGTGGTGTAAGTCCCAGTGCTGGAGACTGTTCCCAGGTCCTTCGACCAGGTGTAACCGAGGCCGCCCGACAGTCCGTAGCCGAGCCGCTTAGTGACCTTGACCTGAAGCGCATCGTACCAGGTATTGCCATCGTGCTCGTATTCGTCAGTCACGCTGCTGAATTGCGGGAATGGCCGTAATGCCTGAGCCAGGCTGGCTCCGGACGGGAAGGTGGCGTACGGCTTCGTGAAGCCTCTCGCCATGACGGCCGCAGAAGTGATTGGCTGCGTAAGCAGAGCGAAGTCAGCCGGTTTGGTAACATCCAAACCGTATTTGCTCATAAGGACCGATGGAGGAAGTTGGTTGTATCCCCTCAGCCCGTCGGATGACAGCCAAACGCCGCGGTTGTCAATGAAAGATGCATCAACCGACAGGTCCTTGGTGATCGCACGCTCAAAGCCAATCGTTGTTTGCAGAAAACGTGGCGGACGACCGTTGTTTGGAACGATAAACGGTGGGGGCGAGTTGAGTTGACCCACATTCGGGTAGGCGCCAGGGTCGAAGTTGGTGGCTGTCAAAGCCGCAGCGGTGTACGGTATGCCATTGGAAAGCTGCCCGGCGGCAATGCCATACGAAGGACTGTTAAGCGTCACGGTGTTGAAGCCAAATCCCTGGTTGCTGTAGCCGATTTCGTTCATGAATAGTTGCTGGCCGGAGTAGAGTCCGGACCCCACATGGAGCACGGTCTTCGCATCCAGTTGGTACATGACGCCGAGGCGAGGCTGAATCATCCAGGGATAGAACTTTTCGAAGATGCAGTTGCAACGCCCGGCTCCATACCCCTCGTATTCCGTTCCACCGAACAGGCCGCCAGCCGACGGATTCACGACGGTCGGGCTAAATTGAGTTACCCGGTCGTGCTGTTCGTGTTGCATCTGTTCGAGGTCCCAACGCAGTCCATAGTTCAACGTGATTCTTTTCGTGACCTTCCAAGTGTCCTGCCCGTAAAACCCGGCCTCTTTTCGGTGAAACCATTGAATGTTATCGTTCCCAATACTCGCTCCATCCAACTGGCCAAGAGCGAAGCTCGCGAAAGCATCGCCGATGCTGGCTCCATAAAGGTTTTGGCCCTGGGCTGACGGCAGGGACGTCTCATTGGAGCTGAAGCCGTAAGATCCGGCCGACAGATCGTTGTGAGTGCCAAACACCTGATGACGCAGATCGCCGCCAAACTTGAACGTATGATTGCCGTGGACCCAGGTCGCGGATACAGTGGGATACCAGTTGTCGTCATAAAACGGAGCGTTATTAATTCCCAAATTAGGAACGCCCTGACGGTTGACGGTGAGTCCGGAGATGATTGGGAAGGTGTTCGCAGCGCCGCCAGGCATATTTGCTGCCGTGTTCAACCCAAGAGTCGACGCTTTGAAGTCTTGCACCGCTGAATTCTGCAAGGCGTCGTGGCGCGTAAAGTCAAATCCGGCGTGGAACACAAGTCTCGGCGTGGCCGTATAGTCCGCATTGAGATACACCTGCGGGGCGGGGGTCGTGTTCCACCGGGTCTGAGCTGCCACGCCGTTAATGCCGTCAGCCGCATTGTCCTTGTTTGATTGCTCGGCTATAAAGTAACCCGAGATGTGCCACGACTGACCGATCGTGTGATCAATTTTGATGCTCGTCAAGTACTGGTATTTGTTGTTCGGCTGCAAATTCGGGTAATTGTTGGTCAGCGCGTTGGCTGTGGCCCCCGATGGTGTAGGAATGTAGGCAAGAATCTTCTGCGCCACCGGGTCCCATGTGCTGGGCGCGCCGATATAGTTGTTCGGGAACGGATCGCGGACCACTGCGGTCGAACCATTCGTGCAGGTTGCCGTTCTCGTCGTCGCCGGATTGTAAACTGCGCCATTGATCATCGGTCGGCCCAGGCAATCCAGCACTGGGTTTCCACTGGAATCCTTAATGGGACCAAGTAAGAGAGAGCTCAAATCTCCATTGCGATAGGCTACCGTGGGAACCGTAATGGTTCCTTGGTTGAGCGTTTGCGCGTTGTAGTACTCCTCGTAAGCGAAGAAGAAGAAGGTCTTGTTGTGGCCGTTGTAGAGGTGAGGAATCACCACCGGCCCACCGATAGAGCCGCCAAAATCAAGCTGCCGCTCCCTCGGGTTATACTTCTGGCCGCTTGAAGTGTAGTTGAAGGGCTGTCCGGCGTTCAGAGCCTCATTCTCAAAGTACATGAAGAGCGTCCCGTGCAGCTTGTTGGTGCCGGATTTCGAGGTATAGTTGAAAATTCCGCCCGCTGATTGACCAAATTCCGCCGAATAGTTGTTCACAAGGAGGGCTTGTGAGGCGAGCGATTCGACGGAGGGCTGGTTTTCATCGGAGATGGCACCCTTGACTGCCGAGGTGTCGTCCAGGCCGTCCATAAAGACGCGGTACGTCGTTGCCGGCGAGCCGCTTATGTGGATATCATTCCAGCCGCCAACGATGGTTCCAGGAGCCAACGCGGCAAAACTCATCGGATCCCGTACAGCTCCGATGCCGGTGATGTTGAGCGGAAGCTCATTCATGTCTTTCGTGGAGACTTCGATAATGTTCTGTGGGCTATCGGTTTGGAGCAGAGGAGCATCCTCCGTGACCGTAATCGTGGTCGTGCTTTGCCCAATATCCAGTTTCAGGTCGACAGCTGCCACTTCTCCAACCGAGACGGTGATTCCGTTGCGGACCAGTTTGGTGAAGCCGGGTGCAACTACCGTAACCGAATAAACGCCTGCACTCAGCTGCGGTATGGTATAGGCTCCGGCACCAGTTGTGACGGTGGAGTGCTGTGTGCCCATCGCAGCATTGGTGACGGTTACCTTGGCTCCCGTGATTCCGGCGCCAGATGGATCGGTGACAATTCCTGACACACTGCCGCGATCGCTTTGTGCAAAGCACATCACGCCCGCCCAGCATAACACGATGAACATCAGGTTCAAATTCAAGTACTTGAGCCAACTTCTTCGTCGTGTCATTTGGCCCTCCTTGGCCTCTCATGAAGTCCAGTAAGTAATAGTTGGTCGGGATCGAATCTCCGGTCAGAAACAAAATGCCTGGCCTGTCGTCGAATCGAACCAGATTCTGATTCGATCTCGCCCGGCAGATTCGCACTCTTGGTCACATCTTCTGATCGAATTCGGCCTCAGACTCTCTTTCGAAAATTGAACAATGGAATTTGTCTTCCACCGTTCATGGACTCTGCAGATTACCCGCTTCATTTCACACGGGAATTTTCGACTGACAGAACTCTTTTCAGTTGACTGCCAATTGTCGGCTACCACTCTAGGTCGGCAGTGTTTGTTCCCGCAACGTTAGAACGCGCCGCTAACGGTTTCCGTTTCACACTGAAAACAAGCATCTTACATAGTCTGCAGAAGAGTTAACAGTGGGTACATGAAACGTTCCGGCCAGCATGCCCTTCGGCATCATCGTCCAGTCACGGGCGAGGCCTGACCGATGGTTCGGAGGCCAAAGCCCATTCTTGAGGTCTTGTACTAACCGGAGACGGTACCAGAGGTGCCGGCGGCATCGCCGACGAACTCGGTCATGTGGAGCAGTACGGGCAACTGGGAGTTTCAAATCGAGGTCACCCTATTGGATCAAGCAACGTGCTCCAGACCAATGAATCGGCACGGCCAAGATCAACGAGACCAGGTTCGAATCCATGGACCCATTTAGGGTACTTGCCGCCTGTAACTGATTGAAAGTAAATGGTCGGCCCTAGTGGATGACTTTCGAACTTTCTAGAGTTCTGAGGAATCCTTCGTCTTCCTCAGTGGCCACTTTACAGACCAAACCGGGAACTGTGCCACGGTCGGATCGTCGTTGGTCAAGATCGTTTCGTGGCACAGAACAACTCGGAGCAGATTCAGATGTTTCGTCACGCGAGGCACTTTCAGTACGAAGCTGGCAAGCGGAGCGACCAACGATTAGCTGCTATTTAGCGAGTCACCGGATGGTGCCTGAGATTTCGTGGTGTTATCACCCGCGCCCATCAAAATAAGTGAGCGTTGCGCAAAAGGGGAATATACCAGGGGCGTCACGCACGCCAGCGCCAACCCCCAGTTGATGTGGTGCAAAAGCAGGAAGGGAGCGAGAGACCACAGTACATCGAAAAGTAAGAGAAAGGGCCAAATCTTCAGAAACTTCTCTCGCATTCCCGGCGCACGAAAGAGCACAGCGCAAAGCAGGAATGTACGGACTGGAATCAGGAGCACGGCCGTCAAAACCATGACGGTGAATGCCCAATTGGCAAACGAGAGCGATGAGAACAGATCGTTGATCTCCGCCAGATTGGCGAGTGCCCCCACATAGAAACCTAGGTACATCAACTGCAGCAGAATGAAGAGTGTCTGCACTACGGAATGCGAACTCTTTGGCAGGTCCTCTGGTGTAGCTAATATCCGGTCGAGAAATCTAGTCTTCGTCGGAACCGTCGGAACTATCGGTGGCTCCTCCGAAACCTGAGCCACGATGCCTATGGTGGAAGCTTGTTCCAGCACGATTCGCTCCACCGGAGCGAGGAAGCGATAGCCGCGACGGGCCAGCGTTTCAACAAATCTCGGATTGCTCGCCTTATCCCCAAGGGCTTCGCGGAGCCGATTCACCGCCGAGTTCACGCCGTGTTCGTAGTCGACAAACGTTCCTTCGGGCCATAGCTCCCGGCAGATCTCTTCTCGCGTCAGCATCTCACCGGGCCTTTCCAGCAGCATAAAGAGCACCTGGAAAGGCTGCGAGTGCAGCTTGACACGTACGCCCTTCCGGCGCAGCTCCCCGGTGGTCGAGTCAACTTCGAAGACTCCGAAGCGATAGCGTCTGGCTGGCCGCGTGTCCGTCATATCCGATTTCCAGTGTATCGAACACAACTCACGATTCAAGACGATTGGGTCAGCGAGGAATCTTCATAAGTCTAATTTTCGCCGTGACTTACACCGTGAGGAACAATATTCATTGGGTGAGGTTCCTTGCATTGCTTCTCCGACTCGAAACAGGCAGGATGCGGTTCATGAAGAGACGCTACTCTGCACATTTTCGAAAGATGTCCGTTATCTGCGGCCTGTTGCTGCTAATGGGCGCACCACGCCTTCTGATGGGGGAGCCCACACCCGCCGCAGCTTCCGCCTTCAATTCTTACAGCAAGGCGGTAGAATACCGGCTCGCTCAGCAGCATAGGTCACCGAGTACCTTCCTCGCTCGTCCGGTCTCCGATCCTGAAGACGTGAAAATGCGCCTGCGCGAGGGTGAGCTGATCATCGAGAAGCTCACGCCTCCTACAAGCGCCAATTTCTCCGGAGCGCTGCTACACCACTGGCGCGGCACAGCCTTTGCTCCCGGAGCAAGAGCCGCAGACTTCGAGCGGCTCGTGCGGGACTTCAACTCTTATCCGCAGCATTTCTCTCCGCAGGTGCTTCAGGCCAAGGTGCTCACCCCAGGCGGAGACCGCATGCAGGCATGGATGCGTGTGCGTCAGCGGCACGTCATTACCGTGGTGATGGATACGACCTACGACATCACCTTTGGACAACTGGATGTGCAGCACGGCTACAGCATCTCCGAAAGCACACGGATTGCGGAGATCGAGGCGGCGGGCACCGGCGCCGAGCGCACGCTGAGTGCCAAGGAGGACCACGGTTTCCTATGGCGGCTGAACACCTACTGGAGCTTCGCGGAACAGGACGGCGGATTGTGCCTGCAGATCGAGGCCATCTCGCTTACTCGCTCCATCCCACGCGGCGTCAGTTGGGCGCTACAACCCTACGTCGAGAGCATTCCGCGCGAATCGCTGGAGTTCACGTTGCGCTCTGCATGTAATGCGCTTCGGAAATAGACGCGGTGCATGCTGCCGCATTTGAAAAGGACACAAGGATGAATATCCAGACAGTCATAACGAAACATGAAGCAAACTTTACACCGGCGCACCGGGTCAATCAGGCGCTGACCGCGTCTGTCGAGAAGCGTGCTCTTCAGTGGATGGCCTCTCGCGCCCCGCAATGGCTCAGCTCCGATCAGCTCACGGTGCTCGGTCTGACTGCGCAAATTGGAGCAGGCGTCGGCTATGCCTTATCGCGTTACAACCGCTACGTTCTATTGCTGGTGATTCTCTGCCTAGTGCTCAACTGGTTTGGAGACAGCATGGACGGGACGTTGGCCCGCGTACGTTGCCAGCAGCGGCCTCGCTATGGCTTCTACGTCGATCACATGGTGGACATCTTCGGATCTGTCGCACTGATGTGCGGACTCGGCTTCTCCGGCTTCGTACATTGGCAAACGGCGATCGCGATGCTGATCGCGTTTCTGCTCTTGTCGAGTGAAAGCTACCTGGCCACCTATACATTGTGCCGCTTTCAACTCTCGCAGGGCATCTTCGGCCCAACCGAGATTCGCATTCTGCTGATCCTTGGGAACCTCGCGCTGCTACGCAGTCCGTACTCAACAGTATTCGGGCACAGGATGCTGCTGTTCGATCTGGGAGGAACGATCGCATCAGTGTGTATGTTTGCAACCGCGATCCTCCTTGCCGTGCGACATACGGCCCAACTGTATCGCGAGGAGACGCTGGCATGAACACGCTCCTTCGCTGGGGGAAGTTCAATCTGGTGGGCGCAATGGGCATGGGGTTGCAGCTTGCCGCGCAAGCGCTCTTCAACCGCTGGACGGGTGGCCACTATTTGTATGCCTCGGCTGCAGCCATCGAGCTCACGCTATTGCACAACTTTATGTGGCATTTGCACTACACGTGGCGCGACCGCCGCGACGGCGCCACACGACTCCGTCAGTTCGCGCGGTTCCATCTGTCCAGCGGTTTGGTTTCGATGCTGGGCAACCTCACATTGATGCGGCTGCTCGTCCATCAGGCACGCCTGCCGCTGCTGGCCTCGAATGTCATCGCGATTCTTTGTTGCTCGGTGGCGAACTTTTGCCTGGGGAACAAGTGGGCGTTTGCAGGATCGCGCAAAGCAGAGGCTCCGTGTCATCCCGTAAGACCAACTCCCAGGTCCATTCATGCTCTTACGCTGGCTCTGCTGGTTTTCTTCGTGAGCGACGCCATGGTTCACGCACAAACTCCCCAAACACTCGAAAGCAAGAGTGTTCCCACTTCGTCTTCGCAGACGTCTGCGTTGGTTCCAGACCAGGCTCCCGCGTCCCTGCCGGCATATCACTCCGACCGATACTTATCTCTATCATGTCGGGGCCTTCTGCGGGATCGGTGCGAGCACCTCACCTGCAGCTTCCAAGCCAGCGGCAGGGTGCGGGGCCGGGATGACTCTTGTGCCCTTGCCTGTCTTTATCGAAGTGGGGATTATGGCGCCCCAAGGGAACCGTAGCTATCTTTCCGGATACATTAGTCTGGACGGCACTATCCCGTTTGCCCCACCCTCGTCCAAGTATCTGCCATGGGCCATCGTCGGTTATTAGCCGTCTCTTTGAAACAGGCCATGCCCTTGACTACGGCCTAGCGCTTGGCTCTACCCCGGTTCAGCAAACATAGGGACGACAGTAAAAGTCTCCGCATCGAACTGAGAGATTACTGGACGTTCGCCAATCCTACCCAGCACAACGTAATGCTTCGAGTCGGTTGGATCGGGGAGGAAGCCGATTGACGAGTTGCTTTTGTACATAAGGCTTCATAGGTCGGCTACTAGCTAGGTATCCAAAGTTCGAAATAGAAAAATGGGTTTGGCTGTAAGCTGTTAAAAACAAAGGGACAAAAATAATGGTCGGCCCTAGTAGACGATTTTCGAACTTTCCAGTCTGTGAGAACAAATCCGAATTCCTGAACTCCGCGAGCAGCATGCCTCTCCCATCGCAACGAGAAATATTTCTGGGATGGTTACGTCAGATATCGCTGAAACATACGCCAAACAATTAATTCTGAAAACGACGACCGACGTCAACAATTTCATTTGGGAGAGGGGTCGGGTCGCTGCCCGATTGCGTGAAAGATGGTTGTCCGATTCGGAAGATCCGTTGCCTACGGCCAGTCTACTTCGAGCGCATAGATTTCCTGGGTGCTGATATCACGGGCAAACAAGGGAGAGTCGTCCGGAGCAAGTCCAAACCAAGCCGCAAACGATCCGGTGGCCAAGCGTCCGACATTCTGTACGTCGACTATGTTCTCAATCTTGCCATCGCTCAGCCGAAGACGGACGACGCGGTTATGAAATCCTTGTGCAGGATTGTGGAAGTCCAAGAAATAGATATACCTTCCGTCGTGTGACCATTGCTCCCAGCCCATTTCCGAGCCGAACGCTTCTGTCCACTTCTGGGTGGCTAAATCAAAGAGCATCAACGTGCGATGTGCCTTTGTGATCGCCGCAATGTGCCTGCCATCCGGCGACCAACGGGGAGAAAAAAAATCACTTGAACCGGGCAAAGGGGAAACGCGCTTAGTCATCAAGTCGATGGTGTAAATCGGCGCGTTCCGGAAAATAAGGGAACCGAAAAGCAACGACTTTCCGTCCGGTGACCAGTTCGCATCCGTTTGGATCTGATCGCTTGGGAGTATTCGCTGCGCCGTGCCCCCGTTGCTCGAGATGAGATAGATATTCCAGCTCTTATCGGGAAGAGTGGCATTGAAAGCGATTTGTTTCCCGTCGGGAGACCAGCGCGGCAAAACAGCTAGCAAGGGAGGAAAGGTGAGCTGGATGCGCTCGCTTCCGTCCACTCTGCAGCGCCATAGTGTGCCTTCAGGGTAAGAAATGTATGTAACCCATTGGCCATCTCGCGAGAATGCCACGTGCTCCGCAGAGATTCCAGAAAGAAAGGGAGCAAACTGGCTGGTGTGCGCGTCGTAGCGGACTAATTCTGCCCGACGCGAAGTTCCGATAGCGAAAATCTCTTTGCCATCCTTGCTCGGCAAAGGATACCGGAAGTCCAAAGGACCTGCGGTCAATTGGGTCGGCTTATCATCTCGCTTCCGCCATGACAAACGGAGCTCTTCCGGCGCGGCCCACAAATCGAACCTGCCCTCGTGCCGGTCTTGAAAAATGAAATACCGCCCGTCCGGGGTCCATTCCCCGAAACATCCCCCAAACATTTTGTGAAGCCCCGCCCCATCCGCCGCGGCCTCCATGATTGTCAAGTTATCAACTAGGGAATCATACTGAGTAAATCGAAAAACCCGCGCGTCGGGCGAAAATCGGAAGGCAAAAGGCGTGCTTCGCGAGCCCCCCTCATTGTCGTCGATCGAGAGAATTTTTCGAGAAAAGGATCCATCCTCGCTTAACGAGCTTATGTCGTGTCCAATTCCATAGATGATGCCGGTTTTAGACGGACTAAACCGGGCGTCTGCGACGAGGATCGTCCCGATCCTGTGCGGCGATCCACCCGCGACCGGCTGCACCCAAAGCGCGTGGGGCTCGAAGCCTGAATTCGCGGGACTACCATTTCCTACCTGGATCTGGATGCCTACTTCATTCGCGAGCACACTATCTGCTACCAATAGCTCGGTGCCATCTCTTGACAAATCAAGCACTACAGGCAGGGCAAGAGGTACCGAGAGGGACGTAGCCTCCCCACCTTTCACAGACACCTGAACAACGAGATTCCGCGGACCAGGCAGCAGTTCGTTGAAATAGATTCGCGAGCCGTCGGTAACCATCGGGCCGAACTTGCCTTGACCGTCGTTGGTCAGCCTTGTGAAACGCAGGACTTTTGGTGGGCTCGGAGTTCGGAAAGCTGCCCTCCATAGAGCCAACGTGGCAGCCGTAGCAACCGCCACACTGAGGATTGCCAGCCCGAAATACAGAGGTCTTCGCTTGGCCTTTGTGGGTGCAACCTCTTCCTCGGGTATGGTTCGACTATCTGAAGGTCCAAGAGCGCCTTGGGGAAGCAGGGTTTTCAGTTCAATGGCAATCCCTCGCGCCGACTGGTATCGCGCATCGGGATTCTTGTCGAGGCACTTCAGGATGATGCGTTCCAATTCCGGCGCGAGACCTGGATTCTGGGTTCGTGGCCGCACGGGCTGCTCATGCAAGATCGCTTCTATAAGGCGGCCTACTCCAGTGTGTCCGAAGGGACGTTGCCCGGTGGCCATGACGTAGAGCACCGCTCCCAGGCTGTAGATGTCGGAGCGTTCGTCGTCCACACCAGGTTCGATCTGCTCTGGCGCCATGTACGCCAGCGTGCCCACGAGAGTACCTTGCTGTTCGACGGATTGGGTGGATTCGTCGTTGGAAATTGCGGCCATTCTGGCCAGCCCAAAATCGAGCACCTTGACACCGCATTCCTTGGTGAGAAAGATGTTCTCCGGCTTGAGATCCCGATGAATGACGCCGTTTTGGTGAGCGGCGGCAACAGCGCCAGCGATCTGGACTCCGAAGGTGACGATACTGGCTTTGTCCAGAGGGCCCTGGATGCGATCGGCAAGGGTACAGCCCGACAGCAGCTCGAATACCAGGAAGTCGATGTCGCCGTCTGATTCGATGGAATAGATGCTCTCGATGTTGGGGTGATTGAGCCGGGAGAGAGCGAGGGCTTCTTTGCGAAGCCGACTGCGCTCACTGGCTCTGTCACTCCTGCTTTTGAGCACCTTGACCGCCACGTCGCGCTCTAATTGCATGTCCCAGGCGCGGTACACAGTCCCCATACCGCCCGCACCGATCTTCTCGGTCAGACGGAAGTGACCGATTATCCGCCCCGGGATGAGGCTATGAGCCGCCATATGAGCAATTCACATAAGCGAATCGTATGACTGTTTCGTCGCATGGTCAACGTAAGCAAAGCCGCTTTAGTCGAGGGCCCTCCGCTCATCCCGCGTCGGGTGGTCCGCCGTGACTGACGCACTCCTCCCGGGCACACTCGTTGGAGAAATATGTCCAAGCTACCGGCGTGCGCCTACCTGCTCAGAGTCCACATAACCCGCTTACCGGCCGTCTCTTTAGGACGGGTGTGATCGCTGGTCGAGACTCGGCTGCACCCATGCGAGCGTCGTGGACGCTGGCGCGTGGGAAAGCGATGCGCCCCGGCAGCTCACAATGGCGTCCGGTGCTCGCCAAATCGCCAAATCGCCGAGGCATCAACGAGTGTCGCTCCGTGTGGAGTTCGAAATAGAAGAATGGGTTCTGCTGTAAGCTGCTCAAAACACAGGAACCAAAATGAATGGTCGGGACGACTAGATTCGAACTAGCGACCTCACCCACCCCAATCCTAGAAACGACGCAATCTGAACAACTTAGCTATATCCATCAATACATTGGAGAGCGGAAAACAACCCGACGCAACGCTTATTGGACCCGTAATGGACCCATAGATGGACCCACGCTGGTGTACGCGACACAAACACGGCACGAACGGCAACCAGCGATGAGTCTGCGGGAACACCAACGACTATTGTTGGACAAAGTCCAAGGGATGCACTTTGGCAGGAACTTCTGGCGACCAAGATCCGATGAACACACGCACTCACAACGGAGTGGGCTCCCGGCGAGATTGGATGAGGTCTGATATCGCAGCTTACTTACAGTGGACGTGTAAGCGCAAAGTTGAACGAAATGGCAAGTGCGACCGGCCAACCTTAGAGCTGTCGTGACAGGACGATCTCAATGGGGATGCGCCCTTACGTCACCATGCTCATAGTTGCTCCGCATCGGAAGGGCTTCAGCTGTCAAACCCAGGGCTCGAAGATAAGCTGGGTTGAATGCGCAGTGCTCGAATCCTATCTGTTGAAGCAGGTCCTGTAGCGCTCGTCGCGAGTGCTCCAATGTAGGTCTGACTGGTAGTCGTTTTTCGGCAGCAGCACTCGTGCCAGGAACCTCTGCATAAGTGATGATTTCGTCCCAGTACGCTGGTTTGGGAAAGGATGTCACACCGGAGCGGTTCATCATCTTCTTATAGGGCCAGAAGCACCATCCAATCTGGTTGTCTTTTAGCAGTCCAACAAGGGATTGGATCCATTTGTCATCAGTCTCTCCAGACTCACCCAGCCATAATGGCACATTGTGCTTGTCACGGAAGTCCAGATACTGCTGGATAGTCGCCTGAGTAGGCGCAGTCCAGTACTTGTGGAACTCATATAAGACATTCTCGGGAAGGGGGGCAGTGAAAATATCGAAGTTGCCATCCCATTGTGAACCTTCCAGGATGATCATATGCTGACTGTCTACTTTGCGAATTGCAGTGGTCATTCGTTGATACAACGGTTTGATCGCACCGTTATACCTTGCGACTTGCGAAAATGGCGGGATCGGCTCGTTTAGCAGGTCATATCCGAGAATGGCGGGCTCGTTGCGATAGTGCCGTGCAATGCGCGTCCAGATTTCGACGCTCAGGTCCTGATCCCGTCGGCTTTCGAACAACCAGGGATAACCCCAGCTGTCGTCTATATTGGTCCCGGTTTGACCACCCGGCGCGCAATGCAGATCGACGATGACCCATAAGCCCTCGTCCCGAGCCCAGCCCACCACTTGGTCGAGCAGCGTGAACCCCTCCGAATCATCAGAGAGAAAGAACTTGTAGTGCAAAGGTATACGGATGGAATTAAAGCCCGCTCTATGCAGGAACGCGATGTCCTGCCGTGTGATGTACTTCCTCCGATATTCGCGCCAGAATTCATCGGCGTCCGTTGGCCCGATGAGCTCATTGAAGAGGCGCTCGAGCTCGCGCGGCGAAGCAGCCCCGCGATCCAGCATAAGCATGTATCCTTCTGGAACCAGCCAGTTCCCGAGGTTAGTGCCGCGCAGGAGCACGGGTTTGCCGGTGCCGTCGACGACCTGTTTGCCTTCAGCATGCACAAATGGAGAGCGAGGCTGCCCTTTGACCGAGTGGACGCTCCAGGTCAGGCTAAGACATAAGAGTAAGGTCAGTCTGCCGAATTTTCTGGAAGGAGCTCTTCCCGGAGTGCGATTCACAAATTCCTCCTAAACAAGCTCATCAGGCACATAGCTGGCGGATGGACTAAGTAGCATTCGGCCAGCAGAGGCAAAGTGATTTAGCGGGTAGTTTTTCTGTCGAAGCACAAACCTGAAAGTCGGAGGCGAAGAGGGGCCAAGCACCCTCCCCGCCTCAATCGCATCAGAAGGATGCCCTTAGACCGAACTGAACGAGCCTGGGATTATTTTCTTGCGACGATACTTGGCCAAACTGAGATGATCCCAGTTGCGGCGCAGGTGAGCCGAACTGCACTCTGTTGAACAAATTGAAGAATTCGGTGCGGAACTGCATGTTGAAGCGTTCGCCTAATTGGAACTTTTTCACCAAGGCAGCATCCCAGTTTGCTATCCCCGCAGTCCGAATCGCGCTGTCGGCTCGGGTCTCGTTGCCGAAGCTGAATGGATTCGGCTGGGTAAAGCATTGTGTATTGAACCACTGATTCAACTTGGATTGTGCGGAACCCGACTTGCCTCGGTTGCAACCTAGTACCACGTTGGGTCGCGTATTGCCCCCGCCAAACGTAGACGTGAAGTTGCCCTGAGCGACGATGGCGACCGGGAACCCACTTTGAAGCGTAGTGATTCCATTGACGCTCCACCCTCCGACCACCGCATCGAGAGCATGACCCGCGGAGCCCATCCAGCGAGCCCCGGTGCCGAACGGCAGATCAACCGTGTAACCTACGATGAAACGCTGCGGAACGTCAAACAGTGACAAGGAACGCTCGCCTCCGGGATTGTAGTTATCTTGCGGCCCGGTATAGGTGGTTGCGTAGATTGCACCCTTTTCCAACCACGCCGTTTGTGTGTCGGTACTGCTCATAATGTTTGCCCACGTGTAAGAGGCGAAGACCGTACCACCGGACCGGAAGCGCTTGTGAGCACTCCCTTGCAAAGCGTTGTAGTTCGAATCGCGGTTGAACGATCCCGCGTCGGAAACACCGGTAAATTGCGGGTAGGGCCTGAGAAGCTGCCCTGCCTGGACCGTCTTGGCCGCCAGTGATCCGTTGGTGATGATCCCATAGAACGGGTTCGGAACCTGTTGCAACAGTGCCGTCCCTTGGGCGAGATACTGGTTCGGCAACTGATCGAGGTTTTGCACCAAGCCGGGCAGATGAGTGCCCTTAGCGCCGGCGTAAGCTACTTCGATCGAAGAGCCTCCACCGAACTCCCGCTGCACTGCGAGGTTCCACTGCTGTGCGTAGGGGTAAGGTTCATTCGCAACTGGCGCACTGACGGAAGTGCCGTAGAGCGCGCTTTGGTAGGCAGCGCCCCGTCCGATGGGCTTCTGTATCCCGTTCGGAAATGGATTGTCGAGCGTGTTGTAAGGAGTCGCACTTCCGTTGAGCGAAGGCACCCATGGCGTACTGGTCGTGTTGATGCTCGCACCGTACGGCTCCATATTTAGGACTGTGTCCGGGGGAAGGAAGAACACACCGTAGCCAGCCCGGATCACAGTCTTATCCGTGAGACGATACGCCATGCCGACACGGGGAGCGAACAGCTTCCAGTGTGGATCGTTTTGGCTGCGGGCAGGGCGCTGTGAGGAGTTAACGAGGGCGAAGTTGCCTTTTAGGGGCAATCCTGTGAGGGTTGCCAAAGGACTCGCCGCAGCAGGCTGGAATGTGATCAGTTGGTCGTGACGTTCCGTCCACGGCCCGGGATAGTCCCAGCGAATACCTACGTTAAATGTGAGTCGCGGAGTCACCTGGATGGTATCGCCGACATAGGCTCCGAGCAGGTATTGGTAGCCGACCGTATTCGCGAGCACGTCCGCGGCTCCGCCCGAGCCGTAGCCAAGCAGGAACGAGGCAAAGCCAACACCCGTCCCATCCGTGCTGGCGGTGTTTGGGTTGGCGGCAGTAAATGCATTGTCAAAGGAGAAGGAACCTCCCGGGTTATTGTTCTGCACGAAGCTCTGGTCGAGCCGCCGCAGATCCACTCCAGCTTTCAAAGTATGCCGCCCGATTACCTTGAACACACTGGGAATGATGGAGTAGCTGTTGTTTACATCCTGCGCAACGTTGAAATACCCGTTGCTAATGTTTTGGACGCTCAAATTGGGATAGGTGTGGAATTGAACCGCTGAGGTGAAGCTCGAGGGGAAACCGAGAGATGTTAGATCCGCGTTGAGGGCAGGTGCGCTCTGGAAGGTAAATCGGAGATATGCGACTCTTAGATCGAAGACCGTGGTCGGATTTGCAGCGTACGTGTCGTCAATCACGATCTGATTGGTGTGAAAATCGGCGGGCGAATTGGTGTAGCTCCCTGTCCCAAGCGGATCGATTCCGAGATTGTGATCCCCCCAATAGGTATACCGGCCGAAGATATGTTGCTTGTCGCTGAAGGTATGGTCGATTCTTCCGTTGTACTGTGAGCTGTTGCCGCCGGAGGAGGCATTGGCGCTGTAGTTGTTCGTCAGTCCGGGCAAATTGGGTAGGGGCCATTCGCGCAAGAGGGCTTTCGCTACAGGGTTGATTCTCGTCAAGACATTCCCTGCGAATTGTGCCCTCGTGGGTTGCCCCGGTGCGCAGGCCGGCGTCCCAGCCACTCCGCAGGTTGTCAGCGGGTCGTAGATCTTGGTACCGAGAGCGGAAAAGTCGCCGCTTCTCATCGCGTTCGTAGGCACCGTGAGCAGAAACCCTTGTCCCTGCCGCAAGGCGAAGTTCTCCCACGCGCCCGAAAAGAAAGTCTTGTTTGGGATGATGGGACCCAACAAGCTGACGCCATACTGATTCTGTGTAAAGGGCGGTCGGGGCGTATGAGACGCATTATTGAAGTAGGTGTTTGCGTTCAGCACCTTGTTCCGCAGATACTCATAGCCGCTCCCATGGAAGCTGTTTCCGCCTCTCTTTGTGGCAATGTTTATCACCCCGCCGGCGAAGAGCCCGAACTCGGGTCCCAAATTGTTGGTCTGTACCTTGAACTCCTGAACGAAATCTTCCGTTGGCACCAGCGCGGTGAGGTGGACATAGTTGACGTTGACCGGAGCTCCATCTATATAGGTGACGCTCTGGTTCGCGGTCCCGCCTCCGATCTGGTAGTTGCCCCATGCAAAGATGTTGCCGCCAGTCGGGTTGGAAAGAGCACCGCCTTGCGGCACCACCCCCGGCGCGAGTTCTGCCAGATTGAGAACATTGCGGCCGTTCAGGGGCGCGTCCTGCACCATGCGGCCTTCAATCTCCGTGCCGAGGGAGGCCTCCTGGGTTTGCAGCAAGGGTGAGTCCGCGGTCACCTCGATGATTTGACTGGCCGATCCTGGCTGCAGTCGGGTGTCAACGCGCACAATCGCCTGCACAGCGACAATGATGGGCTGCCGAATGAGACGTTTGAAGGTGGACTGTTCCACTTCAATGCGGTAGCTGCCAGGGTTCAGGTTTGGAAATTGGTAGTTGCCGTCCGCATTCGAAGAAGACGTGCTGCGTTCCCCCGTCCCCGTGTTGGTCAGGGTCACTTTTGCGTTGGGAACGACGGCTCCAGAGTTGTCCGTGACCGTCCCTACAATTGAGCCGAACGTCATTTGGGCCCGAGCGACGCCCGCCGATGCGAGCCACCCTAGTCCCACCAGAATCAGTAGCGAGAATCTTTTCAGGTTCTTCTTTGAATCGGCCATCGCAATCCTCCAGAACTTTCTTGCTCATCGTGGAATGCCGGCGGAACCTCGGTCACCCACCCGGCACGGCCAGTTGACCCAATGGTCTGAAGCACTGATCATTGCCTTGCACTCCACATTAGCCACGGGATACAGTTGGAGTCCGCATGGAACCCTCAGGATTCTGTCATGGTTCTCTAAGGGATCACACGCAGCACGATTCTCTGCTCCCGATCGTGCCGCGGCGTTAGGAATTTGGGGAGGTAAGGCTCCTGGAGGGTTGACGGTGAACGGGGACTTTAGGCTCGATGGATGGCTCGTCCAGCCGCAACTGAACTCCGTGTGCAATGCGAACGAAGTAATTCGGCTCGAGCCGAAGGTAATGCAAGTGCTGGTTCAGCTTGCTTTACACCCCGATGAGGTAATGACAAAGGGGCAGCTCATCGAAGCGGTTTGGCCTGACACGCATGTTGGGGAGCACGTGCTGACGCGGTGCGTCTCTGAACTTCGCCGGGTCTTCGGTGAGGACGCACGAGTACCGCGATACATACAGAACGTTCCTAAGGTCGGGTACCGTCTCATTGCACCGGTGCTCCCGGCGGCACCGGCTGAACCACCACAATTGCCCCAAACGAGCTCTGCAAATTTAGCGGAGCTCCCTCCCCGGTCGATAGTCGAGGCGCCGGTGTTGCCTGAGCATGGAGGTCTAGCCCATGGCATTGGACGCAGGATCCTGTGGGCGGCCTCGGTCTTGACCGTGGTGGCGATTGTCGGCTTCCTGGCTTCATCCAGACGTATCAGCTCCGTCGATGCAACCTTGATGACGGTGCCCTTCACCTCGTATCCCGGCTCACAGACGCAACCCTCATTTTCCCCTGACGGCAAGGAGGTTGCTTTTGTCTGGAACCAGCGGGGTGACGCATCCAATCTTTTTGTGAAGCTGATTGGCAGCGACACGCCCCTTCAACTCACCTCAGGAACGGGGCAGGATCAAAGTCCCGCCTGGTCGCCGGACGGCGAGTCTGTTGCCTTCATACGGTACGCGGACGGAGAGGACGCTATCTATTTAGTGCCGGCTACCGGTTCCTCAGAACGTAAAATTTATCAGCTCCATCGTGAGATTGACTGGGATGCACCGGGTTTATCGTGGTCGCCGGATGGAAACTGGCTCATCTTCCCGGATGGCCGATCGGCCGAAGATCCCTCTGCAATCTACGCCTTGTCATTGAAAACGCTTGAGGCGAAGCAGCTCACGTCTCCACCGAATTCCTGGGACGGCGATTACAACCCTGTTTTCTCTCCGAACGGAAAGAAGATCGCTTTTGTGCGCGGGGCCGATGCCGCGGCTCGCAATCTCTACGTGATGAATGCGGATGGTTCTGATCCGATTAAACTGACCTCTAAGGGTCGCACCGTGGATGGCTTGACATGGACAAGGGACGGGGCCGATATTGTCTTTTCTTCCGATATGGGCGGAAGCTTGTCGTTGTGGAGGATCTCAAGCTCGGGAGGTTCTCCGGAGCGCCTCACTGTCGGCGGAGATAATGCAGTCTATCCCGCCATCTCCCAACATTCGGGCCGCTTAGCTTATTCGAAGGGATCAGCAAAGTGGAGCATCATGCGGATGGATCTCACGGCTCCTATTAAGGAACCCAGGCAGCTGTTCTCCTCGATGGAGAAAGATTCTGCCGCTCAATATTCTCCCGATGAAAGCTCGATCGCCTTCCAATCGCTGCGTTCTGGCACCCAGGAGATCTGGGTTTCCAAGTCCGACGGCACCGGACCCGTGAAACTTACCTCATTCAACGGCCCTCTGACAGGAAGTCCCAGTTGGTCTCCAAGTGGGCGGCAAATTGCGTTCGATTCTCGGTCTCTAGGCCGCTCCCACATATTCGTGATGACCGCTGAGGGCGGGAATCCCCAGGCACTAACGGGTGGGGACTATAACGACGTCGTCCCCAGTTGGTCCCAGGATGGCGCTTGGGTCTACTTTGCCTCTCGACGCAGTGGGCGCTGGGAAGTGTGGAAGACGAGCCTTCAAACACGCGAATTGCACCAAGTGACAAACACAGGTGCCTTCGTTGCAAAAGAGTCACCGGACGGCCAGTGGCTGTATTACACGAAATATCACCAATCGGGCTTGTGGCGCCGACCTCTGGCGGGTGGCGCAGAAAGCAAGGTTGTGTCTGGCCCTCCGTCCGCCTTTTGGGGATATTGGAGCATCGCTCCCGGCGGTATCTACTATCTCGACTACAGGGGCGCACATGCCACGTTGGAATTCTGGAACTCAGTAGACTCCAAAATCACGGAGATCTCCGCGCTTCCCCGAAGGCCCCCACCGTTTGCGGGCGTCGCTGTCTCGCGCAGCAACCATTGGTTGTTGTACTCGGATGGCGGGGACTTCGGTCAAAATATACGGATGGTAGAGAATTTCCAATAACGCATCTTATGTACAGTCGGCGTATTAGCGCCGGATAGAAATGTCCTACTCTCGCCCGATAGAAATGTCCCGAGTAACCTCCTAGGTCTGTGGCCTGGGAGACGGACGACTATGGGTTGGGGTGCTGATGAGCGAACGCGACGTACGGC
>Ga0210406_10002434_pt1 | contig 21255 bp, 15 predicted proteins | sample IncBWC30MmetaG_FD_155454 | JGI IMG/M metagenome (GOLD analysis project Ga0210406, IMG submission 155454) | Forest soil microbial communities from Barre Woods Harvard Forest LTER site, Petersham, Massachusetts, United States - Inc-BW-C-30-M | ecosystem: Environmental > Terrestrial > Soil >... | reverse complement strand
GCGGGTTTTTCAGTTGGATCATTGTGCCGTGGATCCTGGCCATGTGGATTACGAACGATCTCGTCCGCGTTCTCCAGGAGGCCCCCGGCCAGAGCTCGTTTTGGGCTTACGCGTTCGGCGTGCTTTGGGGGCTTGGAGGACTCACGTTCGGCTTGACCATGCGCTATCTGGGAATGTCGCTGGGCATGGCCGTGGCGCTCGGCTACACGGCCGCGTTCGGAACGCTGATACCCCCCATTTTCCGGGGACAGTTCGCGACGCAAGTTCTCGGGTCGAACTCAGGGCTGACCATCCTGGCGGGAGTGGGAATTTGTCTCCTTGGGATCGTGTTTGCAGGAGCCGCGGGATTGTCCAAGGAAAAGGAAATGTCCGAAGTGCAGAAACGCGCCTCCATCAAGGAATTCAACTTGAAGAAAGGCTTATTGGTGGCCACGTTTTCGGGTGTGATGAGCTCTTGTTTTGCCTACGGGTTAGCTGCGGGCGATCCGATCAAAGCCATCGCTCTTCGTCACGGCACGCCCGTCTTGTGGCAAGGGCTTCCCGTATTGGTGGTGGTTCTGCTCGGGGGATTTACGACAAACTTTGTTTGGTGCGTAATTCTGAATGTCCGCAACCGAACCGGATACCAATACTTCAGGTCCGAAGTGCGCGCACCGGTTCCCGGGCGAAATGCTGAACCGATCCTTGAAAACGTAACAGACGCTCCCGCTGAGGAAATGGCCGAACTCGGAAGGCTGCAGGCGCCTGGTCTCTCGAAAGCACCCATGCTCTCGAACTATTTCTTTTCTGCTCTCGCCGGAACTACGTGGTACTTCCAGTTTTTCTTCTACTCCATGGGTGAGACCCAGATGGGCCGGTACAAATTCTCCAGCTGGACTCTTCATATGGCCAGCATCATGATCTTCAGCACGCTCTGGGGCATCGCCTTGAAGGAATGGAAAGGAACCGGTCCTCGAACCAAGTGGTTGGTGGGCCTAAGTCTTCTTGTCCTGGTGACATCGACGATTGTCGTCGGTTATGGAAATTATTTGGGGGCCAGGAGTACGGCGGCGAACTCCTCAGCGAGTCGGTAGAACAATACCTCAGATTTCAACCCACGAGCAGAAAAGAAGACCAGGGCGTGAATCTTGGATTTTCCATGACAACATGGGCTGCTGGGCGTCCATCCCCAGAGGCGTGGAAAAGAGACCCACATTCGAGCTTCACAGCCTTCGTCGATTGGGCGGATGCGGTCAACGCGAACAGTAAATAGGACGCGACTGCCATTTGCGAAAGCCGCAGCAGGTTCCTAGCGCTGTTCTCGAGATTCTCATCGTGGGTTCTGCGTGTCTCTCTTCGTCCAAAAGCAATCAATGGGACACTTCTGCTTTGGCAAATGGCGTCGGGCACTGTAGCGGTAACTCGCTTTGCCGGTGAACGAAATGCAGAACGCATTTCTCTATGGAACCTGCACTTTCAACAGATTTGTACACAATCCATTCCGAGCAGCGCCGCCAATTTCTTCAGTTTGGTTGCAATGTGTCCAACTCCTATCGCGCAATGATGCGCCGGGCCTTCGGCATTCCACTTTTCAATGAAGCGTCGTGCGCCAATCGAAAAACGGTAGCGACTGTTCGTGTTGCCGATCTCTAGAATCGGACCGGGCACGGAGTCTGCTTCAGCGGTCAGAAGCAAAAGTCTGTCGGCGGTTTGCACGACGGAAAGCAGTGTGACAGGACCACATTTGACCGACATCTCGACGGACAGCCCGCGTCCGACCTTGCCGTGATAGACGCGCAAAGGACGGACCTTGATTCGTCCTTCGGCGATAGCCAGATGGCCCGGCCCGTCGTGGCCCATCAGCACGACGTCTTCGTTGAAGTCCATGGCGTAGTATTCGGTGAACGATCCGCCCGCGCCGAAGGAATCCATGATCTTCATGGCTTGCGCGTTCTTGATCTCGTATTCCCCGGCAACCGGCACTCCTCTTGCGGTTAACAGACTCGTTCCCAAAATCATGGAGCTAATGGTCTCTTCGTTGTCAGGGTTTCCCGTGCCCTGATAGTAGTAGGCAAGCGAACCGAGCCGGTGCTGGTCCACCAAGCAATCCAGAGCAATCGAAGTCCGGGCGGCGCGCTCTAATTCCTGTGTCGAGCAATCGGATTGAATATCGAAACTTTTCTGAAACTCTTGTATTCGCTGGACGACCGCAGCCAGCTGGACGCCTCGACGCAGACTAGAAAGGTCGTCCACTTCCAACACTTCAATGTGACCGCCGAAATAAGAGCACTGCTGGGTTAAGTCGGAATAGATGTCGAGCATTCCACCGTAGTAGTGGCCCATGACTCCAAGGCGGTTGTGTTCCATCGTGTGGGCGACACGGCCCGCCTCCAGCCATTCGTATATCTCGCGCAACGCGTCCGGGTCGTCTTCCAGCATGCCGCTGACTTGAAAGAAGGGAACACGGCAGCGGCGAAATACATTTGCAATTTCCGGCACCGGACAGGCTTGGCCATAAGCCAACCATTCACCGGTCATTTTTGTTCGATCCCCCAAGCGGTTGAAGGACTCGTAATCGATCGCTGCGGAGGGCGAAAGATTAAGCACGATGACTGGGACTTTGGCTCTTCGCACAACCGGAAGGACAGTCGACGATAGCGCGTACGTTGTGACGTAGAGAAAAATGAGATCGACATCCTGCTGCCGAAATGCATGCCCCGCGGCGTCCGCTTTGTCCGGAGAATCCACTAAGCCCAGATTGACGACTCGGACGCCCGGCCTTTCTAGTCGTTGAGCCACCTGTCGGACATATCCGGTCAAGCGTTCTTGAAGCCCTTCGAACTGCGGCCAGTATGTATCCAGCCCGATTCCGAAAAGTCCAATCGTGAATCCGTGGATTGTTGATGTATGATTCATCGCGCCAGGATTCTATAACAAAATATATTTATCTATTGAAAAAAGAATCCGTCCGGCGTACCTTCCGCTTCGCAGACAAGATCGTTCGAGGTGGCCCATAACGAGGAGAGCGTTATGAAGTGTTTGACATCAATTCGGTGGCTGTTAGTTCCAACGTGGGCAATCTTCTTTTCTCTGGCAACGTCCGCGCAGAACTCCTCCCTCAAGTTCACTCCTCGCTGGGATCGTGTCATGAATGAGTCGAAAACAACACCGACACTACAGGTCGTTGTAAACCCACCACTCCGCCGCGGAACGCCAGTGCACGACAACGCATATAAGGCGCTCAGCGATCTCGGCGCAGATTATGTTCGCTATGTCCCTTGGCTTCCATATCCACGCCTTGGCGTTGCAGAGTTGGAGCCGCCAAGAGACGGCAGGACATCCTGGGACTTTTCTCTTATCGATCCGATGACGATCGATTTTCTGCAGGCGACCAGAGGTCATTCTGCTGTCCTTAACTTCAGCACCATCCCTCAATGGATGTACAAGACCGACAAGCCCATGACGTACCCAGACGATCCTGACAAGTCCGTGTGGAACTACGAACAAGGAACCGAACTTCGTGATCCGTCGGGCAAAGAAGTTGCCAACTACTACGCTCGAATTCTCTCCTGGTACACAAAGGGTGGCTTCACCGACGAGCTAGGCAAGCGTCACGAATCCCACTATCATTATTCTATTCCTTACTGGGAAGTTCTGAACGAAGTCGACCTCGAACACCGCATCACGCCGCAAAATTACACGCGACTATACGACGCTATCGTTACGGCCATGAAGGAGGTTCAGCCTGAGATGAAGTTCGTAGGGGTATCTCTCGCCGCCCCGGGAGAGCACCCCGATTTCTTCGAATACTTCTTAGATCACAAGAATCACCAGCCGGGCATGCCTCTTGACTACATTTCCTATCATTTCTACGCGATACCGAAGCCGGACGAAACGCTCGATGTGCAACAGTATACGGTCTTTGCCCAAGCAGACGGGTTTCTGAACTCGGTGCGATACATCGAAACTATTCGCAAAAGACTCTCTCCACAGACGCGAACGATGATCAATGAAATTGGAATCATCTCAGCCGATGACATCGCACAGGTCGACCCTAGCCACTTCGCGAAACCTATTCCTGACTCATATTGGAATCTCGCGGGCGCGGAGTACGCCTACATTTTTTCCGAGCTCACTCATCTGGGCATCGATGTGGCCGGCGAATCGCAATTAGTTGGTTATCCAACACAATTTCCCAGCGTGTCCATGGTCGACTGGAACACTGGAAAACCAAATGCACGCGTATGGGTTCTGAAACTCTTACATGACAATTTTGGCCCCGGCGACAAGATCGTCGAAATTGCGCCGATCGGTCAGTTTGCTCCAACACATCCTTACGTATACGCCTCTGCCGTCGTGACAAAGGAAGGCAAGCGCAAGATGCTGCTCGTGAACAAGCATGATGGTAACTTCGACCTGACTATTGCGGGCGCTTCCGGCGGCCAGTTAGACTATGTGGACGTCACCACTGGTTTTCAGCCACCTACTTCTACAAAATTAACGTCCGACAACCTGACACTTTACAGTTTCTCTGTTGCGGTGCTAATTCTGCCCTAAGCGTGTACCGTTAAGTCGCAGGTTTCGTTGCCAGATGTCACACGTTGCAGCGGAAATTGGAGAGATTCGGATGCCTAGAGTCGCTTTCCGACTACGAATAAAGGCTGGCAAGGAAAGAGAATATGACGCGGCGCACCGAAACGTTTGGCCCGCACTACTTACCAAATTAAAGGAGGTTGGCATCTCAAATTACTCTATCTACCGGAGGGAACAGGATCTGTTCTTAGTCATGCAGGTCGATGATTTTGATGCCGCGTGGCGCGCCCTCGATCAAGAGGCGATTAATCTGCAATGGCAGAAAGAAATGGCATTGCTCTTCGAACCGGTACCTGGCCTGAAACCGGGCGAAAAATTTGCGATGATGGAGGAAGTGTTCTATTTAGAGTAAAGCCGACCGTTTATGACGGGACGTGCGTTAACTTGCCGCTGTTGCTTGCGCGGGAAGTACATCGAAACCAATTACTTCCAGAACCAGCCGGAGTTGATCTGTTGAGGAGCAACGACACGATGCCCTCGTTTCGAGCTGCGGCCACATTCGCTTCGCGGTCGTCAATGAAGATCGCCTGTTCCGATGAACAGTCCAATAGCTGTAAGCAATATCTATAAATTTCCGGTTCAGGTTTAATCCTTCGAATTTCAGCGCTTATGATTGACGGAGGATGAAGCATTTAATTCGAATCTGTGAAAGTTGGCGCTAAGGCTTTCCAAAAGTCGTCTCAGAAATTCACCAATCCTTTCGAATTGATTGAGAAGACGAGGCACGGCAATGGACAACAGTGCGATGTTTGCGACCTATCCCAGCCTCAGAAATAGGGCAGTGATTGTGACCGGGGGCGCGAGCGGCATAGGCGAAGCAATTGTTACGGCTTTCGCTGTTCAACAAGCCAAAGTTGCTTTTTTGGACATCGAGGATGCGGCTGCCAAGCAATTGATCCAGCGAATTGCTTCTTCGGGTCATCCTGCACCTACGTACCTTCATTGCAACCTTACGGACATTGATGTGTTGCAGCAAACGATCGAAAAAATCTTAGCCACCTTTGGTACCGTCGACATTCTAGTGAACAACGCCGCCAATGACACACGCCACTCGATAGAAGAAGTCACGTCCGAATCTTGGGATCAATCCTTCGCAGTAAACCTGAAACCGCAATTCTTCATGGCGCAAGGGGTTATCCCGGCAATGAAGAAGGCAAAGCGTGGTTCCATTATCAACATGAGTTCCATCAGTTGGATCATTCCCTCGACCGGCTTGCCCATGTATGTCACTGCGAAAGCTGCGATCGTTGGCATGACCCGTACATTGGCGCATGAACTCGGCGCTGACAACATTCGCGTGAACTGCGTTTTGCCTGGTGCCATTTTGACAGAACGGCAAAAAAGGCTTTGGTTCACCCCGGGCTATCAGGAAGAAATAATGAGTAGCCAAGCGCTCAAGCGGATCATTCTGCCGGAAGAAGTAGCCAGCCTAGTTCTGTTCTTGGCTGCTGACGACAGCGGAGCCATCACCAACCAAAGCTATGCTATCGACGGCGGATGGGTTTAGGGGTGATGAGGGCGCAGAAGAAAAGTTACGCGGATTGTGAAAGCGATGAAAGACGAGGGTACTGCCAACGTCGAAGCGCTGGATGAAGTGCTTTCCGAGTGGTCCCTGGAGAGTGGCAATGCGCAAAGTGATAGAGTTGGCAGATCATGGAAGATAAAACGCTGAGATGTTCTAAGTGCGGTTCCACGGAAGATGCGGACGTGATTGAAGCAATTGGCTTGTGCGCTGCGTGTGCCGACCGCGAAGCAGTCGATAGCCTGATGCAGGACCTGCGGGGAAGTTACGGCCGGTGGGAAGGACAAGTGGACAGATGAGAGCGCGAACGCTTTGCAAAAGCGCATCCGGAAATTTCCTCAGAGAGAGTAGTCAACACTCGTCGCGAAAGGCGTCAATTATTTCATATTCCTTTAGCAATTCGAATTCTCTCAGCGCTACGGCCTGGCCAGGTAGAGTATGCTGGACAATCTTGACCAGACGGTGCGAATCGTGACTCGCGAAACATGGCAAGGGATGAGGTACCTGGTTTTTCTCGCGACGCTTCCCGCGAGTGTTTGGGCACAGACTACAGGACTGACCACACGGCTTCAAACCGCCGACACAGAGATTGTCGTAGAGGCAGGAGAGAGCATTCCGCGCTTTTTGAGCTTGGACGCTCCTGGGCAACGCACATGGGAAAATAGCGCCTCTGAGGCGCTCCCGGAATTTGTTGAGATTACCGGCAAGAAGATGCCGGTGCATTGGCAACTTGATCGCAATGCGAGTCGAAGTGACGGGAAGAATGCGTCTTTCGTTTACGAATCAACGGCCCCCCACCTACGTCTCACCTGGTTGTGGAGGGTTCCGGTAGCTTACGGCCCGATTGAACACCAGATACGCATCGAGAACCTGGACTCACAGGAGCTATGGATTCCGATGCAGGACAGTTTCGCCTTCAATTGGCAAATCGATCCACAGTCGCGGCTTGACCATCTCTACATCGAGAAGGGTGCAAACACACCGTCCCCCGCGGGTACGCATCATGTTCCGCTTATGGAAGGCTATCGGTGGACCGGCAATTCCAGTACTTATGGAGATCTTCGAGACGACGAGCCCCGCGAAATCATTCCGTGGTCATTGGTACAAAGACAATATCCTGAAGAGTCGGGATGGTATGCGGGCATCGAATTCAGCGGTCGGACCCGGATCTCGCTGGAACGAAAAAAGGACTCGCTGCTCGGATCGCTCGGCTTTAACCCCGACCCTGGCCCATTCCGTACACGCCTCGCGCATGGGGAATCTTTTGAGACTCCGGTCGTGTTTGTAGGTGCCTTTCGTGATGGACCGGACGGAGCGGGAAACGTTTTACGCCGGTGGGTGCGCGCCGTCCTCGGCAATCCCAGAACATGGAGCAATCCAAACTATCCGCTCACGGTGAACAACAGCTGGGGTGGCGGCATGGCCGTCAACGAGGAGGTTACACTGCGGATGATCCGCGAAGCTGCAGCTCTCGGACTTGAGATGTTTCATATGGATGCGGGATGGTTTCGCGGCGTAGGCGACTGGTACCCCAATCCCCAGAAGTTTCCCCACGGTCTCGCGCCCATCGCAGACGATGCGCACAAACATGGGCTCAAGTTCGGTCTCTGGGTGGACTGGACCCAAGCGGGCCTATCGACCGAGCCCGGAGCCCTGAACGCTCGCGATCCAACAGTTCGCGACTGGATGGTCACGGACCTTCCGGAGGACTGGCAGCCGGAGCCTTTCAAGGGACAGACCATCGACCTCGGAGTTCCTGAGGCCAAGCGCTGGGCTCAAAAGGAAGTCGAGCGCATCGTTACGGACTACCATCTCGACATGCTGGAGCACGACGGTTATCTTGTCGCACACGGATGTGATCGCACGGACCACCCTCACGCCGCTCCCGATCCATTGAACAAATGTGTCTATAAATCGTGGGGTGCATACTGGGTCGATAGCTCAAATTCGACCGACGTCAGTTATCACGCGGTCCGCTCCTACTATGACATTTACTCCAAATTGCGCCGTGATCATCCGGGACTGCTGCTTGAAGTCTGCAATGACGGCGGGAGAATGGTCGACTTTGGCAGCGCCGCGCACGGCGACTACTTTTCCATTACCGATACTTACGATCCATTGTCAAACCGCCGAGCGTTTTACGACACCAGCCATGTTCTGCCCTCCGCCATGCTCGAAACCTACGTCGAGAAGTGGCCCACACCGAGCATCGAGAATTTCCGCTACATGCTCCGCAGCGGCATGATGGGGTGGCTCACCATCATGATCGATACCAGTGCCTGGACTCCCGAACAGCACGCTGAAGCGAAGCGGGAAATCGATCTGTACAAGAAGGACCTGCGTCTGCTGATTCGCGATGCGAGTTTGTACCATGTCTCCGCACGGCCTGACGGTGTTCATTGGGACGGCATCCAATATTGGGATCCTGAACGGCAGCGTGGCGTCGTCTACGCGTTCCGGGGAACGATCGAACGCGAGAATTCGCACCACTTCGTGCTTAAGGGACTGCAGGCATCGCGCCGCTATTTGGTCAAATTTTATGATCGCAGCAGCGCCGACCGGAAAGTGACGGCCCGAGAGCTGATGGGGAAGGGACTTAAAGTGACGCTGCCCGTACAAAACAGTTCCGAATTGATTTTCATCGAGGCAGAAGCCAAGTAGGAATTTATTAGTGCCGTATCGCGAGCACCGACGTCGTGGCCCGGCCGAAGCGCTGCGTTGCGTGGTCCAGGTCGTGTACCAGCGCACCTGCCTCTGCCCGGGCCACGCGCTTGCCTGCGTCGACTTCGACCCGGTTCATCCAGTTCATCCCGGAGAGATCGATCACCACGCCGCCATCGCACACGCTGAATCCGGCTCGGTTATGGCGTCCGCCACGCACCGCCAGCGGCAAATTCTGGTTCTGGGCGAATTCAAGCGCCCGCGCGACGTCGGGCGCACCAGCGCAGCGAACGATCACCGCCGGACGCTGATCGAATGTGTGAGCCCTCACTGCATAGTTCGAACTGTCGTCATTTCTGTGAGCTCGTCCGAGTCAGCAGCAACTTTTCGGTCCGCCTAGGTTTGCCATCGGACGTATGCTCGACCTGTGGATCCGAATCAAACACAAGCTCCATTTCCTTCACATGTATCGCCGGCAGCCTGTGAGCCTTTCCAAGGCACTCTACCAAGAGCTGCGAACGGCGTCAGTCGGCTTGAAGTTGTAATTTTCTTCGGGCATTTTCTCAGCGGAACTGACGAGGATAGTCTTAACTCTTGCGTAAGCGAACTTGTTGAACGTGCTGAACGGATTAGGTTGTGCGGCCTGCTCCCCCTTCTTGTCGGGGGTTTGACTGGAATTCTGACTGCCAGAGTGCGCGAAAACCACCGTGGATACCAGCATCAGAACCACTGCGGAAGCGATAGTGCGGAATTTCATCTCATCTCCTGACGGTGCAGATTTGGCACCGACACCTCGGACGCTGCTTTTATATATACGCTGTTGGTTTTCTGTTTGTTTCACCCGTTATGTCCTGTGTCATACGTTGGGTCCGCTCTGCCGACACACCGATTTTGGGGATTTCATACACGCAACTGAGGGCCAAGACCGCAACGAAAATCCACCGGACCTGTTGGATACTCATATGCATTTTTTTGGGAGATTCACGAAACAAAAGAACGAAAGGCGCAGGTTTGGCCGGGCGATACTCCGAAACACCTCCAGGGGATCCAGATACCATGTTGCCCGAACTTTTTGGTCGGGTAAGGTGGTGGCGCGAATCGGGCGTGTGGGATAGACCACGGGTGCGCCTCGCTTTAGGTGGGGGGTTACCGTTCCTGTTCTTTCGATTGCAAGTCGGGTTCACAATCCCACCGTATCTACGTTTCCCGTGGCCCCCCTATCATGCCGGACGGCCGAGTTTCTCGAGGTCCGGTTTGCAGCCTTGGCATTTCGTCCATGAGCCTTCCCCTTCGGACCGAGGTTCAAGCGGTGGTGCGCGTACGCCCCGTCTTCGAAGAGTTTACACAAGCCCATCAATTGGGGTGGCTATTGGGGTACGCCGTCGTTGACCTGGGCAACATCCATGCGCAGCGTGCCGTTGTCGTTGAACAGCAGGCCGTTGAAGCGGACGACCGAGCCCACCGCCAGTTGCTTGGCGTTGAGCAGTTGCGTGCTGGAGTCCACATAGACGACGACGATGCTGGGGTTCGTGAGCAGGCTGGTCTGACCGGGCTGCACCGCGAGGTTGGGGATCAAGTCGTAGGGGGCGAGCGAGATCGTGAAGGTCGTAAAGCTGCCTTCGCTGCCGCTGGCGGTGACGATGCCGTTGATCGTTTGCGGCATGAGCGTGATCGTTGTGGCTGGAATATAAGTGGGACCGCCTTGTTCCGTGAGAGCGTGAGCGCTAAAGGAAACATTCTGGCCCGGGACCATGTTGGCAGTGGTGAAAACAGGGGCGAATGGAAGAGTCTGGAGGTTGGTCAAGCGGGGCGAGATTTGAGCCACGCTGTTATTGAAGCTGAAAGCGACGGCGCCGAGAATACGGTCCCCCGGAAACAAAAAGCCTTGCACTTCCCGGCCGAAGGTAAACAGGGCCGGCACAGACGCGGCAACCTGCATGACCGGGCCGCTCACGTCAGTCAAATTCGTGGGGTTCGCATCCGGCACGGAAACCCGGGTAGCCAGTAGGGAGCCATCCGGTTGAATGGCAAGATCCATATCTACCGGCATACCGGCGGCGAGCGTGGAAAACGCCGCGACGCCTTGGTAGATAGTGTTGGTGTCGGACACGACAGCCCACGTCGCGCCATCGGCGGCTGCAACCGTAAGGCGGTTGGTCATGGCGTTCACTGCAGAAATCTGTCCGACCAGACTGCTCATTTTGCCGTTTTGCAGATTTGTCGGCGAGGAGGTCAGCGTAACGGGCGTAACGGTGAAGGCCGCGTTTACCGGTGGATTCGCAGACGTGAGAGGACAATTCGCCGGCATCACGGATTGCGAGACTTGGAGGTTCAACAGCAGCCCCATCGCAGTTCCCGTGACGCGGATGGGCGCAGGCAAGGACAGCGTTGCGACTGGCGCTAAATTCGACTGAAATTCATCCGTCAGCAGCCCGCCGTTCGGTTGCAGCATAACGCACGTAACTTGAGCGGACGGAACCATGGCCGACGCCGCGGTGTACGTGTCTTGCGGGACGCTCACGGTTAGCAGAGGCTCGGTGGTACCGTTCAGATGGATGAATTCGGCCTGCTGCGGCGTCGTGAACACACTGACGGTCTTTCCGGATTGACTGGTCAACGTGAGGCTGTTGAACGTGACGTTCATTTGCGAGAGCTGATCGTTGGCCGTGCTGGAAACCATGACCGTAACCGACGTGTTTTGCGGTGTCGGAGGAATGCTAGACATGTTCATGCCACAACCTATTGCGAACGCAGCCAGCATCGTCACGCTGATGGCTAGTAAAGACTTGGAGGCACGAGAATTGGGTATAGCAAGAAAGAGCGAGGCGGCAGATTTCACGGGCCCTCCTGGGGTATCAAACGCAACTAGTCGCAACCGACAGGGCGGCAGGCCGCGACGGCGAAGCCATTCTTAACTCACTTTGATGGTTAGACGAGTACTGGCATGGGCGAGTTTCCCCAAGTTTCATCAATTTGTTATCTCTTGAATATTTCGTGCCGATGAGTAACGTAGCTAAGAGGTTCCCACGAGGGGAGATGAACCGGCCACGGGTTTCCAGTGACGCGCAGCGGCGAACAGGAAGAGGGCGGAGACCGGGAGAATGGGGGAGCTGAACACACCGGGCATCCAGCGATGATAGTAGGCCGAGCTGACTTAACAATTCGCCAGAGACAGGCTGCCCTTTCGCTGTGGATTCCACATGGACGTGAACGGCGTTAAATCAGGACTTAGCACGTGGTCGCGGACCCACTCTTTAAATCTACGACAACTTCAGCCCCTTGACGGTTTGCTGGGGCAAGACAACTGAACCAATTCCGCTCCGTGCGGATCGACTACAAGGCACACGTAATCGAGTTGGAGCGTTAGTATGCCATGCTAGTCTACTGTCTCTGTCCCGGCGATCTCGCCAACAGAACTGACAGCGACTCCAGCACGTCTTGGGGACGCCAAGTCGAGCCTACTTCGTTTGTGCAACCAGCACCTGTCAGCGACCGCCACTGTGATTCCTTCCGCTGTTGCCGCCGGTAGGGCGTGAGTCGGTGTGCGGCTGACTTTGCGGAGTGGATCGCTGCGGAACGCTTTGCTGACTAGGCCCACCTGCAAACTGTGGCCGAGAGGGACGTCTGGAGTCCGACGGGGCCGCATGCTGCTGCGGAGTTGCGTACTGACGGCTTGGAGCCTGCGTCGCAACGTGCGAGGTGTTCTGGCGGAACGTGGGACTGGTTTGTGAGCTTTGATGGAACACCGAACTCGGCTGCTGGCGCACAACGTTATTGTGTTGCGGCTGGGCCGACGAATACGATGGCCGGTTAGCGAACTGGCGAGAATTGCTTTGCACGTTGGTCGATGCGCTGTGTTGTGCCGGGGCCGACGAGTACGAAGGCCGGTCGGCGAAGTGTGGGGAGTTGCTTCGCGTGTTGTTCGGTACGCTGCGTGGCGCCGGGGCCGACGAATTTGCTGGCCGGTCGGCGAACTGCCGCGAGTTGCTTTGCCTGTTGTTCGGTACGCCGCGTTGTGTATTGAACTGCTGTTGACGCAGTGCACTGCTGGGCGGACGGTTCGCGGACGACTGGTTGGCAAGGGACCTGCCTTGGGTACGGGTCGGGTTAATTTGCGAATGCGCGAAGGCATTGTCGCGTTGAGCGTTGCGGTTCTGGAGCGCACGATTGTTGTTGACTAAGGTGTTGCTGCTTGAGGGGAGTCCGGAGTTGTTGGTGGCGCGGGCCGTGGTGACAGGGGAATTCGGCCGAGCGGAGTTCGCCGGGCGATTTGTGTTATTGGTTGGCCGCGCACCCGCTGCGGTGGCTGCGACGACGCCGCGTCCGGAGAATACTGCGGGACGGGCGGTGGCCGCGATGGTGGGCCGGCCGCTATTCACTGAGGCGAATTGGGCGCGATTGACGCTGGCGAGGTGCTCATGTCGGACCTGCACCGAGGTCGCAGCCAAGTGCCGCTCGCGATTGGCGGCCAGGTCGGTGGGCGTCGGATTGGCATTGATTCCGCCAGTGCCGCCATTGTAGCTGACCCGGTTAACGTTGATATTGTTGTTGATCACGGTTGAGTTGTAGGTGTTGTGAACCTCGTTGATATTTACGTTGTTTACGCTGGTGTTGTAGTGGAAGCGATCATGATCCCAGCGTCCGCCTTCGTAGCCGAACCCGCCGTAACCGAAGCCGTAATCTATGCCGCCATAAAAGCCGACGTGTTCACCCCAGTATCCACCGTGCCAAAAGTATCCCCCGTCTCCCCAGCCCCAATAGCCGGGAGTCCACAAGAATCCAATCCGCGGCGCGATGACCCAGGTTCCGGGGACCCAGTAGTAGTCCTCGTCATCATAGTCGTAAGCCCAGTAGCCCGGAGTCCAGATGTAGCCATCTCCGGGACAAATGGGCTGCTCGTACACGGGAAGCGGTGGAGGCGCAAAACCGACAGAAATACCGAAGACCACCTGGGCGGAGGCAATGGAGGAGGTGGTGGGAATCGCCAATAGAACGACCGCGAACAGCAAATGAATGAAGTATTTGTTTTTCATAATCCCCCAGCGTACTTTTGAAGGCGAAGCTCTAGTAGCGCGAGAACCGCTTTGTCCGTGAAGAGCGTTCAGAGCTGGGTGGCCTGAATTGGTTGCGATTCCTTTGCGCCTGTGTGGTTAAACACGGAAGGATGAAGAAAGTCGCGTTGGCTGGGATGACCAGATGCAGCCTCTGTGTAGTTCAATCAGACCTGGCATGCCTACTTGTAAATCTCGTTAGAGCGGGAAGCCGACGCGGTGAAGAAGGCTCGCAAAACGTGGTTCCGAACGCAATACGTCTAGGTTTGGATCAACCTTGATCCAGTTGATCCAATCGTCGCGTTCTTCATACGCTTTCTCAAGCCAGTCCATCGCTTCATCCTTCTCTCCCAGAGCTGCATAGTCCTCTGCCAGGATGTAAGGACGAACGTATTCCTCCCGTCGCCTATTCTTCAGCTCATAAATGAGTTTAATTGCTTCTTTTCTCTTACCTTCGAAGCCGTAATCCATGGCGAGTAGAGACATGAGGTTTAGGTTGGCAGGATCAGGAGCTCGCATCCTCTCAATTTCAGCAAGCGCCTCGGGAAACATTCGCTTGGTCATGTACACCCGCGCAAGCTGAAAACGAGCCTCCGTCGTGTCCTTAGAGTCGAGTTCAAGCACTTTCCGATATTGCGCGATGGCTTCGTCGTATCGACGGGAGTAGTGCAACATGACCGCGAGGTTCGTTCTTATCAGCAGCGACAGGGGATCAAGATCTTGCGCTTTTTTCGACTCTCTGATCGCATCGTCGTGTCTTCCTATGTGACAGTGAAAATAAGCATACTTGGTGAGAATCTGGGCATCGCCTGGCTTCAACTCGAGCGCTCTCTGATATTCCCTATCGGCGGCCGCGAAATCCCATTCGTAGTAGTGGTGTAGTTCGGCTAACGCCTCGTGCGCTTCCCCAAGATTTTCATCCAGCTCGATCGCGCGGAGGGCCTCGGATTTCGCTTTGGGGTAAGCCTCTTGTGGAGGTAAAACAGAATTACTCCCGAGTTCGATATAAAGCCGTGCCAGTGCAGCGTGAGCAGCAGCGTAGCCACCGTCTATTGCCACTGCTTGCTTAAGCGAATCAAATCCCTTTTGGGTTTCACCTTGATTGTCGAGGTACAAACCCCGGATTAGAGCGTCGTGAGCCTGCGCATTAACAGCCCGGGCGCCCGTCAGCCGAGCGCGCTCTGCTGGCGTCAGCGCAACTTGAATCTCACTTGCAATTCCTCGAGCAACTTCCTCCTGCATGGCAAGGATGTCGCTGAGTGCACGTTCGTAACTCTTAGCCCACACATGCCTGTCCGTGGCCGCATCGATGAGCTGCGCACGAATGCGAACGCGGTCTCCCACGCGCTCCACACTGCCTTCGATCACACCATCGACGTTGAGTTCCTTGGCGATCTGGGGAAGGGATTTCTTTGAGTCTTTGTATTGCATCGCCGACGTGCGCGAAATTACGTGGAGCCCACTGATTTGCGCCAAGTCAGTGATCAGCTCGTCTGTCATCCCATCTGCGAAATACTGCTGAGAAGGATCACCGGACAGATTTTCGAGCGGGAGCACAGCTACCGATTTAAGCTGGGTGACGTGCTTAGCCGCAGGAGATCGGGACCGGACGACGCCCACACCGAATGCGATCAGCACACCTGCCGCGACTGCGATGAGCAACCCTGCCGTCCACGCGGTTCGGCTCCACGGATACCGCACTTGTTTGGTCAACATCCCCGAACTCGCGGCTCCAGCTCGCCGCGATTCGCTATCACGCTTTAGTCGCTGCAAATCTGTGCGAATCTCGGCGGCGCTCTGGTATCGCAGCTTCCGGTCTTTCTCCAACGCCTTGGCAATGATGCGCTCCAGTTCCGGCGGCAGGTCAGGATTCACGCGCGCTAGGGAAGTCGGTGTGCGATTGAGAATCGCATCGAGGACAATGGCGGGAGAGTTGCCTGAATATGCTATTCGGCCCGTTGCCATCTCGTACAGCACGGCACCGAAGGAGAACAAATCCGTCCGCGCGTCCAGCTCCTCGCCGCGTGCCTGCTCGGGCGACATGTAGGCCATCGTGCCCACGGTTGATCCAGGGCTGGTGAGCGCTTGACCTGCAGTCGCTGTGGGCATCGTCGAAAGATTGACGGCACCGCCCGGGGGTAGCAGCTTCGCTAGCCCAAAATCCAAAATCTTGGCGTGTCCGCGACCGGTGACAAAAATGTTGGCAGGCTTGATGTCGCGATGGACGATTCCTCCGGAGTGCGCCGCATCAAGTGCGTCCGCAATCTCAATCGCCAACTCCAGCACTTGCTCTGGCGGCAGCGGCTTGCCGGAAATGCGTTGGTTCAGGGTCTGGCCATCAAGAAATTCTATCGCAATGAATTGTTGGCCGTCCTGTTCGCCGATGTCGTAAACAGTGCAGATGTTCGGGTGACTTAACGCCGATGCCGCCTGTGCTTCCCGCCGGAATCGTTCAAGCGCCTGCGAGTCACGCGCAAGCGCGTCCGGCAGGAACTTGAGCGCCACGAACCGGTGCAGCCGCGTGTCCTCGGCTTTATAGACGACGCCCATGCCGCCGCCACCCAACTTTTCGATAACGCGGTAGTGCGAGATGGTCTGCCCGAGAAGTGATTGAGAATCTGCCATTTGGCGCTCATCTTAGGTTGCGGGCAGAGGCAAGTCAACGAACGGAACTCAGGTGTCGCCGCAAAATGAGAATGTCCGGTTTGTGCAATGTAGAAATGTCCGCTTTCATGGATGGGCGAGGCGCCCATGGAAACGGAGCGAATCACTTTGAGCCAACGAGAACGGGACCGATTGAAAGTGTTGCACGAGGTACAGCAGAAGCAGTTGACGCAGGTGGCAGCGGCCGAGCGGTTGAAAGTAAGCGACCGCCAGGTGCGGCGGATGCTGCTGCACCTGCGCGAACGCGGAGATCGCTCCGTGGTTCACGGACTGCGAGGCCGGCCATCGAACCGCAAGCTGGCGACCCGGTTCGAGCAGAAGATTCTGGCGCGCCTGCGCCAGCGTTATGCGGATTTCGGACCCACCCTGGCCGCTGAACACCTGGCTCAGGAGGGTTTTTCGGTGAGCCGGGAAACGCTACGGAAGTGGATGACCAAGGCAGCCTTGTGGCGGCCGCGTTCCCAGCGCGTGAAAACGATCCACGTATGGCGGGAGCGCCGAGCCTGCTTCGGTGAGTTGGTGATGCAGGACAGCTCTCCGTTCCGCTGGCTGGAGGAGCGCGGTCCGGCCTGCCATCTCATCGCTCTGATCGATGATGCCACCAGTCGCATCTGGGGACGGTTCACCGAGCACGACACTACGGAAGAGAACCTGCGCACGTTTGGCGGATGGCTACGGCGCTACGGACGTCCCTTGGCCCATTACACCGATAAAAACAGCATCTTTCGAACGGCCGGCCCGCAGCCACTTCCCGAACAACTGCGGGGAGATCCGTTGCGAACGCAGTTCGGGCGAGCGTTGAACGAACTGGGGATTGAATGGATCGCGGCCCACAGTCCGCAAGCCAAAGGGCGCATCGAGAGACTGTTTGAAACTCTTCAGGATCGTCTGGTGAAGGAGATGCGGTTGGCGGGAATCGACAGCATCGAGGCCGCGAATCACTTCTGGGAGATGCGCTTTGTTCCCGAGTGGCAACAACGGTTCACGGTCGTCCCGCGCAATGCCCGCGATAGCCATCGACGCCTGGGGCACGACCAGCGTCTGGAAGAAATCTTGAGTGTGCGCGTGGCCCGCAGAGTGGCTCAGGACCACACCGTCAGCTGGGATGGAAATCGCTGGGGGGTAGTGCGGGAGGAAGTTTGTGCGGGACTGCGAGGAGCTGCGGTCGAGATCGAACGGCGTCTGGATGGAAGCCACTGGTTGCGCTACCGAGGGCGCTACCTGCACCTGCGCCCCTGTCCCGAACCGGCGCGGCGTTCCGCAAGTCCTTCCGGCCTACGGCCTCCAGAACTTGCGGAACGAACACCGCAACCCAAAAACCAAAGCAAACCCAAATACCATGTGCCTGCAGAGCACCCTTGGAGGAGACCTTGGAAGCGGACACTTCTATCTGGCAAAAAACCGGACATTTCTACTTTGCGTTGACACGAACGGAACTCAGGGGGATAGCTGCTGAGAACGGAGCCTACCGCCAGCCAAGTGGACCCAATGCCTCAATGGCCTCAACTTCTCGTTCGGCCTCACTCACGATCAACCCAAGACCGTTGCGATCAACAGGGCGGGTCATTGCGTTCCACAGTTCTGCAATATTTTGGTGAGTGTAAAGTAATGGCAAGCGAGCCAATGGGAGGCGTTCGCCCGCCTGGCCGACCGGATGGTGTCCCAGACGTGAGGGTTGGAGGCTCAACGTCCCTCAGGTTTTCCTAAAGCTATCTGCTGATGCTATGACCTTCTGCCTTTGTGTGTTCGTGTACTTGACTTCGTGCAGATGACGGCGCGATCTTCTGCGCGGAGGATATAGATTCACCGCTCGGCTCCAATGCCATTCGGTGCGATGAATCTCGGCTAAGTGCTTCCGCAAGATGAGTTTTGCCGTTCGTATACATCTGGGCGTCGTAGCGACCACGGGATACGGCCACGTAGGCTAGTCGGCGGTTAATGAGTTTTTCTCCCACTTGCTCGGCGTTTAGGTGCACGAGAACGCGGTCGGCAGTTTGTCCCTGGCTGCCGTGGCTGTTGACCGCATAGCCGTAGTCGAGATGTGGATTCTCCTTCAGGTTGAATGTGACACGCCGGCCTGAATCCATGCGCAGTTGCAGATTGCCGTTCTTTTCGATTCTCTCGATGGTTCCCAATTCACGATTCGCAATGTGCTGCTCCCGGTTTGGCGCGGTGAATTGCACGCGGTCGCCTTTGGAGAAGGCCCGCTCCGTTTCACGGTAGAGCGTCACACCTTGCAGGCGGCGCGGATCGTAGCTGATCTTCTCACCGCTTTCGCGCCGGACCGTGAGCAGATTTTCTCTTGCATTGACACTTTCCACGCGCGAGTATTCTCCGGCTTCGATGCCATGCGTCTTGCTGCCTTTCGTGTAGCGTACGATGTTGCCCGGTTCATATTGCTTGGCCCACTGACGGTCTGCGCCGGTGATCTCCTGCCGGGCGACCAGCACGCTCACGTTTCTCTCCCTGGGGTCCACTTGGCCGGTCTTTTGCATTTCCGTGTGGATCATCCGGTTGATCTCCATGCGCGACTGGTTGTCGGGTGAGACAACGAGGGTTCCTTCAGGCTGCTTCGCGTATTCATGGGAGATTGCTTTGAGGCGTTCGATAGGATCTGCAATTTCATGGACGCGGCCCTGTGTATCGAGCTTCTCGATTGCCTCCTTTACCTCTCCGCGTGAGAGATGCTCCACGATTTCCTTGAGGGAAGGGTCTTTCTGCCGAATGATTTGGTCGAGTCGAGCAGTTTGGATTCCAGCTTCTTGTAGTTGCTCATACGGTGTTCCGGCTTCCATGGCCTGGTGCTGGCGTGTATCACCAACCAGCAAAACCCGGTCGCTATCTTTGAGCCTGTGCAGAAATTCGTTCATCTGCTTTGTACTTGCGAGGCTCGATTCGTCCAGAACGTACATGTGTTTTTGTACGCCAGTCTGGTCATTGCCTTGTGCAAGATGCCTTTGGAGCGTCCGCGATTCGATTCCGGCCTCTGCGAGCTTTTGTGCTGCCCGTGAGGTTGGGGCCAATCCCTCCACTTTGTAACCTTCTCTCTCGGCAGCCTCGCGAACCACAGCTAACGAAGTCTTTTCCCCCGCGCCTGCGACACCCTCCAGCACCATGATTTGATCCCGGCTTGCGAGGATTTGCTCGACCGCCACGCGTTGGCTCTGGCTTAAATGAGGATGATGATTGTCGATTTCTCGCCGCGTTTCGAAGCTCGCTAACGCCGGGTATTCGTTCTGTCCCTCCCGCATCATCTTGATGGTTTCTCGCTCGCATCCGATCATCTCTTGGGTTGTAAACGTGCGGCTTGGCCCACCTGACTGTTTCCGGGCTTCGATGAATTCGCCCGCGCCGACGCGTTTTTCAAACTCCGTGCGAACCTCTGTGAATGTCGCGTCTCCCATCGAACATCGCAACGCATCTCGCAATAGCTCACGTTCATCCACAACGGCCTCGCGTTCCAGATTCCGTTCCTTCGAGAATGTCATCGCCGATTGAACGATTCGGTGAGGCGCTTCCTGCTCGATGTCGCGCGCCGTTTCTTTGCTAGCTCGGACTACGCGGTCCGGCTGATTGCCGAAAGCCTCCACTATCTCTCGATGGCGCTGCTGCACCTCATCGTGCGACAGATTGAGCTTGGCACCACGCGTTTTGTATGCCGCAATTTGCGCAGCGTCTGCTCCTCGCTGATTCTCTTTCTCAAGGTGCTCCTCGATTTGCCGGCGACGCGGGCTCGATGCCGCAAGGTATTCTTCGCTGTAACCCTTGATTTCTGGCTGTCCACTCTTCCCACGTTCGATCTCGTAGCCGAGTGTTTTGAGCCGCACAGCTAGTTCAGAGCGGTACACCGCCGTCGCATATTGCTGCGTTTTGTATAGTTCACGCGGTTGCAGGGCATAGGCTCCGCCGTCTTCGGTTTCCGTGAGATTGAAGAAAACGACATGCGTATGCAGCTGCGGTGCGGCGTAATCGTCGACCGGCCTGGCGCTGTCGTGCTCGAATTTCGCGGCCACCCATTTGCCGGTTGTTTCTGCGGGAAGATTCCCGCCGATGCGCGCCTGGACATACCGCTCCAATTCATCGAGTGCAATGCCAACGCTTTCTCGATGTGCCTCCCGCACTCGTTCATCTCCGCCCACAAGGGCAGTCAGCGACACGCTCTTCGGTGCCGAAAACGTCGCATCCCATCCCGCGCGATGCTTCATCGGGCTTACCTTCCGACCGTGCCTGTTTACGTATTCCCGCGCGGTTTGATGGCGCACCAGCTGCTCGCGGCTCATCGGGTGTTGGCCTTCAGAGAGCCTCTGGAAATGTTCCTCGCGCACTTCTCCGCGCAATCCCCATTGCCCGGCGAGCCTGCCATGCCACTCACCGCGTATCTGGTCGCCTTGCGTGTAGTAGTTTTCTCGCGCGTTGGAAAACTCCTCCGCGTGATACGCCTGGGCCTGGCTCGCACTCAGTGGACTAGAGATGGTTAGCATCGTGCTGTTGGCCTACCGGAAGAAGTGTCCTGGTTCTGTTCGGTTTCGCCGTAATTCTTGCTCAGGGGACTGCTTCCCATCCTGCGACGCGAGTTTCTGTTCTAAAGGGCCGTTTGCTAGCGCCGCTGCTGCCGCAGTCTTGCGCTCTTCCTTTCGTGGCATCTCCATCGGCCGTTGGATGAACGAAGGATGGCTGTCTGGCAGTTCGACGATCGAGAAGCTCATTCCCACAACCAGATTCCTGTGTTTCAGATACCCATGCAGTGGCTGGAGCCCGGTGCTCTCGCTCGGTATCACCAGCGGT
>Ga0210406_10002433_pt1 | contig 21263 bp, 26 predicted proteins | sample IncBWC30MmetaG_FD_155454 | JGI IMG/M metagenome (GOLD analysis project Ga0210406, IMG submission 155454) | Forest soil microbial communities from Barre Woods Harvard Forest LTER site, Petersham, Massachusetts, United States - Inc-BW-C-30-M | ecosystem: Environmental > Terrestrial > Soil >... | reverse complement strand
TACGAGAATCAAGGCGGAGCGGGCAGGAGAATTCCGGCTCCAAATACCGTCCGCGGACGGGTTCTTCGTGGCATGGCAGACCTGTCCGGGATGCGGCTTCAAGATCTTCCTCAAACTCGGGAAGAGGTCGAAGAAATCGGTAAGATTGTCGGACCGGACGCCGTAATCTTGCTGGGCAAGGACGCCACGGAAACTGCCTTCAAGAAGGAGCCACTTGACCAGTTTCGCGTGTTGCACCTGGCTGTTCACGGGTTCGCAGACACGCAATATCCTGAGCGATCGGCACTGGTTTTGGGGACGGACCCGAAATCCGGTGATGATGGACTGCTGCAGGTACGCGAGATCATCAGATTGCGACTGAATGCGGAACTGACTACGCTATCCGCTTGCGATACGGGCGTGGGCAAACTACAGGGACAAGAGGGCGTTAGCAGTCTAGTGGAAGCGTTCTTGGTGGCGGGTTCGAAATCGGTCGTCGCAAGTTTATGGAGCGCCGACGACACTTTCGCGAGTGCTCTGATGGAGCGCTTCTACTTGCGACTGGGCCGGGGCGAGGACACAGGTTCGGCACTCAGAGACGCGAAATTGGATTTGCTAGCAAAGTATGGTGAGCAGGTGAGTCCGTTCTATTGGGCGGCATTTGTCGCTGTCGGGGAGACCTCCACACCGATTGGGATCAAACAGCAATGAACTTAACTCTAGAAGAGCGTACAAAGATTTTCGACAAAGTCTGCCGGCTGGTGGAAACCAAGCACTTCAATCCCTCCATGAATGGAGTGGATTGGAACGCGCTGGCTAAGAACCGTCGGGACAAAATTCTCGCGTCCGCGGAAGCGGAGACATTCGAGAAGGAAGTTCAGGGTCTCGTTGCTGAGCTTAAAACTAGCCACACGGGCTTCCGACATGCCGGAATGCGGAACATCCCGGCTCGGCACGCCATCAATGCAACCATGCAGCGCATCGATGTGAACGGGGGTGAACGCTGGATGTTTCAGGATGTCCACGAAGGTGGTCCAGCCTACTCTGCGGGGATACGGCCTGGAGATTTGTTGCTCGGCAATGGTGAGCGGGACATTCGACCTCCGGACGATCTAACGTTTTCGGTCGGAGAATCGGCCAGCCTACTCATCGAGAAGCTCCAGGGAGGACAGCAGACGGTTAAAGTCCAATTGCCGATGCCCAAGTCAAAAACGCATCCAGTCACCGCGCCCGAAGCCGTCCACGCTGAAAGGTTGAGCGATGAAATTGGCTTGCTCAGAGTGGCCATGTTCCCGGGCGTGATCGGGATCGACGTTGCAAAAGATATTGATCGCGCCATTGAGTCTCTGGACGGTTGTAGCCGGCTTATCGTGGACCTTCGCGGAAACACAGGGGGAGGAATTGGCGGGCTACGCCTCATGAGCTATTTGACACCCGGAAAACTTGAAGTTGGGTATAGTCTCACGCGGAAACGTCGTGAGCGTGGTTATCGTCGTGAAGAACTGACCCGATTCGGACGGATTCCGTCCCACAAGGCGACTCTCATATGGTTAGCGGCGCGATATGCCCTCGTTGAAAAATCTATCCTCGTCGTCACCGAAGGACTCGGCCAGCGACGCTTCCACAGTCGAGTCGTGCTGTTGGTAAACGAACACACCGCGAGCGCGGGGGAGATGGTCTCAGCTTTCGCGGAGGAAAATAATCTGGCAACCATCGTGGGAACGAAGACGCCCGGCCGTCTCCTGAGCGGCAGTGCATACAAGGTTGGGCACGGATATATTCTTGGCCTTCCGGTTGCCGCTTACCTAACGTGGCAAGGGCGGATGCTGGAGAACAACGGTATCGTGCCGAAGTTTTCTATTGAACTCTCACGAGATGCCTTACGGGACGGAAGAGATACACAGCTCGAAACCGCAGTCCAGGTGGCCAAAGCTCTGTAGTCTCGGAATGGCAACGGGGACGAAATCCGTAAGAGATAAAGGGAGGCATGATGAAGCGAGGTAAATGCGAGCTTTGTCATGCTCTCGCTGATCTGCGCGATAGCCACTACTTACCCAAGAGCGGGTACAAGAAGATGCGTGCCAGCGACCTGAAGAATCCGAATCCAGTCGTGCTTTCAGGCGGTAAGGCCAAACAAAGCTCGCTGCAGGTCCGGGATTACAAATTTTGCGGTGCCTGCGAGGAGCGGTTCAACAAGGGCGGTGAGGCGTGGATTCTGAACAAGATTCCGCAGAACTATGGTGAGCCGTTCTGGCTTCACACCTTGTTGAATTCGAAGACCCCGACAGTGAATGGCGATGATCTCGTGTTTTCCCAAGTGGGCATTCCAGAAGTGGACATCGCGAAGCTCGTCTATTTTGCGTTGAGCATCTTTTGGCGTGGGACCCGGCGTTGGAGCGCAGTCGAAGGGGGACAGCCTCCGAAACTGTATCTTGGCCGGCAGGAGAAGGAGATCCGCGCCTTTTTGCTCGGAAGACGCAAACTGCCGAAGGATGTCGTCGTCACTGTGGCGGTGTGGCCCTACAAGAAGGTCTATCCGATGGCGATGATGCCCCGTGCCGATGCCGGGACCGGCTACCGGAGCTACTGGTTCTATTTCTTTGGCTTCATTTTCCTGCTCGCGCTCGGGAGGAGAATTCCCGCGCAACAGCGGCGGACCTGCTCTTATCACTCTCCCCAGAAGTTCCTGACGCTGAGCCTGGGACTGGGAAGCCTAGTCAAGGAGGCCATCAGCACAGAGCTCCTCTCGCTGGATCGTTCGAAGATCGAAAGCATGTTCAAAGAAATTCAGGCGATTCGTTCCAAGACGCCGTCCAAGGAATAGGCGCACCAACGCTCCCTGATACGATTCCTGTGATGAACCCCGTCGCTTTGTACTTTGCGTCAGGCGAGTCACTCTACCTTGGCGTATTGCTGCTCGTACTGGTGATCGTCTCGTCACCGTTTCTGAAGAAGACATGGTTGCCGCGATTGCGTAACGTGGGCGCATGGCTAGGGTTGATGATGATGGTGATGGCGTGTCCGCCGTCTCCCCTGGGCATGGATCTGACCTTCGTCTGTGTGTTCCTGCTGTGGTTCATCGCGTCGAACCAAGCTGAGGCAACACGAACATGGATGAGACTGCGGCGCGTTTCGACGGTTGTCCTGATTGTGTTGCTGCTCGTTCTCACAGTAGTCGAGTTCTCTCATCGTAGGATGCCGCTGATCGTGGGGAAACCGAGCGGTCATCTGGTCGTGATCGGTGATTCGATCTCATCGGGCATCGATCCCCACATTTTGGCATGGCCCGCGGTCCTCCAGCAGAGGAGCGGCGTGTCAGTCACAAACCTGGCGAGACCCGGCGCGCAGGTAAGCGAAGCCCTGTCTATGGCGCAAGAACTGACGCCAGACGACCATGTCGTACTAATCGAAATCGGCGGGAATGATCTACTCATGGGCGTGTCATCTGAAGAATTCGAACAATGTCTTGATGCGCTGCTATCCAAGGTGACCGCACCTGGGCGCACGGTTGCAATGTTCGAGTTGCCGCTACTGCCGCACAAGATTGCCTATGGCCGGATTCAACGTCGATTGGCCACAAAATATCGCGTTTCGCTGATCCCAAAACGATACTTATCCGGAGTGATCAGCGGCGCAAACGCCACTTCGGACGGGCTACATCTATCGGCCACTGGGTCGCGCCGCATGGCAGCACTCGTGGTACGAGCCTTGTCCTCTGTTCTGAAATCTCCTCCTGACCAAAGGACAAACTTACAGGTACCGTAGCGAACAAACGGCGAATATGCTACCCTCTTGTGCGTGGTTCTGCGAACGTGCACAGTTGCGGTAAAGGATCTTCGAGACGTTGAGCACTCCATAGAGGTCACCGCGGAGACTCTCTATGAAGCGATCGCCACCGCTCTCGCCGTGTTGCAGCAGGACAACTGGGTAGGAGAGATCGGTCAGGGGTTCGCAACGGTGACCGTTCTCGTCCAGCAGCCGCCCGTAAAGCACGAAGTCAAAATGAAGGACTTTGTCTCATGGCTCGGACGCCAAGGACGTTCTCCCGCGGAAGTCATATTGAAGCAAAAGCTGGAGAAAATATTGGGCAAGCAAACCACGCGAGGAGGTGACCGAAAAGTCTAAGCAAACAACTCAGCGGGAAGACACCTCCGAGCTCTCACTGACTGGGAGTCCGAGCCGCTTTTTGGGAGTGCTTAGGTTGTTGCCCCGCTTGCACAACGCCCGCTTTCGCCGATGAGGGTTGTGTAATGGTCGCACCTGGCGCGAAGGGGTTCTTTCCTTGAAGTACCGACGATGCAACGAAACCAAAGAATATCATCGCGCTCAGCAATCCCCACACAAGAACGACTGGCTTCCAGGGAACCAGAATGTACATGGCAGACCTCCGAGGACGAAGAGCAGCTCACAATTAGGTCTATTATACTGCGAAATATCCCAGACACCTTTCGTTAAATGTCGTGCTCGTCGTGATCATGAAGGCGTTCTCCGCCAGAGATTCTAGGCCTTGTTGCGTTGTAGCTTCAGAGCACGCGAATAGGAAATCGCATCCACTCCATGCCTCGCTGGCGCAAGCCGAGGAAATACGAACCCGGAGAGACGCCGGCGAGATCGACATCAGCTCTCAGGACCACAATGTGGTCTTCGAGTTTAGCCATAGCACTCGTGCTGAAAAGTTCAGCTCCACTCGGATCGAGTAGCGCTATATCGTACGGTCCCTCGTTGCTTCCGATTGGCAACTCCAAGTTCAGACTCCTTGCGTTACGAGGAGCCTGTAATGGCGACTGATTGGTCTCGGGAGGGTTTTCTCCGCGAACTGTCGCACGGCCACGCAAATCGAGAACTACAACCGCCGCGGTTTGCACCTGCGGACGGGATCGCACCCAAAACCACCCCGCTACCGCAAAAATGAAAACCGCCGCCACAGCCAGCCAAATCTGAGTACGCCGCCGATCCACTGCCTGCTTACGAAATTGTGTGAACTCTTGAAAGCACGGGCTGCAGGAGCTGAAATGATCGAGCCAACGATCCGCTTCTGATAGTGGCACTTTGTGAAGGGCTATGCCTCGGAGCACCGAAGAGTCGGGGCACCCGACACGTTGCGGGTTTGGAAAATCTCGGGATAGACCCCTCCCCAGTAGATCCAGTATCCGCTTTTCTTCGCCGTTGAATTCTTCTTGTGCCTTCAGAACTTGCCTGCTTCCGGTTGAAGTCGTCTCATAAGAGAAAAGCCAAGTTTAGCGCGCCCAATCAATGCAAACCACCCTAGCGCGACGCAACAATCACGTAGCGCCGCCCAGTCGAGCACGGAGCTTACCGATTGCATAACGAAATCGAAGTTTGGCCTGGGGTTCGGTCAGGCCCAGTTGCGCTGCGATTTCCTTCCACGAATATCCGTACTGTCGAGCAGCCCAGACCTTGCGGGTCCACTCATCCATATTCCGGACGGCATCTCTGAGCTGGATCGATTGCTCCAGATCGCGTACCGCCTTTGAATCGTGGGCCTGGCGCAATCGCTCCAGATCACGACTCGAAGGAAGATGCTGTATCGTCTGTAGTCGTCTGCGCTCCTTCTTTAGAGCGCGGTTGAACCGATGATGGAAAGCACCGAAGAGATAGGCTTCCATGTTCTTTATTCGCCAGTTTCTCCCGTTGGACCGCTGAATCGTTTTGGCGACCGAGCGCAACACTCCCTCCCAGACCTCAGAAGCAAAATCTAACGCTTCGTCAGAGCTTTTCCCCGGCTGTTCTCTATGTGCGTGAGCCTGAACGCGTGGCCACAGGCGCCGCGCGACAACGATCAATTCGCTTATCTCGTGCTGGGGAGCCGCGATAGGGGGGATAAAACTCGAAAGAACCCACTCCGGGCTCAACTCGCGGCTGGACATCTGAGAGGGCCTCAACCCGACTCACAAATTAGATGGCCAGAGTCAAATCGTGTCATGCCGCTTAGTCAGTGTCAAGCATTCTCCTTGTCCAGCGGCCCTTTCGGGCCGATTGGGAAAAATAACTTTCTCTTGATACTTTTCCGCGCTGCCGGTTCCTTGACTAGATGTAGGGCAATTAACCAATCTCTGCCGGTCGGGAAATGGAGCTTGGAGCAGTGTTCCCCAAGGTTGAAATACGTCACCTCCACGCAGTCATCGTCTTGGCCGAAGAGTTGAACTTCACTCGGGCCGCAGACAGATTGCACATCACCCAGTCTGGATTCAGCAAACAGATAAATGAGGTCGAAGCACTGCACAGATTTCAATTATTCATTCGCACGAACAAGAAGAATGTAGAACTCACCGAAGTGGGCCGTATCTTCGTCGAAGAGGCTCGTCTGGCACTCTGGCACATAGACCGGGCCGTTCACTGCGAGGGGAGCGATAGCATTTTGACCGTCGGGCACTCGCCCGACGCCGACCACGCCTGGATTTCAGCCATTCTCGCTATCCGTCTGCCCATGTACCCTAAACTCCGCATTCAGCTCATTAGCGAATTCTCCAGCGAGTTGGTCCGGCGCGTGATGGCAGGCGATTTGAATCTGGCATTGGTGACGGCACCGCCGGAAAGCTCTCGGGTCACGGCAGCGGCCTTCGCTCAGACGCATCTCTATGCCGCACTCCCGCAGACCCACGCAGCTGCTCAAAAGGAAGACATTGCTTTCCAAGACTTGGCAAAAGACGAATGGATCCTCTTGGCCCGGCGAACTCATCCCATCCTTCGTGACGCAATCATGGACGCGGCACAACGTCAGGGCATTGCTCCAAAGCACGCGCACGATGTCCTTACCGCCCAAGAAGCAATTCACCTGGTATCTCAGCACGTTGGAGTGGCGATCGTGACCAAGCCTGCCTCAGTGGGCCTCAGCGCTGAAGGTGTGGTTATAAGGCCGCTGTCGGATCCGTCGTTGTCTTTCGAAACATGCTTGATTATGAGAGCCGACGATGATTCGCGCTTGGCGAACGAGTTCGGACGTTCCTTCCTCCGCAGATATGCACCCCAGCGCATACCACCAAAGCAAATGGAATTTTGGCTGTCGGCCTGAGTTGTCGTCTTGAAAATGGCAGTTGGTCCGGCGTCGCCGTTGACAGCACTGCGTCTCCGCGTTGCCTTCGTCATGATGTGTATCTTTCCGTGACCCACTAACGGACGGGTTCGGAGCCAACCTAACAGCCGCAGGCTAACGTCAAGGCACTTTCGCGGCATAAACGATGATTCCCTACGGGCTGCCCCTCATTTATTCCACGTTTGCCTGTGACGCCGCGCCTTCAGTGCGGCTGTTCCTGTTGCCTCTCTCCCGCCCCCGCCCTGGGGGGTCACTTCAAACGAAAGAGGCACAGCATGACGACGAAGACTCTCAGCACAAGCGACCTCGCGCAGTTTACCGGCAGCGACAACTGGTATCGGCACGCGATCAACCGCAACGTTCTCTACACCGACGGCGCGCAGTACGTTGCCGAGCGCGGTAGAGCGTATTGGCTTCTGGACGAAATCGCGATCATTCAGCCCTACAACAAGGCTGTTGCCGCCGAGGAATTTCAGGTCTGGAAGCTCGCAGTACGTCCCGACCGAACCGCTACTCTTACGTGCGATGATGGCAACGGCAACATCGTGTTCACCAAGCAGATCGAGCACACAGATTTCCCGCTGGATGAAATCACGCTGTATTTCGCCAACAAGGTAATCCACTTGCCGAGCGAGTACTGAGCAACGCGAAACCCGCGCTGGCGTCCTCGCTGACGCGGGTTTTTTGTTTCACCTCGCAGCCGATCAATAGGGATATACGTTCTAAGTAAACGAGGCAGGAACTTGGGAAGTCTTAATTCCAATGGCTCGTCACGCCAGCACACTATGTCCGCTGCCGGGCGCAGGAGAATCGCAGCAGTCAAAAACAGCCCAAACCGTCCTAAGCTAACCTGGATGGCCTACGGCGTGAGCTCTTCCCCGCCAGTGACAACCGCTGATTCCAAACCACCTGGCCTATTCGCTAGGAGGTCCTGAAAAGGCTGGCGGCGGCTAACCAACACCGCCCCTGGCCACCACAATTTCAAAAGACTGGGCGTCTCCGCCCACTCTTTTAGCGCCTAAAGGCTCAACGCGGATCCCGACTTTCGCAGAACGAAGCTACGTTAGAATGTTACACTTGGCGACAAGTGAATGGCGACTGCATCCAGTACGACGACAATTCCGACTTCTCACGCACAGCTTCCGGCAATTCTCACATGCAACTGGTCGGGCAGCGCACTTAAAGCGGAAAGCACACTTCACCAACTCTCTCCTTACATTGGTAAACTGAAGTCTTCGATTGCCGGTTCCCTCGTTTCGCAATTCACCAAAGCCGGTGATCTGATATATGACCCGTTCTCTGGTTCGGGCACCGTGGCGCTCGAAACGTGGGCAGCAGGGCGCAACATCGTCGCAAACGACCTCAGCCCATACGCAGCGCTCCTCACCCGTGCGAAGCTTTTTCCCTACAAATCACTCGAAGCAGCACAGAGGGATATCGAAAGGCTCAGCCCTGAGGCGGACGCTGAATACGAGACCATCGACCTAAGAAGCGTTCCGTCATGGGTTCGCAAATTCTTTCACAGCGAAACGCTTCGCGAGGCGATGGCATGGAGCCGCGTCCTCAGAAGACGCCGCCGCTGGTTTTTGCTGGCGTCGCTTTTCGGAATTCTCCACCACCAGCGGCCCGGATTTCTGTCGTTCCCGAGCAGCCACACGGTTCCATATCTCCGGATTAAATCGTTCCCGCCAGCGAAATTCCCGGAACTGTACGAATATCGCTCTGTCCGCGATCGGCTGGAAGCGAAGATTAAACGCGCGTTCCGCCGGGTGCCGAAGTTAGACTACGACCTTGCGCGTAAGTGCTTCTCGACATCAGCTCATTTGCTGGCGCCCGGCGCCGTCGTAGACACCATCATCACCAGTCCGCCCTACATGCGCCAGCTCGACTATGCGCGAGATAATCGCTTGCGCCTTTGGTTCCTTGGGGTCGAAAATCCGCACGAGCTTGACAGGATTATTTCACCGAGAAAGGCCGCCTTCCTGAAACTCATGGCCAAATGCTTCAAGCAGTGGAAGACCGTACTCAAGCCCCAGGGTTATTGCATCCTTGTTGTAGGAGACGGAAGCAGCGAGCTGCGGAAGGCGAATCTCCCGGAACTTATATCTCGCATTGCAACAGATGAAGTCGGCGGCTACGTCCACGTTCACAATCATACCGAGGCAATTCCAAATGAGCGCCGCGTGCGCCGGGGCCTAACGGGTAGCACATCGGAGACAATCCTCATTCTCCGTAACAGTTCATCCAGCAAGAAGCGCGGCGCATAGCCGCAAATCGGAGGGTTTATGCAGCAAGCCTTTCACACGAGGAATTACAGCATCCGCGATTTTGAGGAGTGGCACGAACGTGATGAGCTTGTGCTCCAGCCGAAATTCCAGCGCCGCGACGTGTGGAGCGACAAAGCGCGATCCTACCTCATGGACACAATCATTCGCGGCAAGCCCATTCCCAAAATCTACATGCGCCAAGACGTGAACCCGAAATCAAGACGAGCGCGCCGCGAAATCGTTGACGGCCAGCAACGCTTGCACACGGTTCTTAGCTTCCTCAAGGATGGATTCAAAATCAGCAAATCTCATCACGAAACGTTCGGCGGAAAAGCTTTCAGTGGCCTCGATCATGGCACTCAAAAAGACATCCTGAAGTACGAGTTCGTTGTCGATCTCCTCCAGGACATGCCCGACAACGAGGTCTACGATCTCTTTGCGCGTATCAATACCTACTCTGAGAAGTTGAAAGCGCAAGAACTGCGCAACGCCAAATGGTTCGGTGATTTCAAATCCTGCGTCTACCTTTTGTCGAAGGAATTTTCCACGTTTTTTGCAGAGAATGAGATTTTCACTGCCAAATCCATTCTGCGCATGGCTGAAGCTGAATATATTTCTGATCTACTCTTGGCCATGCAGGAAGGAATTACGGCCGGGGACAAACGTAATATAGACGACGCCTATAAGGACTACGACGAAGAGTTCCCCGGACGAAAACTACACGAGAAAAGGTTCCGCGCCACAATCGATGCCATCTCGGCAATCTACGGAGACGGGCTAGGACAATCCGAGTTCTCAGCCATTCGATTGCTCTATCCCCTCTTTTGCGCCGTTTATCATTTCAAATTCGGTCTAGAGAAATTTAAGGCGCCACGTACTTCCTTAAAGCTGCAGGACTATCCGAAGGCTAAGACCGTACTTGAGAATATTGGGCTTCTCATCACTAACATTAAGGATGCAGAAAAAAATCACGAGGAGATCAATCTCTCAACAGAGGATCGAAAGTTCTATGATGCTTTGACCGTTCATTGGGTACATGCCGACAAACGGGTCGTCATGGCTGAGTACATCTGCAAGAAACTCAAAAAAGCTTTAACTGAGTAACCGCCGTGCGCAAACTGACGACAGTCATATCAGACTTCCGCAAGTGCGTTAAAAATTCGCGAGAGCTAGCCGACGATGCATACAACTGGTCTATTCCAGCGGCCAGTAGTCCACGTCCTCGAATCACTGCCAAAAGGCGTGACGCGATAGTTGAACTGGCTTTCTTCCGCGCATTAAACGGGTGGGAGTCTTTCCTCGAAGAAGCCTTCATCCTCTACATGCTCGGCCAACAAGCACCCCGTGGCCGAAAGGCGCGGCGCTACGGTTTTCCGCCGACAGAGGAGGCAGCCTACGACTGGGTAGCCGATGGCCGCGATTACGCTAAATGGACTCATGCTGATGTTGTGAAGAGGGCCGAACGCCTATTCACCGGAGGACGGCCGTTCACTCCGGTACTGCAAAAGCAGCCGAATCTTTTCAAGCAGGCGAAAACGATACGCAATGCACTCGCTCACGATTCCCGATCTGCACAGCAGAAGTTCGAGGCCCTGATACGCGACCAATTGGGAGCCCTTCCGCCCAATATGACCGTGGGTAGTTTTCTTCTTTCCACAAAGCCGAAATCGGCTCCGCCAATTTCATTCTTGGAGTTTTATCTCGGCGAGATCGAAAAAGCTGCTCAAGAAATAGTCCCGACGTAGCCGCGACCATGAGCGAACATCCGCCAGCCGGCGACGCAATCTAAGCCATCTCAGACGCAACAGGCGGGGAAAGGTTTCTGCTTACCCCCGTTACGCGAAGCGTTCAAACTCGGCTGTCCTTTAACTGTCCAATAACGGTTCTCTACGGTTCCTTACAAGGCTTTTCGAGGGCCACCCGCGTCTTGTAAGTTGTTGTAATTCCAATTCCCTGTGGGCTCATAACCTGTCGCTCCTTAGGATTCCCAAGGGTTTCTCGGAATTCCTAATCGAGCGTTGCAAACTGGGCGTCCGGTACAGCAATGTGCCGGAAGATTACTCGTCAAAGTCGGTGGAACCTACGTCGCGCGAGCGATAGGGCAATACCGAACCAAGCCCTCGGAATGGTGAGGGAAGGCGTAGAGACTGGATGGCGAGCACCCCACTGGGGTGAAGGTACAGTCCGACTCTCATCGAAAGGTGAGTCAGATCGCATAACCCAAAGGTCGGCGGTTCAAATCCGCCCCCCGCAACCACGAACGCCACTGCTCAAAAAGCAGTGGCGTTCGCCTGTTTACCGAAACGTCGATTCCCAGAGTGTCGCCACAAGCCCGTTTCTGGATAGCTTCCGGTTGGCCGACTACTCTACCGGAATCCGCAAGACCAGCCCGATTAGGAGTTGGAAACTCGCTTCGGTCTTTTGTCGCCAGGTGACAATTGGCTTACAGCTTATGGCTGGCCGTAACGCACGCGTTTCCATGCCCCTTAACTATTACCGAATTCCGATGAGGAGACCGACGCTCATACCGATGGATTGCTGGTGGCCTCTGGCAAAACTGTAGTCGTAAGCCGGTTCGAGGAACCAGCCGAAACGGTGTTTGCCGGTCGGCCAGAACATGAAGTCTCCCGCTATCTCCCCAGAGATAGAGTTGGTCACTTTCCCGTTCTGTCTGAGGTGGACCCATTGGGGGCCGACGCCCACCATGAACTCTGCCTTCCGCGATATGGTCCATGGCTTCTTGAAAAGTAGGTCGATGTCCCATTCCGTTGACTTACGAGTGTAGAAGGGCGATACGCCCGCCTCAAGCTCCAGCCAGTTCTCTATGGGTGTCACCTCCGCTGCAAGACTCGGAGCGAACGTTGCTGCGCCTCCGCTGAGGTTCCAGCTAGTTGCTGCGCCAAGCTCAACAATGGCTATGGGGTCTTTGTCCTCAGCGGTCTTTTGAGGATCGCCAGAGCGTGCCTTAGAGCAAGTCTGCCCTCGAGCAGGCGGACACAAAAATAGAAACAGGCACGCTCCAGCGAGCGTGAACACGTATACACGCATTGATGTCTCCAGAGTGAGTTGTGCGTAACAGCATCCGCGCTAAAGGCACGGCATTGCCAAACTAAGAGGAGACAGTTGCACGCGGAGGTCGAAAGATGGAGGAGTGTGGCGTGAAAACAAGCGAAAGCGGTTCAAGACGAACACTTGAGCTCACGGTATTCACCGGACCCAGATTCGGACTTGTATTCGGAAGTCCGTCAAAGCCACAGCACCAGCAGATGCCGTTACAATGCTCCGGGATGGTGGGCTGCTGCTGGTTGACCACAGTTTGCGGCGAAGAAGAGACTCCGGTGAGTGGTCCATCGCACAGATCGCAGGGCGGCGGATGAACTACTAGGCACACCGATACCGCGCACAACAGCCATGCGATAAGGCAAGCCGGTGTTGTAATTGCGCGATCCATGCTGTTAATGATAACCCTTGACGAGGTAGGCCACTAGAGGCTCAGCTCAGAAGGTCATCGGCGAAAGCCGCTCGCATATGCAGGCCGCTTCCCGAGAGGTTAGGTAAGCGTGCGCTGCGGACGATTCGAGGATTTCTTTCATTCGACCCGACAGAAACAGTAAAGAAACTGCTGGAGTGTATCGAACGGTGTGCGATGCAGTTCCTCAGAGTGTCCCAACAGGCGGAAACGCACGCCAAACTCCTGGTGCAGGGACTCTGCGTCATAGCGAACAACGTCCAGACCACTGCATTTCGTGGGGCCTTCGGGCCCGAAGGTGCTGACGATCACATGTCCTCCGGGCTTGACCGCATTGGCTACTTGGCGCACATACGCAACGCGATCTTCTGACGCCGTCAGAAAGTGGAACACTGCACGATCATGCCACACATCGTAGGCACAGGATTCCAGCTTCGCTTGGGCAATGTCGGCGACGATCCAACGGATGTGTTCCGAGGCTGACCCCAGCCGCCTCTTGTTCACATCGACGGCGGTTTGCGAAATATCAAGAACACTGATGTTTTGATATCCGCGAGCGAGCAGATCGTCGACGAGAGTGGATTCCCCACCGCCAATGTCGATGATTGACTCTGAGTACTCAGGCGCCGCCCGCTCTATGAGGTCAAGAGAGGTTTCAAGGTGTGGACGGTACCAACTGACCGCATCCGCGGCTTTTGTGCCGTAGATATTCTCCCAATGGGTCTGCGCATCCATAGTCTCTCCGCTGATAAACTTCTTGCCAATCATAAGCCAATCGGAAGCGCCGCGGCGGCGAAACCTGTCCGATGGCGTTAAGGTCGCGCCACTGATGTTGATGGCCGCAGTGACGTGACAGCAGCTCGGTTCGAGCGACCTTATTGACGTTTTCAATTGTTTGGCCGTGGCATCCCGGATCGCTCTGTTGCAGTTTCGCTTAAATTCCGCATGGCTGGTGATAACCGGGTCGATTGGTGGGGCTGGATCACGGCTGCGGAATTATGCTTTTGACAAACGCATCAGCTGGTGGGCTTTGTAAGCGCATGAAACAGATATCCTATAGGAAACAATGTGAGACCAAGAACAGCGCTCCCGAAATCGAGATAGTGACCAATGCTGTGCTCCGCCCCCCAATGCATCCAGGGAAACAGGTGCAGCGCTTCGGAGACATGAGTAAGAACGACCACCACCAGGCACGCAGCTCCGAGCAACTGCAAGAAAGAGCACACAGACTTTCCTCTAAAGAACAAGGCTGCCGAACCAGAAAACAGCATGGCCGCCGGCAGAAACGCGACTAGCGCTTTAAGTAACGTCACATTCATAAGATCTTGTCATAAACGAATCGTTTGGGTTTGGCAAAGTCATAACCCGCAAAAAAGCACTTGACCTTGGATGCGGTTCCAAGGTCGATAATGTTTACATAAGGGACGCCAAGCATGCCGCCTCAGAAATTAACGGTCAGCGAACTTGCTCGTATCGCCGGGGTGGGGCCGGATAGTATCCGCCACTATGAACGAATCGGACTGGTGCCGAAGGCGGAGCGATCTCCCGGCGGGTACCGGGTCTGGACGGCGCGAGAAGTCCAGTACCTCAAGTGGTTGGCCTCAGCAAAGCGAGCAGGTTTCACGCTTCATGAGCTGGCGGAAATCTTTCGGATGTACCGCGCAGGAAGTGCCCCGTGTCGCGCAGTCCGAGATCTCCTGCAGCAGAAACTCGCTGATCTGGATCGGGAGGTCGACGAACTGTCGAATCTGCGCACCCAGCTGAGACGGGTGTTCGTGCGATGGAAAGGACGACTGCGCCGGGCCTCGTCCGGCGACTTTGTGCCGCTGTTTGATGACCTGCACGACGTGCCGGTCACGCAATCAACATCGATTTTGACGCGGAAAAACCGCAAAGGAAGGAAACCATGATCTACGCGCTGGTGACTTTTCATGTTCAGCCGTCCAAGGTCCATGAGTTCGAATCTCTTCATCGCGCGCTTGCACGGTTTATCAGTGGCCAGCCGGGATGCATTGCGGTAAAAGTTCACCGATCGCTGAAGAATCCTCAGGAGTATGTGGTGTACGGAACCTGGGAAGGCAAAGAGGCCTGGGAGCGCGCGCATCAGACCGCGGAGTTTAAGACGCAGTTCCAGAACCTGCCGATCGAGCGGCACACGCTTTCAAGCGCGAGCTTCCTTGAGGTGGCCTATGCCTACCAGGGAGGAGCAGTTGCGCCGTGCGTAGTTGAAACCTGAAATGGATAAGCGGGCTCAGCGCAAACGGTCTTGCGCGTCTGATACGACGAGTAGGCTTTGCATGAGATAAGCGTGGTCACCAGTGATGGCATAATGCTGTTCAATGTCTTCAGTGCCGCAAATTGTGAAACATGACACTTTCCGCCGTGTCCAACGGATTCAAACAATCACAATCTGTTGGATGACCGTGGAGGCAGCGGTGTCCCTCGCTGCCGCGTGGATGGCACGTAGCCCGGCACTACTCGCTTTTGGTGGTGACAGTGCCATCGAACTCCTCTCAGCGATAGTCGTGTTGTGGCGGTTCCGTGCGCATGCTAACCAGGAGCACTCAGAAAAATACGCGGCCCGGATCGCGGCAGTGCTGTTGTTCGTCCTTGCGGCTTATGTGGCCGTGGTGTCAGCACTAACGATTCTTGGATACAGCGAACCGAAGACCACGTATGTGGGGATCGCCGTTTTGGTCGCCGCCGCCGCAATCATGCCTTGGCTGGCGAAGGAGAAGCGGAAGCTATCAGCAATCACGGGGAGCGCGGCACTCCGAGCGGATGCCGCTGAGTCAGCCTTGTGCGCCTATCTTGCCTTGGTCGCTCTGGTTGGTCTTGGAATCAACGCGATTTGGCACCTCAGATGGGCCGACCCGATTGCTGCTCTTGTCATTGTCCCGCTCATCTTATGGGAAGGAAGGGAAGCCATGCGCGGCAGAGCCTGTGGTTGTTGCTGATCTGGCAAGTAGGGAATCTCCCACGACAGCAGAAGTCCGGATCACTTGAAAGAATTGAGAAAAACGTAGAATGGCAGCTCAGTCATCCCGGGAGCAGTTTGTGAGCAAAGAGGTTAGATCCCGCCGCAACTTTCTCAAGGCGACCGTCGCCACAGCAGGGGCCACGCTTTTCAGGCCGGGTAGTTCGATCGGGCAGATGACGCCTGCGACTCCATCCCTCGGACAGCGGTCGGAAACAGGTCCAGCGGACTACATCCTGCGCATCGCCGCGACTCCGGTTGAGATCGCTCCCAAACACATCGTCTCGACAATTACTTACAACGGGCAGTTCCCGGGACCCTTGTTGCGTTTCAAAGAGGGTCAAGCAGCGACGGTCGAGATGCACAACGACACGGACACTCCCGAGCAGATGCACTGGCATGGCCAAATGGTTTCGGCTGACGTGGATGGCGCTGCGGAAGAAGGAACGCCTTTCATCCCGGCGCGCGGAGTGCGCCGGATTGTGTTCACTCCGCGTCCATCCGGTTTCCGTTTCTACCACACGCACAATCGGGCGGGCGCCGATCTCCACGCCGGCCATTACAGCGGCCAGGTCGGGCCTGTATATATCGAACCCAAGCACGAGCCAGGGAGATACGACCGGGAAGTGTTTCTCGTTCTCAAAGAGTTCGAGCCGTCTTTCAGTCAGGGTGGGGACATGGCGCAGGATTTTCTGAGCCCCACCACGCGGGTGAAGGAATTGGAAACGTCCGGCGAGTCCACGATGAAAGCCTCCCTCGCAAAGGGGATGCCGCACGGCTATGAGGTGGGCTATCGGTATTTCACCATCAACGGTCGCATGTTGGGGCATGGCGAGCCCGTGCGGGTGAAACAGGGTGAGCGCGTGCTCTTTCATGTTTTGAATGGCAGCGCGACCGAGATTCGCAGTCTGGCGTTGCCGGGGCACTCTTTCAATGTTGTCGCGTTAGACGGCAATGCGATTCCAACGCCTGCCGAGGTTCCGGTGCTATGGCTGGGAACGGCGGAACGGATTTCTGCGATCGTCGATATGAAACATCCGGGTGTATGGATCATGGGTGATCTTGCGGATGATGATCGTGGTCACGGCATGGGGATTGTCGTTGAGTATGCGGGACACAAAGGAAAGCCGGTCTGGATACCTCCGAATCCCTTTCAGTGGGACTATTCACGTTTCGGGAGAACCGGTGCAACCGCACTCTCCCCGGACGAGACGGTCGAGATGACATTTGCAAAGGACAACGCGGCCGAAGAGGGTTTTAACAAGTGGACGATTAACGGTGTCGCCTTCCCGATGACACAGGGAGTTGTCCCTGCCTCTTTTCACTTGAAGCAAGGCAAACGCTACCGACTTCGCATGCGGAATGCCAGCGACGATATTCATCCCATCCATCTTCATCGGCACAGTTTCGAATTGACCAAGCTCGCTGGCAAGGCGACCGCTGGAGTGATGAAGGATGTCGTCATGGTCGGCGGATATCAGGAAGTCGAAATGGACTTTACGGCAGACAATCCCGGACTCACGTTGTTCCACTGCCATCAGCAACTGCACATGGACTTTGGTTTCATGACCCTGTTCGACTACGCGTGAACCGGGTTGACTCCATCTTTGAATGCTCGGATGTCGCGAGGAGAAAGAACAATGCCAGTAAACGCAGATGCAAGGTGGGCGGATCGCGCGGCGAAAGCAGTTTTGTTAATTCGCGTTCTGGTGGGCTGGGTTTTCCTTTCCGAAGGCATACAGAAGTTTTTGTTCCCTGACTCTCTCGGCGTTGGACGCTTTGTGAAAATCGGCATCCCTTGGCCGCAGGTCATGGCCCCGTTTGTCGGAATTGTCGAGATTGTCTGTGGCTCTCTGCTGTTGATCGGCTTTGTTACGCGCCTGGCGACGGTACCGCTTCTCATTGATATCACGGTTGCCATATATTCGACGAAAATCGTCACGTTCGCGAAGAACGGGTTTTGGGGAACGCTGCACGAAGCCCGCACGGATCTGAGCATGGTGCTGGGTCTGATTTTTCTAGTGGTGGTTGGTGGTGGCGCGTGGTCCCTAGACGCCTGGTTGGCAGGAAGACGAGACGCAACTCATGGCTGAACAGCCAGCCCTCGAATCCCCAGAATCCATTTCCGAAAACAGACAAGTTCCTCTCAGCGAGCTTGCTTTGTTCTTTCTCCGACTAGGCACGACAGCCTTCGGAGGACCGGCAGCGCACATCGCGATAATGGAAGACGAGCTCGTCCGCAGGCGACGCTGGCTTTCTCGTGAAAAATTCCTCGACCTGCTCGGCGCAAGCAATCTCATTCCTGGGCCGAGTTCCAGCGAAGTGGCTATTCATATCGGCTATTTGTGCGCCGGTTGGAGAGGTCTGCTCATCGCTGGTAGCTGCTTCATCCTTCCAGCGGCGTTGATGGTCGCAGGTTTGGGATGGCTATACGTCCGTTTTGGCAAGCTCCCAGCGATAGCAGGCGTTCTCTATGGAATCAAGCCGGTCGTCATCGGAGTCGTTCTTCAGGCCCTCTGGAGTCTTGGACGAACGGCGGTAAAGACAACGTTTCTTGGATTTGTGGCGGTTTTTGCGCTCGTGTTATCTGTTCTTGGTTTGCATCCACTGCTATTGCTTCTGCTGGCCGGCGGAGTAGCGTGCGTGTCTGCTCTAAGAACTTCCCGTGTGTCCCTCTCGGTGCTTCCTTGTGTGACGGTTGGAGGCGGCATCCTGGCAGCTACAGCATCGTTCAGTCTAATTTCGCTGTTTCTGGTTTTCTTGAAACTAGGGGCAACCGTATTCGGCAGCGGTTATGTGCTCCTGGCTTTCCTTCGAGCCGATCTGGTCACCCATCGAGGCTGGTTGACGGACGCGCAGTTGGTCGATGCTGTTGCTGTGGGGCAAGTGACGCCAGGACCGGTTTTCACGACGGCTACGTTTATTGGTTTTATTCTGGGAGGAATTCGCGGTGCAGTCATTTCCACCGTTGGCATCTTCCTTCCTGCATTTCTATTGGTAGCAGTAAGCGGCCCGCTGGTGCCGCGTATCCGAAAGTCCAAGCCTGCAGGGGCTTTCCTTGATGGTGTGAACGTTGCATCACTCGCGTTGATGGCTGCTGTCACTTGGGAGCTTGGGCGAGCATCGCTCGTTGACGCTCTTACCGTTCTTCTAGCCGTGGCATCGGTGATCGCTCTGCTTCGGTTCCGCGTGAATTCCGCCTGGCTTGTCTTGGTCGGGGCCACCATTGGTCTGATGACGAGTGCAGTTCACCCACGATAACGCGTGTGTCATTCTCTCGGACCTTGGGACGACTAGCGATCAGTCGGGATCTCGGTTGTGTCTCCAGTATGGTGGTCCTCGATCTGGAAACGAAGGAAGTCATGAACTGCTTTCAGCGCGTCGGGATTTCTTGCCTTAATACGCACTATGCCACCTGTCGGCAACTCTTCAAAGCCGTAGGAAATCTCAGCGCGTTTTTCTTTCATGACAGGTACACCGGGTGGCACCCGGTCATGGACGAACATGGGAATGGAGAATTCCCCGTTGGAGAACATCGTGGCAATGTGCGTCAGATGGGACCGGATGGCCAGGATATTTTGGGAATCCTTGGCGTCATTGACGGTAACTTCAATTGCGCCGCCGTCTGAGTACAGGCGGAAATGATGAGTGGTCTTGTCGTGAGGAAATCCCATCGCTTCATCACCGTGCTTTTCCACATCGGCCTGATGCTGGGCGGCTTCTTTCATGTGCTCTTTATGCAAGGGGCAAGATTGCATGTCTTGTGCAGACAGTTGCAGCCCGCTGAATAGAAGGAATGCGATTACTGTTTTCATGGTCTCTTCTTCCTCCGAAACTGATTTGCCGGAATGCCAGACTTCTTCACCGCATCACTGAGCGAGTACAGCAAGTGCGATTTCTGTCCCGCTCCCGTCCGCTGAATTCGCTGTTCCCACTCTGCCAAGACCTTTTTCACATATCGTTTCGTGCGCTTCAGCGCCTCAAGGTCTGCTTCGATACCCTTGAGCTTTTCTTGCGCAAGCTGGTAAACGCGGCGGCAGGGAGCGCCTCCTGCATCACGAGCTTTCAGGACTTCAGCCGCTCCGCCAGTGTGAATCCGATCCGAAGCGCCCTTTGCACTACCAGCACTCTCTCCAACGCGCTCGCGGGATAGACGCGGTAACCTGATTCTGTACGAGCGGCTCGTGGGAGGACGCCGATCCTTTCGTAGTGTCGAATGGTATCTGCACTCACCCCCGTTGCTTTAGCCAGGGCTCCGGTCCGGAGAGCTTTGGAACTGCTGCTTTGCACCATAAGAAGTATCAACCCTGGAATGCATTCCAGAGTCAAGGTGTTTTTGAAGGAAGCGAGGGTTTCCCAATAGACTCTGTGTGTTTTATCACGAGGGTAGATGCCCGCCACAGTTTAGGGATGTGATCGCCGTCACTGGGATGGTCGGACTATTTAGCGATAGAAGAAGGTGCAGCCACACTGCAGAACAAAGCGAAACAAATGCGGCTAATATTGGAACCATACTAATTCTTCTAACCGTGATATTAGTGAAGGTAAACTGAATCGCCAAACCTTTTGCGTCGGAAATGCCTACGCCTCGTCGTTGCTAGCCGCGGGCCGCAACGTGCCCCTCCGCAGTGCCCGTTCCTTCAGTAATACGAAGAACACCGGAACCAGAATCAGTACGTGAATCGTGGACGTAATCATTCCGCCCACCATGGGAGCGGCAATCGGCTTCATCACGTCAGAGCCGATACCGCTTGCCCAGAGGATGGGAATCAGGCTGGCGAGAACCGCACAGACCGTCATCAGCTTTGGCCGGAGCCGATGCACAGCACCCTCGATGGCCGCCTCGTGAATATCGGAATCTGTGAGCGGGCGACCTGACGCGATGCGCTTACCGAGCGATTCGTGCAGATACACGACCATCACGACGCCGGTCTCTACCGCGATGCCAAACAGTGCGATATACCCGACCCACACGGCGACGCTGAAGTTGTAGCCCAGCAGCCACTGCAAGATCAGCCCGCCGGTCATGGCATAGAACGTGGGGAAGATCAGGACCATAGCCTCCGTTAGGTTGTGGAAGACCATGTACAAGAGCAGGAAGATCACGAAGAACACCACCGGCAAAATGATCTTCATCCGTTCCTTCGCTCGAAGCTGGAATTCGTATTCGCCCGACCACTGATAGGTGTATCCCGCAGGCAATTGCAACTTCTGCCGAAGCATCTTGCTCGCCTGGTCTACGAAACCACCGTAGTCAGTGGTATTCAGATCAATGTAGACATAGCCCGTAAGCTGGCCATCTTCATCGCGGATCATCGCCGGCCCGCGCGAAAACGAAATCGTCGCTACTTCGGAAATCGGTATCTGCGCGCCAGCAGGCGTGGCGATTAACACGCGACTCAGCTCTCCGATATTGTCGCGGAAATCACGCTGGTAGCGGACATTGATCGGATAGCGACTGCGGCCTTCGACGTTTTCGGCAACATTCATGCCTCCAATGCCCGATTCCACCGCCTG
>Ga0210406_10002432_pt1 | contig 21264 bp, 19 predicted proteins | sample IncBWC30MmetaG_FD_155454 | JGI IMG/M metagenome (GOLD analysis project Ga0210406, IMG submission 155454) | Forest soil microbial communities from Barre Woods Harvard Forest LTER site, Petersham, Massachusetts, United States - Inc-BW-C-30-M | ecosystem: Environmental > Terrestrial > Soil >... | reverse complement strand
AAGGTTAATTATATCAGCGCGCTGCTCAGTCCCGAAGTCATGCGAGCGATCAAATCGGGTCGGCGCGGCAAGATCGCCCTTACCTATCTGGAGTGGGCGAGGCCTGAGTATCAGCGCGTTCTCGTGCCCTGGACGGTGATCGAGACCCCTGCTGACGCGTCGGCGGCCGCGAAGCTTATCAGGGCGCAACCGACGCTGCCCGAGGGCGGGACCTCGATTTCGGCCGCGCAATTGGCGGCGGCGAGGCTACTACGCGACAGCGGACTTCAGAGCGATCGTCAGGTTGTCGACGTTTCCGGCGACGGACCGAACAACGCCGGTCCGCCGGTGGAGAGGTCGCGAGCCGCATTGATCGCTCGCGGCGTCACGATAAACGGACTCGTGATCTCAATTTCGGGTGGCCAACCGTCCGACATGATCGAGTCCTTCCCACTGGGCTACCTCGTGTCGTACTATAAACACTGCGTGATCGGCGGACCCAATGCGTTTGTGATCGCAGTCGGCGATACGCGGGACTTCGAGAGGGCTGTCCGCAAGAAATTCGTAGCGGAGATCGCGGGTCCGCCAGCCGCGATCCTCCTTGCGGGGGAGGACGCCCGCGCCCACGATCTGTTCGACTGTTCCCGTAATCCGCGTGGGCGCTAGTGTCCTGATTCTGAAATTCGCTACATTAGGCGCTTGCTTGGAGGGTTCGCAGGCACAAGCGTTGGATGGAAGCGAGGATGTCATCGCCGCTTTTGGTTCAGATGAACGGCTTTGGATCGGCGTTAGCGGCTTCGCCATCAGCATTTGACTCATTTGGCGCGCCCTTGGGCAATGACCGCTATTTGCGCGAAGCGGCCGGACGACGGCCAGTCGTAAACTACCGTTCCGGATCGATTCCGGCGTCGTCTAGGTGGCCTTCCCCGCGGGCTCGCCAGAGGCGGCGAGCGACGTTGTCGAGCGCGGCGGTGGCGCGGTCGGTTGCGACTTCGCCGCGAAGAGCGTCGCCTCGATGCCGACGGGCGTAGGTCACGGCGGAAGGACGCCTGGGCGCGTGGGGCGGTTGTCTGTTGTCAGTCCGGACCCCTAGAAAGATAGCGTCGCCGCCCCCTTCTGGATCAGCGCGTGCATTGCGCTCGCGCCCTGTATTGTAACGCCCTCCATGAAATCGTCTTGCGTGTAGCCACGAGCCGTGACGCACGGCGGGCAGGCCCAAATCACACCACCACGCTTCAGAAAGTCTGCGACGAGAGCGCCCAGCGGATCGAGCGGTGGAACGTGAGTCAGATCAATCGCGCGCTTGCGAACGAGATCTACTGAAGCGCTGGTGAGGAACGCATAGACTTTGAGGCCAGCCGTAAGTCCGCCGTTCGCGATGGTAAACGCGACGGAGGACAGCTCGTGGTCTGTTCCTCTGGTCATTACGATGACAAGATCACGCGCGGTTTCTGTCATGGGGACCTCCCTCAAGGCAACATTTGCTGGCTGCTGCGCCGCCTAAGACGTAACGGTTGAGTTTAGCTTATGACGCGGGCTAAACTAGCCGGTTTGCCATCGAGCGCCCAACGATGCCCAGACTTTCAGGATCGAGCCGGTGACGTATCATGGCGTTGAGAGCTGCGGTCTGGATAGAGGCAACGTCGCGCGCAACGGCAGCTTTTGCGCCCCTTGCGGTCGGACGACGGCCACTGCGAACTGCCGCTCAGGGTCGGTTTGACCCATTCGGCGCGCCCTTCGGCAATGGCAGCTATTTGCGCATTCCGGCCGGCTGGAGTCGACGTTAACCGGACATTGCGGATCGCGGCCGTGGACGTCGCAATCGGGAGCCTACCCGTTGAAACGCGAAGCGCGATTTCCCGCCGAATTTGCATCACTCGATTCGAGCACGCCGCGACTGCCGCACAAATCTTGGCTGCTTCTCGGTAGGGGCGCGCAGCTCTATGACTTGAACTTTTGCTCCGGAGCGGAGTTTCGCCTTTATGGGAGAACCGATGAGGCCCAGCGTCGCGGTTCTGATCGTGGAGGACGAGCCTCTGATCAGAATGGGGACGGTTTACCTCATCAAGGACGCTGGCTTCGAGGTTTATGAGGCGGGCAGCGCCGACGCTGCCATTGCTCTGCTCGAAATGCACAAGGAAATCCGCCTTATCTTCACGGATGTCGACATGCCGGGCTCGATGGATGGGCTTAAGCTGGCCCACTATGTTCGCGGACGATGGCCGCCGGTAAAAATCATCGTTACTTCGGGGCACGTAAAGGTGACCGAAGAAAGCTTGCCCGCTGGCGCACTCTTCATGCCAAAACCGTATGACCCCGCTGAGATTACCCACAAAGTAAGAGAGTTGATAGCCGCCTGATGGGTCGCATCACACGGACCGCCGTCCAGGTGCGCGAGCTGCTGGTTTGTAATTGCAGCTGAAGCCGTCACGCATCAAATGACCGATATGGCATCCGAAACGTGAAACTGGTTTGATCCCTCGTCGATATTACACCGAGCGTGCCGCCGTGCGCCTTCGCAATCTCGTTGGAGATATACAGACCCAACCCTAAACCTTGACGGTTCGGGCGGTGGGCGCCTCGCGCGTAGGGGTCGAAGATATGATCGAGTGCAGCGGGGGGGATTTGTTCCCCCATATTGGTGACGGAAAACTCAAACCAGCCGTCTTGCGTCGTAGCCGTGACTTGGATGGGCTGATCAGGCGCTCCGTGATCGATGGCATTACCGACTAAGTTTGAAACCAGTTGGCCAATCCGGGCTCGGTCACATTCAACGGACTCGGTCACAGCGATACGAATGTCAATCAAGCGATCTGGCGCGCTCGTTTGCAGCTCCGCAACGACCTGACGGAGTAAAGGCTCCAATTGCCCCGCCGAACTGCGTTCCAGCGGAAGGCCGCCGCCGAGGCGCCCACGGGCGAAGTCCATGACATTGTCGATCAGTCCGGCCATGCGTGTGGCGCTGCCTCGGACCAAGTCAACGATGGCCTTGGCCTTTTCGTCCAACGATGTTTTGAGCAGCAAATTCATACCGCCACTGATAGCGGCAAGTGGGTTGCGTAGGTCATGTCCTAAGACCGCGATAAATTGCTCACGAAGGGCGGCGTTGTTTGACAGGGCGATCTCTGCTTCCTTTTGCGCGGTCACGTCGTGGCCGTCGACGAAGATGCCTGTCACTCGGCCGTCCTCATCTTCAATTGGCTGATAGACAAAATCGACATAGCGCTCACGGACCGCGCCTCCGGGTTCGGCTTCCATGACGTATTTTGCGCCGAATGACGTCGAGGCCGTTCCGCTTCGAAAGACGCTGTCCAGAAGGCTGACGTAGCCCTGAGCAGCGGCTTCAGGGAGCGCCTCCGCAACGGTTCGGCCGATCACTGGTCGATCGCCCACAAGTCGCATGTAGGCGGCATTGGCGAAACTTATCCGGTGCTCTGGACCTTCCAGCATCGCGATGAAGCTGGGGGCTTGTTGAAAGAGACGCTGTTGCCGGGTGATCTGTTCGGCGAGCCGTCGCTCCGCCATGACCGTGGATGTAGTCTCAGTGCAGATAACGAGCACGCCGCCAATTCCATTGAAGGATGCGGGGTCGTCGATAGGTCCGTAGCTATAAGTCCAATAGACGTTCTCTCGCCTCCCATTTCTCGTAATGGGAACAAGCTGATTTTCGTGCCACGTTGCGGGCCCACCTGTCATACCTGTTCAATTTGCGGTCCGATGATCTCCCATATTTCCTCCCAAACTTCGCGGGCGGGCCGCCCCAATGAGCACGGGTGTCGCTCAGGTCCGATCGACGAGCGATAAGCGTCATTATAAAGGCATGCACCGTCGTGGCCCCACCAAATGTACATGGGATGGCCAGTCGTAAGCATCAAACGCACAGCGGTACGAAGCGGCTGCGGCCAATTCTCTGGGCTACCGAGAGAAGATTGCGACCAGTCATGGCCGCGCATCAATCTCGCCATCTCACCATCGCCCGATAGAAACTCTATCGAACCTGCGGCTTGGGAAATCGTGGGCGTTTGTAAGAATGTCAATTAGCTGAACCGAAATCTCGCGACGGCGACCCGTTCGAGACATCTGACGGCGCCCCGGATGAGCGTGACGCAGAAACGTTGATGACCTCCATCTTACGCTCTTTCAAGAGCCCTGTATTTTAAATCGACGGCCGCGTACGTCGGTTCCGACGGAGAGGAACCGTGTTTCGCTCCCTATTCACCGGTTTTCGACATTCGAAGAGCGCCAAGCCAGACCCCTCCGAGAGGCGTCATGGCTTTAGTTTTTACCGTGCCCCTCGGCGCCGCCGGTACCTAGTACGGAGGGCGGTACTACTGCCGCTCCCGACGTCAAGCGGACATTCCCGATCGCGAAGCAAGACGTTGCAGTTGGGGCAAAGCGGCCGTTGTCGGGGTAGTCTCAACCAGGCAAGTTTCGAGAAAACCGGTCGAAGAGTATTTGCCTGAACTCGATTGACTTTGGGACTGCTACGCTGCCTCATGGCGGCCGACGGAGCCAAATTCTTGCGCTGCAAGGGCTGCGAGTCCGAAAACCGGGAGGGGCGCAAGTTCTGCGCGTCCTGCGGCTCCGCCTTGCCCGTGGCGTGCCGGGAATGCGGCTATGCCAACGAGGGTGGCGATCGGTATTGCGGCGGCTGTGGGCGCCTCCTTGCCGGGGCTGACGTCGCGCCGCGGGTAGAGGGACGCAGCGCGGCGCCTGCGGGGGACCGTCGTCCGGTCTCGGTTCTTTTCTGTGATCTGGTCGGCTACACACGCCTCTCGTCCGAGCTGGATCCGGAAGACGTTCATGCGTTGCTCGAACGCTTTTTCACGCTGGTCGACGCGATCGTCGACCGCTTCGGCGGGACCCTCGACCAGCACATCGGCGACGCGGCGATGGCTCTGTTTGGCGCGCCGGTCGCTCACGGCAATGACGCCGAGCGGGCAGTGCGCGCCGCCATGCAGATTCACGCTTCCCTTTCGGAGCTGAACTCGTCGCCTCCGCTTACCGCGCATATCGGCGTCGCAACCGGCGAGGTCGTCGCAAGTTCGGTCGGCAGCCAGCGCCATCGCAGATATACTGTCACCGGCGAGGCGGCAAACCTCGCCGCGCGCCTTCTTGCGCGCGCCGCCGGCGGAGAAACGCTCGTTTCCGACACTGTCTATCGGGCGACCAGCCATGCGATCGCCTATGAACCCGTCGGCTCGCTGACGCTCAAAGGGCTCGATCGTCCCGTCGACGCCTGGAAGCTGACCGGGATAAACATAGCAGCTGCGGGCGCCCAGGCTCTAGTTGGCCGTCGCTCGGAGATGGCTCAGTTCCGCGCCGTCCTCGACGCATGCATCGACGGACCGTCTGGGGCCGTCATCCTGATTCGCGGCGAGGCCGGCATCGGCAAGACACGGCTGATGGACGAGTTGCAATCGGCCGCTGCGGCATCGGGCATGAGGACGCATTCGGGCTTCGTTCTCGATTTCGGGACCGAACGCGGACACGGCGCGGTGCGAATGGTGGTGGCGGGTCTCATCGGCCTGGGTTCGGGCGCGTCGACCGACATTGTCGAGGGCGCGATCGAGACGGCCGTGCGGGAGCTGATGCTGCACCCCGATGACGCGCTCTATCTGCGCGATCTGCTTGAGGTTCCCCAGCCGGAGACGACGCGCGGATTGTACGAAGCGATGGATGCGGCGACCCGGACGGAGGGCAAGGAGCGCGTCGTCGTCGAACTGGTGAAGGCTTCGGCCGACCGCCAGCCTCTGCTCGTCGCGGTCGAGGACATCCATTGGGCCGACGCCGAGACGCTCCGCCTTCTTGCGGCGATCACCCGCGCGACGGCTGTGAGCCGCAGCGTTCTGGCGATGACGACGCGTCTCGAAGGCGACCCTCTGGACGCCCATTGGCGCGCACTGGCGGGCGGCGCAGCCCTAATCACCGTCGATCTCTCGCCGCTCTCCCCCATCGACGCGCTGTCCATCGCACGCCGTTTTGTCGATGCCGATGCTTTCGCGACGCAATGCGTCGAGCGTGCCGGCGGGAATCCATTGTTCCTCGAGCAATTGCTCAGGAGCGCGGGAGACCTCACTGACGGCCGACTTCCAAGTTCGATCCAAAACGTTGTCCTGGCCCGCACCGATCTGCTGTCCATCGAAGATCGGCGCGCCATCCAGGCCGCCTCCGTCCTTGGCCAGCGCTTCACCCTCGCCCATCTGCGGTCGTTGCTACAGGAGCCGCGGTACGTTTGCGATACGCTGGTGCGAAACGTCCTTCTGCGTCCGGTCAAGGACGGCCTTCAGTTCGCCCATGCGCTGGTGCGCGACGGCGTCTACGGCTCGCTCACACATGCGCGACGGCGGGAACTGCACAATGCCGCAGCCGCGATCTTCGTCGACGATCCGGTGTTGCGCGCAGAACATCTGGACCGCGCCGGAGACGCCGAAGCGCCTCGGGGTTATCTCGAGGCATCGAAAGCGCAAGAGGGGCTCTTCCGGCCCGATCAGGCCATTGCGCTCGCAACGCGCGGTCTGGCGCTGGCCGTCAAGGACCGCGACATCGTCGATCTCGCCCTGCATCTCGGCGATTTGCAGCAGGATGCAGGGCGCGGAGTGGAATCGCTCCAGGCGTACGGCCAGGCGCTGTCGGCATGCGACGCCGAAGCGGACCGGCGTCGCGCGCTGCTCGGGCGCGCCGCGTCCAATCGCCTCATAGCCCGCCTGGACGACGCATTCGCCGCCTTGGCTGAGGCAGAACCGCTGGCGTCCGCGGATCTCGATGATCGCGCGCTCGCCGAAATTCACTATCTTCGCGGCAACCTTCATTTCGCTCGCGGCGAGCTGCAAGCGTGCCGCAGCGAGCACGAGCGCGCGCTCGACGCAGCGCGACGAATCGACTCGCCGGAGTGGCAGGCTCGAGCGCTGAGCGGTCTTGCCGACGCGGAATATATGGACTGCCGCATGGCGACGGCGTTGCGTCATTTCGGCGACTGCGTCGATCTATCCGAGGCTCACAACCTTCCGCGCATTGCGGCGCCGAACAGCGTTATGATGGGGCACTGCCAAATCTATACCTGCGCCGTCGACCAGGGCCTCAGCCACATGCGCAAAGGGCTCGAAATTGCAGGCAGGATCGGCAACCGCCACGCACAAATGTTCGCCACGCAGTCGCTTTGTTTCTGCCTGACGGCGGCGGGTCGCTACGCCGAAGCCGAAGAGTTCCAGCCGGAGGCGCTAGAACAGGCGCGCGCACTGAAGGCGCGACGGTACGAAGCCTTGATCCTCGCCCAGTGTGCAGAAGTTGCTTTGTTCCGCGGCCGCCGAGGTGAGGCCGTGGCGCTGGCTCGCATGGGCCGCGACATTGCCGAGGAGACCGGGCCCGGCTTCGGGGGTCCGCTCATCCATGGTCTTATCGCCCTGGCGGCGGATGTTCGGGAAGAACAAGTGGCTGCTTTGGCCACGGGAGAGGCGCTTCTCGCGAAAGGCGCCGTCGGCCACAACCACTTCTGGTTTCGGCGCTACGCTATCGAACGGGCACTCCTTGACGAGGATTGGGACGGGGCCGAGAGACAGGCCGACGCGCTTCTCGGCCGCACAGCGGACGAGCCGCTGGCTTATGCCTCTTGCGTGGCGACGCGCGCCCAGGTCCTGGCGCGGCGAGGTCGCGGCAACGCGACCGCGGCTGACGAGAACCAATTTAGGCAGGCCCTCGCCGTCGCGGCTGAAGCCGACATACGCGTCGAGGCGCTTGGGCTCGCATTGCGTAGCATCCAATGCATGCACGGCCGCATTTGATGCATGCGCGGCGGCGACGGACATATTGACAAGCACTTTCACGACCGATGGAGCGGTTTCGCCTGGCGAACGCCCGAAAGTGGGCGGGATTGATTCATTCATCAGCGCCATCCAGGGAATGAACGGCATTTGCGCGCAGCTGCCGCTCACGACGTTTAGCGGTCATTCCCGATTGCCAGGATGGCCCTAAGTGCGGAGGGTTACCCACGAAAATCGCACTGCCGCGATTCTCTGCAGAGTTTCCGGTTGGCCTACGCTGCGGCCAGTTCGCAGGAAACCATGCTAATGGTCCCAGCGGCGGCAAGATTGGAGGGGGCTACCCGGAGCATTGACGGACGTTGAACATTGACGGAGGTTCCTTTGCGGTTTTGGCTAAACGCGAACATAAGTTGCCCGCCGCCGAGCCGCGCACCGTATTCCTGCTTATACGAATACCAGCACCGCCCAAGACTTAATCGAGCAGATCGAAGCCGCCCATGGACATTAGTAAAGCCCCGTCAGTTAAGGCCCGTACTGGCATTCCAGGACTCGACGATATTTTGGCCGGCGGCCTTGCGACGGGACATATGTTCCTTCTCGAGGGCAGCCCCGGTACCGGCAAAACGACGATTGCGCTACGCTTCTTGTTGGAAGGGGCGGGGACGCACGAGCGAGGACTTTACATCACGCTGTCGGAGACGCAGCGGGAGCTGCGCGCGGGCGCAGCCTCGCACGGCTGGACGATCAGCGATGACATCGAGGTTTTCGAACTGGTCCCTCCGGAGAGCTTGCTGAACGCGGAGCAGCAACAGAGCCTCCTCTATTCATCTGATCTGGAGTTGGGCGAAACCACGAAATTGATTTTTGACGCATTTGAACGCGTAAGGCCGACGCGCGTTGTTCTGGACAGCCTGTCGGAGATCCGTCTTCTTGCTCAGAGTTCACTCCGCTATAGGCGGCAAATCTTGGCGTTTAAACACTATTTCGCGCGACATGACGCGACCGTTCTGCTGCTTGATGACCTTACTTCCGACTCATCGGACAAAACGGTGCACAGCGTCGTCCACGGTGTAATTCAGCTCGAAGAACTCGCGCCCGCGTATGGCGCTGAGCGGCGGCGCCTACGGGTCTCCAAATATCGAGGGCAGGGTTTCCGCGGCGGTTTCCACGATTTCACCATCAGGACGGGCGGTGTTGCGGTTTTTCCACGCCTGGTCGCGTTAGAGCATCGCAACAGTTTTGATCGCATACGCAGAAGCAGCGGTATTGCCGAACTTGACGCTCTTCTAGGTGGCGGAATCGAGCAAGGGTCCAGCACGTTGCTGATCGGACCCGCCGGCACAGGCAAAAGCACATTTGTGCTGCAGTTCATCGCGGCCGCCGTCAAGCGCGGCGAGAAGGCCGCCCTATTCGTGTTCGACGAAGAACTCGGACTGCTGTTTGATCGAACCCGGGCTATGGGTTTCGATCTTGAAGACATGCGGCGCGGAGGATCCCTTCACATTGAGCAGGTCGATGCCGCCGAGTTGTCACCCGGTGAGTTTGCACATCGTGTCCGCGGGATCGTGGACAGCGCAAATGCAAAGACCGTGGTGATCGACAGCCTCAATGGGTATCAGGCTGCAATGCCGGAGGAGCATGCCCTCATCCTCCATATTCATGAACTGCTGCAATATTTGAACCGGCAAGGAGCCAATACGTTCCTGACTGTGGCGCAACACGGGCTGATGGGCGAGATGAGGGCCCCCGTCGACGTCACTTATTTGGCGGACACAGTAATCCTCCTTCGCTATTTCGAAGCCCTCGCCAGGGTACGGCGGGCCGTTTCGATCATCAAAAAGCGAACCGGCGACCACGAAGACACTATCCGCGAGTTTCACATTGATGGAAGGGGCCTCAGTCTTGGAGCTCCCCTCGATCAATTCCAGGGGATCCTTCGGGGCGTGCCGACGTTCGTAGGAAATACGAGTCCGCCTATCGAGTAAGCCCCGATAAATGACGGCTGTCCTAAATTCGAGCCTCGGCAGGGTCCTCGTCCTTGCTCCTCAGGGACGCGACGCGGGGATTGCCCGCGCTCTCTTGAAAGAAGCCGGCATTATTTCGGAAATCTGTCTCGACCTTCCCGCTCTCGAGCGGGCGCTTGGCGACGACACCTGCTTTGCCGTCGTAACGGAGGAGGCCCTTCGCTCCGCCGACTTGCGCATCTTGGCGTCGCGTGTGAACGCTCAGCCCACGTGGTCGGACTTGCCATTCATTATCCTGACCCAGCGTGGCGGAGACGCGGACCGTAAGTCAGGAGCCGCAAGATTGTCCGACTTGCTCGGCAACGTCACGTTCCTTGAGCGGCCCTTCCACCCGACGACGTTCATCAGTGTCGCGCGGACGGCCCTCAAAGGACGCCAAAGGCAGTATGAGGCGCGCGGACGAATCGAGCTGCTACATGAAGGTGAAGAGCGGCTGCGCACGGCGCTCCTGGCCGGCCGTCTCGGTTCATGGGAGCTGGATATAGCCGCGGGGACCCTTACGGCCTCTGCGACCTTTAAGGCGCTCTTCGGCCGCACCGCGGATGAACACTTTTCCTATGAGGATCTGATTGCAAGCGTCTATTCGGATGACCGGAAGCGCATGCAGGAAGCGGTGCGGACCAGTATCGAAATGGGCACTGACTACGCCACTGAATATCGAAATGTCTGGCCAGACGAGAGCATCCATTGGGCCGAAATCCGGGCCCGCCATGTGCGTGACGGGACGACCGGCAAATCGAGGCTGGTTGGTGTTTCATCGGATATCACAGAGCGGAAATCGGCTGAAGAGGCTCTCAAGCGGCTCAACGAGACCCTTGAGGAGCGGGTCGCTGAACGGACGGCCGAGCTGAATCGGGCACATGCCGCGGTCCTGGCTGAAATCAGGCAGAGGGAACACACCGAGGAGTTGCTGCGCCAGTCTCAGAAAATGGAGATGATAGGCCAGCTCACCGGCGGCGTGGCTCATGATTTCAACAACCTGCTCATGGTCGTGCTGGCCAATCTGACCCTTTTGGGCAAGCAGCCGCATGATGCGAGGACGACGCGCCTCATCGACGGCGCTTTGCAGGGAGCGCAACGGGGCGCTGTGCTCACCCAGCGCCTGTTGGCCTTTGCACGCCGGCAGGAGCTGAAACTCGAACCGACGAGCCTGGCTGATCTCGTGCGGGGCATGAGCGATCTCATCGAACGCTCGGCCGGATCCCAGATTGAACTCCAGCTCGATGTTCCCGAGGCGCTGCCTCTTGCCCTCGTGGACGCAAACCAAATCGAGCTCGCATTACTCAATCTGGTCGTCAACGCGCGTGACGCCATGCCCAACGGAGGCATTCTCACGATCAAATTGGACCGCACGCAAGCAAGTGCAGGGGACGAACTTCCCCCGGGGCCTTACGTGCGCCTGACCGTCAGCGATAACGGGGAAGGCATGGATGCGGAAACCGTAAGAAAAGCGACGGAACCCTTCTTCTCGACTAAGGGGCTTGGCAAGGGAACCGGTCTCGGGCTCTCTATGATTCACGGCTTGGCGAACCAAATGAATGGTGCGCTACGATTGAAGAGCGAATTGGGGCAGGGCACAACCGCCGAACTGTGGCTACCTGTCACTGCTGTGGCTGCTGATATAAGGCAAACCCAAGATGTGCCGCGGGTGAAGGACGCGGACGAACACAGCATCACGGTCCTTGTCGTGGATGATGATGCCCTTATCGCGATGAGCACCGTCGAGATGCTCGAAGATCTGGGTCATGAGGCCGTCAATGGCGGGTCCCCGGCCCGTGCCTTGGAAATTCTCAAGAATGGCCAACACGTCGACCTTCTGATCACCGATTATTCTATGCCGAGAATGAATGGCGTCGAGCTGGCTAAAGCGGTTCGCGAGCTCCGGCCAGGCCTGCCGATCTTGTTGGCGAGCGGCTATGCGGAACTGCCTTCGCCGTCGGACGTCGATCTACCTCGGATCGGCAAACCTTACCAGCAGGACCAGCTCGCCGCGGAAATTACAAAGGTGCTTGGGTCGGAGCTTTCCTCTCGGGTTCGAAACCAGCAAGTTTGAACCAATAACACCAGCCGGGATATGCCACCGCGACGCCAGAAACTTCGGCCGTTGTCCAATGACCGCTGTTTGCGCTAAGCAGCCGTTCCAGACGGCGATGGAAACGTACAGAACTACGGAAGAGGCGGGCATGAGGCCGGGGCCGATTCACGTAACCGCACGGAGGACCAACTCCGGTGAACGGTTGAGCCCCCGACAACGATTGGGTCAGATTATGAATTCCGACATAACCTTCGAGACACCGGAGAGTCTGGCGAACCCCAAGGGTGACCGTCTTCGCATGCGGGAACTTACCGTAAAGTCCGCGTTGCTCAAACCGGCACAGTAAGACCTCTTATTGCGGAATATATGAAAGCTATCAACAGACTATTATTGTCACTTACGCCTGGAAAAGGCAACGTAATCGCGAGCACGAAGGACGGAAAATTCGTCGCTGCGTGCAAAAGGCGGAGTCGTCAACACGACTCACGCTTGGGGGTACACTTGGCCGCCTACTTCCAGATTGAGCTGCTGGGCGGCACGGTATGCCGCGCGCCCGGGCATAGCGGCATAGGTGGGAAATGAGAGCGGAACCCGGGCCAGGTCGTCCACTCGCATCCCTGCGGCAATGGCGACCGCAACCACCTGGACGATCTCGACCGCCCGCTCGCCAACAACGTGGCAGCCCAGGATCGCGCAGGTCGCGCGGTCGGCGATCAGCTTGCAGAACCCGGCCGTCCGGCCGTCGATAATCGTGCGGGTGGTCTCGTCGAAGCGCACCACGGCAACAACCGCGTCGTAGGTTTCGCGGGCCTTCGCCTCGGTCATGCCTACTTGGGCATATTCCGGGTCGGTGAAGCTGCCGATTGGACTTACCAGGTCCACAGGAGTCGTCGTCGCGCCGCGCACGGCGTTCGTGGCTGCCACCAAGCCGCCCTCGATCGCCTGCGGAACCAACATCAGGCGGCCGGTGATGTCGCCCGCTGCGTAGATGTGCGGCGCAGAAGTCCGCAGCGAGAGTCCACGCGCACATATCCCCGCGCATCGGTCTCGACGCCTGCCCTCGCCAAATTGAGTCCGGCGGAGTCGGCCACCCAGCCCACCGCGACGAAGGCGGCCGCGGCCTCAGCAACGTCCCGTCTGTTCCCCTTCGAGAAGACCATTCGCACGCCGCTCGGCTTCTTCTCAAACGATTCGATGGCACCAAAGCCCTCGCGCACCGCGATCCCCGCCCTGCGGAAGGCGGCAGCAACTGCCGCCGACACGTCCTCGTCCTCAGTCGGCAGGATGCGCGGTCCGGCCTGGAAAAGCTGGACCTCTGAGCCAAACGCGTTGAAGATCGAGGCGAGCTGGACCCCAGTCGCTCCCCCGCCGATGACCAACATCGACGGCGGGACCGCAGTTGCGCTCCAGGCATCGCTGTGAGTAGCGGTCAACTCGAAGCCCGGAACCGACAGGCGCCGGCTCATGCCGCCCGCGCAAAGGATGATCTTGTCTGCTTGGAGCCGCAGCCCGCTCTCGGTTTCGATAGTGTGCGGATCGACAAAGCGCGCGGTGCCGGCCTTCTCATAGACCGTCACTCCTAGGCGGTCCATGTCCTCACGCCGAAGCGAAAGGGTGCGCACGTCGGCGACGACCTCGCGGACGCGCGCGAGCAGCCGGGGATACTCGAGCACCGGTTCGCTCACGGCGATGCCGTACTGACTGAGTTGGCGAGCTTCTCGGATCAGCCTGGCAGCATGGGCCAATGTCCGCACCGGAACTGGCCCGTCGGTGGCCCCCATGCCGCCAAACTCATCGCGGGTGATGAGCGTCGTCTTCGCGCCCAGCTCGGCCGCACGGCGCGCGGCGAACACACCGGCCGGTCCAGCGCCAATAATGATGACGTCCACCACTCTTCGTTCTCCTGACACTGGCTTGGGTGAAGCCCGCGCCTCATGCGTCCTCGGCCACCAAGGGTGGGATAGCCTGGGCACAGCCAGCGGCACTTGTCTTGGTCGTCCATGGTCCTTTTCGCTTGCTACTGGAAGCCGATGTCCCTGAGGAACGAGAGAACGATCGCATTGATCTCTTCAGGTCGCTCTTCCGGCGGCTCATGGCCAACGCCCGGCATGACGATGATGTCGCGCAGATCGCGGAAATTCGTTCTGAGCGACTTGAAAGAGGCGCTTTGCCGGTCGATGCCGAATACTGGCTTGGCTGACGGGTCGCACTCGCCAGTCAGGAAGAGTGCGGGCTGCCGGACCGTCGCCCCATCGAGGAATGATGTGTGCGCCCAGCCGGCGTCAATGGCGGCATACCATTTGTTGGCGGGCTGGATGCCGTTGCGCGTGAATTCGGCGACGTAGTAGTCCAACGCCTGCTGGCTGAGATGCGCCGGTAGCGTTTCCGGAACCGTGTAGGTCTCGGAAAAGGTCTCAGGCGCCTTCCAGGCCCACCGCCACTGCTTGTCAGCCGGGCAATATCCTGAGGTCGAGTAGAAGAGGCCAAGTAGGAAGCGGCGCACATCGCGCATGATCTCCGCGCCAGCCTCGGGGCGCGCAATATATGACTGGTAGAACTCTATGCCCTTCTCCTGGAACGCCTTCATAGCGTCGCTCGGCCGGATCGCGCCACGAGCGGACGGTGGCGAGCACATCATCACCACGCCGCGCACGAGGTCGGGGCGCATCAGCGCGGTGTTGTAGGCGACAGGCGAACCCCAGTCCTGACCGACAAGGACCGCTGAGTCGCTGTCCAAGGCTTTTATCAGGCCAACCACGTCACCGACCAGGTGCGTGATGTCGTAGGCGTCGATGTCCTCAGGGCAATCGGATTGTCCGTAGCCGCGCTGATCCAGGGCGACCACGCGATAGCCTGCCGCCGCCAGCACCTTGATCTGATGCCGCCATAGATACCAGAGGAACGGATAGCCGTGGAGCAACATCACCAACGGACCCTGCCCTTCCTCCACGTAGTGCAGCCGGATGCCGTTGACGGCCGCAAAGCGATGGTCAAAGGCTTGCGGATCGTCGACGTTCTTTTCGATGGCGCTGTTCATGCCCTGCTCCTCTTAACTCTGGACCTTGGAAGCGCTGCCGCGTTGATCGTTCGAGCTGCTCATCGTTCCGAGAGCCAGACTCGTACTTCACGTGTCGAGGTCGGCCAACCAGCGCAGGGCGCGCAGTCCGGGTGCAAAGAAATATTCACCGCCGCGCGTGACGACAAACTGCGGCAGATCTCGCAGGCGGCGGCGAATCGGCTGTGTCGGGATCGTGAATTGACCCGTCTTGCCTCCCAGCCCGGCTATTGGGTCGCTTTCGCCCTGAGGGCCGAAGAAGCTGCTGTCATTCATCCACTCGGACTGCACGAACTCGAACTGCCGACGCAAATTCGTTCCGGCGAAGATGAACGCGAGTCCCCGATCGACACCGTCATCTTCCAGGACTCCAGGCGGAAGCGGCGGACCATAGCTCGTGCCGCGGCGGATCATACGATGCAGGCGTACGGCGCCGCTGACTTCGGAATCGCGCGGATTCATCCGCCGAATGTGCGAGCCAAGGGGCGTCTTGAGCCCCTTGGGATCTTCCTCCTTGAAGAGGAAATCATTGCTGCGCTGGGGATTGGCGCCAAGTGCCGGATCGTCTTTCGTCGGGCTGAGCGCCAAAGGCGCGCCGCTACGCCAGCGTCCCATCATCTTTGCCGCCAGCAGTTCTTCCTCCTCGCTGCTTGATGAGTTGGCTTTCAGATACTGGCGGAATGCCGCGACGCGCTGGTGCAACTTGCGAAAGACGACGTAGGTGCCATTGCGACCTAGAACCTCCGGCTGGGGCATCAGGGGAAGTCCGCCCACCTCGTCGAGGTAGCCCAAGAGGAATTCGCCGGCCTTGAGAGGCGGCTCCCTGGAATTCGTTCCGGGAATGCCGCTTCCCTCGATGGCCGGGTGGCTCATGCCATCTCTGAACCCAAAATGCTCCGCCTCGGTGGGCAGCGCGTAGCAGTCGAGCCGCCAGATGGCGGTGATTCCCAGAGTCTTCTCGTATGCTTCCCGGGCACGCGCCAGCACGGCCTCGAGTCTTGCCTTGTCGGGCGAGAGTGCGCTGATCGCGACGTGAATATCCGGCGTCCCAAACGGCTTCTCCCAGTGTTCGGGCGCGTTCTCGCCGGTGTCGCGCAACTGCGTCGCCCGCGCGGCCATGCCCTGCTGAAACTCCGGCGGAAAGCTGTCGAGCGAATCCTGCGGCACGCCCAGCGCCTTCAGGCCCTGGTAGGTCAGGGCGGCGCTCACCCAAGCCTCCTGGCCGGCGTGCGCCGGATCGGTTGCGGGGGCAAGCGCCGGGATCAATCGCTTCAGCAGTTCGCGACCGGCGCGCCGGTCGTCGATACGGATCAGGATATAGCATCCGACGTACGGTGAGGGCCGGGGATGCAAGGCTCCGCTTTGGATATCGGCCAGTTCGAGCATTATGGGACCCTCGCAAACGCTCTCGCTGCGGCCGAACTCAATCCGCCGCTTCCTCAAGCAACGGCTTCAACGCAGGATGCTTGAGCGCCTGTTCTGCATCGGGGTGATCGAGCACCTTCTGGAACGCCTTCACCAAGCGCTGAGTCTTCTCCTGCTCCGCAATCGTCATGGGTGGAAACGAGAGACGGAAACTGAGCACCTCTGCCTCGTTTTGGGCTAACCAGTTCTTGCCGAATTCGATGCCGGCTTGACCACTCAGCCCTCCAAGCAGTCCCTTCTCCGGGAAGCCCTCCAAATGCTGCAACCATGACTCGTACAGGTCAACACCGATGATGGTCATCACATCGTCGAAATATTTGTCGAAGTCGTTCTCGAACCAGACGGTGGCCACGAGCCGCGTATCATTGTCAAACAGCGCGTGGAGGGCAGTGTGGATACCGACTTTCTTCAGAATTTCGACGTCGGCCCGTCGTGGATCAGTCAAGTGTGAGGTGAGGGCGTCGCGCACGGCTTTCTCGTGGCCCGGCTTCACCTTTCCGACGATGGTGTACTCTCTGAGTGCTCCACTCTGCAGGCCTTTCCTGGGCACTCTGGCTTCGATCGTCGCTTTGTCAGTCATCACTCGCTCCTCCGTTGCGCGTCCCTACTTTCGCCGTGGGCGGCGTAGATCAAGGGTTGATTGGGCATCAGGGCGCGAAGGCCCCGAAGGCGGCTGCACGAGCGAGGAGCTCGTGGGCGCGCGGTGTCTGCCGGACTTCGAGATTCATCTGCGCGAGCCACTGAGCCCGAGCGGCGTCGCCGGCGTCGAGCCAAAATTCGGCCGCGTGATCGGCGAAGGCTTCCGGGTGGCGCGCGATCAACTCGTCGTAGCGCGCGACTGTCTTGTTGCGCCACTCGGCGGCCTCGTCCGCCCGACCCGCGTCGCCGAGGATACGCGCGAGCGATGCCGTGTAATCGGGGTCGTCGGATGACGTCGTGAGCGGAAGCAGCCTGGCGATCGCTACCTCGGGTTCGCCCAGGGCGGCCTCGACTTCGGCCAGATGGCCCTGCGCCGGCGCATAGTCTGGCACGCGACGAACCGCGGCCTTGAACCAGGTGAGAGCTCGGTGGAGGTCGCCCTGCGCCAGCCACATGAGGCCTCGCTGGAAATCCAGCAGCGCCAGTGGGAAAGGCGAGACACCACGGTAGCGACTCCGACTTTCGTCAAACAGCTGCTCCGCAGCCACGATCTCACCGCGCTCGGCATGCAGTGTCGCCAAGGCCCCAAGCACGGTCACATCGGCTCGCCCCTTCGCAGCCTCGTTGTAGATCGTCAGGGCCGCCTCGTAGCGTCCAATCGCCTGAAAGACGCCGGCGCGTTCGACGTTCACAAGGGCGGGATCGGCGCCAAGCCGCTGCGCCGCATCGAGGTCGGCCAACGCATCCGCAAAGCGGTGGAATAGGCTGCGCGCCCGCGCTCGGGCAACAACTGCCATGCCGTCTGCGGGTGCATTACGAGTGAGTTGCTCTGCCCTCTCCAGGGCCCATTCATAGTCCCCGATACGCCCCAGGACTTGTCCTCGAAGCGCGACCAGTTCGATGAGCTCGGACATCAAGAACCTCCTGTTCTTGCCGAACGACTTCGATTCAGTCAACCGGGATGTGGAGCTTCGCGATCTGTATAACAGCGAGGACGCGTTCAAGCTGGGCCCCGCATACGCCAGGGCTTATCGCGCGCGGATCAACTCCAATCTGAAGTTCTGGGACTCCCTCGACGGGAAGATCGAGTGGCCGCCGGACGCGCAGGGCGACCATCCCCTGGCCGATCTCCTGTTGGCCGATTTCATGGTCGTCGATGTCTCGAAGCCGTATGCAGACGACAGCTACTTGGAGATCGAGCGGAAGCTATTGAAGGGTTCTCCCCATCAGACGTTTGGCGGCCGATCTCTCGACGATGATTGCATGGACACCTTCCTCACGTTCATGGTCAACGCCGGTAATGGACCTCGGATCAGTGACGGTGTCGACGAGCCGACCGTCCGAGCCTCTGGCACCTTTCCGTATCTTGCGCCGCCAGACCCAAATCCCCCGGTGCCCAAGCCTCCAGCGGTTGCCCCCGCCGCAGATGGTTTGCGATGACGCCACCCCCTCATGAAGTACCAACCACCGTGGCCAGCGAAGCCGAGCGCTCGCTGACTGCCGGCGCCATCGCCATGATCAATCTCCAGGCGCAAATCGATGGCCTGGAGCAGCTCCTAGCCGGAGGGCTTGCAGCGATCGGCGTCCAGGCCGACTGCGTCCGAAAAAAGTGCCGACATTCCGGCGAACGGAAACACATTCAGCACCAGGACCAGAGTGCCAGACCGTTGGGGATTCGGAAACGCGAACATATCCGTGATGTCCACGACCGGATCCGCGAGCGCCCTGGGCGAGGACCCATGGTCCGACATTGGTCGCTACCTTTCCGAATGCAGGTTCATCCCTTGTTCGGGTCGCCACCTATGCCATGGCGTCGTTCGAAATATTTGTCAAAGTCGTTGTTGAAGCCGATCGTGATGAGAAGCCGCGTGCCGCTACTAAGGCCTCTGCGAGGCGGGCGGCGTGCTCGAATGGCTGCTATTTGCGCATTGAGACGTTTGAACGACCGTCGCGAATCGACGTCGAGCGGACATCCCGATCGCGGCGGTGAGCGCGCAGCGCGCTGGCAATCGCGCGCCCTAATAAGGCGCGCCTCGCGACGAAACGGTGGCCCAGGCCGCAACTTCGGCTCGCCCTACCAGCGTCTCGTCGGCCCCGACTTCTGAAAGGATCGTCTCCGCCAAGCTTGGAAGCGCGACGGGCCTCGACCGGTCCGCTTTCGTTGCCGAGGCCGGCGGGACGTCAGTCAAAGAGGGCGAGCGCCGCGTCGATCTGGCGCTCAAAGATCTCGGGCGCGGGCGATCCGGTCCCCAGGACTAGCTCCTGATACGCGTCGCCCAGCGCGAGCTGGACGAGTTGCTCGGCGACAATGGGCGCCGTCGCGGCATCGTGGTCTTCCGCCCACATTTGCGCGATCACGGCGCGGACCTGGCGCGGCCCCGCCTCCCAAAAAAGGCGGCCCAGTCCCGGCATCCGGTCGGCCTCCGCGACAATGGCGCGGTAAAGGCGGACGCTGTCCGGGCCAGCGACCCCGGCCGCGAACGTCAAGAGCAGTTCGCGCAGCCGCTCCCGAACAGCCAGCGAACTGCGCGGCGGCTGGAGGACCTCGGGCGCACACATCGCCTCGACCAGCGCCTCCACCAGCGCCTCTTTCGATCGGAAGTGGCGATAGATCGTCTGCTTGCCCACGCCGGCTTTGGCGGCGACAGCATCCATCGAACCTTGCGCGAACCCCTCGCGCATGAACACCGCGCGCGCGCCGTCGAGAATCGCCGCGCGCTTTGCGGGATCGAGATCCCGTCCGGGGCGCGAGGTCGCATTTGTCATGATCGCTCCTTGACGAGACTGTACAGTCTCGCTATTTAGGCAATGCGAGACCGATCAGTCTCGTCTAGAGCAGGAGTCCCTGATGTCAACCGATCATGTCAAGCTCGGCCACCTGTTCGCCGAGATCGTGTCCCGCCACGACGTGTCGCGCTTCGATGAGATCGTCGCGCCGGGCTATGTGAACCACAACCCCTTCGCCGAGCCCGGTCCGGAGGGCGTCAAGAAGGTCTTCGGCGCGATCATCGCGGGCGTGCCCGACCTCAAGGTGTTCGCGGAAGATGTCTTCGTCTCGGCGGACGGCACGCGCGTGGTGGGCCGCTACCGCTATCAGGGCACGCATACCGGGAATTTCCTCGGTTATCCCGCGACGGGCAACGCCTTTGCCATGCGCTCGATCGATATCTGGCTGGTCGAGGACGGACGTTTTGTCGAGCACTGGGACGAGCTCAATACACTAGACATCTTCAGCCAGGTCGGCGCCGTGCCGCCGCTTGGCCAGCCGTCGTAACGCATCCGATCCGGCGGCAAACAAGAAAAGGAGGAAGCTTCCATGCAGGTAGGCAAACTCTTCGCCTTCTGGCTTCCGATCGCGCTCGGCATCGTGATGATCGGGGCTGGGGCGGTCAACTTCGTTGGTCCTGGATCGGTCCGCGACTCCTTCGCGCGTTGGGGTTATCCGGCCGGTTTTCATCGGGTGACGGGCGGGCTCGAGGTGACCGCAGGATTGCTGTTGCTGATTCCGGCGACGTCGCGTGCCGGCGCTATCGGCAGCGCCGCGATCCTTCTGGCCGCAGCGATGACGCTGATCCGTCATCGAGACTGGACGCACCTGCCCGGCACCCTCGTGCTGACGGCTGCGGCGCTGGCGGTAACGATCCGAGGATAGACGAGGCGGCCGCGGCGGAGGCTTTCGCGTCGCAATGGCCGAGATGCGGATTTTGATTAGAGCGTCCTCGACATGCCGCTCCCAAATGGCCGCTATTTGCGCACTCCTGCCATTGCCGGCCCATCGAACGGCCGGCGCGGCCCATACGGGCGGAAGAGAAGTGGGCAGTTTCGAAATGGCCGCCGGGGCCGCTCCTAAGCCTGAGCGCCGTGCCCGTCCAACCCTAGTCTCATGAGACAGTTTCAGTTTCAGTCTCGCCTACGGATCACGGAGACTGGAACAGTCTCACAAATCCCCATCTTAGCAATGGAGACGATCTCACAGTCTCAGCGCGCGACGCACATGACTCCTCTGGCACTGTGCCAACAGTGCCAGAGGAGTGCCAAGCCAGGCGCCCAGTGCCACGTTCGCGTAAATCGGTGCCAATTTCACGGATGCAACATGTCATTTTGTTCCAACCCTCGCAAGGTGGCTGGGGCCCTCCGGAGCCGGAGTTGCCATGGGGAGGGGGTGGGGGTGATTTCGTTCGTCAGCCAGAAAACTAACGACTCGGATTGCTCACTAGCGGCTACCATCCGAACTTGAGGTAAACGCTCCCGCCAACCTAGTTCAACCCCACCGCCTTGAGCGCCTTATAGACGTTGCCGCCGCTTGCACCCCACGGCCTTGGCGATCTTAAGTAGCGCCCATCCCTT